>JAABUJ010004746.1_pt1 | contig 14076 bp, 10 predicted proteins | sample 5559131 | NCBI WGS metagenome assembly JAABUJ01 (sample SAMN10711875, study PRJNA513366) | rock metagenome | isolation source: Antarctica rocks | place: Antarctica: Victoria Land, Mt New Zealand nord | collected 2016-01-07
GCGCCTCGGCTCCGAGCAGGGCACTGAGGACCTTGAAACCTGCCCCGCGCGAAAGATCCATCAGAATGCGGGCGTAGCGCACATCATCTTCAACGATTAGCAGGATCGGGTCCCCAGGATTGATGTCGTTGCGGTCGTCGAGCAGAACTTCCACGGGCTCTTCAACCGGCATCGTAGCGGTTGATACCGGCAACTCGAGACGCGGTCCATGATGCTGCGAAGAATGCGTCAGAAGAATCGACTGGCTGATGGGGCCGACGTAGGTCTGCGGCAGGTAGAGGGTGAAGGTGCTACCTTCGCCAGGCGTACTGCTGAGCTGGATCTCCCCGCCCAGAAGGCTGGCGAGTTCGCGGCTGATGGCGAGTCCAAGTCCGGTTCCGCCGTACTTGCGGCTGGTGCCGGCGTCAGCCTGCTGGAAGGCCTCGAAGATGATGCGCTGCTTGTCCACCGGAATGCCGATACCGGAATCCGAGACCTCGAACGCAAACACCATGTTGGCATTTGAAAGTATCTGGTGGCGCGGAGTCCAGCCGCTGGCAACGGGCCTGACGGAGAGACGTATACCGCCGTGCTCGGTAAATTTGAACGCATTCGAAAGCAGATTTTTGAGCACCTGCTGCACGCGTTTCGAGTCGGTGACGAGCGAGCGCGTCAGCTGCGGGTCGGCTGCGACTTCAAAGGCCAGCTTGCGATTGTCCGCTTCGTGACGGAACGGCCGCGCCACCATCTCGATCAAAGAGCCGAAGAAGACTTCTTCCGCCTCGACCGAAACCGTGCCGGACTCGATCTTCGACAAGTCCAAAATGTCTGAAATCAAGTTGAGCAGGTCGGTGCCCGCCCCGTGAATCGTACGAGCGAACTCCACCTGTTTGGGCGTAAGGTTGGTGTCCGGATTGTCGGCAAGCTGCTGACCCAGTACCAGGATGCTGTTGAGCGGAGTACGCAACTCGTGCGACATGTTGGCCAGGAACTCGGACTTGTACTTGGAGGTAAGGGCAAGCTCTTTGGCCTTCTCTTCGAGTGCGCCGCGAGCCTGTTCGATCTCCTGGTTCTTGCGTTCCACTTCGGCGTTCTGTTCAGCCAGCTGCGTAGCTTTCTGAGCAAGCTGTTCATTAGTTTGCTGCAACTCTCGCTGCTGGGTCTGGAGTTCGCCCGCAAGCTGCTGCGACTGCTTCAGCAGCCCTTCCGTCTGCATGGTGGCTTCAATGCTGTTCAGCACGATGCCGATGGATGAGGTGAGCTGCTCAAGGAAAGCGAGATGTGAGGTTGTGAACGAGTTGAGGCTGGCAAGTTCAATCACCGCCTTCACCCGGTCTTCAAACAGGATGGGCAGCACAATCACGTTGCGTGGCACGGCTTCAAACAGGCCGGAGCGGATCGGCACGGTCGTGGAAGGCAGGTCCGCGATCAACATGCGACGCTTTTCAATCGCGCACTGCCCGATCAAACCTTCGCCGACGCGAACCATCTCCTGGTGCCCATCGGTGGGGTTGGCAAAGGAAGCCAGCAACTTCATGCTGTCCGGTATATCGGCATCCATCTGGTACAGCACGCCCTGCTGCGCATTGACTAGCGGGGCGAGCTCCGAAAGCAGGGTGCGTCCCACGGTGGTGAGTTCGCGCTGGCCCTGCAGCATCCCGGTGAACCGCGCAAGGTTGGTCTTGAGCCAGTCCTGCTCGGTGTTGCGGTCGGTGGTGAGCCGCAGGTTGTCGATCATGGTGTTGATGTTGTCTTTGAGCTCGGCAACCTCTCCCGAAGCATCCACCTGAATCGATCGTGTGAGGTCGCCTTTGGTGACGGCGGTGGCCACCTCAGCAATCGCGCGGACCTGGTTGGTCAGGTTATCGGCCAGCAGGTTTACGTTGCCGGTAAGGTCCTTCCACGTGCCGGCGGCTCCGGGGACGTTGGCCTGGCCGCCCAGTCGGCCTTCAACCCCGACCTCACGAGCCACAGTAGTGACCTGATCGGCGAAGGTGGCCAGCGTGTCGGTCATGTTGTTGATGGTTTCGGCCAACGCGGCTACTTCGCCCTTGGCGTTTACGGTCAGCTTCTTGGTCAACTCGCCATTGGCCACGGCGGTCACAACCTTGACGATGCCGCGCACCTGCTCGGTCAGGTTGACGGCCATGACGTTGACGTTGTCGGTAAGGTCCTTCCAGGTTCCGGCCACGTCGGGCACCTGCGCCTGACCGCCCAGCTTGCCTTCGGTTCCGACTTCGCGGGCGACACGGCTCACCTCTCCGGCAAAGGAGTTCAGCTGGTCGACCATGGTGTTGATGGTGTTCTTGAGCTCGAGAATTTCGCCCTTCACGTCCACGGTGATCTTGCGCGAAAGGTCGCCGCGAGCCACGGCGGTGGTCACTTCGGCGATGTTTCGCACCTGGCCAGTCAAGTTGCCGGCCATCGAGTTCACCGAGTCGGTAAGATCCTTCCAGGTTCCGGCGACTCCGGGGACGTTCGCCTGCCCGCCCAGCCTGCCTTCCGAGCCGACTTCACGGGCGACGCGTGTGACCTCGCCCGCAAATGCGTTGAGCTGGTCGACCATGGTGTTGATGGTGTCTTTGAGCAGAAGAATTTCGCCCGAGACGGTGACTGTAATTTTCTTGGACAAGTCGCCTGACGCGATGGCGGTCGCGACCTCGGCGATGTTGCGGACCTGAGCGGTCAGGTTGCCTGCCATGAAGTTGACATTGTCGGTAAGGTCTTTCCAGGTTCCGGCGACTCCCGGCACCTGTGCCTGGCCTCCCAGTTTACCGTCGGTTCCAACTTCGCGTGCGACACGGGTGACTTCTCCGGCGAATCCGCGGAGCTGGTCGACCATCGTGTTCAGCGTGTCCTTGAGCTCCAGGATTTCGCCGCGCACGTCTACCGTGATCTTGCGGGACAAGTCGCCGCGCGCGACGGCGGTCGCAACCTCGGCGATATTACGAACCTGCGCAGTCAGGTTGCCGGCCATGAAGTTGACCGAGTCCGTCAGGTCCTTCCAGGTTCCGGCAACGCCCGAGACCTGCGCCTGGCCACCCAGCTTACCTTCCGTTCCGACTTCGCGTGCGACGCGGGTTACTTCTCCCGCGAACGCGTTCAGCTGGTCGACCATCGTGTTGATCGTGTTCTTGAGTTCGAGAATTTCGCCCTTCACGTCCACGGTGATCTTGCGCGAAAGGTCGCCGCGAGCTACGGCGGTCGTTACTTCTGCGATGTTTCGCACCTGACCGGTAAGGTTGCCGGCCATCGAGTTCACCGAGTCGGTAAGGTCCTTCCATGTTCCCGCGACTCCGGGGACGTTGGCCTGTCCACCCAGTCTGCCCTCGGTTCCCACCTCGCGCGCCATGCGGGTGACTTCACCGGCGAAGCGATTGAGCTGGTCGACCATGGTGTTAAGCGTTTCTTTTAGCTGCAGAATTTCGCCGCGCACGTCCACGGTGATCTTGCGCGAAAGGTCGCCGTTCGCAATGGCGGTCGCTACCTCAGCGATGTTACGCACCTGGCCCGTAAGGTTCGAGGCCATGAAATTTACATTCTCGGTCAGGTCCTTCCAGGTTCCGCCCACGCCCAGCACCTGGGCCTGCCCGCCGAGCTTGCCTTCGGTTCCAACCTCGCGGGCGACGCGCGTTACTTCGCCGGCGAACGCGTTGAGCTGGTCGACCATCGTGTTGATGGTGTCTTTCAGCTCCAGAATTTCGCCCTTGACATCTACGGTAATCTTGCGGGAAAGGTCGCCGCGGGCTACGGCGGTTGTTACTTCGGCGATATTGCGGACCTGCGCCGTAAGATTTCCGGCCATGGCGTTGACCGAGTCGGTAAGGTCCTTCCAGGTGCCCGCCACGCCAGGCACAACCGCCTGTCCACCGAGCTTGCCGTCGGTGCCGACTTCGCGGGCGACGCGCGTGACTTCAGAAGCAAAGGAGCGCAGCTGGTCGACCATCGTATTAATGGCTTCTTTCAGCTGCAGAATTTCACCGCGCACGTCCACGGTGATCTTGCGCGACAAGTCGCCCGAGGCGACAGCGGTGGCCACTTCGGCGATGTTGCGGACCTGGCCCGTGAGGTTTGAGGCCATCGAGTTCACCGAGTCGGTGAGGTCCTTCCAGGTTCCAGCGACGCCCGGCACCTGCGCCTGGCCGCCCAGCTTACCGTCCGTTCCGACCTCGCGGGCGACGCGCGTAACTTCCGCGGTAAAGACGCCTAGCTGTTGAATCATCGTATTAACAATCGTTGCCGAGCGGAGGAACTCGCCTTCGAGCGGGCGTCCGCCCACGTCGAGGCGCACTGTCTGCGCCAGATTTCCCTGGGCGACGGCACCGATGGCGCGGGTCATATCCGTCGTGGGCCGCAGCAAATCCTCGACCAGCGTGTTGACCGAAATTTCCATCTCGCCCCAGGCGCCGCGGGCATGCTGGAAGCGGGCGCGTTCGCGGGTGCGGCCTTCGCGTCCGACCACCTGCCCGACGCGCGCCAGTTCGGCGGCCATACGTTCGTTCGAGGAGACGATATCGTTGAACGTGTCTGCAATCTTGCCCTTCAGCCCAGTCCAGGCGACGGGCAGCCTCACCGAAAAGTCACCATCGCGCATGGTCTGAAGGCCCGCGAGGACAAGCGCCAGATCTTCACGGGCCGGCGCCTTCAAACCGTCTAATCCATTGCCATCACCATTTTTAGCGGATACGGGAGATGTCTTTTTCAATGCTTTCGGTGCGGCAATCACGTCCATTGCTTACTCCTGAGGTTCGGCCCGATGTTACACGATGAAACACTAAACGGACACGCTCCGCAAGCCCCGGCAGGGGCTTGTTTGGCATTGCGAAAAGCGTTCCCGCAATAGAGAGCGGCAACCTGGGCGTACGCATAAATACCGTCCGGTTTAAGACGAACCCGCTGCGCGAAGGTCAGCCGCTTTCAAAGCTGCCGCGTCTGATCCGGAGGTATCGATCGAAGCCGATGAAATGTCTTTTGCGTATCTTCTGCTGATCGCGCCATTGTGCGCAAGAACTATGCGTAAGGTGGAACGATGAGGCAGACCATGGTGATTAGCGCCAGACCATGAAGTACGCAATTGCAATTGTGATTGCGACCATCGCGAACAGGCCAGCAATTACATAAAAGAAAAAGCTGATGGGCAGATCGTCTTCAAGCGTCATGCTTCGCCTTTCGCGAGCGTGCAGACCGGAGCCTTCCCGGTGCACCTTCATGGGAACCGTGATCCGATCGATTGTGCCCGCGAAAAGGAAGGTTCCGCTTACATTGATGTTTGAACCTTCCTTAGGATTCAGGGATCGGGAAAAGTGTTGCGGACGCAGGCAAGCAGCCATCGCAACCGCATTGGCAAACCTCCTGTTGATAGGCTCTGACTTGCACAGCAACCTCCCCGCACGTCTGGAGATTCTCATGCGGAGTTCCAGATCGTGTAGGAATCGGGAGGAGCAAGAACAAACGCAGATTCCCTTCGGGAATGACAACAGAAGACGAAGAGCCTTTCTACATCCACTTCGGGAATGACAACCAGAGCACGAAGAGCGGTCTACATCCACTTACTACTTTGTTGTAAACCCGATTCCTATTCTTTAGAGCCGTCATCCTGAATGCAGTGAAGAGCCTGCCCTGTAGGGGATCCCTGTATTCGCCGGATGTGGCAACGCTGTCCACCGCTACGAAATCAGCTACCAAATCAGCTATATGCCTGATACGCGGCAGCCGGGAAGATAGATTGGAACTCACTTGCGAAACTGTATCCGCGCGCTACTTTCCAATGCAGAAGGTGGAGAAGATGAGGTGCAGAATGTCGTCCGATGATGTTTGTCCGGTGAGTGCATCGAGTGATTCGAGCGCGGTGTAGAGGTCGAGCAGAAGCATCTCGTGCGGAAGCTGACCGGCTGTAGCCAGGGCTGCATGTTCCAACGATTGAACCACCGAGGTGAGCGCCTGGTGCTGGCGCAGGTTGGTGACCACGGTTGAATCGGCCGAGGGCAGATGATTGGTAAGTGCGGAGAGGATGGCCACGCGCAACTCGGCAATGCCTTCGCCGGTGAGCGCGGAGATTGGCAGGCCATTCCGTTGCACGCCTACTACAGCAGAAACTGCTCCAGCCAGATCGAGTTTGTTCAACACCATCAGGTAAGGGCGGCCGGTCAGCGAATCCGCTAGTGCCCTATCCTCCGGGTGTTCGAGCTCGCCAGCACCAGTGATTTCACCCAGGTCGATGACGTGCAGGACCATGTCGGCCTCAGCAAGGGCGGTGCGCGAACGGGCGATGCCTTGCCGCTCGGGTTCAAATTCCGCGCCTGCCGCGACCTCGCGCAGACCTGCTGTATCGACCAATTCGACCGGGATGCCGTCCAGCGAGAGCCGCTCACTGATCGGATCGCGCGTCGTTCCGGGCTGCGCGGTGACGATGGCGCGTTCGCGGTCGAGCAGGCGATTGAACAGAGAAGATTTCCCCGCGTTGGGCCGCCCTACGATGGCAAGCGTGAAGCCCTCGCGCAGAATGCGTCCGTAGGCGAAGGTGTCCGCGAGCTGCACGAAGGCTTGCTGGACCGCGTTGATTCGGATTGCGATCTGCTCGGTCGGCAGCAGGTCCAGGTCGTCTTCCGCGAAGTCGATGCCGGCCTCAAGCTCCGCAATCAACGCGATGAGCTTGTGCTTGTCCGGTGCAATGCTCTGGGCGAGCGAACCACCCAGCTGCGCTGCCGCCGTGCGTGCCTGCGCCAGAGTCTGCGCGGCGATCAGATCGTGGACGGCTTCGGCCTGGGTCAGGTCCAGGCGTCCGGACAGGAACGCCCGCTGCGTAAACTCACCCGGTTCGGCGAGTCGCGCGCCTGCGGCTACGGCGTTACGCAGGACGGATTCGAGGATGACCGGCGAGCCGTGCGTGGCAATCTCGACTACGTCTTCGGCGGTGTAGGAATGGGGCTCTGCAAAGAAAGTGACGACTGCTTCGTCGAGAACTGCATCGGCCCCGGGCGCGTCCAGGTCAAGCAGGTGAGCCCGGCGGGCGCGGCCAGCCGCAAGCGGACGCAACAGCCGCAGCATGGGTTCCGCGATGCCGCGCGCCTGCGGCCCCGAGAGCCGCACAATGCCAATGCCGCCGCGTCCAGGTGGCGTGGAGATGGCAACGATGGTGTCCTGCTCAAGCTGCATGCGGTTGAATTTGGGAAGGCTTCTAAGAACCTGTTTAAATACTATCCTGCGGGAGGTGCGCCCTAACGCCGGGCGTGCGCCACTTCGTGGGGTATTAGGCTTCGCGTGGTGCTCCCGATGGTCGCAAACCTAAATTGCGCCGACCAACGGAGGATGTACTAAGTTTTCCCGCCACGACCAGGGATACGCGCCACGAAGTGACCGCACCACGCGTAGTGGGCCCGTCCGGCAGGACATCCTCGGAGTTTTTAAACAGGTTCTTAGACCTTAGACCGATAGTATCGCGCGGACATGCGCCTGTGGTGTGATGGGATGGAACAGGCGAGGTGCCGTGTGGGTGCACATTTTTCTGAAGCAGGTGTGAAGTTTCTTGCAGGCCTGAAGCGGCATAACGAGCGCGAGTGGTTCATCGCGCGCAAGCCTGTGTACGAACGGGAGTTGAAGAAGCCGCTGCTTGAGTTGATTGCGGAAGTGAACGCCGAACTTGCGCGGTTTGCCCCGGACTTCGTGCGAGATCCTCAGAAGTGCGCGATGCGCATCTATCGCGACATCCGCTTTAGCCCGGATAAACGGCCCTACAAGAACAAGGTGGCTGCATGGTGGGCACGGCGAGGGCTGGAGAAGACCTCTGGCGGAGGGTTCTATTTCGAACTAACCGCAACGAGCATTACCTGCGCGGCGGGTGTATACATGCCCGATAAAGACCAGACGCTTGCAATTCGGCGCATGCTGCTCGAACGCTACGCTGACTATCGCAGGCTTGCTACATCCAGAGCGGTGCGTGCGGCGGGCCTGGTGGAGTTCGACGGTCTGCGCCTGACCCGCGCACCCAAAGGTTTCCCGCCAGAGCATGCTGCGCTTGACCTGGTGCAGCAACGTCAGTGGGGTTTGAGTGTACAGCTTCCCATTGCGGACGCAGTTGATCCGGGGCTTGTGAAAAATGTTGTGGCTTGCTTCAAAGCGGCGACACCGTTGGTGGATTTGTTAAATTTGCCTTTGATTGTCGAGTCGCGCAAACCGCTTTTCTAAGCTTCGCTGCCTTGGCTTATAGCTAGGTATTGGGTGAGCTTGAATTCGTCGGAGCGGCAGAATTCTCTAGATATGCGCCAAAACGTGCCTAAAACAGCACCTTCTATACCTACAAGGTGAAAATACCTGTGGAAACCAACGAAATCCCATTGACAAACCCGGCAGGAACGTCGAAGGTAGGTTGCGGTATGGTTCTCAAACCCGCATGAATACAGGCGATTTCTCATCGTCTGAGCGCGGCTCGAGAACCGAAGCGGACCTGTCCGTAGCCGACTTGAACAGACGAAGTGGTCTGCATCAACAAAGTTTCTCAACGTACGAAGAAGGAGCAATACATGGCAAAGGGAATGACCAAGACGGCGCTCGTCCGCACCATGGCCGAGAAGATGGAACTCACCAACAAGCAGACCTCGGGTTTTCTCGAGATGCTGGCAGACACGGCCGTCAAGGAAACCAAGAAGAATGGCGAGTTCACCATTCCCGGAATCGGCAAGCTGGTGAAGGCAGAGCGCAAGGCTCGCCTCGGCCGCAACCCGCAGACCGGCGAGACCATCAAGATCAAGGCCAAGACCGTGGTGAAGTTCCGCGTCGCCAAGACCGCCAAGGACACCATCGCTCCGCCTAAGAAATAATCACGAAACAAGGCGCAACGCGCAACGCGGATAAGATCGAGGTGCCGATCCAGAGCGGAATCATCCGCTCGGCTTCGCACCTGACCTATCCGCGTTGCGTTGCTTTCTGGAGTGGCCGTGCTCCGAGCGCACGCACGACCAGTGAAATCCCAAAGCTCACCACGATCGCTTGCAGCAGTAACTTCGCGTCATAGCGCCAGCCCAGCACTGCGAACGAAAGCGCCACACCCCACATATACAACTCACCCAGGAAGGCCTGAGCCCAACGGGCTTTGCGGCCGCCTGCCGCCACGCGCGCCCGCAGTGCGGGCACAATCCTCGGAACCATGTGGCAGTACGTGACATACGCTTCACCCACGCTGCCCAGCAGGAACGCCTCTTCAGCGAGAATTAGCCTGATCTGCACGATTCCAATCGCCACAATGGCGAACACTGCCCCCGAACGCGGCATCAACAGCGCCAGCGCAAACGTGTGCAGGAATGTCCCCAGGTAAAGCGGATTCCGCATATGCCTGTATGGGCCGTCGGCTACAATTCCGGCTGCGGGCGGACCCGCGAACGGAGTGGGTGAGTCAGCCGTATGCATCGCGCTATCCTGCACCACCGCCGAACCCAGATAGGCCGCTCCCCACGTCCGCAGCAATGCGCCGCACAACGCAAATAAAATCGCCAGCCCTAGCAGCAGGTTGAATGCAGACGTAATCCCGCCCACACTCGAAGGAAACGCCACCATGGAAAGGTTTGCCGCCAGCATGCCCCACACATGCGCGTTTGGCCCCGGCGGGTCGAGTGGCACCAATAAATTCCACGGTGCCCAGAAACCCAGCACAAAGATCAACGCATGCAGCACGAGCCGAAACCGAAATTCAAACGCAGATGCTCTCATGGACTTTTAGTGTAGCGACCCTACCGCCCAACATGGAGCGGTTGAAGGAAAGCATTCGGTCGAGGTCGCAAACACGGAAGTAATTGAATGTAGAAAACGTATTCCGTGGGTTTGATCGTCATCCCGAAGGGAATCCGCGGTTGTTCTTGCTGTTCCCGTTCGCTAAACCTTCTGTAAATCACCTTAGAAGGACGGCAGCGCAATCGGAGTCGGGGTAATCTGTTGAATTTCGCTCAACTGATGCACCATCGCAGGCTGAGCTTCGTCTTTGTAGACCACGCCCGCCTTCATCACGAAAGGCACATGCTCCAGAATTCGCACATCCTTCAACGGATCGCCCTCGACCGCAATCACATCTGCCCACTTACCCACATCGAGCGACCCCGCGCGGTCCGTCCAGCCCATCAGGTCAGCCGCATTCAGCGTCGCGGTCTGGATGGCTGCCAGGGGCGACATGCCGTATTGATCCACGTAGACATCCAGCTCATGCGCGTTCAGACCATGCGGATACACCGCGGCATCGGTGCCCAGCGCAATCTTTACGCCCGCCGCGACAGCTCGCTTGTGGTTGGCCTTCATGGCACTGCCCACGTCCTTCATCTTCTGTGCGTAAAGAGCAGGCAGATGTCCGTTCTCGGTCATCCAGTCCACCAGGTAAGCCGTCGGCACCAGGTAGGTTCCATGCTGCTTCATCAGTGCGATGTCTTCTTCGTTGATGTACGACCCATGTTCGATGGAGTCGACGCCCGCTATGGTTGCGAGCTTGATCGCGTTCGCGCCATGCGCATGCGCCGCTACCTTGCGTCCGAGACGGTGCGCATCGGCAACAATCGCCTGCATCTCTTCCAGCGTGTACTGCGAGGCCTGCGGGTCGTCGCCTTTTGAGAGTACGCCGCCCGACGCTCCGATCTTGATCAGATCCGCGCCATACTTGATATTTTCGCGCACCTTGTGTTGCACAGCGGAGATACCGTCAGCCACGCCCTCACCGCTGACATGGTACTGATACGGCAGCAAATTCTCGTCCATGTGGCCTCCGGTGATGCCCAGCGGTGGGCCGGAAACCTGCATGTGCGGCCCGGGAATATGGCCTGCATTGATCTCGTCCCTGAGAGCCACGTCAGTAAAGTCGCCCGCGCCTACATTGCGAACCGTCGTGAAGCCCGCTTCAAGCGTCGTCTTAGCGTTCTCGACGCCAATAATGGCTTCTTTCGCCGGAGTCATGGAAAGCTCGAAGTAAGGATCGAAGTTAGGCGCCATAGTCAGGTGCGTGTGCACGTCCATCAGGCCCGGCATGACCGTCATCGAGGTCAGGTCCATCTCTCGATCTCCAGGCTGCGCAGGCGTTTTCTCCGTCGGCATGATCCCGGTAATGCGATCGCCCGTGACGACGAGAGTTTGTCCGGCTACCTCCTCTCCTGTGTGTACGTTAAGAACGCGGCCGGCACGCACCAGGGTCCGATGAGCATAGGAGGAAGGAGCCTGCGCGGAGATCGCGCCTGCAAACAGCAGGCCGAGTGCGAGAAAGGCAGCACGTCCTGGTATGTGTAACATCATCTGATACATATTCATCTCCTGAAGTGGAATGGTCGGATTAAAGCGGATTTACAGACGGTGTAAAGCAAGAACAAACGCAGATTCCCTTCGGGAATGACAACCAGAACGGGCACCATTACGGAATCAGCTATAGCTCTCGGGTGCTGCGTTCAGAGCGTTCAGCAGCAGGTCGAAGTCTTCCAAGTTTGCGTAATCGATGATGACGCGCCCTTTGCCTTGTTTATCTTCAATTCGCACCCGCAGGCCGAGTGAACGCTGTAGGCGGGTCTGCGCCTCGTTCACATTGGGGTCTTGCGTCTCAGCCGCTTTTTCTTTTCTGCTTGATCTGGCCTCGGGATTTAGCAAACCCTGGACATACGTTTCAGTCTGACGCACGGACATCGCGAGTGCCGTAACCTTCTGCGCTGCAGCGGCGATTGCCTCAGCGTCCGGCAGGGAGAGCAGTGTGCGGGCATGACCGAAAGAGAGCTCTCCGGATTCCACCCGCGCCTGCACCGCATTCGGCAAGCGCAACAAACGAAGGAAGTTAGCTACGGTCGCACGCTCTTTGCCTGTGCGGGTTGCCATCTGTTCCTGAGTCATCTTGAAGTCTGTAGAAAGGCGCTGGTACGCACGGGCCTGTTCCATGGGATTGAGATCGGCGCGTTGGAGATTTTCAACGATCGTCATCTCCATGGCCTGTTCGTCAGAGACAGCGCGAACAACTGCGGGAATGGATGCTTTCCCAGCTTCGCGCGACGCCAGCCAGCGGCGCTCCCCAGCAATCAACTGGTAGGCCGGCTTCCCTGACGTGGAAGTCAGCTTGCGAACCAGGATGGGCTGAACGACGCCCGTCGCGGAGATCGACCGGGCCAGTTCAGACAACTTGCCGGGGTCGAACTGGGTACGGGTCTGAAAGGGATTGCGTTCGATCTGATCAATCGGGATCTCCAACGGAGAGCCTTCACTGGATGAAGCGCTTTCCGCTGCCGGTACGGCCTGCGGCTTAGCTGGCAGCAATGACTCGAGGCCTCTGCCCAGAGCCCTCCGTCGTGGGTCAGCGTAGACACCAGGTGCGGCGCTTTTTGCCCCTGACGAGGATGTGTGTGGCTTGTTCACTTCGCCCTCTTTCTGGAACGGAGAGATGAGTTTCGCTTCAGCAGTTCGGTTGCGAGATCTTGATACGCCTGGGCACCTTTGGAACGCGGATCATACAATGCCACAGGAAGTCCATGGCTAGGAGCTTCGGCCAGCCTAACGTTGCGTGGGATGGTGGTCCGGAACAACTTTTCTCCGAAAAATTCTTTGATATTGGCGGTCACCTGCTGGGACAGGTTGGTGCGGTCGTCATACATGGTCAGAACTACACCTTCCAGCCCCAACTCGGGATTGAAAGCCTGGGCCACCCGATCAAGGGTGCTCATCAGCTCTGAAATTCCTTCCAGAGCAAAGTATTCCGCCTGCAAAGGAACCAGAAGGCCCTGCGCGGCCACGAGGGTATTGAGCGTGAGGAGATCGAGGGCCGGCGGGCAGTCGAAAAAGATGTAGTCATATTCGTTGCGCTCCGACTCAACGGCTTGACGTAGACGAAACTCTCGTCCAGCGACCTCGACGAGTTCGATATTGGCGCCGATGAGGTTTTTGCTGCCTGGGACCAAGGTCAAATTATCAACTTCGGTGGCCACAGCGGCTTCCGCCAGGGAAGTGGAGCCGAGCAGGACGTCGTAGATGGAAGCGCGCTGCTCTTCGCCGTGCCGCTCGCGACGAAATCCAAGCCCTCCTGTCGAGTTGGCCTGAGGGTCGCAATCGATGAGGAGAACATGCAGACCTTCAAGGGCGAGCGCTGCGCTAAGGTTGATGGCGGTCGTGGTCTTCCCTACACCACCCTTTTGGTTGACGATCGCAAGAACCCTGGCACGTGAAGAGGTTGAGTGCGGCTGAGTGTGAGGGAGAATTTCTTGAGGCATAACGGTAGGATCAGAGTACGGTGAACAACGCGTACGAGCAAGCAGTGTTCCACGTGGAACATGTGTGCTCACCGGAATCTATGTTCCACGTGGAACACTTTGTGCATCGGGGAGCGGAATAAAGTACATCTCACTCCCGCATGTAAGCCTGACTCCGCTTCGCTTTTTTGCGTCTACAGTCAAATGCGCCAGGGTTCCGCCCGTCGCAAGTAGCGCTTCAGCTACCCGTAAAGCCTTCTCGGGACGATCCACCGCGCGCAGTGCCACCACATCGAAGAGAGTTGCTGGTGGCAGATCCTCAGCGCGCCCTGCCCAAACAGACGTGCTGATTCCAAGCTCTCGTACCGCCTCACGCAAGAATGCTGCTTTCTTGTGTTGCGATTCAGCCAAGGTGACAATAAGTTCCGGCTGCGCAAGTGCTACCGGAATGCCCGGGAAACCAGCACCAGATCCGAGATCCAGCAGGGTGCGGGCATGTCCTGGTATATGGCGGGCCAGGAATAACGACTCCCCGAAATGGCGCTGAACGACCCGAATTGGGTCCCGTACAGCCGTTAAATTTGTCTTTTCGTTCCACCGCATCAAAAGTTCAAGGTAGACGCTCAGCTTGTCTAGAAGAAGAGTGTGGGCCCCAGGATAATAGGGCCGCAGAAGCTCTCCAATCTTATGGGGTGAAAGCAGGCTCATACGTGGACGAGCCTTTGGGCTAGCGCGGCAGCCTCCACAAAACGGTAAAACAGAGCACGTGAGGCTGGACTGGAATCATAGGTCCGTTCAGGGTGCCACTGCACACCGAGTACAAAGCGGCGTACCGATTCACCGCGAACATCTCTTCCCTCGATTGCTTCCACAACGCCGTCCGGCCTCGAACGCGCGACGACCACTAAGTCTT
>JAABUJ010004748.1_pt1 | contig 14073 bp, 11 predicted proteins | sample 5559131 | NCBI WGS metagenome assembly JAABUJ01 (sample SAMN10711875, study PRJNA513366) | rock metagenome | isolation source: Antarctica rocks | place: Antarctica: Victoria Land, Mt New Zealand nord | collected 2016-01-07
TATGAGCGCCGGTGCAAAACTAGGCCACAGAGCGCCGCGTGAGCGGGGCTCTTCGGCGGCGTAAAAGTAGTCCACTGCCGGATCTTGATTTCATGAGACACCGGAGGGATGTTCCAGGTGGAGATATACGGTCGAGTTCGGCGAGCGGTGCGTGTTGAGGGCAGGAGTCAGCGTGCGGTAGCGAAGGAGTTCGGGCTGTCGCGAGAGACGGTTCGGAAGATGCTGCAGTACGCAGTTCCACCCGGCTATCAGCGTCAGCAGCCAGTCAAGCGGCCGAAGCTGGGGCCATGGATCGGCGTCATCGAAGCCATTGTGGCCGACGACAAGCAGAGGCCTCCGAAGCAGCGGCATACGGCGAAGCGGATCTTCGATCGACTGAGAGAAGAGCATCAGTTCACAGGCGGCTACACGATTGTGAAGGACTACGTGCGCGGCGAGCAGGTGCGCAGCCGCGAGATGTTTGTGCCCCTGACCCATGCTCCTGGCGAGGCGCAGGCGGACTTCGGCGAAGCGCTGGTGGTCATCGCCGGTGTTGAGCAGAAGGCGCACTACCTCGCCATGGACCTGCCTCACTCGGACGATTGCTTCGTGGCGGCGTTTCCGGCCGAGACCACGGAGGCATTTCTCGAAGGCCATGTGCTGGCGTTCGCCTACTTCGGCGGCGTTCCGGCGCGGATCCTTTACGACAACACGAAGATCGCAGTGGCGAAGATCCTGGGCGGCGAAGAGCGGCAGCGGACGCGGTCCTTCTCCGAGCTGCAGAGTTACTACCTGTTCGCGGATAAGTTCGGACGTCCCGCCAGGGGCAACGACAAGGGCAAGGTTGAGGGCATCGTCGGCTACTCTCGGCGCAACTTCATGGTGCCGATTCCACGCGCGAACAGTTGGGAAGAGTTGAACGCGCAGCTCGAAGCGAACTGCAGGAAACGGCGCGAGCGAACACTTCGTGGCCACCAGGAGACGATCGGCCAACGTTTCGAGCGCGATCGTGCGGCGATGCCGCCACTGCCCGCAGCACCCTATGAAGCCTGCGAGAAGATCTCCGCCAGAGTCAGTTCGCTGTCGCTAGTTCGCTACCGGACCAACGACTACTCCGTGCCCACCGAGTACGGCCATCGCCAGGTGTGGGTGAAGGGCTATGTGCATGAAGTGGTGATCGCGTGCGGGAGTGAAGTGATCGCACGCCACCAACGCAGCTACGAACGCGAGACCGTGGTCTTTGACCCGCTGCACTATCTCGCGCTGCTCGAACAGAAGACGCGGGCCCTGGATCAGGCGGCCCCGCTCGCGGGCTGGCAGTTGCCCGAGTGCTTCGCGCAAGTGCGGCGATTGCTCGAAGCGCGGCTGAAGAAGCATGGCAGCCGCGAGTATGTGCAGGTGCTGCGGTTGATGGAGAGCTTCGCGGTCAACGAAGTCACTCATGCGGTCGAAGATGCACTGCGCTTAGGCACGATCAGCTTCGATGCCGTGCGGCATCTGCTGCTGTGCCGCATCGAACGCAGGCCGCCGCGCCTGGACATGGAGAACTATCCTCACCTGCCGCTGGCGCAGGTGCACACCACGCAGGCCGCCGATTACATGACCTTGCTCCTGCCCCAGCAAGCAAGCTTGCCAGGAACCCCGCTCGCAGAGGTGTGCGCATGATCGAAGCTGCCGTGACCAACACCGCAACGCATACGGCCGACACGCCACAGCTTCTCCTGGAGCATCACCTGAAGGAACTGCGGCTGCCCACCATCCTGCGCGAGTACGACAAGGTGGCGCGACAGTGCGCCGTCGAGCAGGTGGACTATGCCCGCTACCTGTTGCGGATGACCGAGCTGGAGCTGCTGGATCGCGAGCGCCGGGCGACGGATCGACGCATCCGGCAAGCGAAGTTCCCCGTAGTGAAGACCATGGAAAGTTTCGACTTCCTGGCCATGCCATCGCTGAACAAAACCATGGTTCTGGAGCTGGCGCGGTGCGAGTTCCTCGCCCGCCGCGAGAACGTCCTTCTGCTTGGCAACAGCGGCACCGGAAAGACCCACATCGCGTTGGCTCTGGGCCTGGCTGCCTGCCAACGCGGTCGTCGCGTGCGTTTCACCACCGCCTCTGCGCTGGTCAGCGAACTGATCGAGGCCCGCGACGAGAAGAAGCTGCTCCGCTTTCAAAAGCAGATAGCCAGTTATGAACTGCTGATCGTCGACGAGCTGGGCTTCGTGCCGCTCTCGAAGACCGGCGCCGAACTGCTCTTCGAGATGCTCAGTCAACGCTACGAACGCGGCTCAACGATGGTGACCTCGAACCTGCCCTTCCAGGAGTGGACCGAGGTCCTCGGCTCGGAACGACTCACCGGCGCTCTGCTCGATCGCCTTACCCATCATGTCCACATCCTCGAGATGAACGGCGACAGCTACCGACTCAAGCAAAGCCGACGCAGACACGGCTCCCAACCCGGAGTCTAAACCCAGCCTATCGACACGCTTCGGGGGAAAGGGCCTCTTCCGCTACGCTCCAGAGCCCCTTCCCCCCGAAATCCTTCATCCCCATCCTCTGGCCTACTTTTAGTCCGCCACACTGGCCTGGTTTTACTCCGCCCTTGACAAGCCCTTAGGAACTTGTTGAAATAGCTCTGCCCGAGGCGTCTTTATTGATGATTGGGCGGTCTATGGGCTTCGATTTGGTTTGAAAGAGCGTTTTGGGCCGTGTTGACAGGTCTTTGGGAGCCCTCCCACTGCGCCTCAGGCTGCCCTTGAGACGCAGTTGTGCCCTTGGCCTTACGTGGAACTCTGGGCGATGAGCCTATGCAGACTGCCCAGGCTCATCGCCCAGAGCGCGGTGTAAGACCACGGGAGAGATGCGTCCGCAAACCGCTGATGGCCTTCAAAACGACTCCCGAAGTCCCGAAGGCCGTCAACAAAGGTCAAAACAGTCCTTCAAACAGAACCAGACCCGTAGAAACCTCCAAAACGCCAACAATCCCGCATCGATCACAGCTTCTTCAACAAGTTCCTAGGTCATTCTCATCAACGGAGTCTCCTACCAACCGTTGCGCGCTCCGCTCCAACCAAAACCCTCCTCCCAAACGATGCGTTTGCCCTGTACGACGGCGACAGCTACGCCGGTGGCATCACCCCGCGCGATCGTCTGCTGGATTCGACTCCGCACCGATTCGACGTTCAACCCGTAAGCCTCGCCATGGAAGGCCGCTGTGCTGGCATTCAGCTTCGCCGCCGCAAGGCTGCCTACAGATGCTGAGAGCATCCATTTCGTCAGCTCGCGGCGGTTTATGCGTGCTTGCATATGCATCGCTCTTCCAAATCCGAGGTGTTTCGGCGCACTACCTTTATACGTGCGGGTGCGAGCTCAGTCGCAAACCGGCCGACTTAGGGATGACTGTCCGGATTGGTATCGATATGCCGGCTTCTCGCACCTTGTCGGCTGGCGGCTTCAGTTGCGGATGAACGTTCACGCACGCGTGAGAGCAGAGGTAAAGTCCCTGCAATCCTTGTTGCTAAAGCCTGTTGCCATTGGTCCTCCCCTGGCGACAGGTTTGTGCGACCGGCCTCAGCATTCATCTTGGAAGTCAAGCCGGAAGTTTAGCCAGGTTGAGCTCGGCAGAAGCAAGAACGCCTGGGATAGGAAGATGGGCATTCCAGGTCTGGGCAGACTTGGCCATGGCGTTCAGTTGGACCAGGAGCTTTCGCATACAGGCCACGAGGGCCACTTTGGCTGGCTTGCCGGCTTGACGTAAGTGTTGGTAGAAGCAGCGGACCGTTGCATTGAACCGGAGACCTGCGATGACTGCCATGTACAAGAGCGCACGCAGGTGAGCGCGGCCGCCCCAGATATGGCGTCTTCCTTTGGACTTTCCGCTGTCGTTGTTGAATGGAGCCACTCCGACCAGCGATGCGATCTGTTTCCTGTTGATGGTTCCGAGCTCCGGCAGTTCGGCAATCAGACTGCTGATAAGGACTGGACCTACGCCTGGAACCGAGTTCAATAACTCTGCTCTGCGGTTCCACTCCGGGTCCTTGTCAATGAGCGCTTTCAGCCGTTCATCCACCTGTTTCAGCCGCCCCTTAAGAAAGCGGATGGTCACGTCGATGTCGTTCTGCGCATCGCCCCGCAAGGACATGCGTCGATTGCGTTCGGCCACGATCATCTCGACCAGTTGGCGATGGCGGGTGACCAGTTGATCCAGCCCGTCCAGCTTCGGATTTTTCACGAGGCGGCACGGCGGTTTGACTGCTTCTGCGAAATGGCTAAGGATCTTCGCATCGATCGGATCGGTCTTCGCCAGCCTGCCTACAGCCCGTGCAAAGTCTCGGACCTGCCGTGGATTGACGACAGCCACTGGCAAACCGGCTTTGCCCAACTGAAGGGCCAGCTCATACTCATAGCCGCCCGTCGCTTCCAGCACGATCCGCTGCGGAGCAAGCTTCTTCAGCCTCCGAGTCAAGGCCTTGATACCAGCCTGATTATTCTGCTCGGACCACGCCTCGTCGCTCGGCCGAACGGCTACGTCGAGACTATCTTTGGAAACGTCAACACCAACCCATGCCTCTATCATTAGAACGCCTCACAATGGAATGTCTACCTCATACTCGCGCTTGCCGGATACGGGCTCAATTGGCCCAGGCATTCATTCGAGCTACGGGGCAGTAGGTGTGGCGACCAAAAGCTAAGGACGGTCTCTTAGCACCTGCGTACTAACGATCAGCCACAAATCCAACATACAAGCGTACTATTTTTGCCGTTTGATGTGACCCCAAGATGCGCACGCAACCGTCGCCATCGCATGCGCGTGGACATGGCTCACTCGATCTGCCGATGCACTCTAGTCCGACGCGGGCTGGTCAACATGATCAACGATGAGGGTGACTACCGGTGCTTTGGTTGCGCGCAACTTCAAGCCCAGCTGCTCCTGGAGAGCGGTGAACAGGGAGGCGTCCAAGTCCTCCTCAGAGCCATGACCGGGATAGGGTGAGGCCCAGTTGCAGGTAAAGTCGTAGTTGCCGGAAAGCCCGGTTCGATCGATGACCGTACGATGCACGAAAAACGACAATTCGCTGGCGAGCGAATCCATGGAGCTGGCAACAGCTGTCATGTGCTGATTGTGAGTTCCTATTCCTGTGGGGCCTACGTGATTCCCTGCAGGTTTCAACTTCGAACCATCTTTGGCGACGACCAGTTCGTAGACGGGAAGAACACGCTTCTCGCTGTGGGCTTTCAGACCGAAGCGATCCGCGAGCATGGGCTCCAGCAGAGCGCCCCATTGCTCCCGCGTAAGGTTATGAAGTGCACTGCGATCAGGGTTGAGCATCTTCGCCTGGACATCGTAGTGCGCGCTGAGCGCCCATTTAGGAAGCCCGTAGATGTGGTCTCTGTCGATTGTGTAGGCTTGGGCCAACAAGGTTTTGAGGGATACATCGCGCGCGGAGAAAAGATCGTCGTTGGTGCTGATATCTACATTCCCGCTGCGAGGATCCTTACTCGGCTTAATGCTGACAATGTCGTAGCCGGGTGGCTCCGCTGAGACGGTTGAAGTTGCTTGTATTCGTTCCGTCTGTCCTTGCAAAGCAGGTACGAGCAGCACGAGACAAATTCCAAGCCTGACTGCTCGACTTCCGATAAAGCCTATGGGAATGCTGTGTGCGATTCTCATGCTTAGTTCTCCGATGGTTTCTCGATGGAATCGATGACCAGCGTGTCGACCGGGCCCTTCGTGGATTGGAGCTTCAATCCGAGTTGTTCTTGCAGCGCGGTGAAGATGGAGGGGGCCGGCTCGGCGCCATTATCCAGCTTCGAGTTGGCCGTGCCTTCTTCTGGAGCATATTTCAGCTGAATGTCATAGGTCCCGCTGAGCCCCGTCTTGTCCATTACGGTGTGGTTGACCACATAGGTGAGATTGTCGGCAAACTGGGACATTGTGATTCCATAGGCGGTGAAGTATCCCGGCCCGCTCATGGTCGTGCCGGAGTACTTGGTGTCCGGATGATTTCTAGCTTCGGCCTTGTCGTATTTGGGAGCATTCGATTGCTTGAGCTTGGATCCCGCTCTGCTCACTTCCAGGTTGTAGACGGGAAGCATCCGGGTCACAATGTGAGCCTTCAGCTTGCAGCGATCCTGGAGCAGCGGCAGCATCATAGCGGCTCGCTGCTTGCCTGAGAGTTTTTTGAATGCGGCCATGTCCTCGCCCGCGACTTTGGCGTTGACATCGAAGCCCGACGAATCGAGCCATCCAGGACCGCCGGAGACAAGCTCCTGGTTGACCCCATAAGCGCTCGCAATCAGGCTCTTCAGATTCAGATTTACGGCGCTGAATCCGTCGTCGGTTGATCTCACTTCCATCCTGCCCGTGCCCGATTTGTTCTCTCTAATCGAGGCCACGTCATACAGAGGGAGCTTGACGTTGGGTTCACTCGCCGCCGAGTAGTCACCTGTGGGTAGCGGCATGGGGAAATTCTGCGCAGCAGTATGCATTGCCCCCGCAAGCATGACAGTCGCCGCGAACATGCCGTGCTTCATCAAGCGGATATAGATCTCCCGTCGAATCATGTTGCCTCCTGGATAATTGGAGCTTGACTGCTGCCAAACTGTTGGGCAATGGGTCAAGCCTCGCTTCGATGCTGATTGTTGTAGATCTTGACCGACACAATTTCGTAACCCTTGCGTTGATGCTGAAGATGTTATCGCACCTGGATCGACACCATACACTCAAACAGGGTCGCCGCGGCTTACCTGATCTATGGCGCAATCAGGAGTGGACCGCGCCAGAAGCTGCTTTTCTGGCCCGTCGGGTCGAGCACAGAAACCTGGCAATCATACTTGCCGGCGGGGAGAGAAGCGGGCGAGATGTCGAAGCTGAGCGGCACCGGCTCTATCGTAGTTGAACTCTGCGGGGTCACGGCAATGGGCTGCGTCTCAAAAACTCTGCTGCCCTTTTGGTAGAGGCTGACAAAGGCCACAAGTGGCTTTGCGCCGGCTGGTTGCTCATAGCCCTGCAGGTAGACGAAGATTGCGCGGTTCTTGCTAAACACACGAGTCACGCTGGGTATCAGCTTTTTGCCGTCTGTCACCAACGGATTGACTGCTGCGGCTTTGGCCTGTGCCTTAGCACTGGCTGCGTTATAGAGTGCGTCGCGTGAATCCACGCGCTGACTGCTGAGCACGACGGAGCTGATGGGAACGCGCTTGATTTCTTTATTGAGATTGGGGATGACAAACGAAGCTTGATACGTTCCGATGCGCCCGGTTTCATCATCGCGCGCCAAAAACTTGATGGAGTATTTCCCTGGCAACAGCGTGAAGCCCGCGTCGTACTCGATCGGGCTATGAGCCAGTTGTGCAGCTGTTGCATCGCTCAGCTTGATGTTGACGTTGTCGCGGAGGTTGGTAACAGTGGTACCGCCGTATTCATCCTTCACTTCGCCGACAAAATCGATCAGCGTGTGCTCAGCCCCGCGACGCTTGGCCAGGGCAAGCTCGCGGCCAGGAATCTTGACCATGATGGGAACAAAGTATTCGGCGCGATTGAGCTGGAAGTAATTGATCTCCATTGCAATGGTCAGTTCGGTGATCGGGTCCTCAAGCATGAGTGCGTCTTCCAGCTGGCGCTCTTTGTCGGCGGTGTTGAATTTGGCGAACTCTTTGCCTGCGTAATAGCCGCGCCGGAAGTCGATCTTCGCGTCGGTGCGGTCGTTGACGGTGACCTGGATGCGGCGGAAGCGGCCATCGAGCGCGGGATTCGAGGTGTAGTACTCGAGAAGGTAGTAGTCAGAGATAGCGTGCTGCGCCTGCGCGATGCCGCGCGTCAGGTCGTTGTTGTCGAACAGTGCTTTGCCGCCCGTGTCTCCGGCCAGCGCGAAGAGTGTGTCTTGCGACTGCTGGAAATTATTCTGCACGGCCATCGATGCGGTGCCGGTGTACATGGAGGCGTTGCCCGGTGAGCCCTGAGTGGCATCGCCCAGTGGCGCGTCTGCCACCAGACCCCGCGCATCGATGGGCCAGAAGGAGACGCCCGCGCGAATGGCAGAATCGACTGTGGCATGCAACTGCGCCTGGTTATTCACTCCGTTCAGCCGCAGGCCACTGGCGAAATAAAGGAGCGCCTTCTTCTCGTTCAGGTGGCCAAGCATGTTGGCGGCGGTCTGCAGCGCGGAGAGCTGACGGTCGGTGTTGAAGACATTGAACTCGCTGTCGTCCTGTCCGAAGGCGGCACCGGTATCACTGCTGCTGGCGTCTCCGACTTCTTCGGTCGAGCCCTGGCCTTCTCCGACCACCATGGTTTCGAGAATGCTGAGCAGCTTGTTGCGGTCGGCGGTGAAGTCAGCGAGCACATCGACTGAGCCGCCCTGGTAGCGCATGATGGAGACGAGATCGGCCGGGGTGAGCTGGGTGCGCACGAACTTTTCTGCGGCGGCCAGCGCACGCAACTGGTCCTCCGGCGGCATCGCGCTCATGTCGAAGTAGAACGCCAGCAGGCGATGGTCTTTGTAGCGCAGAGTGTCAGATGTCTCAGGCGCTACCTGGGTGCGGGCGAGGCGTTTATAGATCTTGATGTTTTCTTCAGAGGCAGGCGCAGGAGCGATTGGCGCGGCGGTTGTCGGTAGACTCTGATGTTGGCAAAAACGGATTTTCTGGGGCACGCCATCTTCTGTCAGGGTGAAGTCTTTTGTGGTGAGACCTTCAATGGTGTTGCCCTGTTTGTCCTTCACGGTCACGGCCTCAACCACCAGCTGCGAACGGACAGAGAGCGTGTACGAAGGTGTGCCTGAGGCAGTGTTCTGTCCTATTGTCTGCGCCTGAACGTGTCGCCAGGAAGCCGCAGGAAGGATGAAGGCCAGGAGCAGCGTGTTGGCACGCAGGTTTCGCATCGTTAGAACCTTAGCCTTGCGGTGATCTGCTGGCTGCGCATGGCGCCGGCTGCGACCGGAAGCCCGAACAGTGGACTGCTGTTGACCCTGTTCGTAGCGGCGCTTAGGACAGCTGAGGGGGCAGGGTTGATCACGGTGTTGTATTGCGTGAACACTGCGTGGTTGAGCAGGTTTTCAGAGTTGAGGCGTACATCTAGGTTCAAGCGCTTGCCGATGCGAAAGGTGCGGGAGAACGATGTATTGAACGTGAATGTGCCCGGCCCGATGATCGAGTTTCGCCCCGCATTTCCCCACTGACCAGGAGCCGGTGCTGCGAACGCCGCAGCGTTGAGGAAGTGTCCGGAGCTTCTGGAGTAGAGCGGCGCGGAAGTGCGGTCGGGACGAATGCTTCCGCTGAATCCGGTGCCGTTGACGGGTGCAAGGAAGACCGGCGTCTCGGGCAAGCCGCTGCCTGCAGAGAGATCTGCGGCGATGGTCCACTCCTTCAAGATGCGACCGCGCCATCCGCCCAGCAGCGTGTTGCCGCCGAGACCCATGCCGGTGGTGTACTGCACCGATGCGGTGACGAGGTGGCGCTGGTCGAACGAAGAGAGACTGCGCTCGGCGCGGAGATCGAGCCAGTTCTGCGCGATGGTGGCTGAGACTGCGCTCTGACTGGTTGCGCCGGCAGCGATGGGACCCTGGCCCCCGAGCACAGAATCGTCATCGACGGACTTTGAGTAGGTGTACTCGATGGTTGCGGTCAGGCCGCTGCGCAGTCTGCGCCGCAGCTGGAGGGTGCCTGCATTGCGCAGGGACGTGCCGTTCGAACCCCGATAGATGAAGCCGGTGGGGCACTGCGGGCAAGGGTTTACAGCGCCCAGAGGGTAGGTGTTGGGCAGGAACTCCTGTACCCCATTCGACCCCTTAGTGCCGAGGTAGGTGACAACCATCTGCAACGCGGCCGGCAGATCGCGCTGCACGGCCAAGCGCCAGGTTTGCGCGTAGCCGACGCGGAAGTTGGGATCGACGGCGAAGGTGTCCGGCGTAAAAGCTGCGCATGGAAGAAATCCATTCGCGAGCGAAAGCGGGCAGGCGGGGTTGTTTTGCACGCTGAGGCTTTTTGACAGCGGAGCTTGCTGGGCGAGTGCCAGGGCAGTCGCCTGGTAAACGGAGGTGTCATCGTAGATGCCGTAGCCGGCACGGACCACGACGGAGGAGCCCGCAAAGGGACGCCAGGAAAGCCCGAGGCGGGGCTCGATGCCGCGGTAGTCCGGACGCAGCAGCGAGGTTGGGTAGCGGCGACCGGTGAGAGGACCCACGGGCCTGCTCGCCAGTACCGGGGCGACGGCAGCGAAGTTTTGCGTTACGTCGAGATTGACGAAGCGACCTTTCAATTCGGTAATGGGCGCGCCGTACTCCCAGCGCAGGCCGATGTTCAAGGTAAGCTCGGGGCGCAGACGCCAGTCGTCGGTGACGTATGCATCATAGACGGACTGGCGGAGATACTTGTCGGGGTTGCCGAAGGCAATGCTGCTGGTGTCGGGAGTTCCGGCGAGGAAGTCCGCGAAGTCCGAGGTGCCAGTGGCTGCGCCAGTAAAGGTGAAGGTGCCGCGCGGATCCTGCTGGGCGAAGTAGTTAAACTCCTCGCGGCGGAAGTCGCCCCCGGCCTTGAAATTATGATTTCCGCGATACCACTCGACCGACTCCGAGACTGCTTCGGTCTGGTTGCGATCGAAGGCGCTCTGCACGTCACTGAGCGAGGCGATGCCGCTTGAGAAGATGAGCGCGGGCGGACCCCAATTGGCTGGCGATTGATCGTTACCGCTGATTCCGGCTGCGCCTGAAACATTGGTGCGATTGTCAAAGAAGGGCGTGATCTGCGTGCGCAGGCGGCTGTAGCTGAAGCCGGTGTTGGCGTAGATATTGTGACTGAAGTGGTGGTTCCAGTTGATCTTGCCGTTGACGCCGAGCGTGTCCGTGGTGTCACGGAATGCGAAGAGACTTACGTTGTCGGCGCGTGTGCTCTGCGAGTCGAAGCTGCCGTAAACGTTGTCGCGACGGGAGACGTTCTTATCGAGCCGTAACTGGAGAATGTCGCGGTGCAGATTGTCGACCAGCGGCACCTGGTAGTTGTACATCGCGTTGCCCGTGATGTTGGGCAGCGGATAGAATGCGAGCAGCGCCTGCGCCTGCGGGCTTACGGTGACATTGCCCGTGGGCAGAATGCCACTGCGTTCGGCCAGCGTGGGGACCAGGCCAGAGTCCGTGATCGCATTGCGGTCGCGCGTCCACTGGTAGATGACAAAGAGGTTCGGTCCGTGGCGCATCAGGTGCGGAACGTTGAGCGGACCTCCGAACGTAGCCACACTGGTCACGTGGGTGTAAGAAGACTTTGACGTTGCGAGGCCAGAGAGCGAATATGGGCGCGCGTCCAATGCGGAGTTGTCGAGGATGAGTGCGAGGCTCGCGGAGTAGAGTCCCTTCGAACCGGTGCGTCCGTTACCGAAAGCCGGGTCGATCGAGAACTGCGAGGTGGCGGCGTTGTTCTGGCTGCCATTGACGAGCAGACCATCGGCGGAATCTTCTTCGGAGTGAGGCTTCTCGGCGGGCTGCGCAGCGGCTTCGTCTTTCTTCTTCCTGTCTGCTTCCACCGGCGCGGCCGGAAGGGGAGCGGCTTTGGAGTTCTTAGCCTCGGCGAGAATCTCAGCGGTCGAAAGCATCTTCAACTCCCACACGGTGGGCGAAGCTTGAGCCGTCACGCTCACGTCGCGGGCGGCAGCAGCGAAACCGGTCATCGTCAACTTCAAATTCCACTGACCGTCCGCGAGGTCGGGGAAGGTATAGGCGCCGTTCTCATCGGAAACAGTGCTGACGCTCTTGCCGGCATGGCTTGCGGTGATGGTTGCGCCAGGTACGGGCAGCCCGTTGTAAATGACTTTGCCACGCTGCTTGGAAGCCCACGCTGCGCATGGTCCGGCAAGCCAGGCCAGTAGGCATAGAAGCTTTAGGTGTTGTCTGACGTGCGACCCGGGGGAGACGAGCTTCATGCGCGGCGATTACCCCTCAAGTCCTGGATGCGTTTCGCTGTGTTGTCCCACACCGCAGGCTGCTGCTTGACGTAGCTAAAGTTGGCCATGTGGCACGATATGGCTGCATATTGCCGAAGACTACATCTTCGACGAGCGGCTTGCTCGAACGTACCGTTACTATCTCAATGAGCTTTGCACTTCTTCTACTCTCTGAAATGTCTGCTACGCGAATCAATTCGCTCCAGGTTTCGCAATTTCTTCGATTACCAGCACATTCGCTGGTGCCTTCATGGGTTCGAGTTTCAGCCCGATCTGCTCCTGAATCGCCGTAAATAATCCTGGAGGCGCATCGGGTGTTTCTGCCGGCGCATCGTCCGTTGCCCACTGAAGTTTGAAGTCGTAACGCCCACGAAGTCCGGTGTGATCGACAATAGGCCGGTCCACATGGAACTGCAAAATTAGCGCCAAATCTGCCATGGAGACATTCCTGAGAGTTTCCACATGACGGCTGCTGGAGCTTCCGTTCTGTTGCTGGTCCATGATTCCGTTTGGGTCGCTCGTGTTCGCAACGATCCTGGGACCGCCCTTCGCCACTATTAGCGCGAATACGGGCAGATCGCGCTGTTCCTGGTGCAATTGCAAACCGAACCGCTCTGTCAGAATCTTTCGGATCAGCCCTTGGAGCTGCGCCAGATTCGGCGCACCCTCCACATCCGAAAGGCCATCCACATCCCAGCGTGTCGTCTTCACCCATTCGGGCTCTCCCGCAAGCTGGCTCTGCTGTACGCTGTAACCAATTAGCAGGAACTGCTCGACGGTCGTGTCGAGCAGCCGGAGATGGCGGCCCGACATATCAATGTGCTGACCGCGCGTGTCGTTCGGATTGCTTGGTTTCACGGCCGCAACCTCCCAATCCGGGACTACTTCCGGCCTCATTTCCTTTGCCGTCACAGGATTTCCAGCGTTCTGTTCCTGTGCTGTGCACGTTGCTGCTCCACACAATGCCATTGCGGTTATTACCGCAAGCGGCCATGTCCAGCGCAAGAGGAGCTTTTGAAGCTGAGGGAAGGTCTTGGTCATATCCATCTGTACGCAATCGTCATCTGCACGGTTCCTAAACGGAGGGATTGGATGCCACCTTTACTCACTGAAACGACCGTCTTAGTGAATACAAGTTAGTGCCGGGCAGCAGGATCGCTCAATCAACGGTGTAAGATCGCCGAGATGTGGCCTCAGGGACCAATGGTAGCGTTGCGAGGCTGTCGTGGGTATACCCTTCAAGGCTAACCCCACAAAGATTATGGAGCGTGCAATGGTTGTTCGGCGCACGGCACTCATGTGCCTGATGGTGATGTTGGGCGGCTGGGCGGCAACTCTGACAGCAGAAGCGCCGAATACTGTTCAGAATGCGACGTTCGATGTGAGTGTCGTTCGAGTGAGCAAGCCTGATGCACAGAGTTCCGACCTAAATCTGGGGAAAGACCGGCTGGAGGCGAAGAATCTGACACTGCAGTCCTTGCTGCAGTTCGCGTACAAACTGAGTTCCGGATCAGATGACCAGATGATCGGTGGGCCGAAGTGGATGAAGTCCACGAGGTTCGATTTGGAAGGAAAGCTAGACGCAGAAACTGCAGCAAAGGTAAGCACAATGACGAATGATGAACGCCTCGATACCTTGCGAGCAATGCTGAAGGCGCTGCTAGCCGACAGGTTCAAGTTAAAGGTGCATCAAGAGGCAAGGACCCTGCCGGTGATGAGGATGCAGGCGATCGGCGAAACGAAGCTGATTAGGTTTGAGAGTCCGGCCGAGAGCGCGGCGGGCCTAAAGAGTTGGCAAGGGCTGCACAACGATGGTCATGGGCATATCGAAGGACGCGGAGCTGACCTGAAAATGCTTGCCAGTGTGCTGGCTTTTCAACCGGAGATTGGTGGACGCCTGGTGGTAGATCAGACGGGGCTTCCAGAGCATGAGCGGTTCACGTTCGAGCTGAAGTGGACGCCGGAGAGGCTCGGCGGAGCACAGACGGAAACTTCGAATGAGCCCAGTATGTCTTTGTTTACCGCCATGCAGGATGAACTAGGTCTGAAGCTGACAGCGACTAGAGCTCCCGTCGATGTAGTGGTTGTCGATCATGTACAGATGCCAGACGAGAATTGAGATCTCATTTTGTCGATAGTGATAAGCTCACCTGACCCGCTGACCG
>JAABUJ010004752.1_pt1 | contig 14061 bp, 15 predicted proteins | sample 5559131 | NCBI WGS metagenome assembly JAABUJ01 (sample SAMN10711875, study PRJNA513366) | rock metagenome | isolation source: Antarctica rocks | place: Antarctica: Victoria Land, Mt New Zealand nord | collected 2016-01-07
TGGCGATGGGTCAGCAGGATGCGCTTGAGATCTCGCTCACCATGGCCTGCGCCACGGATCGCCGCCAGGATCTTGTCGGCCCCGCCCGGGGTACCGGTGTCGATCAAGGTCAGGACGTCAGCCTCGATCAGAAATGCGTTCACCAGCGCCTTCGGGAAGGTCAAGGCGGTGACGCCTGGCAACGGCTGATTTGGCACGAGAGGTCTACTCCTAGGGTCGGGACTGGATCTTCCGTGCTACCCGCTCTATCAAGCGTCACTCAGCCCATGAGGCCGGTGCCGCGTCCCAAGGCGACCGAAGGACTCACCTTGACCTTTAGCCCGCGGAGATCAGCGTCACGGCGTCAGCGTAGCCGCAGACGATCGCTTTCGTTCTCCCGCCGCCGAAAGGCCAGCGATTGGTTTGGCGACCTTCCGATCGTGCGGCTCGGACGCCACGCCGAGTCAGACGACACAAAGTGTCCGAGAACGATCGTTCGCGAGACACCCCACGCCAGGCTCCAGCGCCGAATCTGGCGCTGCGTCTCTGGGCCTGAAGTCGGCGTGCGATCAGCGGACGAGCTCGACGGCCACGCCGGCGTCCAGGTGCGCCCAGACGCGATCGCAGGTCAACGCCGGCAGACCGAGTCGCTGGGCGAGGGCCAGGCACGCGCGGTCGCCGAGTGACAAGCCGAGATCACGTGTTCGTGGCCGCAGCTGAGCGATCGCCAATCCGTCGACCGCCGTCAGCTCCACTACCCGCAAGGCGTCATTCAGCAGCGCGTGGTCGTCCAGGTGAGCGATCATCTCCCCGGGATCGCCGCCCAGGTCGGCCACCTTGGACAGCGCCTCGGCCCAGTTGACGGCTCCGATCACCGCCCGGTCGGCGAACGCTGCCTCGACTTTCTCGGCGCCCGGTTCGTCGAACATGAAGCACAGCAGCGCCGAGGCGTCGAGCACCCTGGCGGCGCCGGGATTTGACTCAGGCTGGGGCAGGCGGCCTGTCCTGGGCCTCGCGACGCGCCTGCGCCCGGCGCTCGGCGATCAGCTCGTCGGAAACCATCCGGCCGGGCGCCAAGCCGGTGAGCATCCCCCGCACCCTGCGGGCCGCTTCCCGGCGCCGGGCGCGCGCCCGATCTTCGTCTTGTTCGCTGTCGCGCTCGCTGGCCACGGCAACCCCATGATACGCGGGCGCAATCGATCGAACTGGTGCGTCCAATCTCGGCGTGCTCGGCGTCCCCACCGCCCGCCTGTCGTACAAGTACAGGTTTGATACCGTGCGCGTGACCTAGAATACGTGACGGGTTCTGTGACTGGTTCGAGCATGGGACGACGATTCGCACGCGTTGTCACTTATTCGAACGTATACGTGACGAGGAGGATCCATGCTGGTCGGCTACATGCGAGTCTCAAAAGCAGACGGGTCCCAGACCGTCGAGCTTCAACGCGACGCGCTGCTCGCTGCCGGCGTCGACGCCGCCCACCTCTACGACGACCACGCCTCAGGGCGCAGCGACGACCGACCCGGCCTGACCTCCTGCCTTAAGGCGCTCCGGGATGGCGACACGCTGGTCGTATGGAAGCTCGACCGCCTCGGGCGAAACCTCCACCACCTCGTCAACACCGTCCACGACCTCACCGCCCGCGGCGTCGGGCTGAAGGTGCTCACCGGGCAGGGCGCCGCGATCGACACCACCACCCCCGCGGGCAAGCTCGTGTTCGGGATCTTCGCCGCCCTGGCCGAGTTCGAACGCGAGCTCATCTCCGAACGCACCATCGCCGGACTGGCCTCCGCCCGCGCCCGAGGTCGCAAAGGCGGAGCGCCGTACAAGATGACCCCCGCCAAGCTCCGCCTCGCCGCCGCCTCCATGGGACAGCCCGACACCAAGGTCAGCGACCTCTGCGCCGAACTCGGGATCACCCGCCAGACCCTCTACAGGCACGTCTCCCCAAACGGAGAGCTCCGGCCCGACGGGCTACACCTGCTCGCAGCCAGCGGGCCCAAAGCGGCGCGCGAGCCCACCTGACGCGCGCCGGGCTCGAGACCAAGTCGCCCCGGTCGAGGGCTCCCCGTCCGGAGCGGAACACGGGCCGACCGACCGCGCAAGCCCGCCGCGCTCTCCGCACGCCGGCAAGAGTGTCGAAGGTCGCGCAAAGCAGAAGTCAGCGCGGGAGTCGTGTGAAGTGGTCCGGAGGTAAATCGCTTCTGCGCGGATCTCCCTGATGGCGTCCGTTGCCTCGCGCCGGCCGACGCTGTGGTCGAGCAGTCAGGCGACGGCGTACGCCGTGACGTGTACGTCGTTGGCGCCGGGACTCCGAGCGCTTGAGCTGCCCGCTCGATTCGTTTAGCTCCGGCGAGGGCGGCCAGCTCGTAGCGCGACCGAAGGCACGCCTTTTCCGTGTTCGTCGACGCGCTGCGGCACTTGGTCTTCACTCGCGGCGGTACGCGTCCTCCATCTGCAACGCCGTGAGGATCCGTTAACGCGTCAGCAGCGCTGGGCGACAGACCTGGCGCGACTGGCCCCCAGCGCTTGGCTAACGAGCTTCTGGGCGTACGCGCGCACGAAGACGTGTGGGTCGTCACAGAGCTGCTCCAGCAGCCTGGACATCTCTTCGGGATGACGTTCGGTGATCCCGAGGACGGCCACCCTGAGCTGCAGCGGCTGCTCGGGCGCTGCAGCGGCGACAAGTGCCGGGTCGTCCTGCGCCAGGTCGTCCGCCTCGCCGAGCGCGGCGAGGACGACGGCCGTGAGCTCGGGGTCGCCGTCGCTGAGCAGCGCCCGCACCTCGAGGTCGGGAAGGTCGGGGCGCCTGATGCAGAGCTTGACTGCGGCCAGCCGCAGGGCCGGTTCCGAGCCCTCAATCGAGGCGTGGATCTCATCAGCTAGCTCGGCGAGCCGTCCGGCCCGCGCGGCCAGCGCACACGCCGCCTCGAGCGCCCTCGCGCGGACCAGATCACCGGCCGGCGGCGTGTTCATGCGCATGCGGGCGAAGAACGCATTGGGATGGGACTGCATGCCGTCGACTTGGCTCTCGCTGCCGATGTCGTCGGCGCAGGCCAACAAGGCGTCCAGGGCGCGGGCAGCGTCGTCAGGCTCCAGCCGTTCGGCAAGCGATTCCAGCCCAACGGCGGCCTCGTGGCGGTGCGCGTCGATATCGCCGTAGTTGGCGACTTCTGTGACGAGCTCGACAGCGAGCTGCTGCTGGTGCGCACGCGTCGCCCAGCGGCCGAGGCGGCCCTTGTCGTCCAGGCGGAGGTGCTCCTCGTGCCCGAGGTCTCCGGCGTCTGCACGAGCGATGACGTCAGCCGCGCGGGTAGCGAGCTCGGGGTGCGTGTCGGGAAGGTCGAGCCAGGCGGCCAGCAGCAGCGGTGTGAAGTGCTCCGCGGCGTCCGTGACGACGACCTCCTCCGCCTTGCCGGAGCCGCGGATGACGTCGAGCGCGGCGTCGAAGCCGGGAACATGCATGCGGTCGTTGAAGCAGAACACGTCGGCGATGAGTGGCGCCTCGTCGAGCCGTCCGAGCTGCGCGGCGAGTAGCAACCCCGGCATCGTGTGTCGCGGCGGGAACGGGGTGTTCTTGATCTCGTAGACGACCTCGTCTCGCGCCTGCGGGAACCGCGTGTCGTCCACGGCGCAGAGGACGGTGGCCAGCGCGCGGCGTGCTGCGGCGGCGGGGATGACGGTTCGACGCTCGTCGCGGGAGTGGTCGGCCGCCGCGTTGAGGAGAGCGTCGACCAGCGCGTCGACGTCGGCCTGTGGGGCGGTGGCACCGGCGGCGGCGATGGCCTCAAAGCTGCCACCACGCTCCCACGGTGCCCCGGTCAGCGCGAGCCGCGACCGGACGTCATCCCACGTGAGCGACTCGGCTGCTTCGCGCGTGGCGAGCTGGTTGCCGCAGCGGATCGCCCAGCGCAGGCGCTCGGCTGGATCCTCAGCGCGCGCGTGGAGGTCGGCGAGGGTGCCTGCGACTCGCAAGCAGCCGGCAAGGTGGCCGGCCTGTCGGTGCAGCGTCCACGCGATGACCAGGCACCGTCGCGCCTCCCATCCCTGCTGGGCCAGCCACGCCCGGAGCCCTTGGGCGACCAGGCCCTCGGCGATTACCGCTGGCGTCGTTGTCCGGCCACGTAGCTCCGCCACCGCGATGCGACCGGGCTGGTCGAGCTGAGGCTCACCGGCCAGTATCTGCGCGGTCGCGTCCTCGCTGAGCAGCGCCTCGGCGATCTCGTCCTCGCTGTCGGCGGCGTTGCGCCACCGGCTGGCGGCGTCGCGGAAGCGCACCTGCGCGGCGCCGTGGTCGCCTCGCCGCGCGCAGAGCACGCCCCAGCGCGCCCGCACGCGGGCCGCCACGGAGTCCTCGCGGCCAAACGGCGTCAGCAGCAGGCGGTTGTAGTCCTCGTCGATGTCGTCGCTCTGCTCGGCGCGCGCGTCTAGGAGGTCCAACTCGAGGTCGAGCTGTTCCTCGTTGGCAATGGCGGCGCCGGCGAGGTCGCGGGCGTCGGACGCCAGCGTGCGAACCTCGTCCCAGCGGCCTTGCAGCGCCAATGCCTCACAGCAGGCGGTCGTCCACTCGTACACGGCCTCGGCGTCGCCGGTAGCCACGGCGCGGGCGACGGCGTCACGCAATGTCACGATGGCGTCGTCGGGCTCCTCGGCCCAGGCCGCCCGGGCCATCGCGGCGAAGCTGCGCCACCGCTCGGCCTCAGGTAGCTCCCACGAGGCGCGGAAGGCCGCGTACTCGGCGAGCCTGTCGCCGCGCCGTGCGGCGGAGCGGGAAGCCTTGAGGTGCAGGGCGCCCGCGCGTTGCTTGTCACCGTCCTCGCCCGCAGCGCGGGCCGCGCGGATCAGCAGCCAGTCGGCGACCGCGGGCATGCGGTCCTTCAGCAGCTCGGCGATCTCCTGGTAGCCATCGGCCGCAGCCTTGTGATCACCACGTTGCGCGGCGGCCTCCGCCGCGGCGGCTGCCTTGTCGTGCCCGAGGAGCGCCAGCGGACTAGTCAGCGCGGCGCTCAGCTGCGCGTCCCAGCCCTCGCGCAGCGCCGCTCCGCGCTCGAGCATCCGCTGCGCGTAGCCTTGGTCGACGGGGAACATCGCCTCGATGTGCTCGCGGCGGACGACGGAACTGCGCTCGAGCAACTCCCGTAGCCGGCTCAAGCCCCACGGCTCTTCGAACGTGACGGTCGGGTGGTCCTCCTTGAGCTTGCCGAAGTTCTCCTCGTCCTTTGCGGTGAGGTCCACCGGGAAGACGAAGGTGATGACCTCGGGCGGCTCGGGCCGCGCCATCGCGTCTTCGACCGACTTGCGGCACTTCGACCAGCTGATGCGGTCGGTGTGGTGCTTGGCCTGGTACGCGTGCTCGCCGGCGTCATCGGTGGCCGGTACCACCGTGTCTCGGCCGCCGTCGGGCGCCCGCAGACGGCGCGCCGACGGGTGGTCGACGAGGACGAGGGCGAAGGTGACGTCCTCGAAGCCGTCGGGGCCCATCGCGATGAGCCCCATCTTGATGAGTTCCGGGTTCACGTTGTCGGCCGGCCCTGGTCGAGCAGACGGAGGAGGAGGTCGGCGAGCAGGATGACCTCGCTGGCTATGATGGGGTCGTCGAAGTCGACCTGGCGGTGGCTGGAGGGGTTCTTGAACATGCCGATGGCGCCCCAGTAGAGCGCCATGCGGGCCTGCTGTTCGCCGCGTTCAGCGGTCTCGTCGGTGAGCGGTCCGTCGGTGCCGAAGGCGGACTTCATGAAGGGGACACCGATGTCGGCGGGGTCGGCGTTGGCCTGTTCGCGGACGGCGATCTCGACCTCGCGCATGCTCAGGAAGGCGGCGGCCTCGAACTCGTCGAGCAGGAACTGGGAGCGCACGCGGGCCGCGAGGCGCGGGTGCAGATCGACCCGTAGCCGCGCGTCCGCTTGTGCCCGCGCTAGGCCAGCGGGGTCGTCGAGCACCGACCAGCCGCGGCGGGTGACGAAGAACCAGTTGGGACTGCTCTGGGCCGGCTCGTTGGCGATCCAGACTTCGCGCTGCATCCACGCGAAGGCTTCCTCGAGGCGCTGCTGGTACTCGTGGGGCTGCCCGCCGCTGGGGGTGATGACGCGGTCTTTGCCGAAGTAGAAGCCGCGACGTGTCTCGCCATTGGTGATGGCCCGCAGGAGTCGGAGGGCGAGCTCGTCTGGCGGGAGGGCTTGGACGAGCTGCTCAGTGAGGGTGCTGAGGTTCATCGTACGTTGGTGCGGCCAGGCGCGGGGTCAGGCGCGGCCGCTGGGCGCGAGCACGCAGGTGACATCGTTGCACGATTGGCTTACAGGACTTCGTGCCGATGAACGAAGCTTGGTCGGCGGTCCAGCTTGTCGGATCGCCTGCCGCGGTGCGCGGCCCAACAGACCTACTCGATGCTTGCGCGGATCTGCTCGGCGTCGCGACGCAGTTCGGCGAAGCCCGCGGCAAGATGGCAGCTGCGTTCAAGGGCGTTGCGTGGACGGCGGAGCAGGACGACGCGCTAGCGGAGGCACGCGACCGCGTGGTCAAGACTCGGGCCGCGTTCATCCGGGCTGCGCGCACAGAACTAGGAATCGAGGTCATCGACGAGGTGCCCGAGCAGCTCGCCGACGTCGCCGAGGCTGTGCCACCCTCTCGCGAGCACAGTGAGCTCCTGGCTGAGCGAGCTAGGCCGAGAGCGGACTGGGGTCCCCGCGATCGGCGGGGGCGGATTCGTGGCCGCACCGCTGCTGCTTTGGACGAGACGGAGCACTCGCCAGCGGGCCCCGACGCGCGTCGGAGCGAACGCCCCGAACGCTTCGGAGCGCCCGCGGCTGCGGCGTCCCGCAATGGATCGGCGACCGGACAAGTTGCCTTGCGACAACCGGCGAACGAAGCAGCGCGATGGTCTTCTGATACCGGTGCAGCCGCCTTCTGAAAACGACAACGATCGTTCACGAGACACCCGCCGCCGCTGGGTGACCATCAAGCGCCGCAAGGGGTCAAATTGTAACGATTCCCGTGTACGCGGCAACGTAACGCGTCCGGTTGTTCGCGATACAGTCTGTAGATGCGGATCGGCTACGGACGGGTCTCAACCCGCGACCAGAACCCCGAAGCGCAGCACGACGCGCTGACCGCGGCCGGCTGCGAGGAGATCTTCATCGACAAGGCGTCCGGGAAGCTCGCGCGACGCCCCGAGCTCGACAAGGCGCTCCTGTCAGCTAACCGGAACGGCGATCAACTCGTGATCACCAAGCTCGACCGCCTCGGCCGGTCGCTCGAGCACCTGATCGAGCTCTCCAAGCTCCTACAGACCCGGGGGGTCGACCTGGTGGTGATCGACCAGGGGATCGACACCTCGACGCCCGTCGGACGGCTGTTTTTTCAGATCATCGGCGCGATCGCCGAGTTCGAGCACGCGCTCATGTCCGAGCGCACCATCGACGGCCTGGCCGCCGCCCGCGCTCGCGGGCGCACCGGAGGCCAGAAGCCCAAGCTCGGGCCACGACAGGTCAAGCTCGCGCGCGACATGTACGAGGAGACCGGCAAGGACGGCAAGCGTGCGCACACCGTCGCGCAGATCGCCGCCGAGTTCGACGTCAGCCGACCGACCATCTACCGCCACCTCGCCAAAAGCACTGGCCGCTGACCCCTCGCCCTTGTCCGCGACGCCCCGTAGCCTCCGATTCTCATCCTGTGCCCCCGTCTGGAGGACCCATGAACAAGACCGAGCTCCCCTCGCTGTCCCCGCACGACGACTGCTTGGCGCGGAAAGGAGTCGCCGACGCCCGACGCCGGTAGACAGCCGCTCCGCCGCTGGCGGGGTCGTCGTCGCTCGTGGCTGCTTTCGGTCTTCCGATCACCAAAGCAGTCGTCTTCGTCCACGACCTCGCCAGCGTATGAACACTGAACTCCACAAAACCCACTCTCCGTGGAGGCTCGTCAGTCGTCGCCACATCAATGGCGCCCGCGAGAATCGCTTCGAGCAGTGTGGCCGCTGTTCATGCAAAAGAGGGCCGAGCCAAGGGGGCGGCCTGCAGCGGGACTGCGCTTCTTCGCCGACGAAGACCGCGCTGAGACTGCCTCAAGTGCTGACGCTATCGCCCCAGCTTCGGAGGCTGCTGGCGCAGGCTCTCCACCAGTCTGAGATGGCCGTTGGGCCACGTGGTGCCGCGCGAGTTCGGGTGGGGCACCACGAAGAGCTCGATGGACAGTTCTGGAAGGGCGAGCCTGCCTCGCAGGAGCGGGACCTGCCACTCGATCTCGCCCATCTGCTCACAGGCCCGTCGTGCGTCGTTCCCGAGCAAAACGAGCGCGCCCGGGGCCAGGATCGCGATCTCCTCGGCGGCGTAGAGCTCCGGGCAGCTGTCTCGCATTGCGCCCGTAGGCTCGGCGCGCCGTCGCTGCGGCGAGCACTTGATGAGCTGCAAACGAGCGACACCGTTCATTGTCGCTGCGCAAAGCCTCGGATCGGGCCCGAGCAGCGGCTCCGCGCCGGCGGCGGCGCTCAAGATCGCGTTTGCGCTGGTGGATGAGCGGTAGGCGAACAGGCTGCGGTGGATTCTCTTCTTGCCCGCCGCCATCTCGTCCAGCTGATGCTTGGCGACGAAGTACTCCTCGGTCCACGGTGCCCACCATTGCCCTTGGTGGAGATTGAGCGCTAGGAGGCAGACCCCGCCGCCGGTGTAGTCGGCGCCGATCCAGGGCCAGAAGATCGAGCCGTCCTCGCCGGTGCCGTGGATCTCCGAACGCGTTGGGCGGGCCTCGGCGGGCAAGGTCCCCCAGCATTGAGCGGCGCAAGAGCAACTCTTGTGCAGCGAGAAGGCAGTCGATCCGCTCACGACTTCTCGCTGCTCGTAGAGCATGGTCAGTTCAGAAAGGAGGGCGATGCGCGCGTCGCTTTCCCGAGCGAAGCGCTCGTCGACGGCGGCCAGCCTGTTCACGATCTGCTCGCGCTCCATCGGGGCTCAGCCTACAGGTGCGTCGCCCGCGGTTGCTCGACTGGAGTTGGAGTCGCGTGCTGTCCGACGATGCCAGCCTCGCGCGTCATCACGCGGCCTGCCTAGCGGCGTCGTTCGGCCTGGTGGGCCATTCGCCGCCGGCGAAATCAGCGGCGGCACCCGCATCGCCGCGCTGGAGCATGAACTCGCTCATGCCGGCGCGCCACTCCCTGTTCCAGACGCCCTGCAGCCGATCCAGGGCGAGCGCGTCATAGCGGGCAAGCTCCCACTCACGTGTGAGCCGCTCATGCTCGACGGCCATGCCGTGGTTCCACGCCCGCCGCAGCACCCGACCGCGTGAGCACATTGCGTAAGCGAGCTGACCGGCCGCGACCGCGTCAGCCCCGGCGGTGTGCGCGTCCTCCAGTCGGATGTCGTAGCGCGCGCACAACGCCCAGAGTTGCTTCGGCCCGCGTTCGTAGCGGTGCAGGTGGCGGGCGATCACGAGCGGGTCGATCACGGTGCCGGGGTACTGATCGAGAATCAGGTAGGAGAGGCCGTGCCGGTGTGCCTCGCGGTCGAGCACCGTCAGGTCGAACGGCGCGTGTGGCTCCCGGTGACCGCGGCCTAGCGGTCGTCGTCTCGCTCGCCTGCGGCCTTGCGCTTGGCCAGTACGCGATCCGCCTTGCGCAGCAAGGCGATGACCTCGGGGTCGCGGCGCGCCTCCTCGAACTCTTCGACGGTGATGACGCCGAGCGATTCCTCGGAGATGAGCTCGTGGGTGTCTGCTGCGTGGGAGGCCATGTAGGTGGTGTTATCGGTGGACGATCGTTGCCTGATAACAGACTTATCGTAGGTTGTGGGCGTCCCGTATGAGTGGGTTCACGGGACGTTATTAAAGCACCCGCTCACGAGTTGGACGAGTCGTCGCTCCCAGACGGGTGTATCCGCGCCGTCGCCTGTGGTCGGCCGCGGTCCCGCAGCCGACCATACGACACCGCCCAGTAGGGGGCGGTGACGCTCGCCCATTGGTGTGGGGGTGGTCGAGCTCGCCGCCGCCGCCGACGCGGCGGGTACCGATGAGCTCGCCCGCGACCACGGCGCCGAAGTCGGCCAGTACCGGCAGGGCGGTGGCCCGCCCCGGGCTGAAGACGTCACGGCTGGAAGTTCGCTGCCCATGCGAAGAGATCAGGCGCGCGCTGCGTTTTGGCTCAGGGGCATCAGTCCGACCAGATCCATATTCTGGAGCGCCGTGGGCGCATCATTACTCGCGGAGTCGGCAGTCGGGAGCGCCGAGTTCCGCTACACCGACGCGTTGGTGGCGTTGTTGACCGTGGAGACCTTGGCGTTTTCGGCGCTTGCTGTCGCGGTCTCGTTCTCAATCCCGAGCAACCGCATCCCCAACCTGCCGGTGAAGCTGACGACTTTCGGCGCTCTAGGGGCCGCGTTCGTGACATTGGTTGCGGTCGGCGCTGGAATGGCCTGGCTGGGCCTGTTCCGTAAGGATTGGCCGTACGGGTTCTACAACGCCGTCATATCGACCGTGCTGGCGTTGGCGATCGTCGGCCAGCCGGTGTTCGCGTGGATGATCGCGGCGGGGCTGCGGCCCAAGCGGTGACCAAAGCCACGTGCACGTCCCAGCCCATCTCCAAGAGATCTCTCACAACCTCGGCCTGCGCAGCTGGGTCAACAGCAATAAGGATTTCCCGAAAGCGCACTACTTCAAGACGATCGACGACGCGAAGACGATGCTGGAACAGTTCCGGGAGGACGGCGCCGATCGCGACGAGCTCGTGGTGCAAATTGTCGCCACAGCGCTTGACGCCCAAGGCATGCTTCTCACTCACGTACTCGACGCAGGCACGTATGACCTCAACACGGAGGACAGGGAGATGACTTGGCTCCGAGCATGTCAAGCGGCCGGTTGGGTGGTGCTTCAGGCGTACGAGCTGGCGATCAAGAATAAGGAATGGGCACCGGGGGGAGGTGATTCATCAGATGCATAATTCGCCGCGGCGGAGGCCGGTCGTCCTCGGTGAGGAGATCACTGCCGAGATCGAGGAGTTGCTCGCATTCGGCCGTGAACGCGGCGAGGAGGCTCGTCGTCTCCGCCCACCGGGACGCAGAAGCACCGCGGTTCACACGGTCCGGGAGGACAAGCCCGAGATCACCGATCTGATCCGTCAAGAATTCATCGATCTGCTGGAAGACGAGGTCGTTCCAGCTCGGTCTGCAGGGCCAGCTCGGGGAATCCTCGACTGGGAACTTCAGCGGGAGGTTGTCAAGAAGGCGCTGGTGGGGCTGAAGCTGAAGACGCTGCAGCGCCTCGCCCAGAGCATGCGGCTCGACAAGCGGGGCAACTTAGAGGATGTTGCCGAGCGCATCGCCCTCGCTTACCGGTACGACGAGCGGGAGATCGCGCAACTCGTCCTCGACAACGAGGACGAGCCCGAGCCCGATCGTGGCTACACGGATCGCCTGTTCCCACTGGTGCGTCCGCTTGACCTTGATGACGTGGTCCAGCGGCTGCGTTACGTGGTGGGCCGATACGTCCGAGTTGGTGTCGCGAGATGGTTCGTCTTCGAAGCGGTCGAGACGAAGCCGGGACGCTTGGTGCTCAACGGTGCGCTGCGGAGTTACAACGCGTACGTCACCACGGAGACTGACGAGCATCTGGACGGCACCGTGGATCCGGAGGAGGTACACCACCTCAGGTCAGATTCAACCGAAGCCGAGGTGACCGTGACTATCACCGAGGGAGCGGGAACACTTCGGATCAGAGGCAAGGGAGCCCCTGCCGGGCGCGCTGCTGCTCACGCACTGGAAACCGTCGCCGGAGCGGAACTACTCGGCTACGTGCCGATGGCGAAACAGCCTTTTCAGGGCCCGCTTGGCTCTTTTGCCCCGATCAGCGTGTTCATGCTCGACTTCATCTACAACCGCTTGGCGAACGCGCACGCATTCGAGCCCAATCTCACAGTGGCACGGTTCGCGGTGGACCGACGAGAGGCGAACGTGTCAGCCGAGGAGGGCGACAGGCCGCGGCTCAAGGAGGTTCGGTTCGAGGGCGACTATCTGCTCGATTCCCTCGCTGCTTGCCAGACCATCGCACTCGAAGGCCGGGCTTTGCTGGATCTGTCGCTGCGCGTTTCTTTCGGGTCACAAGAGCCCGAGCCCGCTCGGTTCCCGTTGAGGCTCAGCATTGAGCGCGACCACGTGCTTGTCCTGACGGGGTTCGGCCGGAACCAGCCTGAGCTGTCGGGTGACCTTCAGAGGAACATCATCAGGGCTGTCGAGCGGATCGTTGCCGAAGGCGTCGGCAACGTCATCCGCTTGGAGACTCTGGCGAAGCGGATTGACAAATTTGCCCGTGAGAACGTCCCCGTTGACGAGCCGACGATGCTGAATGACTCCGAAGACATAGATGCATAGTCACCAGCAGCGTGGCGTCGGAGGCGGACACAAGTACCTCGTCTCGTCCTGAGGGCGGGGGGCGACGCTAGATTTGAAGCGTGTTCCGGGCTCGTCGCCCGGCGCAAACGCTTTGGCGCAGAAGCTCCGCGGAACCAGGCGTTGGTCGATTTCAACGTGTCCCGACCGCCAGGTCCCGTTGGAGCCCGGCCGGCCTCCTACCAGGGCCAGGGGTAGGCGGGCCGCGACCAGCCCCGCTGGCGCGCGTACGGCCTCATCGCGTTTTGCACGAACCGCCCGCGCGAGGCCGCGTGCAGGAACTGGTGGTACATGGCGGGCGGGCACGGGAAGTCGTAGACGAGGCGGCCGCGGTGATACGCGATCTGAAGTACTTCGTCGGCGGTGAGATACCGGAACGCTGCGATGGCGTTCGACTCGCCGGGCTGCCAGTCGCTGGGGATCACGGCGTCGACCGTACTCGTCGCACGGTCGCTGATGTTGCGTCTCCACTCGGCAGCCGAACATGCACCGATCAAACGGTGGCCACGGCCACGCCCACGCTTGAAGAGCCGGATCCATACGCCGCGCGCTCGCCTGTTTATGGGTGCGGCGCGGGTCAGGTCCTGTCCGGGTGCTCCCGGACGCCTGCACCGACATCGTCTGGCGCCCGGGCGTAGGCGCCGTCGTCGCTGGACCGGACACCGGGCCGTGGCACTCGCGCACCGAGCCTGGGGAGCTGATCTGCGGCGTGCGGTTTCTCCCGGGCGCGGGGGGAGCTGCGCTCGGAGTCCCGCTGTCAGAGCTTCGCGACCGCCGGATCGCGATCTCCGAGCTGGGCCTCGACCCGCGCGAGGAGCTCCACGAAGAGGCTGATCCCCGTGCCGTGCCCCGCCTGCTCAGAGCTGCAGCGACGCGACTCGTGCTCGCCGGCCGGCCGGACGCCGCAGTTCAGGCCGCGGTCATGCGGCTGCTCGACCCGACTGAGCGTGTCGAGGCGCTGGCCGCGGATCTGGGATTCAGCGAGCGTCAGCTACGACGCCGCTTCCTGGAGTCCGTCGGCTACGGCCCCAAGATCCTCCAGCGGGTCCTTCGCCTGCGCCGGTTCCTCGCCGGCGAGCGCACGACCTCGCTCGCGCCGCCCTCGACGCGGGCTACGCCGACCAGGCCCACCTCGCCCGCGAGTGCCTCCGGCTGACCGGCCTCAACCCGAGCCGGCTTCCCTAAGCGAGCCGCACCGCTCCGCCCACAACCGACATCGCTGCTGCCTCGCGTCGAGCAGAGCGAGAAGCGGAAGCCGCGCTCCCGGGAGCCGGAACGGTCGGGTAGGCCCAGCGCCTCTCAGCGCTGGGCCCCCCTAAGAACCGGACATGCGACTTTCACCGCATCCGGCTCAAGCCCGCCCGCCTTGTCTGCTGGCGCGTCACCCTACGATCCGCTCAATGAAGGCGGCCCGTCCGCAGGTCCGTTCACCACGCCAACCGAGATCGCCGCGGCGTCTAACTTGTCCATTGGTTCTGGGTTCATCGTCAGCTTCTCCTGGTGGGCTCACCTGACCACGTCAGCGCTCTTTCGAGCCCGGGCACCAAGCCCGGTATCCGGCCAGTTATGCGCGACGATCGACTGAAGGGGTCGTGAATCGCCCTGGTTTTGGTGGAGGCTCTGGCGTTTTGTTTTTAGGCCGGGACCTTGTGGGCCTGGCGGCAGCGTAGAAGCTCTGTTGAGCTGTTTCTAGTTGTTGATGTTCTTCGATCGATCCTG
>JAABUJ010004754.1_pt1 | contig 14058 bp, 17 predicted proteins | sample 5559131 | NCBI WGS metagenome assembly JAABUJ01 (sample SAMN10711875, study PRJNA513366) | rock metagenome | isolation source: Antarctica rocks | place: Antarctica: Victoria Land, Mt New Zealand nord | collected 2016-01-07
ATTTTCTCTAGTCTGTCTTGCAACTCTTCTATCAGCAGTAAAGAATAACTATCTTGATGAGTTATCTCATTGAGTTGTCTATAGTCAACATAAAGTTACTTGATGTCATTCTTCTTTGATACAAACAGAATCAGATATTCTGTCAATGACTTTAATGATTTAATGAATTCTCTCTTTAAATTCTCAACAAGATAGTTCTGAACTTTCTTTAGCTGATTCTCACTCATAAGATAAAGTAACATTCACTTTGATTCTCTTTTCTCTAATAACAATATCTCATAATCTCAAGGCTTATGCTCTGATAAGCTCTTTTTTAGTTGTTCAAAGACATCATATGCATTCTCTGTTGCATAAAGTTCTTTGTTGATTCAGTTAATCTGTGAGTTCTTTTTGTGTAATCAGGGCATTTCTAGTATAGCATCATACTTAACTAACTTAAGAACATCTAGTCTCAATTTCTGTGAATCATTCTTTATTATAACTTTAATATAAACTTCTTCATAAATTCATTTGTATTCTCTGTTGATCATATATACTTGTGTGAGCTTAGACACTCATCACAGTGTTAATTCTAGCTGTTTAATTGCTTTTTGTGAGATAAAGTTATCAGTTGCTCTCAAATCTATCATCACTTAAAGTCATTTCTTCAGCAGTATCTCAATGTCAATTCATATCTTTTAATCATTGTCAGTTCATTAAGACATTAGAAGCTTCTTTGTCTCTAATTTTACTGAGAAAGCTTAAGATTTTTTGACTTCTCTAAGCTCTTAGCTTCTATTGAAGTCCCTTAAGCTCAGCCTGTACTTCAAAATTTGTCTTATAATTCAGTAAACTTTCTTCACAGTTCTTTGAATCATGCTGATTCTTCATCAGTCATGATCAGTTTTGTATAGTCATCAGTTTCTTTTCTGATGATTTATTTCAAGTGTTAGTACATCTCATACTGATCATATTCATGTTGAATGAGGTTCTTTAGTGCTTTTACTTTGTTGAGAAACTCAGATGACATATACTTTTCTGTGTGCATTCAATGTTCTTCTGTGAGCATCACATAGTCTGTGAATAGACATATCTCAATTTCATGACCTTTTCTTGATCACTTTGACATTTCATGATCTTATATTGCAAATCATATCATTGTTATCAGCTCTTCTAGCTGTACAGCTGCTGTTTTCACTTTATGTCATTTGCTAGCAGTGACTTCTTCTTAAAGTGTTTGCTGCTGCTCTTTTAACAGACTTTTACATCATTTTAGACATCAATTCTTGAGATACTCATAGTTCTGCTTGAGTCTCATGTCAACTTCTTAGTTGTCAACATTCTCTGAATTCACATTCAAATTCAGATACATTCAGATAAGATCTTCTTGTTCTTAAGCTTCTGCAGTGTCTGTCTTCTGAGTTCTGTAAGCATCAGTCTCTTCAATCTTATCTGAATTATCTCTGACAACTTTCTCTAGAATAGTTAATCTCTTCAATTCACTCATTGTGACATAATCAGTACTGTGTCTCTTCTTAAGCTTCTGTGATCATCATCTGACTCTGTCTTTGCTGCTTATGTACACAAAGCAGTTATCATCATAGCAGACTGTTCAGCTCAGTTAATCATGCATTATCACTGAATTCACTGTTGCAACTTCTTTTCTCTGTCATTGAGATTTCTTGCAATCTCTGACAAGATGTTCAGATTTATCACAGTTATAACATTCACAAGTCTCTGCTTGTTAAATATAAGACTTAGTGAGTTGTCTGTCATAACACTCATGCTTCACTGACCTAGCTCATGACTTCTGATCATACTTCTCAATATTGTTGAGATTCATTGAATCTTCTCACATTCTGATGATAAATCATCATTCTTACATTCTTAAAGCTGTATAAGGTTCTGTCTTCTTCATCTGTTGTTCTCACTATCAACTGTCAATGTTAATGAAGATATTTATCATCTCTTAAAGTTCTTCAGAACAGTCTCTTCAGGCTATTTTATCTTTAATATCTTCACTTAATTCTCAATAGTATTGCAATATTAAGACATCATCATCTCAGTCAGTTAAGGTCACAATGCACTGAAACTTCACTGAGTACTTAATTACTGACTTGTTCATCTTTAACATGTGAAGTCATCATTTCACTACTCTTTTCTCATTAATCACTTCAAAAGTCTTTTAAAGTTCTTTTTTAAACTTCTTGAAGTCACTGAAGATCAACTCTTCATTGACATCTCATTTCTTTGATGACTTATCTAGAAACTCATGCAGTTTAAGATTGACTCAGTCAAACACTGCATTCTTAAGATAGGCTACTGTGTACAGATCTTTGTTCATTTCAAAGTTGAACTTCTTCTGATTGAAATCTATGTATAGATTGAGCTTTGTCAAGAAGCTTCATAACTTTTTATGTTCACTGCTGAACACATTCAGCATCAGTATCTTCAGTATGTTGTTCATCTCTCATAGATCTTCAAGATTCTGAAGATTGATCATGCTGATGAAGGCTGTTTTCTGTGTGCTGACTGACATGTCTTATATTGTAAGAATGTTCAACATGTTACATTCTGACCAGAGATTTCTCTGATATAGAGGCTAGAAATTAGAGCTTGTGATATAAGAGGATTTCAGGCATGTTGAGTTAATCAGTAGCTAGTAGTATGCTAAGTAATGATTGCATTGAATACATTTATCTTCTTAAGAGAGATGATCTGTATATATATCAGACTGCTCACCTTGCTCATTCATGAGCACTGTAAGTCAGCTCACTCAGCTCACTCATGAGCATCATGAGCTTATACTGAGCTGTACACCTTCAAGGTGTAGTTCACTGAACCTATATGTTCAATGAGCCTATCAGGATGATGGCTGTAACAAGTATACAAAGACAAATTATATTATCTTTAAATTTTAATAATGAGAAATTCTGTAAACAAGAATAAGATCATGTCAGTTATTAAAGATAATAAGATCTTTAAAGCTACTTAATATTGATATCTTGATTATATAAAGAATTTAAGTCTTGATAATGTGTCAAAAAATCTCAGAATAGTGAGGCTTAACTTATAAGAATTTATGAAAACATTATTACATTTGTGTGATGTCTGCATGAGAGCAAATCAAAAGAAGAAGATCTTAAGAAAATTACAAAACTGAGTTATAAAGATGATTAAACTGATTTACATTAATGTTGTTAATCTCATTATGCTGAAAGCATATGATGAGTTCTTATAATATATAGTCTTCACAGATGATCTTATCTGCTGACAATACATTTGTAATATGAAAATGAAAGGTCAGATAAAAGATAAAATTGAACAGTTTCTTAATATGCTTTTTATTCAGATGAATTTATGAATTGTATAGATATGACTTGACAATGAAAAGAAATTTAAAAGTAAGCTCATCATTAAATGAATATGAAGTCTAGAAATTATCTATGAAACAACAGTTTCTTATAAATTGAAGCAGAATGAGATGACAAAAAGAAGTAATGAATTTTTGACAATAAAAATTAGAATTATGATTTTAAATAGTGAAGTCTTTAAAACTTTATGATTAGAGACTGTTAAAACAGTATATTATCTTTTTAATTAATTTTCAATGTCAGCTCTTAAGAACAACAAGATCTCAATTTAGCTACTGTTTAAATCTTTTAATAAGAATAAATCAGCAAATCTTATTAATTTTAGATATCTTTAATGTTTTAAATGCACAGCATATATACATATTTTAAAGAAGATCTAAATAACAGAGACTAAATTTGAATCTTAAAGCAATAAGAGAATTCTTGTTGAATATAAAGAAAAAAATCAATATAAAGTATAACTTTCTGAAAAGAGAAAGACAGATTGAGTAATTAAAGCAAGAAATGTATAGTTTGATGAAGATTCATCAATCTATAATGTTAAAGTTGCAGTCTCAATTTTTAAAGTCACTCAACTTCACATCATTAATACAAAACAAAAAGATATATAATTATTTTTTTTGTTTTCTTTTTAATTCTTATCATTGTCACTGTCTTCAGAGTACATATCATCATACTTTTTCATATTGATATTGTTAAATCAGTTAAAAGAAATAAAAAAAAATAAAAAATATGTTACAGATATTTTCTTTACAATTAACAGATCAGTATCAGCTGAGTCTTGATACTTTAAAAGAGAAAGACAATTCTTTATAAAGTTAAAACTTAAAGCAATTATGATCTATCTGATTGTGTTTAATGTAATTATCAATGTCATAAAAAAGAAAAAAGACTCTGAGAGTGAATCTTAAACAGATAATTGAAAGTTATGAGTTAAAAGACTGAAAGAAAGCAATGAATAATGAGTATAACTTATTAATGATTAACTTTACATGAACTTTAAAGACATTATTATTTAATTGACAAGCTTTAAGAAATAAATGAGTCTATCATTACAAAAGAGAATCTGACAACTCAATTTTACAGTATAAGACTCAATGAATAGTCAAAGAATTTAAATAACAATTTAAAATTAATTACAAAAAGATCTTTGCAATAATTGTTAAATTCATGACTTATAAAGTTATCTTTATCATAGTTACATTTTACAACTATAAATTAAAACAAATAAACATCAAAACAGCTTTCTTACACAATGATTTGAAAGAAGAAATCTATGTAATTTAACTTAATAAATATGAGAAGAAGAAAGAAAAGATGTATAAATTGAAGAAAGCTCTATATGAGTTAAAATAGTTTTCTTATCTTTAATATAAGATAATGCATCAATTTCTTGACAGTCTCAGATACACACAGATTTACATAAACAATAATGTATTTAGAAATGATACTTTATTCATTGCTGTATATGTTGATGATATTTCATATGCAGATCAGATAAGAACAAAATTCTAGATTTTAAGATTAAATTAAGTAATCATTTCAAAATGACTGACTGCAGAGCATGTAAGTATTATTTAGAAATGTTAATTATATAAAATAGAACTTTATAAATATTTATTCTATCTTAAAAAACTTATTTTACAGAAATACTTAAAGACTTTAGTCTACAGAATATTAAGACAGTTACAACTTCAATGAAACTCAGAGCTTATCTTATAAAGATTATTAGAATAGCTGAATTGAAGTTAATAACTTAATATTAGAAGATCATAGAATCTTTTATATATATTATGACATAAATTTAACTCAACATTATATATATGATGTCAACTCTTAGTCAGTTTGCACATAACTTTAACAACATACATTGAAAGACTCTAAAATGAATATTTTAATATGTGTAAGAAATTTTAGATGTTGTTCTTGAGTACAAATTAAGTAATTGACTTAAATTGCTAAAATATTCAGATTCAGACTGAGAAGAAGATCTTGAATTAAGAAGATTTACATTAAAATATATATTTAAAATGATTAATGAATCAGTATTCTGAAGTTTAAAAAGACAAAGAACAGTCATTTTATTCTTTTATAAAGTGAAATATATGATCTTAATAAAGACTACAAAGAAAACAGTGTGAATGCAGAGATTACTTAAAGAGTTAAAGTTAAAGAGATTTAAGACAGTCATAATTTAAATGAATAATCAGAAAGCTATAATCTTAACTAAAAACTCTGAATTTTATGTCTGTACAAAGCACATTGACATACATCATCATTTTATAAGAGAAGTTAAATCTTACAAACTTATTTATCTCAATTACATCTTAACAAACAACATAGTTGTCAACAGACTTACAAAGTCACTTTTAACACTGAAATTTACTTATTTTATCAATCTTATCAATTTAATCAATCACTAACAAAGGTTCTGTGATCTAGTGATAGAATAATTAAGGTTTCAACACCTCAAAGATACTTATTTAAATTGAGTTAAAGATGTTTTAATATCATCTTATAGACTTTTAAAGTTGATGAGACACTATAAGATTTTGTTTTTTACCTTATCTCACTGTTGCTGAAACAGCCTGAGAAAGTATGTCAAAATGTCATGTCTCATTCTGTTATCTTAGTGATTTAAAGCTCTACAGAGATTTTAAAAACATGTGAAGTTTGCTAGAATAAACAGTTTACTATAAATAAAAGTTTTTTCTTTTGCTGATTAAAGATCTTCTTATAGAGTTACATTTTCATAGAGTAGCTAGACACTTATAATTATATATTCATTTCACTAGTTACTTCTTCTATATTTGACAGATTATGAGCCTGAATGTATATTGATATTCTTTAAAATTCATTCATTAAGTCATTTGCTTTTATTTAAAACAATAAAAGAAAAAACATCTCATTGTTGCTGTCATTTCATGAACATTAAAAAGAGTCTTAAGAGATAAAGTAAATTCAATATATAATGAGAAGTTATTCACATCAAACTGTTATAAATTCATGAATAAAACAGTTAAAAACAACTTTTACAATCATTTTAAAGTTAAATCTTTATGTTAAAAATAACTTCATCATTAATTTAGATGTTTTCATTATACAAAATGATCATGATGTCATATGATCTTATGTTTTCAAAAGTTACAAAACTTAAGAAATCAGCAAACTACTTATCATGAAGAATGTTGATTAAATACAGTTTGATGAGTACTGAATTATGAGATTTAATAGTAAAAAGTGATGTTGAATCTTCATCAAAGTCAGATATTTTAAGTTAGTCAGTAATGACTGAAGAATTTATATTTAAAATAATGACAATTACATTGATAATCTTAATCAACATTACTTAAGCTGACTGAATCACACAAAACAACAAGATTACAGTTATTATTATTTTTACTGTCAGCTTAAAGATCACTGTCATCATAGATAATATAAAAACAGCAAAAAAGATATAAAATCATCTTATATATCTCTATCTATCTTATAGATTTAATCTCAAATACATTCTATTTAATAATTTATATGTCTGTCAACTCAATCAATACTTCTCTGTTAATGCTTATACTTTAAAGTATAAAACACTCTTAAGAGAAATTGTGATCTCTAATTTTATTATTGATGAAATTCTGAAGATCATTACTTTTCTATTAAATCTAGAATTCTTCTATTCTCAATAAGTAATGATGAAACACTTTAAGACTTATAATGTAATTTTATTTCTTAATAACTTAATTGTTAAACTAATTGATGAAGAGTGTCTTAAAGAAAGAAATGAGAAGCTTGTTTTAATGAGTAAAAAGAGAAATTATAAAGATAAGAAGAAAAAGAATAAGAAGAGAAATGTTAATAAAAGTAAGAATGAAAATGAGATATATATTTATTGTAAGAAAGCAGTTCACTTCAAGAATAATTGCTGAAAGTTATATCTGAAAAAGATGTTTAAAGAGATAAAGAAGAAGTAAGAGACTAAAAAGAAGAAAGAAAAAGAAAAAGAGAAAATTTTAAATTTTAAAGATAAATAGTATAATGAGAACTCAGTAATCTTAACTATAATAGAGAATTATAGTCTTATGATTAATAAGATGTCATGAATAGCTAACTTTAATGTAATACAATATATATGCTGTAATATCTCTGCATTTAGCTTAATCAAAACATTCAATAAGAAACTCTCTATAAGAAGAGTGTCTGAAGTGATGTATGCTTAAAAAATAGAAATGATTAACTTATAGTTAAAGAACAGTGATGAAAAGACTTAAAATATCATTTTAATGAATGTTTATCTTATATTTAATATAGAGCTCAATCTTTTCTTAATTGAAACAGTTAAAAAGAAAAAGATATTAATTAAAATCAAGAATGAATTATTATGTTTAAAGAATAAAGTAAAGAATATGCTTGATCACACAGTACATAAAGATAAGCTATATTATTTTTAAATTTTAATGATGAAAAATTCTGTAGACAAAAATAAGATTATGTTAGTCATTAAAGATAACAAGATCTCAAGAACTACTTAATATCAATATCTTAATTATATAGAGAATTTAAGTCTTGATAATGTGTTAAAAAATCTTAGAATAGTGAAACTTAACTTATAAGAACTTATGAAAACACTGTTACATTTATGTGATGTCTGTATGAGAGCAAATTAAAAGAAGAAGATCTTAAGAAAATTACAAAACTGAGTTACAAAGATGATCAAACTGATTTACATTAATGTTGTTAGTCTCATCACACTGAAAGTATATGATGAGTTCTTATAATATATAGTCTTCATGAATGATCTTACTCACTGATGATACATTTGTAATATGAAAATAAAAGATCAGATAAAAGACAAAATTGAATAATTTCTTAATATGCTTTTTATTCAGATGAATTTATGAATTGTATAGATATGACTTGATAATGAAAAGAAATTTAAGAGTGAACTCATCATTAAATGATTATAAAATCTAGAAATTATTTATAAAACAACAGTCTCTTATGAACTGAAGCAGAATGAGGTGACAGAAAGAAGTAATGAATTTTTGACAGTAAAAGTTAAAATTATAATTCTGAATAGTAAAGTCTTTAAAACTTTATGATTAAAGACTGTTAAAACAGTATATTATCTTCTTAATTAATTCTCAACATCAGCTTTTAAAAACAACAAGATCTTAATTTAGCTACTGTTTAAATTTTTTAATAAGAATAAATTAACAAATCTCATTGATTTTAAACATCTTTGATGTTTTAAATGCATAGCATATGTGCATATTTCAAAGAAGATCTAAATAATAAGAATTAAATTTGAATCTTAGAGCAATAAAAAAATTCTTGTTAAATATAAAGAAAGAAATTAATATAGAGTATAACTTTCTGAAAAGAAAAAGATAGATTAAATAATTAGAATAAGAAATGTGCAGTTTGATAAAGATTTATTAATTTATGACATTAAAGTTGCAGTTTCAATTTCTAAAGTTACTCAACTTCATACTATTAATGTAAAACAAAAAAATATATAGCTATCTTTTTTATCTTCTTTTTAACTTTCATCATTGTCACTGTCTCTGAAATACATATCATCATACTCTTTCATACTGATATTGTCAAATCAGTTAAAAAAAATGAAAAAAGAAAAAGAAGATATTATAAATATTTTCTTTATAATTAATAAATCAGTATCAGTTGAGTCTTGATGCTTTAAAAGAGAAAGATAACTTTCTATAAAGTTAAGATTTAAAGTAATTATAATCTATTTAATTGTGTTTAATGCAATTATTGATGTCATAGAAAAGAAAAAAGACTTTAAGAATGAATTTTAGACATTTAAACAGATAATTGAAAGTTACAAATTAAAAGATTGAAAGAAAGCAATGAATAGTGAGTATAACTCATTAATGATTAACTTTACATAAACTTTAAAGACATTGTTACTTAATCAATGAGCTTTAAGAATTAAATAAATCTATTATTATAAAAAAGAATCTGACAACTCAATTCTACAGTATAAGACTTAATGAGTAGTTAAAGAATTTAAATAATGATTTAAAATTAATTATAAAGAGATCTTTGTAATGATTGTTAAATCTATGATTTATAAAGTTATCTTCATCATAGTTATGTTTTATAACTATAAATTAAAACAAATAAACATTAAAATAACTTTCTTACACAGTAATTTAAAAGAAAAAGTTTATGTGATTTAACTCAATGAATATAAGAAAAAGAAAAAAAAGATATATAAATTAAAGAAAGCTCTATATAAGTTAAAATAGTTTTTCTATCTTTAATATAAGATAATGCATCAATTTCTTGACAGTCTCAGATACATACAGATTTACATAAACAATAATATGTTTAGAAATGATACTTTATTCATTGCTGTATATGTTGATGATATTCTTATATGCAGATTAGATAAGAACAAAATTTTAGATTTTAAAATTAAATTAAGTAATCATTTTAAAATGACTAACTGCAGAGCATGTAAGCATTATTTAAAAATGTTAATTACATAAAATAGAACTTTATAAATATTTATTCTGTCTTAAAAAACTTATTTTACAAAGATACTTAAAGACTTTAGTCTACAGAATATTAAGACAGTCATAACTTCAATGAAACTCAGAGCTTATCTTATAAAGATTATTAGAATAGTTAAATTGAAGTTAATAACTTAATATTAGAAGATTATAGAATCTTTTATATATATTATGACATAAATTTAATTCAACATTACATATATGATGTTAACTCTTAGTCAGTTTGCACATAACTTTAACAACATACATTGAAAGACTCTAAAGTGAGTATTTTAATATGTATAAGAAATTTTAAATGTTGTTCTTAAGTACAAATTGAGTAATTAACTTAAATTACTAAAATATTTAGATTCAGACTGAGAAGAAGATCTTGAATTAAGAAGATTTACATCAGAATATATATTTAAAATAATTAATAAATCAGTATTTTAAAGTTTAAAAAGATAAAGAATAGTCATCTTATTTTTTTATAAAGTGAAGTATATGATCTTAACAGAGATTATAAAGAAAGCAGTGTAAATGTAAAGATTACTTAAAAAGTTAAAATTAAAGAGATTTAAAACAGTTATAATTTGAATAAATAATTAGAAAGCTATAGTCTTGACTAAGAACTCTGAATTTTATGTTTATATAAAGTATATTGATATACATCATCACTTCATAAAAGAAGTTAAATTTCATGAGCTTATTCATTTTAATTACATTTTAACAAACAACATAGCTGTCAACAGACTTACAAAGTTACTTTTAACACTGAAATTTATTCATTTTATAAATCTTATGAATCTTATCAGTCAGTGAAAGGTCTTGTGATTTAATGATATGACACTTAAGTTCAAAACTTAAGAGATATTCATTCAAATTAAGTCAGAAAAAGTATGTCTTCATTTTCTATCTCATTGTTGTCAAAACAGATTGAGAAGATATATCAAACTTTCAGTCTCATTTTGTTATCTTAGTGATTTCAGAGCTCTACAGAGATTTCAGAAACATGCAGAGTTTGTTAAGACAAACAGTTTGTTATGAATAAAAGTTTTTTCTTTTGCTGATAGAAGATCTTCTTATAGGGCCACATTTTCATAGAGTAGCTAGACACTTATGATTACATGTTCATTCCACTAGCCACTCCTCCTATGTTTGACATTATCCACACCCACCTAGCCCCAAGTTACCCATGAGGCGGCCACCTTATACGGCTTCTAAACTGCCCGCCCTGCTTTCTGTTCTGCTTCACCTTCCGCACGCTAGTGACGTCGATAACGTTGCAAGTTCCACCAAATCATCCCCGACTTGGGCCTAAGGTTTTGGGACGTGGATATCTCTTGTTAACGAAATATCGGTTCTTCCGTAATAGATTGACAACCTCCCAGGCCACGTGGTGAATATTCGAGATGCCAATGGCCTTCAATTGGGTCCAGCGGTACGAGCACGAGTACAGTGCAGCTCATCTTGCAAACAGCCGGAGTTATTGTCTATATAAGGACATGGACACCCTACCAAACGAATCATCGCAAACTGCTCAGTACCTCCAGCCATGATGATTCCCAAGCTGAATGCTCTCGTCGCTGCCATGACTACTTGTAGTCTTTTGACCACGGGGGTTGTGGCAACTGCTACTCGCTCCGGCAAATGGTTCGATCGTAAGTACTATTGAGATGTAAATCATGGCAGACTCCAGCACAGACACTAAAACACCATCGATAGGGTTCGTCGTGGTGGTCCTGGAGAACACGAACAAGGCCACCGCTCTCGGAACGCCATACTATCAGAACCTGACCAGCATGGGAATGTTGTTGGATAGCTATCAAGGTACCGCCCCACAGCCCTCTCGTACCACAGTTCTCCGTTTCCGAGTTGTACTGAACATGTCGAAACAGCGACCACGCATCCCTCACAGGTATTTGTCGACCAAGGATCTTCGACGAATTGATCATCTAACTATGTGTCTAGCCAAATTACATCACGACGATTGCCTCCTCGATCGCTGCTGGCGTTTACGACGACGCTGATCACAACACCACGCAGAACAGTCTCATCGACCTCCTCGAACCAGCAGGTATGACTTTCCTTTCTGATATCATGACTAGCTTCCCACTGACATGGACGTAGGCATTTCGTGGCGCGCATACATGGAAGGCTATGCCCCTCTGACTAACGGCTCATGTAACCCTATCAGCAAGAACACCACTTCCGGTTATGTCAGGTACTTTTCGCGCCCTCCTCACCAGCCCAAAACGTTTTACTGATGCCCAATCGCCCCCAAGGAAACACAACCCCTTCATGTCATTCCTCAACATCCAGAACAGCACCGCTCGATGCCAAAACATCGTCAACGCCGAGACCAACTTCGCCCTCGATGTTGCCAAGGGCGCGCACGCACCGCAGTACATGTACTACGTGCCGAATCTGAAGAACGACGCGCACGACACAAACATCACATTCACCGAAACAGACCTGGCCAACGTCGTGGACACCATGCTGAACAACAAGGACTTCATGAAAAACACCCTCATCCTCATCACCTTTGACGAAAATGGCAAGTTCGCCCACATCCCAACGACACACATTTCCAGCTAATTCTTTTCCCACAGACATTTTCGAGCCTCAGTTCTACGGAACGCCCAATGACGTGTACTCGGTCCTGCTGGGTAACGGTACCCTGAAGTGCTACGACTGCCTGGATCAACAATTCTACAACCGTAAGTTGTCAATCTGTTTTCCTTTCGACGGTGCATTCCTTCGAAGCGTGATGTGTGTGTGTGTGTGTGTGTGTGTGTGTGTGTGTGTGTGTTGCTCATGGAGTTTTGGTAGATTTCTCGCAAATCGTCACGGTGGAACAGAACTGGAATCTCTCGACGATCCCGAATCGAGATGGTGGGGGAGCCGGGTGGGATTCGTGGATGCTGCCTTTTGGGATGCTGCGCAGGAAGAATGACACGACGGGGATCTGTGCGAATGCTCCGTGTTAGTTGGATTGGACTGGTGCTTTGTATGAACCGCTTTTCGTAGCATAGCATTACCCAGGTTGATTTATCACTGATATGCAAATTCAAGGAAGTTTCACTGTCCTGAAGTTGAATATAGATTGAAGTTGACGAGAGGGAGAGAGTGGTATCTAAGAAGTGTGGGGGTTAAAAGAGCGCCGCGAGAATTGGTTAGGTTTCCGAAGGGTACAACCCTAACGGCAGGTGCTTCGACTAGGTACGTACCTTAAAGTACTTAGGTACCCATTGGCTCCTTCAACGTCAACGTCCTGTGATCATCCCGGACGAGGCTTTGTTAAGCATCGTTAAGCATCAGCTTAGGAAAGCTTACTTTCTCTATTGTCTTTAGAGCATGCACCATGGCGCATCTTCTCTTCTTAACAGGTACCCTACCTAAGTTGACCCACTCCAAAGCAAGGGTTTGCAGCAGACCCAGAATCTGGGTGTACCCATGCTAGGTAAACATCCGTATCGTTCTGACTACAATTGCCGTCTGTCAATAACAGCCCTAACATCATCTAATGCTTGACGCTCTCGGCTTTGATCTGTCTTCCTAGAGATTGATAACCATTTCACTTTTGGACGTTCTACCAAGTCCCGCAGTAACGTACCTTATCTTCTGTCTGGCTTTCATGCCCTTTACTTCAAAAGACTACAGATTCTCGGAAAGGGTGCAGAGTCTTGCCAGGCAATTAGTTTGCTACAAGGGAAAAAAGTCTTTCCTTGTTCATGCTGTCTCTTAGTCATTGACATATTGTGACTTCTGTATGACAATGGTTCATCCCCAAACGGTCCGAGCATACCCAACTGACGAAGCGGCGCCCGCCACCAGCAAGGTACATACCCAACAACATCAACCTCCCCTTGTCCGCACACGCGCTGACCCTAAGTAGCAGCCGGGACGTCCCGCATAACAATCTGAACCCGAACATCACACTCTCTCCTCCGGCTCCCCGCCCCCTCCGCCTCCCCCCCTCCACCCCCCCGGCTCCAAACCGGCGCCTGCGCAATCCTCTCCAGCATCTTCTCGAAACTATCCACCCACCCCCTCCGCACAACCATCAGCCCCTGCTTCTTCAGCCAGTCGAACCGGACCGCCACGGCCGCCACCCCGTCTTCTTTGCCCTCGAGCCCCCACACCGACAGCGCGCAGGTGAAGAACGACTCGACGGTCATGCACGTGCG
>JAABUJ010004756.1_pt1 | contig 14056 bp, 14 predicted proteins | sample 5559131 | NCBI WGS metagenome assembly JAABUJ01 (sample SAMN10711875, study PRJNA513366) | rock metagenome | isolation source: Antarctica rocks | place: Antarctica: Victoria Land, Mt New Zealand nord | collected 2016-01-07
GCCGTGCCCAGCTTCGCGGCCATGGCGTCGGTGCTGGTCACCATGCTTGTGCTCGGGGTGTTCATCCCCATTGTCCAGGCCACCACCGGGGCCGCCAACGAGGTGCGCGGCCGTGTCCTCGTCGACGTCTACATGAAGACTTCCGCCCAGCCCTTCGATGTCGAGCGGGTACGCGAGCGCCTCACCCAGGCCACCCCCCACGTCAAGAGCGTGCAGTTTCTCTCCAAGGACCAGGCTTTTGCCCAGCAGAGCGCCAGCAACCCGCAGGCCTATCAGCTGCTGGGCTCAAATCCCCTGCCTGACACCTTTCGAGTGACCCCTGATCGCGCCGAGAACGTGGGGCTCATCCGCGACGAGCTCGTCTCCGGTGCACGATCGCCTGACCCGTCCATCGACCAGGTCAAGAACCAGAAGGATCAGACCCAGAAGATCCTCTTGGCCACCCGCGCGGTCAAGCTCACCACCGCCGTTCTCGCCGGCCTGCTCATCATCGCCTCCATCCTGCTGGTGGCCAACACCATCCGCCTGTCGCTCTTTGCCCGCCGCCGCGAGATCGAGGTGATGAAGCTGGTGGGCGCCACCGACTGGTTCATCCGCTGGCCGTTCGTGCTCGAGGGGCTGATGCTCGGTGCCCTGGGGGGTGGCGCCGCCATCCTCCTGCTCGGACTGGGAAAGCTCCTGCTCATCGATCCCCTGGCCAAGGACTTCGCCCTCATCTCCGCCCCGAGCACCATGGACTTCGGACTGCTCATCGCCGTGCTCATGGCCTGCGCCATCGCCGTTGCCTCTGCCGGATCGGGCCTCTCGCTGCGCCGCTTCCTGCGGGTCTAGCGCCGGCCGGGAAACGGCTGCCCGTCCTTCGCGCCGATTGAGGTCCGGCGCGCGTCATTCGTCCGTAGATATCCGCAGGATACCCGCCCCGAGACCGCTTTCACTATCGAGGATCAACTCGGCCGCGGCATTTCGCGATGTCACGCCGAGCTTGTTGAAAGCAGACGTGAGGTGGCTCTTCACGTTGCTCTCGGTGACAACGAGCCTCTGCGCGATCTCTGCGTTGGAGAAGTCGAGGACCACCATCGCCAGGACTTGGCGCTCGCGAGGCGAGAGCGGCGGACGATCGACGAGCTGGCGAATCGAGCGAGGAACCACGCACTGATGGGCAGCCACGGCCCAAAGGGTCGGCAGAAGGGAGAGCTCCAGATCCCTGGCAAGGACCGAGCCCTCGACGCGCGCGGCGAGCACCCGCGAGCCGAGGGTTGACGGTAGCTCTGCGAGGATCGCCACGATGGGGCCGGTATGTCGCTCCCGCAGAGCGGGCAGCTCGGCGGTCTCGGCACGCGTGGCCCGCTTCCAGCTCACGATCCCAATCGCCTGGCACGCCTGGCACGCCTGGTCGCTGACGATCAGCGCCTGATCTCCGAGGCTAGCCCGCACTCGCGGCCATAGGCCGGCGTCATCGTGGAGCAGCCTGACGGATGGTGCCGGATGGGTGAGCATCGCCGCAGCCTGGTCCATGCCCAGGGAACGTATCGCGCACCGGCCTCCTCTGCGCGACGCCATGGATAAGATCAGGGCCTCGATGCTCGCCGGGATCTACGATCCGCGCTGGGGCGGGCAAGCGGAGGGGGTGGTGGGGCGCATACGCAACGCTTTCGGCACCGACGCCGAGGCTCGCACCCGCTTCAACGGTCCACTGGCCGTGGTGTCCGACCGGCCCGCCGCCGCAGTCAGGGGCGCCGCCGGCGGCTGTGTCCTCGAGGGCTCGATCTACAACCACCGAGAGCTCGCGACCGAGCTCGGAGAGGATCCACACATCGACGCCGAGACGCTTCTGGCGCGAGCCTACGAACGCTGGGAGGAGCGAATGCTCCCAAGGCTGCGCGGAGGCTTCGCGCTTGTAGCGTGGAGCAAGCAAGCCGAGACGATCCTCCTCGCCCAGGATCAGGTCGCGGTCGGCGCGCTCTTTGTGTACCGCAGCGGAGATCAGCTCACCTTCGCCTCCGAGGTCCACCACCTGCTGCGGCTCCTGCCTCATACGCCGGGCCCGGACGAGACCGCGCTCGTCCGCTGGATCGGGTCGGCTGATCTCTACGACGGCCTGACCGTGTTCGCTGGAGTGCGGCGGCTCGGTGCCGGGCGTCGGATCTCGATCTCCGCCGGCCTGTCCGACGAGCGCCGCTACTGGGCGCCGACCTATGAGCCACCGCTTGAGGGCTCACGCCTCGAAGTTGCCGCTGCACTCAAGCAGGCGCTCATGAGTGCCGTCGAGCTGCGCACTAGGGATGTGCGTCGCGTCGGGATCACGCTCAGTGGTGGCTTTGACTCCTCGGTGGTGGCTGGGGCGGCGGCGAGCGTGAAGTCGAATGACCAGGCGCTATATGCCTATTCGACGGTCTTCCCAGACCAGCCCGAAATGGATGACCGAGATTATCTGGACCTGCTCGAACGCGCGATGCCGCTGACCAACGTGCGCTACCAGAACGAGCCCGGCGGTACGCTCGAGGTGGCGCTGGCCTATGCACGCGACTACAAACTGCCCCTGAGCGGGCCCGGCTGGGTGACGGAGCTGCCGCTCATGCGCCGAGCAGCCTACGACGGCGTCGAGGTGATGCTCGATGGGCAGGGAGGGGACGAGACGTTCGGGTTGGCCACCTTTCTCATCGCCGATCGAATTAGGGCCGGACGGCTTTTCTCGGCGGTCGAGCTCATCCGACACGGCTTCCCCGGGGCCGGGACTGGCGCCCCGTGGCGAAGGACGGCCGGCCTCTTAATGCACTATGGCCTTCGACCGGCACTCCCGTATTCCGTGTATTCAGTGCTGCGCGGCGTCCGGAGCCGGCACCATTCGCCGTTTTTCATAAACGATCGTGCGTCGACTTTGTTGTCCGAGAGCGGCGAGGAGCTGCGGTGGGCCAAGAGCACCGACGGGCCGCTCTGGTGGCTGAGCTTGAGGGCGCTCCTGATCGAAGATCGCGAGGCCGCCGGTCTTGGGGACTACACCCGTCAGCGCTCGCTCTGGCTCGGCCTCGAGGGCCGTCCGCCGCTGTTTGACCTCGACCTCATCACCACCGCATTGCGGGTGCCGCCACACTTGCGCTTCGACCCCTATCTGGATCGACCGATCGGCCGCGAGGCGTTTGCCGGTGTGCTGCCGGATGCGGTCAGGCTCTCACATCGCAAGAGCAACCTCGCTCCATTTTACCTTGACGGCCTGACCGGGCGTGACCTGCCGATGATTCGACAGCTGCTCAGCGGCGACCGGCTCGAGATCGGGGCCTGGGTGCGGCGGGATGTGGTGCGAGATCTGCTTGAGCATCCTCCGTCCCCGCGGGCAGAAAATCGCTACGAGTGGATCAGTGCGATCTGGGGCTGCGTCTCGGCAGAGTGCTGGCTGCGCTCGCTTGAGGACTCATCGTTCGCCGAGCGGATCCTCGCCGCGCCCCTGACCGCGGGATTGGAGTACTCGGAGGTCCGGTGAGCGGCGGGGGGTGGCGCACTATTGGGCGCCTGGCGTGAATCATCTTGGAACGGAAAGCAGGCGAACAGCACCTTTCCTGCACCACCTTTTTCCAGCCTTTGATCTCGCCCCTGCACCCGTTAGCCTGAGCCGTCAACTGATGCACGGAGGAAAAAAATGAACAAGTCCCAAGTAGTCATCAAGCCGGACGCGGAGTACGTCAAGCCGAAGATCTCTGACTACGGCGATCTGCAGGAACTGACCGCTGCGAATGCGAGAGGCGGGACCACGGACGTGCCCAAGGGCTCGCCCGCGCCGAACGTGTTCAGCTAGCCGCGGCAGTTAGCACGGATCGGGGAGCCCGCGTCATCGCGGGCTCCCGTTTTCGCGATTGAGCGCGCAGAGGACATATTTGACCATACGAGTCGACCGCGCTCCCTTAGAGTTCCGTCAGCAGATGGTAGGAATCCCCAAAGTTCGGAAGCAGGGGCCTGCCGCTGTACTCGACCCAGGCATGTGCCTTGAAGTCGCGCCCTGGATTCACTCCGATCGAGAGCGAACTCGTGATGCCTCGTCGTGCGAGGAGCGAGGTGAGCACGAGTGACTGCATCAGGCAGCGGGAGTCAGCGGGTACGAAACGTAGCGTGCGTTGCGCTGCCCGCGCAAGCCGTGCCGCGCGCATGTAGGTGACCACCGAGTCCGGTGGGCCCATTCCCGGCGGTGAGTCTCTGAGCGCCGCCAGAGCGACGGGAAACTTGGACCGCGCTAGCTTCAGGCGCACCCGGCAGTAGATCCCGAGGATCTCTGCGGCAAGCAAGAGCTTCTCCTGTGTGGGCAGCCGCGCAAGCAGGTGAGGAGGCAGCTCTGAGACATGAATGGAGTCCATCCGTGCAGAGCGGATCAGCCCGAGCTGCTCAACACGAGTAGATCTCGCTGCTCGAGCTCGACGCAGAGGTCGCACAGGTCGTCGACGGCCCGTTCGAGCGGAAGCCCGTACTCCCTGGCCAGCGTCGCTGCGACCTGCTCCACGCTTCCCAGCTTTTCGAGTAGCTCCAGCAGGTAGCCGCCGCTGGGGTTGATCCCGTGGTACTTCCCGGTGTTCAGGTTGAGCAGCACCGTCTCGGCGACGAAGCGACGGTAGACCACGTTCTGGGGTATCTCCGCTCGTGACCTGCAGAGTTCGTCCTTGGTGCGCGTTCCGGCAGGCATCGACTACCCCTTCTCGGTGTTGCGGCCTCCAATTCCACCGCGCCGGCACTTTAAGTCTAGCATCGCCCGAGTAGCCGCTATCCCAGCACTTTTGCGGCTTCCCGCTCGACAGCTATTGCCAGCCGGGCGGCGGTAATCGCCGATGGTGCGAGGATCTGAAAGATCGGAACTGTCGTGGCGATCACCGCGCAAGCTTCCAGTTGCGCGGTCAGACGCGCAGGCGTGACGATGTGGGGCATGAAGGTCGATCCGAGGATCTCCCGCGGATTTGGCGCAGCGCTCCGCGCGAAGGTCAAGCGCTCGATCTGCTCCGAGCGCTCGAGAAAGAAGAGCGCCGCGAGCGGAAGCGGTCCCGTCGGCATGCTTGCCAGCTCGACGTGGATCTTATCGCTCACTCCGACTGGCCTTCCCACCCGGGCGCGCTGCGCCGGCGACAGGAGCTCCATCTGCTCGCGGGCGATATTGGCCATCCGCACCCCTGGGTGGGCGATCACGGCTGCGCCTCTGGATTCGAGCGACAGGACGTCATCGGTCAGCGGCGAAGCACCACGTGCGATGAGCTGAGTCGCGAGCGAGGTCTTACCGGTTCCCGAGCGGGCCACGAATGCGACCGCATGGTCATCGAGGGCAACGGCGCTCGCGTGCAACAGCTCAAAGCCCTGGAGCGTGGCCGCCAACGGCATCGCCTGTGCGAACAGGGGGCGATGCCATCGGCAGGAGGGCTCCCGCAGCTGCGCGCAGCAGATCACTGCTCCGTCGGAGGCAACTGCAAACGCACCGTGACCGGGCGCATCGATCCGGTAGCCTCCGGCTTCAAGCCGCGATACGCGCATCCCGAGCGAGCCATCGGGATGTCGGCGCTCGAGCACCGTGACCTCCTCGTGGACCGGATAGGGCTCAGAGCTGTCGCCATCGAGGTGCCTGATCTCGAGCGCGTGGCTGTCTGAGCGCCCGTTGCTGGCCGGTGGTCCCAGGAGCGGGAGCTCCGAGCGGACAGATAGGCCGAATGCCGTCATCTCCCAGGATCTCTGTTCGCCAGACGGGGCCCCCCGATCCGGAAGGACCCTACCCACCGGCTAGTACTCCATCAGCGTGCCGCGACGGCGGCTGATCTCGATTGCCCTCCACAGAACCATGGCCGATATTGGCATGAGCAGAACAGCAAACCCGACCAGCTTTACGAGATCCAACCAGATGGGCTGCATCGACGTGGTGCCCACCAGGAAATGCCGGAGCAGGTCGACGGCGGGGGTAAGCGGCTGTACGTCGGAGGCCCAACGTATCCACCCGGGGAAAAGGGTGACCGGGAAGTAGATGCCGCCGAGCAGGCCGAGGGCGGAAACCACCCAGACCGCCCCCATCGCCGACTTGTACGCGAGCAGGGCACCGACGAACAATAGCCCGATCGCGGCGAAGGCCATTCCGCTCAGCGCTGTGACCACGAGAGCGAGCGGAATGCCGGAGACATGTACGGGCACACCGAAGAAGGCGGCCGCCAGCGATAGCATGAGGCCGGCGAAGACAGTCGAGAAGGCGATTGGGAACGCCGCCATCGAGATCGCGCTCGCTACCGGTCCGAGTGGCGATATCAGCAAGCGCTCGAACGTGCCCGCCAGCAGCTCCATGCGCACGAGCTGGGACAGGCTGAGTGCGGAGTCCAGGACGGCCATCGTCACGATCCCGACAACCACAAATACGTAGTAGTTGCCATGCCCTGCTATGGCGTCGGGACGCACGAGCTTGGCGACGTAGAAGAAGATCGTCAGGGTGAACAGAGTCCCCAAAAGTTGGGAGGCGAAGCGCAGGCGATAGCTGAAATAGATCACCGCGTCGCGCTTGACCACCGCGAGCATCGCCGAGGCGTAGTAACCGAGAACCGTCATACCGGCCGCAACTCTCCGTCCTCGAGCAGCAGCGCCGCGTCGAAGTCCACGGGCTGGTGTTCACCCAGTGGCGAGCACCAGATCACCGATCCCGAGCGTCGCTGAACGTCGCCAACCGCTGAGGCGAGCATCTCAAAGCCCTCTTGGTCGAGGCTGTTACGGGGCTCATCGAGGAGCACGAGCTGAGGTCGGTGTACCAGCGTCAGCGCGAGCCGAAGGCGCTGGCGCTGGCCTTGGGACAGCCGGTCTGCGCGTCGCTCGGCCAGATCCGCGAGCCCGAAATGCACGAGCGCCTGCTCGATTGCCTGCTTGCGCTCCGCTCGAGGCACGAACGCGAGGGCTGTCCAGTAGTCGAGGTGGCCGCGAACGCTCACGCGCGCGTAGAGACCGCGGTCGCCGGCCGAAAGGAACCCGATCCGACGGTGATACTCGCGCCAGCTCTGAGCCGAGCTGATCCCGTCGATCGTCACCGATCCAGCGTCTGGCACGAGGATTCCGGTTGCAATCCGTAAGAGCGTCGTCTTCCCAGCGCCGTTGCGCCCACCGATGCACGCGGCCGTGCCGGGCGCGAGCTCAAGGTTCACGTCACGGAGAACTGCGCGGCGCGCTCTTCCGCTGCCGAAGTGCCTCGAGATGCCACGGAGTGAGATCAGTGGATTCACGGGGTCAAGGCCGCTCTCCGGCCGGCCCCGTTCATGCGACAGAAGCGCCATTTGCACTGGAGTGTAGGCTCATGGCCTGTGCCATCGCCGTCGCCTCGGCCGGTTCGGACTTTGTCGCCGGCCCGCTTCCTGCGCGTGTAGGGCTGGCCCCGCAGCTCAGATAGCCACGGCGACTGCCACCACTCGGGTAGCGTCCCCGCACGCGCGGGTGTTCATCTCCGCCGGGCTCGGTCGACTGCCGCGGCAAGGTTAGCCACGGTGGTCGCGGCCCAGCACCTCGGCGTCAGGCAGCGTCTCCCCCGTGGCATCGGTACAGCGCGACCAGCAGGCGCACGGCGCCCAGCGAGCTCCATCCGTCGATCTGTGACGAGTGACCGAAGGCTCGGGTGCCTCGGCAAGCCCGAACCATCCGCCCTCTGACCGTTTGCAAGGGCTGGCCAGCTACCGTGGGCCCAAGGGGCGCTTTGGCCGAGCTCGACCCCATGCGCGGCCCGCCGCATCCCCCACCGCCCCAAGGGGTTACCTGCATCACATCGTTACCCTCTGCATGGCAGCGGGCGCCCTCGCCGCGCTGAAAAAAAGAGCAGGCGCGTCCCCTCCCGATGAACAAGCGCCTTCGCCGACCCCCTCTCACCATCATCCTGGCGGCGCTGGCGCCCGTCCTGCTCGTGGCCGGGCTGTGGCTCGGCGGCCACCCCCAGAACCTGCCCGGCTTCGCGCGCGACACCTTCGTCGCCGACCACGACACCACCGTCATCAGCGCCGCCCTCGATCAGGTCCAGCACGACTACTACCGCCCCCTGGCCCGCGGTGAGCTCGTCGACGCCTCCATCGCCGGCATGGTCAGCCACCTCGGCGACCGCTTCTCCACCTACTTCACCCCCGGTCAGTACCGCCAGTACACCCGCGACTCAAGCGCCATGTTCTCCGGGGTGGGCATGACCGTCCAGCAGGACCCCCGCGGCCTGATCGTGCGCCAGGTCTATGACGCCTCACCCGCCTCGCGCGCCCACCTCGTCCCCGGTGACCTCATCACCACCGTCGACGGGCGCCCCCTGAAGGGGGTGTCAGACGCCAACGCCACGGCGCTGATCAAGGGCCGCCCGGGCACCAACGTCGGGCTCACCATCGTCCACCGCGGCGTGACCCGGACCGAGACCCTGACCCGGGCCACCCTGGCGGTGCCGGTGGTCTCCTCGTCGCTGAAGACCTACCGCTCGATCAAGCTCGCCGACACCGCCCTGGCCACCTTCGCCGTCTCGGGTGCCCACGGCCAGTTGCGCCAGGCCATCGACCGTGAGCTCAAGGCGGGCGCGCGGGGCATCGTCTTAGATCTGCGCGGAAACGGCGGCGGACTGGTCGACGAGGCTCGTCTGACCGCGAGCATCTTCCTTCCCGACGGGACGATCGTCACCACCCGTGGGCGCACCCAGCCCACCCAGACCCTGACCGCCACCGGGGGAGCGATCTCCACCTCGATCCCGGTGGTCGTCCTCGTCAATGGCGATACCGCCTCGGCCTCGGAGATCGTCGCCGGGGCCCTCCAGGACCGCCACCGCGCCACCGTGGTGGGGACCCACACCTTCGGCAAGGGCGTCTTTCAGGAGGTCTCACCGCTGCTCAACGGTGGGGCACTGGACATCACCGTGGGTGAGTACTTCACCCCCAGCGGTCGCAACCTGGGCGGGGGTGGGATAAAGCAGGGCGCGGGCATCGTGCCCGACGTGCCCGTCTCCGCCCCGCCTCACGCCCGCGGCGACATCGCCCTCCAGGTCGCCCTGCGCACCCTGGCCGCCAAGGTCAGGTGAGCCGGCCCGCCGCCCGGGGCACCGCGGCCGCGCGCGCCCCGGTGGTGGCATTGCTGGAGCGCCGCGGGCGCTTCCTCACCGCCACGCCCTTCTTCGAGCGCGGGGGACAGATCACCCTGGAGGCCCGCGGGCCCGGCGGGGAACGGCGCCAGCCGCGGGCCGGAGACCTGGTGTTGGTGGATATGGCGCCCTCCGGGCGCAGAGGAAGGGGTGGCGCCGGCGCGCGCGTGACCCGGGTGCTGGGGCGCCCCGACGTGGCGCGCGACGTGCTGGAGGCGCTCATGCTCCAGGGCGGCCTGCGCCGTGAGTTTGACCCGCTGGTGGAGCGCGAGGCGCGCGCGGCGCGCGACGCCGGACAGGCGGGCACGGTGGGCTCTGGCCCATCCAGGCGCGACCTGCGCGACCTCGCCACCTTCACCATCGATCCGGTGTCGGCGCGCGACTTCGACGACGCCATCTCGGCTGAGACCCTGCCCGACGGCGGGGTGCGCGTGTGGGTGCATATCGCCGACGTCAGCGCCTACGTCCCGCCCCGCTCGGCGCTTGACCGTGAGGCCCACCGGCGCGGCACCAGCGTCTATGTCCCCGGGGCCGTCGAGCCCATGCTGCCCGAGGCGCTGTCGGCCGACGCCTGCTCGTTGCGCCCGTGCGCCGAGCGCCTGGCGGTGACCGTGGAGATGGACCTGCACGGGGCCCAGGTGCGCCGGGCGGCCTTCTATCGCTCCCTGATCGTCTCTGACGAGCGCCTGGACTATGACCGCGTCGATCGCATCTTTGCCGGCCAGGAGAAGGCGCGGGCGCCCTGGGGGAAGCCGCTGGCGGCCGCCCGGGCAGCGGCCGCCGCCCTGCACGCGGCGCGAACCCATCGCGGCGCCCTCGTCATCGAAAGCTCAGAGCCCGACTTTGACTTCGACCAATCCGGCCACGTGGTGGCCGTGCGCTCCACCCCGCAGACCGAGTCACACCGCCTCGTCGAGCACCTGATGATCGCCGCCAACGAGCAGGTGGCCCGGCGCCTGGAGGAGTCTGGGACGCCGGCGCTCTACCGCGTCCACGAACGCCCCGACCCGCCGCGCGTGCAGCGCCTGGCCGAGCAGCTTGAGTCCCTGGGGGTCGCCACCCCGCCGCTGCCTGACCCCATGTCTCCCCAGCAGGCCGCCGACCTGGTGGGGGAGATATCGCGGCTGGTGGCCCAGCACACCCGGCGCACCGGCCACGGCCAACGGGCGCTGTCCTCGCTGGTGCTGCGCTCGCTCAAGCAGGCCTCCTACCGCGAGCGAAACCTCGGCCATGCCGGCCTTCACTCTCCCCGCTACTGTCACTTCACCTCACCCATCCGCCGCTACCCCGACCTCGTCTGCCATCGTGCGCTGCTGGCGGGCCTGGACGGCTCCGAGGCCCCACCGCGGCGCGAGGGCATGGAGGAGCTGGCGCTGTGGACCTCCGCGCGCGAGCGCGAGGCGATGACCGTGGAGCGAGACGCCGACGATGTCGCGCGCTGCTATCTGCTCGAGCGCGAGCTCTTGGCGCTCGGCTGGCGCCATGTCTTTGACGGCGAGGTGGTGGGGTTGATCGCCGCGGGGGCGTTTGTCGCCTTTGGCGAGGGCTATGAGGGCATGCTGCCCGTGCGTCGCCTGGAGGGAGACTGGTGGGAGCTAAACGAGCAGGGCACCATCCTCGCCGGCGCCCGCACCGGCGCCACCCTGCGCCTGGGCGACCCTGTGGGGGTGGCCGTGGACCGCGTGCAGGCGCCGCGGGGCAGCGTGGACCTGGTGCTGGGCGATGCGTCAGGCTATGGGGATGGCCAAGGCCCGCAAACGCAAGGTCGGCGCCGGTGACGTGGCCAGCAACCGCTACGCCTCCTACCGCTACAACCTCCTGGACCGCCTCGAGTGCGGGATGGTCCTTCAGGGCACCGAAGTCAAGGCCATGCGCACGGGCACGGTGCAGATCAAGGACGGCTACGCCGCCATCAGCGACGGGGAGCTGTGGCTGCACAACGTCCACATCCCTCCCTATCCTGCCGCCGCCCGCGACAACCACGAGCCCGAGCGCGCCCGCAAGCTGCTCGTCCACCGCCGCGAGCTCGACCGTCTGGCCGGCCGGGTCAAGGAGCGGGGGCTGACCCTGGTGCCCACCCGCATCTACTTCAAGGGGCCGCGGGCCAAGGTGGAGATCGCCCTCGCCCGGGGCAAGGACCTCTACGACAAGCGCGAGTCGCTCAAGGCCAAGGACAGCGCCCGCGACATGCAGCGCGCCCTGCGCGAAGTGGGCCGCTGAACGAGCTGGACGTTTGTCGTACTTGAGCTCTGCCCCCGGACGGGCTCGCCGATAGCGCACCTGCGCCACCTTCCGCCGCCCGGATAAGTACGCTCTCGCCCACGTCCACAAGGGAAAGGGAGCGCCAGCAATGAACAAGTCAGCACTCGTCGAGGCCATCTCCAAGGACAGCGGGCTGACCAAGGCCGACGCCGGCCGGGCCGTCGAGTCCTTTGTCACCACCGTGCAGAAGACGCTGAAGAAGGGCGACGACGTGGCCATCACGGGCTTTGGCAAGTTCTCGGTGGTCAAGCGCAACGCGCGTACGGGGCGCAACCCCCAGACCGGCGCCGCCGTGAAGATCAAGGCATCCAAGGCCCCCAAGTTCTCGGCGGGCGCGAGCTTCAAGACCGCCGTCAGCGGCGCGCGCAAGAAGTAGGCCCCGGGCAGTCAGCGCTCGCGGGCGCGTCCTCCTGTCCCGTGCGAGCGGGGGAGCCGGCGCCGCCCGCGGGTCCGCGCTCTGGCGAAGCGCCTGCGCCCGCCACGGGGTCGGTCAGCCCAGGGTACGGACCACGTGCGTCGCCGACATGGCGACGGCCAGCGACGCGATCAGCCCGATGTACACGCCGGCCACCAGCAGGCGGTTACGAGGCGAGACGCGGTAGTAGGCGGCGGTGACGAGGTCGCCGGACCTGCGGCGCTTCCAGCGCTTGTAGGTCTCGAGGCCTCCAAAGGCGATGATGATGAAGATGATCGGGTTGGGAAACACGAAGGCCACCGCGATCAGTCCGGCGAAGCCGACGAACCACATCCACGGAGCCATGGCGGCCATGGCGCGCCCGCCGTCGAGGGGCAGAACGGGCAGGAGGTTGAACAGGTTCAGAAAGAAGCCTGTGAAGGCCAGCGCCAGGAACAGGGTGTTGTGCGTGACTTCATAGACCGGAATCAGCGCGGCGGCGCCGAGCGAGCCCAGGATCGGGCCCGCCAGTCCCACCCGCGCCTCGGCCAGGGCGTTGTCGCCCAGGGACTTGGAGGTGATCAGCGCGCCCATGAACGGAATGAACATGGGGGCGCTGGCCTTTATGCCCTCGCGTCTGAGGGCCAGGACATGGCCCATCTCGTGGACGAAGAGCAGGATCACGAAGCCCACCGCGAACTGCCAGCCCCAGATCAGGCTGTAGGCGGCGATGGACACGAGCATGGTCCCCGAGGTGGTCAGCAGCTTGAGCTTGGGCAGGAACAGCAGCGCGCCCTTGACCACCGCCCAGAACTTGACCAGCAGCGCTCCGATCGCCGCCAGGATGCCGCCGAAGCGCTTGCGCAGCGTCTGGCGCTCGGTGCCGAACGGGTCGTGGCGCCCTGGCGCCGGCCCCGCCGGCACGCCCACGGGGGGCTCGAGCACCGGCGCGGGCGGGGGGGAGCTCGACAGTGAAGACCATCGCTGAGGCTGATCCATGTCCCCATTGTGGCAACCCTGGCCAGCGATGCCCTAAAGCGCCTAGAAATGTTGGTCTGCCGTGGAGGTAAAAGACACCAATCCGATCTCGCTGGTCCTTCCTCAGGCCTGCTCCGCCGGGCCCCAAGCCCGGCCGCGACGCCCGGCCAACCTCCGCGCCAGCGTCGGTGCCGCCAGCAGCATGATGAGCAGGCGCAGGACCTGCACCGACAGGACGAAGGTGGTGTTGGCCCCCGCCCCCACCGCGGTGGCCAGCACCGCGTACAGCCCCCCGGGGGTGGTGGCCAGGTAGGCGTCCAGACGGCTGACGTGGGCCAGAGGGGCGAGGGCGAGCCCGAGCAGCGAGCACGCCCCGATGAGCACCCCAATAGCCACCAGGGCGGCGGGCAGCACCCGGCCCGCCTCACGCACGCTGCGCGCGGTGAAGCGCAGCCCCACCTGGACACCGATGACGGCAAAGGCCACGTCCTGGGCGGCGCTCGGCACGCGCGCGCTCCCGGCCAGGCCGGTCAGGGTGAGCACCCCGGCCACCAGCAGGGGACCCAGGAGCCAGCCCGCGGGGGTGCGCAGGCGCTGGGCCAGGGCCATTCCTCCCAGCGCGGCCCCCAGCGTCAGGGCCAGATCGGCGGGCAGTCCGGCTCCCGGCCCTCCGGTGCCCGTGGCGACGGCGTGGCCCGCGGGCGCGAACACCACCGCCACCACCACCGGGGTGAAGATGACGATGACGAGCACCCGCAGGTACTGCATGAGCGCCACCATGCGGTCGTCCGCGCCGAGCTCGTCGGCGATGGCCACGATCCCTGACGCACCGCCCGCGATCATCCCGAAGGCGGCGGTGGGTCCGTCCAGGGTGCTGACTCGCGCGAGCACGACCCCCGCCGCCACCGTCAGGCCCAGCGTGATCACGGTGACGCCCAGCACCGGCGCCCAGTGCGCTCCCACCGCGCTCAGGGTCGAGGCGCGCAGGTAGGCACCGAGAGTCGCGCCGATCACCGCCTGGGCGCCGATCGCCGACCAGCCCGGCGTGCGCAGATGGGTGCGCGCGGTCAACGCGTGGGCCAGACCGACGATGAGCCCGGCGAACAGGCTGGGGGAGGGCAGGCCCGCCGCGTCGGCGGCCAGGGAGGCGCCGGCGACGAGCGCACCCAGCCCCACCCAGCGCGCCAGCGCGTGACGGGCGGGGGTGGCATTGTCGGGGGAGGGAGATGGAGCTTGGGGGGGCACGTCTAGACTCGCCGTCGTGGGGCGCTTGCCGGTGTGGCTCAGACGCTGGCTGCTGCGCGCGGCCTACCGGGGCCTTGTGGTCTATCGGAAGGTCATGC
>JAABUJ010004759.1_pt1 | contig 14048 bp, 18 predicted proteins | sample 5559131 | NCBI WGS metagenome assembly JAABUJ01 (sample SAMN10711875, study PRJNA513366) | rock metagenome | isolation source: Antarctica rocks | place: Antarctica: Victoria Land, Mt New Zealand nord | collected 2016-01-07
TCTAGAGCAATATTTGAGACATTATGTCAACAATATTTACAACAATTGAGTATTACTTTTATCTATGACGCAATTAACACTAAATGCAAAGATTTCGAATATCACTAAGATAACTTTATTCTTCGCCAATTATAACAAAGAATTTAATCTCTTCGAAAAAGAACAAAAGCATTTGTTAGCTTAATTAGTTATCGAAAGAATAGCGACATTAAAAAAGATACACGACAACATCTTAAAGATGCAAAAGAAATTAATTAAGTATTAAAACAAGAAACAAAAAACGACATCTTAACTAAAAAAGAAGAATAAAATATATCTTTTTATAAAAAATCTTAAGATAAGAAAGTTAAGCAAGAACTTAAATTATGTCAAAGTTAAATCGTTTTTCGTTAAGAAGACAAAGAAATTAATCAATTACGAATTCGACTTACTTAAGAACGCCAAAGTATTTCTAATATTTTATATCTTATTGTTGAAATTAACGAATTCAATTACGTCTTTATAAGACACATTTTATTTTTACTCACAAAAAGAGAAACAATATAAGATTAAGAAAATTTTACAATAGAAAAATCAAAAATATCTTATCAAATGAAAAGAATATTTTATCTTCAAAAATACATAAGAGTCACTTAAGAACTTGAAGAAGTGCTCTAACAAGCTACGACGATTTCGTTAGCGACAAAATTACTTATAAGAGTCGACAAAGCATTGAAAAACAAAAGAGCGAACAATGAAGAATCGATAATAGTATTAAATAGAGCTTTGAGCGTCTTTTTAATACATTCGACCTCTTTCTTATTCTTTTCGATCTCTAGAATACTTTTCGACTTCGCATCACTTATATCTTTTAAACGATAAAGTCAATGTTTTTTTTGTTTTGTCTTTCGCGCCATCTTTAGGCGCAACTTTGTTATTTCATCATTTAGCTTTTTAGTCTTTTGGATAGCTTCATTCATTCCCTAATAGTTAGAAGCCAAATCGCATTTTCGATTCTTTCGATAACACTTCTCACATTTGAGATATTTCCTATTTACTCGACAAGATACGTCGAACGCGACATAGGTTCGACAAGGACGCATAGAGCGTGCTTATAGCGACAATCAACAACGAAATTGCGACGTTATTTAGTGATTAACTTGATTAACATAGTAAGAAAGAATGAATAATTTCGAGACGACAATTCTTGAAAAGAGGAGATAGTGTTACGAGTCGCGTGCTAATAGATACTATTCGTCGCGCATCGCTCTTCACAAGATAATTAGAAAGAAAAGATCTATCAACAAGATTAAGATAATTAAGATGACTTGACTCTTAAGCATCTTAAATTTCGAATTAAGGTGATCAAGATAATCAAGGTCTTGAACACCTTGAACACCTTGAATCTTAAATAATAAAAAAGTATATAACTTTCGAACGCGATTCTCTTATGAATCGTGTTCAACTCATCTTAAGTCTTTACTTATTGTTACTCTAATTCATTGAATCACCTATGAAGGTTCATTGAACATAAGATTGCCTATAGCTACAACCCTTATTACCAAGTGATTGCTTGCATTGCCTGAAGACGCCTACAAATCTCTCTAATAGCATAACTCGCTCTAATACTTCTTATGGAAGTACTAGCGTAACACGTTGATCAATTGAGTTCATTAAGTTAATTAAGATATGCTAAATAGAATAAAAAAGATTAAGAATGCACATTATTAATAAGAGAGAACGAAAATTGATCAAATACAATAGTTATTAGATTGCGATTTATATTATTCGATCTAATATAGCGCGAGCGAGCTAGAGATCCTAGTCCCCACTAGTCCTCGCAAACCAATTGAATAATCGTATTGAATAAAGCTGCGCAACCTGTCTATTCTTACCAAGAATCCTACGATCTATCTAATTTTCGGAGATGTGAAACCTCTAATTGACACATCCATTTCAATGGAGACATTCAGGATTTTCGGTCTATTGAGATAAATGCCTGGGCAATGAGTACTTGCAGAAGAGACTATTATAGAGGAGAGAAGATTTCTAACCGCAGCCCTGACCCTGTTCTAAGCCCTGGACCAAACCCCGTTCTATCATAGAAGTCAAGTCTGTCGTTGCTACTTCGTTCTCATAATCGATATCAATACACATTCTCTTCTCATCCTCTCAATTCAGATCTTGCCCAATACGCGAGCCACCAACACTCAAGCCACCTACACTCGAGCCAATCGTCATTGGGCTAAAATGATTAGCCGCTATTCAGGGCCAATTCCCTTCGTTCATCAAGCGGGGCTGAGTTAGAGAGCAGTCAGTCTTTCCAGGAAGACGCGGTCTTGACCTCCGGCTTCCACATAAAGTACTCGGTATGGCTAAGAATCAGATTTTCAGTCAAATGATCGTCTGGAACTATTAGTTTATGCCGCGTCCTATGAGTAGCTACAGCGCCGAAATCACTTTTCTCCTCGAAGTTGACGTGGACTAGATTACTCTTAGCAGTCGGCGAGATCAGCCTCATGAGTCTTCAGTCAAACTTTCTTGAGGCATTCCATAACATTCGACGGCGACAGACCGAGCAGTTCAAGAGAGATGGCAATCTCTGGGCTGTCAGGTCGGATTACACATCTCATTCCAAGCCGTTCGGATGACGGATGCGATACGAAAAGGTCATGTCAAAGCGATCTGCTTTGGTCATTGAGGTCACGTTGCTTAGCGCGTTCTCAGCCGTTGCGGTAACAAATGCTCTTCGGATCACTCCTGATTGGGAATTTAAAGACGACCTCGCGTACAGACCACAGAGGTAAAATGTGGTTTGTTTAGAATCTAGACAGTATAACATGTGTAAAGATCAGACTTCGCGGACAATGATTTCCACACAACTGCAAACCTCAATATTATCTGCCTTGAAAGATCAACAAGCCCGAGTGGACATCTATCAAACAAGGTCGATAAGAGATATCGAGGCTCTAAGAGTGCTTTAGGAAGTTCTATTGCTGGATTCTCTCGTCGTTCAATAGGTAAATCTCAAATTTTAATTTATTGGACTTAGTGCGAACAAGAGATTTCACAGGATAGCTGTTGCAGACGATGCGCCTCGCTCTATAACTGATACCCTAGAAAGTTAAAATTTGCTTGTAAGCACCCAAAAAGTCCAAGGACTCGACAAGTATGTGTGCTCTTTTATGCGGCCTATAATAGTATGCATCCCCTCAGAATCATAAACCGCTAGAGCTTTATCTTAGAGATGGAGGCGAGCCATCAAACAACAATAAAGCATTATCTCTGATTCAAGCTCATTGGTACTACAATTCTTGGATCAACGCTATTGCTTTCGAGACAATGAAAATGGCTTTGATTTCGTTGAACTAAGGCGAACTCATAGCCCAGCACAGCCGCAAGTGCCTAATACAACAATACCGGTCGAGGAAGAAGAGGCAACTCATCGAAGACAAGCGAGGGAATCCTATTATAAGTGCGACTTGTTCGTACGAATCTCAGAGTGATCCGCAAGTGGCTTGATCACTCTCAGCAGACTTCAAAACCCGCAAATGTGTAACAGCGATATAACAGAATTGGCCACTTCGAAAGAATGACCTTGCTTATTTTGGAAGGTCCCTGCAGAATACTGTTGGTGGTATTGGGAATCCTTACTGCTAACAGTCAGAGGTATTCCAATATGAGTACCGAGTCTCGCTCACCAAGATCGAGAATCTCTCTTCGCTTCGGGTGTTTGTATCGTGATGGGCCTGCTTCGTCGAAGCCTGAGTACTGAGAAGTCGGCTTTGATAAGCCAGAGCTTAGTGCACTAGAAAGCCTGACTGTCGGGCACAGTCCGTTTTAAGAGGTTCAGATTTGATCAACCCGTTCTATGGACTATGGGCAAATTGCAAGATACAAACATTTTGGACGAATATTAAGGCAAGACTTCCGAATTCTTAGTCCTTCGCCTTGAGGCACTGGCTGCGCGTTGAAGCCCTGCAATCCTGAAGATCCACGGGAGAAGTCGGGGCTTTCAAGCAGCCAAGACAGACACCCAACTTCTTACTCCTTTCATAAGTATTATCAAGGGTCTTGTCCAACGCCTTCCTGGAATCCACACTCATTATACATTTACAGACTTGCCCATCCCAGTTGATATAGCCATCATATAACACGTCTACGCAGGCACAAATGCCCTGTTTGCGTACATAATCTGCTATGGGCCAGACTCCGAGCCTCTCCATCTCCTGGAAATGCCAATTTGTCATTGGCCCGCGGTAGCATGGCCGGGCCCCGCTCAGGCAGGCAGTTCCTCGACCATCGAGATAGGGTTGTACGATCTGGTCAATATTGGACTGGAGGAAACCCCTCAGACTGGCTTTTGACCTTGCAATAGAGCCTAGAAAAAGCGTGAGTATAGCAACAACAGATGCGAAAGCTCCATCGAATCTGGCTTACGGTGCAATCGATCAGGTAAAAGAGCCATGCCAGGGCCTAAAGAGCTACAGATGTCGATAGCAGACTTCGACCCTCTAGGAAGCCTGTATACACATCCTCGCGATACTGCGTAGAAAACCTCATGATTATCCAGGGCATAGGCGATCCAAAGTTTCTCGTAAGGCGATACTTCGGGGTTCGATAGTAGTGACCAGTGCCTGAGTGTATGGAGTGACCAGAACTTCAACGCAACAGTGCATTTGTACTTGTGGGCCAAAAGTGCTATGTGCCCTACCAGCGCCAGTGGCAGCTTGTCTTCGGAGACGGGCCGATGGTGTAGGAACCAGCACAGCCAGATCATAGCGTTTCGATTATCGTGCGGTAAGGAGAGCTCTCCAAAAAGCGGTCCAGGAGTCGCAGACACTGTAGGTCTCGTAACAAGCTTTTCTTTAAAGACTGGGGATGCCAAGCTTAGAGCAGTGGAGGATACTTTGAGCAAATACCCAGTCTCGCCGATGTAAAGTCTGACGTCTCCATCAGGGATTGGATCCCCTTTGGGGATGAAGGGTTCGAGGTACTCAATTGATGGCATTGGTATTCTATTGAATAAGAATAATAGAAGTGATACCGGGAATATCTTCGAACAATTCAATTATTAGCGGATGTTGCGACTAGTAGATGAAGTAAAGTAAGGAGCTCAGTAGAGAAGTGCCTGGTATAAATAGTTTAGATGTCTGTAGCGCGAGGAAATGTTGATAAAGTCGAGGGGAACACTTCGATTATGTGACACGATGGGGTAGTATGAGATGGAAGTAACTTGGGGTGGAAGTAGGAACCTTGCTATTCGCGAAATCGTGTTGACCATCTTTCTTCCCTATGTGTGAATGGTGTTGGACTAGCGATGGTCTGGCGTCGCGCATGCCCGCCTTGGCCTTTTCCGTTGCTGTCATGACCCCACCTCTTTCCCGGTTTCCTACATTGTTGCTGCTACGGAATTGCCAATAGATGGTGATGATAAAGATCTCTAGAAAAGATCCCAAGCCCCATATATAACCGGCTATCTCTGGCGTGTCAAACTCACCAGGATTGCTCACTTGCAGAGACCAAGAAATAACAAATTGAAGCACATATTTGCGCATCCATGGAATTAATGCAGCGACTGCTCACCTGATGTGCATTATATCACAAACTTTGATTGAAGCCTTAGAATGCCAAAATATGCGATATCTGTCATTTCTCCACTTATATTCTGAAGTAGAGCAAAGGTGCCCAAGCATAAGACGAGACCGATCATCTTATCCAGTATCTACAGAAGGCCACTCGACAGCTGGCCGTAGCACGTTGACCGTGACAACTATGAAAGGGTACTGATATGGGTCGAGATTGATAATCATTATACGAATCTCACCCAGAAATAACGACGAGGTAAGCAAAGTCGATCCTCGACCCTCTTGGGGTGAGATTACCTAGCTTTGAGTTGATCAGCGACTGACACCGGTCGACGCACCTTTTGTCGCGGTCTAACTTCCTCTTTTGAGCTACAAACATCTCTAAAAGCGCATTTTTGCCGCTCAGAGATGTCAAGTCCGTCTTGCCAATACATTTTTTGTATCGACATTTGCGCCTGAGAGAGTGCAGGATGAGACATTGCAATGCACGTGACTCGCCAGGCAGAGGCTAGCCCGTCCGGGATCGACGCCCGGCTGCCCGGACACGTTTGGCCTATTCGGGTATAGCCACCAGAGTCAAACTCGTGAACACGCCTACTGGAAGAACTTCCTAGTAGTAGTGCTTTATAGTGTGACTCGTAGCGCCGTACTATGTTGAATTAGGAGCTTCTAGCCATCCGCTGTCACGCAAGCTTAGTTATATCTTCAAGCTCAATCCTGGACCGGACGGTCTGAGTGTGACTTCAGCCTTCAGAGGGGTGGACCATGGCTTTGCCAGTACTGCACCGAAGGAACGTAGACATGTCCGCCTTCCAACCCTGATCAACGGCGCTGGACCCGCCGGGCTCGTTCTGGCAATTGGCCTCAAGAACGCCAAGATACCGTTCGAGATCTGTGAAAGGCACCGATATGACCTCCAATCGATGCCGCGTCGTACCCATGTCTCTATGCTTTCTAGATATATTCTCAAACCGTTAAAGGACTTCCTAAGAGCTCAGACATACCAATCAATTCTCAACGATGATATAGCCCTAAGTCCGCTCCCTCCAGGAGCCGGAGATGCTCGAAAACATGATCATTCCAATCATACCGAGTCGTTCATGGAAATGCTTAGACAGCATGTACCGGTCCATTACGGCTTCAAGCTGGAGCGTGAAGGTATTTCCAGCTTAGAGAGCGTCATTACTTCAAACTACATCACTGGTCAAACCGTAAGAACTTTCCAGGGTAGCCTTCTGGTTGGTGCAGATGGCAATTTTCGGCAGGTAATGCTCCATATTGGGGTGAAGGTCGGAGCTTCTTCGCTAACGCGCAATTCAAAGTTAGAGAGACGTTCAGCCTTTGGGCCTGGCCTGCCATTACGTACGCGTCGACCGTGGTCGTCGCTCGAAAACGTTATGAGTCTCATTTCAAGAAATTCTTAGATCTCAATGATGGCGCTATTTCTCAACTCTTCGGTAATACTCGGCTTATGCTCATTACCAATGCGGTGTCCCTGGATCAGGTCCTCATGCAATTGTGGTATTCACGGCTAGCCATATCTAATCAAGATTATAATGCCTTCTTCGGACTTAACATTGATGAAAGGGACATCCCCCGAGTCAAGTGTAAATTCGACGCTAGAGTCGCAAGAGAGTTAGACTGTCTCCGGCCACTTCCCCCTCCATTCGCCGAGGCTTACGATGTTTGTAAGGGCAGAGGTGTTTCGCAGAAGTGGTATCTGAACTCTGTTCGGATGAGGAGGAGCGGATTAGCGACCGATGTCTTCAGAGGAGGGGCAAGTATGCCAGCCGTCCTGATCGGTGACGCTGGCCACGCTGTACCGGATTTCTTATCCTCCGGCGGCATCAATTGGGCGATGATGGATGCCATTGACCTTTGTTCAATGATAGTACAGAGATACGACGACGATGAGTAATTCTCACGCATCGCCAAGGATTTCTACGATCTTAGACATCGCTGGTGGCAAAAGGTACACTTCGATTGGGAAGAAACATGGACAACAGCCCATGGCCTGCAATATGATTCTGACCAAGCTAAATCACAGTGGGTTAGGCTTACGAGGACCTCACGCCTCCCAGAGCGAAAAATCATGTCTGAAAGTGAGTTCGAAAGCCTACCGGACGGTCATAAGCAGGCAATACAGCTATATAAAGATAAAGAAGATGCAAGGTGGGCTGTCATTCAAAAGAGAATACGCGATCGGTTGGAATTCAAACACGCCTTCGATACTCCACCTGGAATAGAGGCAACGAAGGTCGTACTTCGATACCTGGACTCGAGATCCTTGCACGATAAGGATTCTAAAAGCCATGTTGAAGGTGGTAAACCGACTCGGCGCCCGGCCTCAGATAACAGTCAATCATAGTCAGCAAAATCCTCCACTTTAGCAGGTGGTGTTGACATCAACAGCAGGTGAGCCGTTGTGGCCTGTAGTTCAGTGCGATCCTTCTCTCTATGTCCTCACCAAGTGGCTCTTACAGGTTTATACTGTATCTTCAGTCGTGTCTATGATTATCGTTTCACATGTCTCACCTGCGCATAGCATCATCTATCCTTGAGTAGTTCGCTCATACTACGCGCATCACAAGAGCTCTCTGGATCAGCCAAAATGATATGGTATTTTTGGCTAAAAGAATCGGACAAATATCTCCATCCACCTATTGAGGCACCAAACCTTCTCCTCAAGAACTAGCACCTGGAATTGAAAACCACATTACCCTCCATCTCTTGGAAACCTTGGAAAGCCTCCCTCAACCCGTACCATACCGCTTTACATCACAGTGCAGCCCCGGTGCCTGCCTCTCTTCTCCAAATCAGCCACGTCCTCCTTGGCCTCAAACTTCTCGGCCTCCTTGTTGTCAACGGTAAAGGGTTTGATCTCGGTCTTGGGAGCAACGTGGCCGGCATACTCGACGTCGGAAACGGGCTTGTTGGCGGCGGGCGAGGCCAATGCGCTGCCCACGATGGGGAGGACGAGGAAGAAGAGTTTGGTCTGCATGGCGGTTGAGTGGATGGGATGTCCTTGAAAAAGACTGGAATATGATCTTTTATAGTGAGGTGGTTGGGTTGGTGGTGAGTGGAGAGAGTGGTACTGAGCAATGGTGGGTCTCGTCGAGTATCTTATAGCTGCTCATTGATGTCGCCTTTCGGCAAGTGGCTTCTTCTGCCGGAGTGCGAGGTAATGAACTACGGACGAGAAAAGCCATGAGAGGGCTGGTCACAGCGGTAGATCGTGGAGTCGGACATATGCGGGTCGAACAAAGGATTTCTCTACTAGGACTCTTTGTCATCCGAGCTCTGATCAGCCCACATTTCATATGTGGCTTACGAACAGCTTGCCACTGTTTCTTTGTTCAAAATCTGGCATATTCAACACCAAGAGAGCGCCACAGGTAAGAGCGACATAAGAGGCTTCTTGCCACCTCCACCAAGATCTTTGTGGGCAATTCACCTTCCCATCTATAGTAACACTCGGAGATATCAATGGAATCCGCTTCTCAATAAACCAGTTCGCCGCTCTACCGACTAGGTGCGATACGCTTTGACGGTTCGCCGCTTCTGCAATGGCTGGATATTGGTTGATCTCACCATCACCATAACGTCAACATGTTTTTTGAGGGTGCCAGGTACTAAGTCGCGCCGTTGAAAGTGCATCCTGTTGGCGCACGGGATGGAGTTTCTAAGCTTCTTGTAAGCTGCCTTTTCTTCTACGTAAGCGGATATTCTGCCAGCGTTTCGAAGTATGTAAACCGTATATACGTTAATATGAAGAAGATATGGAACATCCAGGGTCGCTCACAAAAGAGGCGTTGGCTTTGAGGCAATCCGCTTAATAGTTAGTCTTTATGCCCATTGGCGCATGTATGGGAATGTAGCAGGACTTCGGTGGCGCTGGGACGAGTACAACATCTACAACAAAGAGACTAACAAAGAACTAGAAGTCGAGTTTTGCGCCTTATTGCGAAGTCGTTGGACGACAACACGCATGTACGCTCGGTGATTTTCACAGAACCAGTTGAAAGGTTATGTCAAGGAAATCTGTTTATTGAGCTACAGCCGGGCAATGTACAAACTGCGTCATACCCACCGCTACACTACGTAGGTTTCGAAGTCAGCATTCCTCCTTTCCGTTAATGCAACAAGAAGAGGTGCATGGGATGCTGCCTAAGACGTGTTTCAAGCAATCTGAAAAGCTCAAAAAGGGGCACGAGACGCCCAGAAATCTATTTACTTCAGCCTAAAGGTCACCATCAAAGATGGGAAATTGTATTGAATTGGTATCTGGTGGGTCATCCACCATATCCTGATCTGGAGTGAAGGTACGGCTATTATTCGCGCTGTTGTCTACTCGTCAACGGCGACTATTCGGCATAGGCCTCCGCACATACCGATATCCCTCGCGAATCTCTTGCTCGTCTTTGTACTGCGGACTGCCCCGTGGACTAGCGCTGGCACTTTCGAACCTGTCGAAGATGCGTCCGTCGGCGAAGCGAGCGCGAACTGGCTTTGGAAGATCGAGGTCTATCTTGTCCATTTCTTCCACGACGTTGTCAAGAAAGTCGCGGAAGTCACTGAACCTAGCCTGCTTAGCATTCTGCCAATTATCTCGGCTACGAGCATACCGAGCAGACGGGCTTGGCTCTTGGTTCCTCTGGCTCCTGCCGAAAGGCTGCGGATCGAAAAGCTGTGGTCTTGAGAAACCAGCGCTCCTACCGGCAGGCCTTGAGTATGCTGCGTCTGCAAAGCGAGGCTCATCAGCAGCGCCGAAAGACTTTCTAGGAGCTTGTCTTGGGGGGCGAGGAATAGGTCTTGAGTGAGCACTTGAATGCTTCCTATCACGGCTACGATGGGTGCTCTGGGAGCTGCTGTCGTCGGAGACATCGTCATTGGAGAAGCTGCTGTCGTAGAATTTGTTGGGGTTGCGGTAGCTTGACTTTGTCGAGTCCCTAAGTAAGTTTCGAAGTCAGTATTCCTCCTTTCCGTCAATGCATTGAACAGAGGTTCATGCTTTGGGAGCGGATACAGCTCAGACACGCTTCTTGAAAATCTCAGAAAGGGGTAATAGAAGCCTCGAAAGCTACTTACCTCTTCTGACTGGTAGCGGCTTTGCGTGGTTCAGTATAAGCGTTGAAGCCAGATGACTGGTGCTTAGGCTGATCCTCACTCGCCTGCGAATTCGAGCCAAAGTAGGACATCCCCTCAGGCACACCTCGACTAGCCGCTCGCTGCTTCTTCCAAGTCGCAGTCTCGCCGTCATACTTCGCCCGCGCCGCAGGATCACAGAGAATATCAGCAGCATGACCAACCGTCTTTGACGTCTCGATGATCGCATCAACCTCTGCAGGTGAGATATTGCGCCCGCTAAACTTGTCAGGATGCGTTTCAATCCGCTTCTTCCTCGCAGCCTTCACCAGCTCAGCCTGCGTCACCGATGAAGGAACATCCAGAATGGCATAAAGATCTAGTGGTAGCCCCGGCTCATGCTCTTGTGCGCGCTGTCTCTTCTCGGACTCCTAAGTTTCGGAGTCAGTATTCCTCCTTTCAGTCAATGCAATGAGCAGAGGTGCATGCTTTGGGGGCGATACTGCTAAGACATGTTTCCAGCATCTTGAAATGCTCAGAAAGGGGCAAGAGATGCCCAGAGATTCACTTACCCTGGCTTTGTCAGCTTTCTGCTTCGACTCGGCTTGTTCTTTCCGCTTGTTCTCGGTCTGCTCGTTCGCTTTGCGAAAATTCACGAACTCCCTGTATGTGCGCGATTGCTGTCTCGGCTCGTACCCGTGGGCTTTCTCCTCTTTCGGCTTGTACTCGGCCTGCTCTCTCTCTTCGCGTCGCTTTCCGTCCATTGTGGAGATGGGAAGGAGGTGAGAAGATCGAGGTACTATTTGCCTGTTTGTAAGCAGGGAGACTTGTAGCCAATGATGCTGGAGGATACAGACACAGCAAACCCTCTAGATACAAACAGAACAATAAGGATGTGTCAGGCTTCGTAGTTTTGTAGGTTCTTCGCTCTTGTTGACTTCCTAGCAAGTCTGTCCTTGTTCATTGATGAAAGTCTTTGTGTTGAGTACAATAATCTTTGTTCACAACAAGCACGCGACTGGACGGGGGTGTCCTGACGATGCAACAGACGGGGGTCTTGATAGTAACGGGGATCTCAACAGTGACGGGGGTCCTAACAATAGACGGGGGTCCTAACAGTGACGAAGGATCTATTGCACCGTCAAAGAATTATAAGCGGGCTGAGCTAAAATAAGAACGAGCTTTGCTCTTATCAAGCTTACTCGTGGAAGACATTAGCGTAGTGATTGCATTATAGGCAAGACGAACAGGAAAGGGAACGGTAAACACAGCTTACAGACTTGCGTGACTAAATTGCTTTCTCTACCATACTATCTAGTCTTGCGGAAGGGAGCTACTTCAGTGCATCGCCTTACATACCTTCATCTAATGCATGTGCAGGAATTGCGCAGACCAGGCCACAGCCGCATTCTTTGCTCGCTCCAGCCCTCTCTTCTCATTAGCATTGTTCTGATTGCTCCTCGTCGCAAAGCCGTGGGCTAGCCCTGGGAAGTACTGATAATCATAGTCCACGTTCAGGCTCGGTATCGTGCTATTGAAGAGCGCCTTCAATTCCGGCGTAAGCCAGGTATCGTGCTCTGGAGCAAGGACCTGCACTGGCACGGCGACGTTGCTGACTTCCTCGTTGGTTAGGAGGGAAGGGTGGGCAGTGGAGATGCAGTCGACGAGGTTTTCGCCTACAGGAATCAGCGGTTCCAATTCTTGCGATTCGGAAAGAAACAGACGCAATAAGCAGACTGTATGAACATACCTTTGCCACCAAGCTTGAAGACCGCCCATCCGCCATAGCAGAAGCCAATGGCGCCCAGCTTCTTGAAGCCATATTCAGACTTCAAAGCTTTCGCGCAGGCGACCATCTCTGGATAACGCTTCTCCTTGCCATTGCGGCGGAAGATGAAATCTTTTAAGTCGAAGTTCTTGGATTTTTCGGGGTCATCTAACGTATCGGTAGACACGACGTCGCCGCCAAAGCTAATCATGTACCGAGATTCAGTCATAAGGGTTTTTCCGACATTATTCGAGACCAGAGATTCGATATAAACCCAGAAGAGACTTACAAGTCCGGTAGATACACCGTGGCATTTGCTTCTTGAGCATAGTGGTCAGCCAAGAGGCGTAGGTTTGGAAATGTCCAGCCATAGATATCGTGCACGATCATGATGGCTACGTCTTTGTTGGAGCCGGTAACGTAGGTATCGTTGTTCGCCAGCTTAGTCTCTTTGCCCACAGGTGTGCCATCCCATTTGAAGCCGGAGAGGCAGCATTGAGACATGGTGGTGAGAGCACAGAGATATTTGCTTGCTCTCTCCTCGGATCCCAATAAATGTCAGAGTAGTTGATGTTACTTACGCAAGTAGAGCAGGAGAGATGAATCTTTATGCCTAAAAATTGATTAATAATGAAACCTCGATATCCCGACGTGTCCCGGCATTAGCATCTCCTGCATCTCAATGACGTCAGACTTTTTTTTAAGCTTCAATAGAGCTTACAGTACAAAGACGCTGCAGGTTGGCCCATTTCGAATTGCCAGAGAACGCTACACAGCTATTCCCTCATACAATTAGAGCCTCGGTGCTCCTCCACCTTTTATATCCGAATTAGTGGTATCTCGAGCATAGAGGATGTAGGAAAAGTAATGGACACGGTCCATAAAGCCTTGAAGATTTTTATACCAGGCTGTGGCGTGGTTTCTCCATGGCTTGAACGTGGCTTCTCCATGGCTTGAAAAGGATTAATGTCACGTCGAACCAAAGACATCTGCCCTCGATCTGTAATAAAGGTTCTTTCCCCGTATGATACAGCGGCATCTCTAAGAGACAATGCAGTATCCGATGGCATCTATTTCGGCTATTCCCTCCATCACAATCAATTCAATTCTGTCAAGATCTTGCTCGAAAGTCACTGGTTTTCCTATCGATCAGCGAAACAGCTGATAGTCTGCTCAGACCAGTTTCCCATCATTGTGCAAATTCCACCCTCGCCGCAAAAAGGCTCAATGGCGCTTTGCCAATGGCTCTGATTCGGTCGGAGTACCTAAAGTGTAAATGTGTAAACGTTGAACCAATTCAGATCTTTGATTCTTACTGGCAATCTCTCAACCTATTCATGAGTATCAATTACCAAGGCGTGCGATTGGGCAAAACTTATTTAAGTGTCCATCGTGACGCGCGAGATGCCTCAAATCACTGTGGCGCAGCTAGTAGCTGATCATCGGGTTGGCGACGAGCCTCTGGAATAATAAGTCGTCGTAGGTATGCAATCTTGGAACAATGGCGTTGTGCGCATGGTATCTTCGGTTGAGTACAGTCAATCTCGAAGAAGATCTAGAGCTGTCATACTCTGGCTCTCTGAAGCCTCGGTGGAAGGTAATGACAGTGTAAAATGTGTGAGAGATAC
>JAABUJ010004761.1_pt1 | contig 14042 bp, 12 predicted proteins | sample 5559131 | NCBI WGS metagenome assembly JAABUJ01 (sample SAMN10711875, study PRJNA513366) | rock metagenome | isolation source: Antarctica rocks | place: Antarctica: Victoria Land, Mt New Zealand nord | collected 2016-01-07
AGCCCTGGATCATGCTGTGGCGCTACTGGAGAGCGTGGTCCACGCAGCCTCCACCACCAGCGTTGCAGCAGTTGCTTGAGTGGCTCTGGCACGGCCGAGGCATCTATCTCTATGAATCCTCATGACCGCCGCCAACAAACTACCAATAACGCGACTATCCAGCCGCGTGGTTTCTCGGAACATGGCGTGGCCATTTAGCACACCCTAAAGCGGTTCTCTTAATGGTCGGGCGTTGGAGAAGCGCCAACTCGCTCCTGTCCCAATACTTCAGAATGGTTGGATACCCTGAAGACCGGTGCCTGGCAGAATAGCTTGAACGAAAGGCTGCCTTCACGGCGGCGGTGCTTTTCGTAGTAGGGCCCTGCTCTCGGGTCTATGACGATGCTCTTCCAGGCCGTTATCTCGCCGGGCCGTGTAGAGTCAACAACTTCAAGGTAAAAGTAGTACTCTTTGTCCTGAGAATCGGCGAGAGGCGCGAAGCCAAAAGTGTGGTACGAGTTGTCCCGCACCGCGGCGCCATCGACCTCGACGACACGGAGATCCTGATTGGATAGAGAGGACTCGCGTAATCGAAGCCGGATGGCTTCGCCGCATGGCATTCCATAGTTCGCCAGTTTTATACTGATGCCGTTGAAACCATCGCGCGGCACGCGAATCATCTGACCGATGGTTTGCGTTTCGGTTATCGGGCCAACAACGTCGTTCGAGACCGTCTGCGCATACACGCATGAAAGCGAATCCGGCCTGGCGACATCGAGTGAAAACTCTCCAGCTACCAGGCTGAGGCAGGGATGATAGTACGGGTCGCTCTCAATTTGATCGGGCCACCTCCGCAGCATGTATGCAACTTCCCGCTCGTCGACGTGCTTGCTGCGTGTTGCAGACTCCCGATGCTCGAGCATACCAAGCGGTGTATAGACAATCAGGTACCCTTTCTGTCGAAGCCGCAGACAGAAGTCGATGTCGTTGAACCCAACCGGCAAGTTCTCCTCGTCCAGGCCGCCAATCTCATGATACAGATCGCGACGAACCATCATGCAGGCGCCAGTGACAGCACTGTAGTTACGGATGGTATTGGGAAAGTTGGGGTAAGCGATATCGATGTGTCCTGCACTCACATCCTGGAAGTGTCCGGCCACACCTCCCAGACCCAGAATGACACCGGCGTGCTGGATTCGCCCATTGGGATAGATCAGCTTTGCACCAACCGCCCCGACCTCTGGCCGCTGCGCATGCTCCACCATGGCCGTGAGCCAGTCGCCGGACAGCACCTCGGTATCGTCGTTCAACAGAAGTAGATACTCGCCATCGGCTTCCCGCCCCGCCCGATTGTTCAAACGCGCGTAGTTAAAGGGGCCATCATCGCGGAGGACACGGTGAGGGGTACGTCGCAAGTACTCGAGAGTGGTCTCGTCGCTACTGCCGTTATCCACGATGAGGATTTCGTAGTTTGGATACGACGTCTGCGACTCGATGCTGCCGATGCACCGCTGCAACAGGAGTGGGTTGTCGCGTGTGGGAATAATGATCGTCACCTTGCCAGAGTGTGCGATTGAACGTCTCACATCATAGAATCCTGGCACTGATAATTGCGGATGGATGTCGCCAGCGACCTCCCGTCTGCGCAGAGCATCCACTAGTGCCTGCACAGCCGCCGTATACGCATATGGTTTGGCTACAGTGCTCGCTGCCGCCGACCCCGGCGCTTGCCGCCAGTGATACAAAATCTTCGGGATGTGAACGATTTGAGACGCGCACTCCGTGAACCGGAGCGCCAGGTCATGGTCCTGACTTCCGTCGAAACCTGTCCGGAATCTACCGACAGCATCGACCAGCTCTTTACGATAGACGCTGAGATGACTGGTGTACATGCACGAGAGCAAGAGATCCGGGGACCAGGCAGGCTTAAAAAATGGGGAACAGCGTTGGCCGTCTCCGTCCAGCTTGTCCTCGTCAGAGTAAATGAGATCTGCGTCCACCTCTTGCAGAGTCTTCACCACTTCATACAGAGCATCCGGTGTGAGCTCGTCGTCGTGATCGAGGAGGCCAACGTATTCTCCCGAGGCGAGTGCCAGCGCCTGGTTTGATGCGACGGCGATCCCGCCATTGTGCTCCGAGAACGTAATCCTGATCCGCGAATCTTTTGCGGCAAGCTCCTTCAGGAGCGGACGAATATGAGGGGAGGGTGACGCATCGTCGCAGATGCACAATTCCCAATCGGGGTAATATTGGTTGAGAACAGACTCGACCGCTTTGAGCAGGTAGTCACGTTGGGTGTCATAGACTGGCATGATGAGGCTTATGCTCGGCCTTCGTGCGAACGTGCCGATGGTGCGCTCCGCAGCGGAGCGATCGTATCTCAGCTCCTCGCACCAGCGAGCCCAATTTTCATAGGACGTCCCCAGGTCGATCTGCCTCGGCCCCACATCCGGTCTCGCATGCGGTGTGACTGTAGGCTTCCCCACTCTGCTCCGTCGCACCACGGAGGACCATAATCGCCCTCGCTTCGTGCTCGGTGGAGCGATAAGCTGTCGCGTGCTGCGCAAGCGTGTTACGAGGGACCAGGCAAGGGATCGCTGGACTCCTTCCCAATGCGCCTCCCAGTCCGCTAGCTGCGATTCCAACGCATGGACGGTCTGCTCTCTTCCCGCCACTTCGGCCTGGAGCACGCGCACGGTTTCCCTTTCGTCCCTCGTCTGATCCTTAAGAGCCCGCTCGAGTTCCTTGTTGTGTTCCTGGAGATCCTGAATCCCGCGCTCCCACTCCGTTAGCCGGCAGGTGAGCATTTCCTCGGACCGCTCTCTCTCCACCATGACCTGTTGAAGTGCCTGGTCCTTCTGGGCCACAACCTGCTGAAACGCCTGGTCCTTCTCCGCCACCACCTGTTGAAGTGCCTGGTCCTTCTGGGCCACAACCTGCTGAAACGCCTGGTCCTTCTCCGCCGCCACCTGTTGAAGTACCTGGGCCTTCTCAATCATCTGCGCACGATTCTGGACAGCGAGATCTCGCAGCGTGGCCACCTGGGTCGAGAGCGACCAAAGTTTGCGCTCGTATGGCTCAATGATTCGATGAAGGAGTTCCTGCCGCTTTCTGAAGCGCGCGGCCCATGGAGTGACGAACGAAGCATCAAACTCTACATCTCGTATGAAATCGTGCTGCGCAAACAAGCTTGCCCAGTACTCGGGAGGTTGAACGTTGAAATGGGTCACCTCGTCATAGTCACTCGGCGAGGATGAGACGAGGATATCGCTTCCGGCAGCACAGAGATGGGCGACCGCCGTCTCAGCATCCTGAGGACGCAGGTGTTCCAGTACCTCTATGCACACCACGAGGTCGTAGCGGCGCGGTAATGAATCGAGCACCGACCCAACCCAGCAACACGATTTGAGATCATCTCGAACGTGCTCTATCGCGTACTCGGAGACGTCCAGGCCGTACGCCTCGACGCCACGATCGCGGAGCCCTTCGACGAGAAAGCCCATGGCGCAGCCCACATCTAGAACGGATCCCGGACTTATTCCTCGCACGATCCTGTCGGCAATGGCGCCAAAGAACTGCAACCATTCATCCGATCGCTCATAGGGGCTGCCGCAGCCGTGCAGAAAGTACTGCTCGTCGTACAGCTGGGATGGGTTATCAGACATCACAGTACATGCAGTATGGTAATGGCCACGTCAGGTAGGAGCACTTCGACGTCCAGACACCACGTTCGGCCATTTTCGGGTAGGGAGAAAGTTCGTGGACAGACATCGCACGATGGTAGGCGGTCAGAAGACCAATGGGGACGAGGAATGCCAACCGGTGAAGCATAGGGTACCGCTTTCTGACTACATGAGATTCGCATCCAACGAGTGCATGGCCAGTCTAGTGCATGGCCTTGGAAGGGTGCAAAGCTTCATTTCCCCGTGAAGTTGCCCCAGTTCGTGCAGAGCGCGTCAGATCCCGACGCCCTCACGGTAAATGACAAATGCAGCAGACGCGTATCAGCTCAACACCCTCATGAGGTTCGCCACCATATTCTTGTGTACAACGGCGAAGACATGATTATGGTATACCTCACCATTGACTGGATACCCTCCATACGGTAAATACCTGGCTCTCCACGCCGTCAATGTTCTGGAGGTAGCGGGACAGAATGTCCGAGGTAAAAAAGTTGACGTGAGTAGCTTCCAGTAAGTGCCAGGGCACCACCATGTGGCGGGACATGGAGGGAATCACCCCTATGTTTGGAACACTAATGAGTACACACCGGCGTGCCACGCGAAGCATCTCACGCAAAGTAGCCTGCCAGTCGGGAATGTGCTCGAGCACTTCGATGGCGATCGCCGTGTCAAACGATCCGTCCTCAAACGGCATCGTCCCACCATCGTAGAGCGCAACGTCGCGATTGAGGTCTCGTGCCGTTGAGACATAGTCGGCATTTACTTCGATGCCACAGGCGGAAATCCCGCGATCCCTAAGAGCGGCAACGTAGACCCCAATGCCACACCCGACATCAAGTACTGTGTCGCCACCGTGCAACATGATCAGGGACACGACCTCGGAGCTCGCCATGGTTACAGGTGGACCGGAGCCATAAATATCCTCGCGATGCAGGACACGACCGATGGCGGCCGCTTCTGAAAGGGTCTGCTGGTACGGTAAGTCTGCCACTGTTACTATCCTGCCGTCCCAGCTACGCCGTGCAGGACGCTGCCGCCCAGGGGTTGCCAGGCTCCGGGAGCATTGACATAGATGGCATGGTCCAATCCTTCAGCCAGAAACACCGGTCCGGAGGAGGTCGCGGCTATGCCCGGTCCATCGATCAGAGCCCCATTATAAGACCGGAAGGCACTCCAGCCCCCACAGGTATTGCTGGCTGAGTAGAGGGCGCGATTCCCCGACTGACAGGCGAGATAGCTGTTACGTCCACTGCTGGCCAGTGCTGGATGCCCGGTGCACCAGGTCCCGGCAAATGGCTGGCAACTACCTTTTGTTCGACGTTATCCCGCGTCTCAAGTCAGGACGCTTGTGTGCAGGCGTTCGCTTTCCGCCACGATCGGATGGTCGGACGGCAGGAAAGCCGGTCAGCATCTCGCCATCGCTCGTCATTCTGACCTATACTATTCGAGCATCTCGACGACGGCCACGATTGTGCTGTGCGTCGTCTCAAGGATAAATACTGCAATGAAAACCACGGACACCGGCCAAGATTTCAAGGTGCAAAACGCAACATCCCAGCCGCTCGTTCAGGCACTGCTGAGACGAACTCTGGGGACAGGGTGGTCTGTCAATGTCAATGTTCATCAAGACGACCAGATGTACCGCTGTGGTCTTCACCATGAAGGAGACGCCGGCAAAGCGTTGTTCAGATACTTCCAGGAGTGTATGCTGATCTCAGGCGTGGCTAGGCAGATTGTCAATTGGCGATTCGATGGGTTCAAGAATGTAAGAAGTTTTCTTGACTTTGCGGCGGGATATGGTCGCTCTACACGGTTCCTGATCGGTGAGATCCCACCGGAGCGGGTGTGGGTCTCGGACATCCTGGAAGACGCCGTGCTATTTCAGTCCCGAGAGTTCGGCGTACACCCGATCCTTTATCTTTCCCCCACATGGAAATGTTGACAGATGCTCTCTGACACGTAATTCCGAATTGTTACTTGAAGGGTAGGCCGCGGATCCGAATGCGGACAGTGGTGATGTGGAGGTGCGGTGTGTGAGCGGAGACCAGGTCGTTCAACGCTGCCAGCCAACCGTGGCTCGTCCCGATGTGGCAGCATGTTTTTGGAGTTTGGCTGGCGAGGGCGCGAGCCCGGCTAGCATCGGCGGATAGTTGCTCAACGTGCTGATCACGATCGGCCATGGCTTGGGTCAAGGTCTCAACGTGCTGGTCTCTGACATCCAGAGCTGCCGTAAGATCGACAACGCGCTTCTCCGCCGAGGCAATGGACAGATAGTCGGGCATCAGCAGGACATCCGGGTTAAGCGTCACGACGAATTCCGAATCGGTCCCTCGGATCGCCTCATTGTGCGCCCGTGAGCAGTAGCGATTCGTCTCGTTGACGATGACCCGGGCCCCTCGCGTGCGCCAGTCAATGAGTCGTGCAACAGTGTTGTCGGACGAGGCATTGTCCGTGACCAGCACACCGACATCGTCAAATGTCTGTGCGAACACGGATGCGAGGCACTGGTCGACGACCGATCCGCTGTTATAAGTGACGATGCTGATTGCTACCCGCGGCACCACAGAACCATTCCTGGGTGATCGAGTGATAGCCGGCAGCAGACACCTTGCGACGCGGTCGGGCGCAAGCCATGCCCCTCAGTCATGCATCTCAACGGCCGCCATCTCTGCCGTTGAAGTACGCGGAGCCGGTTGGGTACGCCAATTGAGCTGCCACAGTCCCAGCGAGCCATAGACCAGGACGACGCCGTAGTGGAAGACAATGCGATGGCTGGGATCGTTCAGGAAGGCCGCCCGCGTCTTCCGGCTCTGGAGGATCCCGCTCTTGTACTTGACGCCCAGGTCGATCTCCAGTCCCGAGTCAGCGGTGACCAAGCGGACCAGGGACTCCGAGCGATGGGTGTCCAGATTATCCACCACGAGGTGCCAGCGGGTGGCCGTCGGATCGGTGACGATGGTCCGCTGGATATGGAGCACGAAGTCCTCCTCTGTCCGGGTAAGTCCGTCCGAGGGCCAATGATCTGGCCCGTGACCACGTCTCGGTTGATGATGAAGCTGCGGGTGCCATGCCGGATGTACTCGAACTCCCGGCGCTCCACCTTGCCCGGAGCCAGGGGCAGGGTCGGCTCCTTGCGCTCCAGGGCCTGCACCCCAGTCATCTCGTCGGTGCTAAGTGGCCAGTAGTGCCAGACGACAAGGAAGCTGGAGAACATGAAGGCCAGCGCGCCGAATAGGGCGGACGCGGGATACGTACGGAGCCGCACGGAGAATGGTAGTGCGTGGGAACTAGATTGCCACCACAGCTGGGGAGTCGGACTCTTTTCTGTGGACTCGAATGGTGGAGTGTGTGATCGGGGAGCCTTAATGGATCCGCTGGAGGGCGGACATGCCTACATGCTTGAGCAACTTGGAGCGCAGCGGGTGACGTCCATCGAGGCCAACAGCCGAGCCTACCTGAAGTGCTTGATAGCAGGGGAGCTGCTTCGATTGCAGCGGGTAGACTTTCTATTCGGCGACTTTATCGCATACCTGCGCTCGACCGACGAGAGGTACGATGCTGTTATCGCCAGCGGCGTGCTCTACCACATGCAAAATCCAGTCGAGCTTATCGAGCTCCTGTCGAATGTGACGGATCGTATCTTCCTATGGACGCACTACTTCGACCGTGAGGTGGCAGCGGCCAAGGAGGAACTGGCGGCCAAGTTTTCAGACAGCTATGCCGCCGAATACAAGGGCTTTCGGCACACGCTTCAGCGGTATCACTACGGTGAAGCGCTCGGATGGCAGGGCTTCTGCGGAGGAGCGACGGGCTTCACGCACTGGCTGAGCCGGGAGGACATCTTGGCGTGCATCGAGCATTTCGGGTTTAATGACATTCGTATTAAATTCGATCACCTGGATCACCCCAACGGACCCGCCCTGGCACTGGTGGCTATGCGCTGATTCGCGTGCCGTCATCATCAGAGGACGTACCGGACTCTGAAGCTTCTCAGACCGAGGGTCTGACAATGATACGCCGCCTGGTCGCGATTGCTGCAGTCACGTTCCGCCGCTCGCGGGGCCAATCCCCGGCGCACGGCTCACCGGCTGTACCTCTGGCCTCGTGGCTGGGATACGTGCACAGTGGCGCGTTCGGACGCCGTCCGAGGCTCCGCGCCGAAACGGTAGGCCATCAGCACTGGATGGGTTCATATTGGGATTCCAAAATGGATCGTGGAACTCGCCCCATGCCCAATCAAAAAGCCGAACGGACGGGATACCTGCCAACTCGTCGGAGCACTCGAAGTGCGCGAGCGGCGTATAGATGATGGCGTAGTTGTCGCGCAACGCACGAAGGCAGAGGTCACTCATCGCAAGGACAGGGGGAAGATCGCCGTTCCAGCCCTCGAGACGGCGCCACGTCTCGTGCCGCATCGCACAACAGCCGGCATATACCGCTGCCACCTCGTGCGGCAGGTCCTTCAGGTTGAGATAGAAGTTGGGCTGCGGGAGCATTGAGAGGCTTGCGTACGCGTAAAACGGCTGCCCTAAGTCCCCCAGGGTGAGACCCGCCTGGAGTATGTCGCCATTGAGGCGTCTTGTGGTGCCGCCGGTGATGGCAATCTGGTCGTCCTGGAGATGCTCGAGCATGCTGGTTATGCTCTGCGCGCCTCCCGGACGGGACGACGCATCGAGAAATACCAGGTAGTCGCCGGTGCAGGCCCCGATCTCTGCCGCAACAGGCGTGTGAAGAGCTGCCGGCTCGACCTGAGTGCCGTCGAGCAGGACGACATCACAGACGTCCAGCTCGTCGTACTGCAGTGTCTCGCGCCAATTGTCGCCGTTACCCAGCACGATCAACGACACTCGGGGACGGCGGGGCAGGCGGCGCCGAAGTTGAAAGATACCGCTCAAGTGCGTTTCCTGTACAACTGCCGGCAATCCGCGGCGGCCCACCGCATCCTCCAGGGCTCGTTTCGCTGCATTCAGCGCATACGGCTTCGCGGTGGGGGTTCGCGACGTCGAGTCGGGCGTCATACGCCAGGAGTACAGGACGTCGGGGATGTGCGCTATCATGCGCGCTCGTTCGGTCACCCGCAGGAAGAGATCGTGATCCTGGCTACCGACCATCTCGTCGCGAAAGCCGCCGACGTCCAGTACCAACGATCGCCGGATTGCGCTGAGATGCGTGATGTAATTACAGGTGGATAGCAGTGTCGGGGACCACGCCGGCTTGAAGAAGGGCTGCGAGCGCTTCCCCTCCTCGTCGATCTTATCCTCGTCGCTGTAGATAAAGTCTATTCTTGGATCCTCGTTCGCTGCCCCTGCAATCACCGCCAACGCATCAGGCGACAGAAGGTCGTCATGGTCCAGAAGAACGACGAACTCGCCGCCTGCCAGAGTGAGCGCACTGTTGCTTGCCGCGGAGATGTGGCCGGTAGCCTGGCGGTACGAGACGCGAATGCGGCTATCCGCCCGCTCGTGATTCTCCAGCAGGGGACGGATTCCCGGGACTGTCGAGGCGTCATCAGCAATGCAGAGTTCCCACCGCGCGTACGTCTGACGCCGCACGCTCTGGATCGTTTCCTCCAACAGACGCTCGTCGGTGTTGTAGACCGGCATGATGATGGAGAGGAGCGGTCCCCTCCCCGCCGAAGCGGGCGGAGAAGCTGCCCGTTCGGCAAGCCAGACCTGGTAGCCACGTTCAATCTCGACGCGGCGTTTCCGTGTCGCCCTCACCGCCCCGGCACTGGCCGCCGGATCGCTCATGAACATGGACAAGATCGCCGCCACGCGTCGCGCAAAGAGATGTGGGTTGATGCTCAGCAACCGTAGAGCGCGAAAGCCGATCCATACTGGGTCGTGCGCCAGCACCCGCAGCAGCATCAGTAGGCCGTATAGACGTCGATCCAACTCAACTCGGACTTTTCGGAGAGTGCGAAGCGCGCGTGGGGTCATGTTTGACGAATGCCGCAACGAGTGACTCGTGTCCCCTCGGTCGTATTCGTCGCGATGATTGGCCGTTCTGAATTCACGATCTAGCCCGGGGCATTGGAGTTGCCCTCGTGCAGCATGGCGTTGTACGCGTCGAGGACGACATCGGTCGGGCCATCAACCTGCATCTCACCGTGATGGAGCCAGATAGCCCGGCTGCACAGCATCTGCACGGCGTCGGGTGAGTGTGACACAAAGAGCAATGTGCGTCCCTGACTTTTCATCGCCAGGATGCGATCAACACACTTTTCCTGAAAGGCCGCATCGCCTACCGCCAGAACTTCGTCGATGAAGATGATGTCCGGGAAAATATGGACTGCGATGCTGAAGCCCAGACGAGTAACCATTCCGCTCGAGTATCGCTTCACCGGAGCATCGATGAACTCCCCAAGCTCGGCGAATTCAATGATGTCGCCGACGTACGTTTTGACGCGCCGCGGACTGACGCCCTGTATCGCCGCGTTAAGATAGATGTTTTCGCGACCGGTCCGCTCCATGTTGAATCCGGCGCCGGTTCCTATCAGGGTGGCAAAGCGACCGTCGACAACGGCCGACCCTTCGGTCGGCCTGGTGATGCCGGAGAGAATCCGTAGCAGTGTTGTTTTGCCGGATCCATTGCGCCCCACCAGCGCGAGCGATTCGCCGGGACAGACATCGAATGACACGTGACGCAGCGCCCAGAACTGATGCTCGGGCTCACCACCACTCCGGCGGAACGGCTGCTGAATGAGCTTGCTCGCTTCATGCCGCAGACTGATCTGATGTGTCTGCGGTCGGTACGCCTTCGACACGTTGCTTACTACGATGACCGGAAGCCGGGGCACCGGCTGCGGTTCCGTCTGGCCCGCAGCGTTCTCCATCAGCGTGCTCATACCATGTCCGCCATTCGGTCCTCGTTCACTTTAAAGAGGCGATAGCCGAAGACGAGGAGTCCGATGCCGAATGCAGCCGGATAGAAGAGGCTTGACCAGTCGGGTGGTTGCCCATAGACAATGATCCTGTGGTACGCCTCGATCAGGACGCCGATCGGATTGAGGGTGACGAGAAATTGATAGTGTCGAGGAATAATACTCACCGGATAAATAATTGGAGACAGATAGAACAATATTTGCAGCGCGACGCTGACGAGTTGTGGAACATCGCGGACCAGAACACTCATCCAGCTGACGATCAACATCACGCCCAACGAGAAGACGACCTGTATCGCCACCAGCAGAGGCAACACCACCCACAACCCGTTGGGAAAGATGCCGACCGCCGCATCGATAACCATTAACGCGATGAACATGAAAAACGCGTCGACGAGGGCCTCGCCCAGGGCGGAGAGAACGATAATCTCCCGAGGGAAATAGATCTGATTGATGAGACCCATTGATCCAATGATCGAGCGCATACTTGCCGCTACAGACTGATTGAACAAGCCCCAGGGCACGAATCCGGCAAGAAAGAAGGCGATAAACGGAACCCCGATGTGGATGCGCATGATCTGCGAGAACACCACGCTCATCACGAATGCCGTGCTCAATGGCAAGAGAGCTATCCAGAATATGCCAAGGAACGCCTGGGAATAGCGCGACCGCACGTTGTACCGTACCCAGATCTGTAGCAGTCCCCGGTTGGCCCGTAAGCGGACAAGACTCTCCCTCAGCGACGGACGGCCGAGCATCCGCTGTTCGGATCCCGGCCAGGGCAGGATCAGGACAATCAGGAGTAGCGCACAAAGCGCGAAGTACCCTTTCTCCAGGCCGGACTGTAGCGGGACGAATACGGCGAGACCGACGCATGCCGCGGCAACGCCGCCCACTGCCGTCCAGAAGTGGGACGTCGCTCCTCGTCGCCCAACTGGGTCGATCGCCAGTGAAACCGCATAGACTAGCGCCAGGGACGCGGCCAGCGTGACGTAGAGCTCGGGCCCCTGCCATCGATAGTTGGTACCAACGTACTTGCCGAACGGGATCTCGCGGCGGAAGTAGGTAGCCACCAGGTAGGAGACCAGTAGGATGGCGAGATCGATGAAAAAGTCGCGAAGCGCGCTGATGCTCCTGTCCAGTGAGGGAGTTGCGCTCCGTCGTGTCAGAACCGCGTTACTCACGAGATATGCACCCTCCATCGCTCCGGCGCCTTGGCATCAATGTTCACTCCCATTTTGAATGTCGTTCGCGCGGCGCTGCTAACCGCATGAGTGCGGCCCGGTTCATTGGCACCGGGCATTCTCGTCCCGTCGCGTTTCACGACGCGTGAAGCGTCACCCTGGCTCTATCATAGTAGGGACTGAGCCCCGCGCGGTATCACCGCAGCAACGCCGCGGTTCGACCCCGCAGTACTGCGACGCATGCTCACACGAACCACTTGCGCATGTCCCTCTCGGTCCGCCGCCTCCGCTCCTGGATGATTCTGCGCTTCCGCCGCATTGTAGGCACGAGTGTAATCGCGTCACTCACGGCGCCGAGGGACTGACGTTCCACCGCGAGTATTCCCCCGAGAATTTTAATTTGGTACGGGAGAATCCACGGGAGGCAGCGCGCCATCGATCTCGGGCTGTCATTCTTGAGCGGCAGGAGCCACCCGTTTTTCACCGAGTGACGCTTCAACTCGGTCGCCATCTCCCGACGTCCCCGGCCCAGATGGAATCCACGGACATGGTAGGCGACGGCGTCGGGAGTGTAATAGCTGTCCCAGCCATACAGCTGCGCGCGCCATGCCAGGTCTACATCCTCCCGATAGATGAGAAAATCGTTGTCGAAGTACTCACCATCGAGCACAACGTCGTCCAGCATCGCTCGGCGATACGCTCCGCAGGCAGCATCGACGCCAAAAATGTAGCGCGGTTGCAGGCAGTGAGTCCGCGCCAATTGGCGGTTACCGCGGAGATACGGTCGCCGGCTGCGTCTCATCGTCAGGCCGGCGCCGTCGATAAGCACCGACGATTCGGGAGGCGAGAGCAGCGCCTCCGCTACCATGCTCTCGCGGTCCAGGAGAAGCAGCTTGCCGTTGACGGACCCAATGTGCGGAGAGCGATCGAAGGCTGTGACCACATGCGAGAGGTAATCCGGGTATAACATGACATCTGGATTGAGCGTCAAGACGAATTCAGAATCGGTGTGATCGATTGCCCAGTTGTGCGCACGGGCGAAGTACGTGTTCCTATCATTCGCCACCACCCGCAACTTCGGTCCTTCCCACGCTCCGAGGTGCTGCCGACTGTCGTCACACGATGCATTGTCGACCGCGATCACGGTGAAGTCGCCATAATCCTGTCCCATGACGGCCCCCAGGCATGCATCTATGGTAGCCGCGCTGTTGTGCGTGACGATCGTTATGGCGATGCGTGGCATGTTAGCAACGTAGTAGGAGATAGTGCATGGTACATGGAGCCTTCACCGGCGACGGCCGGCGCGGCGGTGGTCTAGAATGTCGGGCTCGCCGGCGCCCCCGCCTTCGTATCGATTATTCCACTCCGCTGTACCCGATGAAGTTCTCAGCTAGTCGTGTCGTCGGTTACCGCGACTAGCTGACAGTCGCCGGGACCTTTGCCGATGAATGGCGACGTGCGATAATAGCATTGGTTGCGTCGGTCTGCCCTCGCCGTATTGGAGCGCAGCACCACTGCGCTGATCTTCCACTTCCAGGGGCCGGCTCGTGTGGCCGGCAATGAGGAATGTCTATTGAAGGGGCTCGTCTTAAGCGGCGGTAAGGGGACGCGCCTGCGTCCGCTTACCTATACCGGCGCAAAGCAACTGGTTCCCCTCGCCAACAAGCCGATCCTCTTCTATGTGATGGAGGACCTCGTCCGTTCGGGAATCACCAATATTGGCATCGTCGTGGGCGACACGGCGGGACAGATCCGCGCCGCGATCGGCGACGGCGCGCGGTTCGGGTGCACGGTTACCTATATCGAGCAGGACCGGCCCGGTGGACTTGCCCATGCACTGATCTGCGCGCGAGCCTTTCTGGGGGAAGATCGGTTTGTCATGTATCTGGGAGACAACTTCATTCACGGCGGCATCACGGAGTACGTGGAGGCATTTGGAGAATCGGAGGCGGCGGCTCACCTGCTGCTCTATCCGGTTCCCAACCCACAGGCGTTTGGCATCGCAGAGGTCTCGAACGGTCGTATCGTCAGTCTGGAGGAGAAGCCGGCGCACCCGAAGAGCAATCTCGCGCTGGTCGGTATTTACTTCTTCGATCGCCACATCCATGAAGCCGTCCAATCGATCGGTCCGTCATGGCGCAACGAGTTGGAGATTACGGATGCCATTTCTTGTCTGCTGCAATCCGGCCAAACGAGGACCGGACCGGCCACTGCACAGTCGCAGGATCGCCCGTGGTCGGGGCCGGATCGATCCCGAGCTGTTGCAATAACCCAAAGATGACGACAGGCAGGCTCGCGAGAATTAGCGCACCG
>JAABUJ010004762.1_pt1 | contig 14041 bp, 18 predicted proteins | sample 5559131 | NCBI WGS metagenome assembly JAABUJ01 (sample SAMN10711875, study PRJNA513366) | rock metagenome | isolation source: Antarctica rocks | place: Antarctica: Victoria Land, Mt New Zealand nord | collected 2016-01-07
GAGGTGAGACGAGGAACAAGAGGGATGCATATACGCTCGTTTCGGATGGAGGATTATGTCCAGGTGATCGCGCTCTGGACCGCTGTCGGTTTAACTGTGGGCGCGTCAGACAGCCGCGCCGCCCTGGGGCACAAGCTCGAACGCGATGCCGACCTTTTCCTCGTCGCGGAGGGGGAGGGGAATGATGCTCTTATCGGCACCGTGCTGGGGGCTTATGATGGACGTCGCGCCTAGATCAATCACCTCGCCCTTGCCCCTGGCGTACAAGGGTGCGGACTGGGACGTCTGCTCATGGACGAGCTGGAGCAGCGGCTACGCGCCAAAGAGTGTGTCAAGGTAAACCTGCTCATCAAGCCGACGAACGCGCAGGTGCAAGGCTTCTAGGGCGTTGCCCGCGCCCTCTCACCCTCCCCTGCCTCGGGCAACGCCTGCCCCCTCCTGTCCCTTTTTGGCTGAAGACGCGAAGTAGGGGGTGAGGATATCCGACAACGAGGGCCGTCCTGAGCCCGAAAGGGGAACGCTGATGATGAGGCACGCGTGGTATGTTGACTAGCGCCACAGAGTCGTTGATCGGTGGTGTGGCCTGCGACGAGGCGGCTCTGGTGCAGGAGGCCCAGCAGACCCCCGCCTACTTCGCGGCGCTCTATGACCACTATGTCGAGCGGATCTACTGGTACATGCACACGCACGCGGCCGGAGACGACGCACAGGATCTGACCCAGCAGGTCTTCCTCCAGGCCTTGGCCGCTCTGCCGCGCTACCGCCCGCGCAAAGGCCCCTTCGTGGCCTGGTTGTTCGGCATCGCGCGGCATGTGGCGGCTGATTATCACCGCGCCGCGCGCCGCACACTGCCCTGGGAGAGGGTGCGCGCCGAGGACCAGCCGGGGACGGGGCAGGACCTGGAGGCAGGCGTGGTGCGGCAGGAGGACCTGGAGCGCCTCCACGCCCTGCTGACCCGGCTCGATCCCCAGAAGCGTGATCTCCTAGCCCTGCGCTTCGCGGGGCGTCTGACCGCCGCCGAGATCGCGGTCGTGATCGGCAAGAGTGAGGCGGCCACAAAGAAGGCGCTGGCGCGCACCCTCCAGACGGTGAAGGAGCACTATCATGGCCACGCACACTGAGCCCGGGGCCACGTCTAGCGGCGCGTCCGCTGCTGAGATGGCTGACCTGGCGCAGGCTCTGGACATCCTCTACACCGCCCCCCGCCTCACGCCCCAGGCGCGGGCAACGCTACGCCACACCGTGGAGGAGCGGGCCGCCCAGGGTCTGGCAGCCCTGCCGCTCCACCACACCGGGCGCCGCCACCGGCTCGCGCCGCTCGGTGGCCGAGCAGTGACAGCCCCGGCCACCAAGCCACGCTCCCGCCAGGCAGGACGTCTGCTCGTCGGTTTCTACACCCTCACGGTGCTGGTGAGCCTGCTGCTCGTGCTGCGTGTGCTGCCGCGCGCCAGCAGCACGAGCCCGACAGCGACGGGGCGCGCCGGCGCCCCGGCCACCACGGTGGTGGCCGGGGTGAGCGCCCAGGCCGAGGCGCTCTGTCGCGCGGGGCTGCGCCAGGAAGGACTGGCGCTGACGCTTCTGAGCCAGGTGGAGGGGCAGGATGCCACGACAAACCCCGACCAGATCACCCCGGGCAGCCCGAACGCCGCACGCAATCGCCGCGGCTTCACACAGGCCCTGGCCTCTCTCGATCAGGCCATCTCCCTGTTTCGCCAGGCGATCCGGCTGCAACCGGCACGCCCTCTGTACGCCCTCTATCTTGCTAATCAGGCACTGCTGGAGAGAGCGCAGATCGATGACCACATGCAGCGCCCGGCGGCGCGCGCCGCCGACCTCCTGGAGGCTGAGCGGGGCCTCCTGCGCGCGTGGGTCCTCCAACCCCGCGTGGCGTCCAATGCGGCGAACCTGGGCCGTCTGTATGTTGTCTGGGCGGCGTGGGAGCCCGCCCGCTGGCCCCGCGCTATCACCTGGTTCGACCGCGCCGTCCAGCTCAGTCCGCGTGACGGGCTCTTACTTGACGAGGCGGGCGCTGAGCTACGGGTCTATGGCCAGTATCTGGCCACGGCCACCGGGCAACGCCAGCCCGCCGTCGCGCTGTACACGCGGGCCGTGCGCCTGTTCGCCGCGGCGGCGCAGGCGGCCCCACAGCGGGCCGACGCCTTTGTGCTGTGGGGGGACACCGAGGCGCTGCCGCTCTATCTGGACAACCCCGGCGCGGGCATCGCTCCCTATGAGCAGGCCCTCCGCCTCCGCCTCGCGCCGGAGATGCGCGTGGGGATCGTGACCACGCTCGCCGATGCCTGTGTTCAGGTCAACGCCTTCGCTAAGGCCGTGAGGTATGCCCAGGAGGGACTGCGTCTGCGCCCAGGGGATCCACAGCTCACGCGGATTCTCGCCGCCGCGACGCGTGGACGCCGCTAAGCGGCCCGGCGGTGAAAAGTCGTAGAATGGCTATTAGTGCCCAACCCCGTATCTGGGAAGCGTCAGGTTTCCGACCGCATAGGGGCGGCAGACGGCGGTGGGCTGGGAGAGACCAGTGGCCGGGGTGGTTTAGGCAGCCTGGAGCAGCGCGCACACCTCTGCCCAGCGCTCCTGAAACAGGCGGCGTTGCTCGGCGAGGGAGACGGCGTCGTTGAAGCGGGTGCGGGGACGAAGATGGTCCCGGAGTTCGTCGTGGGCGGTGCAGAACCAGGCGGCGGAGTCAATAGAACCGAACCCGCGCATGGGGTAGTAGCGTTGCTTGATCCCCCGGTGGTCTTGCTCGATCCGGTTGTTCATGTACCGGCTGGTGCGGTGATAGACGTCGGGGCCCAGCGTCTCGCGCACCGCACGGGGGTAGGAGTCATGACCATCGGTGGTCACCTTCTCCGGCGCCTGCCCCACCGCCTTGAGTGCACAGGCGAAAAAGCGCTTGGCCGCGTCCATGTCGCGCGTCGTACTGAGCATGGTCTCCACCAGGTTGCCGTCGGAATCGATCGCTCTATAGAGGTAATGCCACCGCCCTGCCACCTTCACGTACGTCTCATCCACGTGCCACTTGCGGCCCGCTTTACCCCACCGTCTGGCCTTCAACCGCGCGGTGAGCAGAGGGGCAAAACGCTCCTCCCAGTCGCGCACCGTCTCATGAGTGAAAGTGAAGCCCCATGTCAGGAACATCTCAGCAACGTTGCGCAGGCTCAGCTTGTACTGCAAGCGCCACAGCACGACCAGCACGGCGATATCGGTGGGCACCTGCAGACGGTTGAACGGTGTGTTCGTGCGCTCGTTGCACGTCTGCCGGCAGGCGCGGCAGCGGAACATGCGGTACCCCCGTGTGGTCCGGCGGCGCATCTCCGTGGTGGTGGGGGCGGCGCAGTAGGGACACGGCATGGTCCTTCTCCTCACACAATGATCGTCCTATAGGATTAGGATACGGCGTTGTCACGGTAACATAAGGAGGTGAGGCAGCACAGAGAAAAGAGAGGGCTGAACGTGGCACCAGCAGCATCCCCGTACCTGCGGCATCGGTTTCCGCCCGAGATCATCGCCCAGTGTGTGCTGCTGTACATCCGTTTCCCGTTGAGCTTCCGTGCTGTGGAAGAGGCAATGCTCCTGCGCGGGGTGCAGGTCAGCTATGAGACGATCCGCCGCTGGTGCCAGAAGTTCGGTCAGCAGTTCGCCAACGAGCTGCGCCGCCGCCGGCCCAAACCAGGAGACAAGTGGCACCTCGACGAGGTCTTCCTGAAGATCAATGGGCAGACCTACTACCTGTGGCGGGCGGTAGATCAGGACGGAAACGTGCTCGACGTGCTGGTGCAGAGCCGGCGCAACGCGGCAGCAGCCAAGCGCCTAATGCGCAAACTGATGAAGAAGCTACAGTGTGTGCCGCGCGTGCTGATCACCGACAAGCTCAAGAGCTACGGTGTAGCCCACCGGGAGCTGATGCCCAGCGTCGAGCACCGCCAAAGTAAGTACCTCAACAACCGGGCCGAGAACTCCCACCAGCTCACGCGGCAGAGGGAACGAGCGATGCAGCGCTTCAAGTCAGCGGGATCTGCGCAGCGGTTTCTCTCCGCCTTCAGCATGATCTCACCGCACTTTCGGCCACGGCGGCACCTCCTGGGAGCAGCGGCCTATCGGCAGGAGATGAAAGCACGTCTCCAAATCTGGCGAGAGGTGACGCAAACGGAGGCTGTGGGGTAAACGGCAAAGGTCGGGAGAGACACCAGGCTGCTGTCCTGACAAGGAAAACAGCCTCATATCTATGTGTCTTCTGATCAACAACCTCCTGAGCTGGGTTAACGTGACAACGCCATGGCAGGTACCTGGTCGTCGCCGAGGCCAACGCCACAGTCCTCGACCGGCTGGTCGCGGAGGGGGTGCTTCGCCAGAGCGTCGACACGCTCCAGGTCTGCCGGTTGGTCGGCGGCGTCGCCGTCGTGGCCGACCAGGGCGAGCTGGACGCGACCATCGTGCGCCCGCTGCTCGAGATCGTTGTCGACGGGCTGCTACGCTGACCCTGCGCCTCCGCCCATCAGATGGCGGCGATGGGCGGCTCCTTCTGCTCAGGTGTCATGACGTCAGGGAGTTGTCCTTTGCTACACCCTCTGACCGCAAGGGGTCAACGTCATGGTGACCCCTTGCGGTCAGCACCCTGTATACTGCACAGCGAGAGAAGGGATCACCGTCATGTCGTTGTTCCGCTTTGCGCTGTGGCAGCGCGAGCGACCCAAGAGAAGAGGCTACATACCAGCGTATGCGAGACTCAGTCGCCGGTATAGGTGCTGTATGACTCTCACTCACACACATCTCTCCGCCACTGCTGGAGGGGCCTGCCGGGATCGGATCGCGGAGCACGATGATGACGCGACGCCCGCACCGTGAACGGCGCGGCACCATAGACGTACACCCCGTGGTGCGGCAAAAGGCGGAACACCTCGGTGTCCGCGGCACGGAGTGGCTCGCGCACCTCCCTGAGCTCGTATCCGACCTCGAGCGGCAGTGGTCGATCACCGTCGGCGACCCGCTCAGCGGGGGAACCACAGCGTACGTCTGCCGCGCCCGCACCCACGATGGTGACGCTGTGGTGCTCAAGGTCTCTCTTCCCGAGGACGGCTTCGGGAATTCAGTCCGCCTCCTCGAGGCCGCACAGGGCCATGGGTATGTGCGCCTTCTCGCGCATGACACGGAGCGGTATGCGGTGCTCCAAGAAGCGCTTGGCGCCCCGCTGAACACGCTTGACCAGACTCCAGAGCACCAGATACGGGCGCTCGGGCGGACGTTGCGACAGGCGTGGCGCGTGCCCCGCTGGGACGGCTTAACGGTCGAGCCGGCCACGGAGAAGGCCGCTCAGTTGGGCGAACTCGTGGGGCGGCTGTGGACCTCTCTGGGCCGTCCGTGCTCCGAACGCGTGCGAGACCAAGCGCTTGCCTACGCCACGTCCAGGGCCACAGCGTTCGACATCGCCACGTGCGTCGTTGTGCACGGCGATCCGCATCCTGGCAATGCGCTGTGCGTCCCGACACCCCGGCCCGGTGCGGAATCCGGATACGTTTTTGTGGATCCTGACGGCTTCTTGGCTGATCCGGCGTACGACCTCGGCGTCGTGCTGCGGGATTGGTCGCCACAGCTGTTGGCCGGAGACACGTCCGCCCTCGCCCGAGGGTATTGCCGCTTGCTCGCCACGGAGACCGGTGTCGATGAGACAGCAATCTGGGAATGGGGCTTCCTGGAGAGAGTGTCGTCAGGCCTCTACACCATGCAGTTTGCCGGCCCCGACCTGTATCGGCCCTTCTTGGACACCGCTGAACGGCTCTGCCACTGAACGCCGTTGATGGAGTAGGGTCGCGACGGAAACGAGATCGGGTTCGGCGGCGCTTCACTCACACCAGCGTCTGGCTAGCGGAAGTCGGCGCTGGTCATATCGTCCGCATGACTGGGCGGCCACTGGACGAGCTCGATGCCGTAGCCGTCCGGATCGTAGAGGGTGCTGACCGCTGGTCCGGCCTCGCCGCCGGGGCGCTCGATCCCGCCGCACGCAATACCCGCTGCGGTTAGGGTGGCCAGCACTGCTGCGAGGTCACCGACCTGTACCGCGATGTGGCTGAAGCCTGTGCCGATCTCGACAGCGCCGCGTGCGGGAGCATGGACCAGCTCCAGGGTCACGACGTCGCCGTCGTCCGGCAGGTGCAACATTACCAGGAGTGACTCATCCCCCGGGGCCACTCGGCCGATCTCATGGAACCCGACCGTCCGGTAGAAGGCGAGCGATCGCTCGAGGTCGCTCACCCGGTAGGCTGTGTGCAACGTCTTCATCGGCCCATGGTACCACGGCTCTGCTGTGGGACAACAGCCAGACCCTGCTTTGCCGACATCATGATCGTCGCTACCCGAGGGCCTCGTGTGAGACCCCTACGAGCCACAACGCTGTATACTAGGCCCATAGGTAAGGGGGCAGGGATGACAGTGAACGGCATTGGCGGCGTGTTCATTCGCGCGCGCGATCCGGAACGCGCTCACGGCCTGGTACCGCGACCATCTCGGCGTGGGATCGGGTGAGTATGGGCTGTGGGAGCCGGCGGCGGGGCCAAGCGTGTTCGCGGCCTTTGCGCAGGACAGCGACTATTTCGCCGCAGACCGGCAGTTCATGCTCAACTTCCGCGTCTCCGATCTCGACGCGCTGATCGCCGCGCTGAGCACCGCCGGGGTGGCGGTCATCACCAATCCGGACTGGGATATGCCCGGCGTCGGCCGGTTCGCGCGCATCCACGATCCCGAGGGCAACCCCGTCGAGCTATGGGAGCCGACTCCCGGCCACCCTTGACGCGGCGGACGCGAGCATGGAAGCGGTGGCGTGCTGTATGTGCTGCCCGGATCGCGGCCCGGAGTGCAGCACCAGCATCCTGACCAGTGACCAGGATACCCTCGCCCAGGACATGCACTGCCGGCAGGTTGTCCTCATCCCGCTTGATCACAGGCTCGCCCCAAGACGCTGGCGCATCTGGACTTCCATGCGCCCCTTGGTGTCATGCACCAGGTCATGGGCGGCCCAGGTGGTGACTTTCAACCTGTTCGCCGCGTGGCCTGCGTCCCTGTGCCCGCATCTCGGCGACATGGGGAATCAGCGTGTTGGCGGCGGCCAACTCTTCCCGGCTCAGGGCATCTAGCGGGTCACCCTGCTCCAAGTGCCGCAGTGTCATGGTATGCGTGGCGATCAGGCCGTTCACGGTCTGCGGAGCGGTGGTGACAGTCCTCATCTTCCCTTCCTGTGTGACCCCGTGCGGTGAGCTCAGCTCCGAGAACTGATCTGCTGCACCGCCCAGCCATTGCCGTCCGGATCGTCGAAGAAGAAGAAACCGGCGTTGTCGAGGTCGTCCCCATCCCGGTACGGGCGTTGCCCCCCCTCCTGGCCGAAGACCTGGATCCCGCTAATCGCCACGCCGCGCCCTGCCAGCTCGGCGTGCGCCGCCCGGATGTCGCGCACGACCAGTTGCAGGCCCTTCAGCGCGCCCGGTGGCATGTCCGGCGCCGCGCGGTGCCCGATCTGGATCGAGCAGCCCGAGCCGGGCGGCGTCAATGAGGCCGCCAAGATGCCTTGATGCGATTGCCCTGTGGCAGACCTCCTTTTTTCTTGACAAACACAAGGAACTATGTTGAAATGGAAGCGGTGAGGCCTCATGACACCTGTTGGTCGGGAAAGATAGCAGTGTCAGAATCAGCCTTATCATGGAGGAACCTGTCGTATGAGAATCAATCGCGACAAGCAGCGACGAAGTAAGCGCGAAATGCGATCGAAGGCGATATTGACGGCAATCACCCCTGTAATTTTATCGGTAGCTATGAGTACCTCCGGCTTCGGGGGTGCTAGCGCGGTGGATGCTCAGTCAGGGCGAGCCGGGGCATGGGTCACGCCAAACCCAGTTATCCAAGTCATCTTGCGCCCATCAAACTCACTGAATGGGGTGACTCCGGCAGCTGGGACAGTGTGTAATGCCCAGGTTAATAACCCCCACTGGTCGCAAAGTGGCTCTACTGTGCTCTTCAAAACGACGGTAATATGTACCGGGCCTGCCGCAGTGAACATTCAGGGCACCCTGGGTGCAGGGCCACTAGTGGGCCCCCCTAATCCTGTAGCTTTTTCAAACCAGACTCAGACGGCTGTTCCAGGATATCAACTGACCTACTACACGCCGCAACTAGGATCCCCGTCAGTGGCGTGCCATAGCGGTACTTACTATCAAGGTTGGGTAACCATGACGGCAACAAATGGTCAGGGTACTGTATCAGGCAGCGGCTTCTCGAATAGAGTCACGGCTTGCTGATCCTCGATCCGAAGGAGACGCGAGAGGAATCGCGGTATGGACATTGAACCTGTTGACCCGCGCGACATAGCGTGGGAAGATCATCAGCCTGTGTTCCGCGTCACCCTTTGGAAGCGCCTCGCGAACCGAGTGGACAGTATGTGGTCCAGTGATGAATACGAGGTGCGCAACGCCGACATCAAGCAGGTACTTACGTGGGCTGAGTCGAGAGAGGCGCAGGACAAGAGCATCTTCACGATAGATATATTGGTGAGGAATGCTCCGACAATTGGTGTAACCCGGTTGATAGGTGTAGAACCAATAAATCCAACTTGAAAGCGACTGTTATTGCAATGATAGTTAGCGCGCATCAGGTCTGGGTCAACAGGCGAGCAAGGGGAGGACCTGGTGGTGTTCCCAGTACCGTGCCCAGCCGCCGTTGAGCGGAAGCGTCAGGTCTCAGACCGCACGGGGGCGTCAGGCGGCAGTGGCCTGGGGGAGACCAGTGGCCGCGCTGGTTAGCCCATCCGATCCATGAAAGGTGTGGCGGAGCGCCATGTCGTCACGTGGAGAGGACCAGCAAATCGAGCGGAGGCCATCCCAACAACCCTGATGCTCTAACCAGCCAGCACAGGCGCGGTGGCGCACTCCTGAGGGAGCATGCCCGTGCGGCGAGAGCGCCCCCTTCTTTTTCCCGGTAGTCGTCCTGGGGCCGCGCTTAACGCCCGCAGCTCGACGTATCATCCCGGCCTCGGGTCGTGTCCGGGCTGCCGTGGTCGTGCTCATGGGGGGCTGGCCGGTCCGTGTGCTGTCTCTGGTCGCGCAGCGCATCATTCCAATCCTTCGCGCCCCGTGGTGGCCGCTCGCGCACAATGGCCGCCGCGCCTGGGTAGGCCTCGGTCACCTGTGCCCAGAGCTTCGCGCCCCCCGGATCATTGTCGAATGCGCAATGCACCAGTGCCCCGCGCGCGAGGGCCTCGTCGATCTGCTGGCGGGGGAGGGCGCCAGCGCCATCGGTGGAGAGGAACGTCAGCTCCCCGCGCTGTCTTGTAGGCTGTCTCCAGCTCACGCACCCGGGCGGACAGGACCACCACGTTGGCCTCGGCCTTGGCGGCCTGCTCCTCGAAGTGGCGGGCCTTGACCAGCGCAGCGTCCACCGTGGGGGCAAGGCGCTCGGCGATGCGCTGCTCCTGGTCAGCGGCCCACTTCTGTGGGTTGGCCACGAGCCGGCCAGGGGGGTCCACGTCCACAGCGCGCAGCACCCGGCCCAGCCCCGGCGTTTCTTGCTCTATCTTGGCGTAGAACTCCTGGACAGTCTGGTGGTCAGCCACGCTACCCTGCACGCCCCGCTGCAGGCCCAGTGGCTCAACGGCGCGGGCATAGCTCGTCTGCTGCTCATGGAGCTTCTCAGCTCCATTAATAAAATGGCGGGCGCTGAGGTGACCCCTGTGCTGGCCACTTGCTACGTCCGTCGGGCAAACGGCTCAGATGACAGGCGGGCCAGCCTCACGTAAAGCACCAGTATGATCTTCAATGGTAATAAAGTAGCGTGAGCTATGCGCTGGGGTGAAAACAGGGTCCCTCCGGGGGAGGTCAGGGGAGGTGCTAGGCAGCGGGAGCATCCCGTGGCGCGAGGTGGACCTCATAACCCAAGGCGTTGAGTCGCCGCACCAGCCTCCGCCCCGCCGCCTCTCGGTTGCGCGTGTCAAAGTAGTCGACACCCAAATCGGTGTAGGGTTCCCGCGTGGTCAGCACATGATAGGCAATCGTCAGAATACTGTGGCCCACCGCCACCGCCGCCCGCTTCTTGCCGCGCCGGGGGAGCAGGCGGCGAAACTGTGCGCCGAGATAGGTGCTCTTGGTGCGCCCCGCCCCATGCGCTGCCTCGACCAGGGCGGAGCGTAACCACGGACTGCCCTTGCGCGTCTTGCCGCTCTTGCGTTTGCCCGCGCTCTCATGGTTGCCCGGACACATCCCCGCCCACGAGGCCAGGTGCCTGGCGCTCGGGAACCGGCTCATATCCCGGTCAAGAAAATGCCCTCCTCAGACTGATGTACGTGTGGATTTGGAGCCCTCATGCACCCCGGCCATGAGGGCCTCGCGGAGCGTATGTACCTCCCGGCGCAACTCGTGGAGCTGTCCATCGATCTGGCCAAACCATTCCTGCATGCTCACGCCGTCGGTAATGAGAGCCTGCAGGATGGCCGGGATCGTGGTGCGCTCCTGCGCGGCACGCGCCTTCAAGTCCTCATACAGAGGCACAGGCACCTCGATCGTCCGGCGGTTCTGACTTCTGGGCATATGAGCCTCCGTTCTCTCTCACATATACGCGAGTAATACACGTGGTTCTCTCTCCGCGTCGCTGGGGCATAGGCCCTGGGCGCTGGCTCAGCTCTCACGAACCCGTCTTCTCGCTCTGGCGATGCGGGGGACGGTGGGCTGCCAGTTCGGCGAGAAGGGCAGGATCATCAGGGATCAGGTAGTAGCCGAGCACCGGATGCCGCTCAGCGGGGATGCGGCCCACACGGATGCGCACATAGAGCCAGTCGCGGTCGAGGTCAAGCTGGCGTGAGAGGCCCCCGACTGTCCAGCGTCCCTCCACCTTCTCCTGGCTGCGGAAGCGTGTCGTGGCTGAGGTCTCCTGGAGTTGGCGCCGCAGACGAGTCACCAGCGAGGTGGGCACACGGAGAGCCCGCGCCGACCGGAAGCCCTCCGCAGTGAGGCGCTGCGCGATGGCCGCATCCTGGTGTCCTTCGCGCACCAACGTCCGGACGCGGGCCAGCAGGGTCGCGTAGTCGCCCAAGTCAGCCGTATGCGCCACCGGCGGGGAGACGGTGAGGGACGTCATGGCCCCGCTGACCCAGACAACCTGCGCGGCGACCAGATCAGGCTGCGGCCGGGTCAGGACAATGCGTCGGATGAGGCTGCGCAGCAGTTCCTTCTTGTGCGCTGCGCTCAGGCGCCCACTGTCCCACAGGTCGGGGAGGCAGGTGCTCAGGTCGGTGAGTTGCGCCCGCAGCACCGGGTCGAGCGTGGGCATACTGTGCGTCCGCGCGAACCGGTCGACCGCTTCGCGCGCCTCCGCCAACGCCCGTAGGGCCACCTCCCACCGCCGCTCCAGTTCACCGGCCACTAACCTGTTGTCGGGGTCCACGGCCCGATACTGCCGCTCGGCCAGGCGGGCCTCGTACTCCGCGCGGGTGACCTGATCGGCGTACTGCTGCGCCGTGCGCGTCTGGTCGGCGTGCAGGGTGGCCAGCACCTCATCGAGTAGGTTCAGTTCGGCGGGCTGCAGCGCCTCAAAGAAGGCGCTGACGACGGCGGCATCCAGGCTCGGACCGTCAAGGTGCAAACACAGCGTGGCGCCGTACTCCTTGGCCAGTGCTGAGCAGACGTAGCGGTGCTGGTCTTTGTACTCCACGTGCATCTGGCGGCCGCAGCGCCCGCACACCGCCAGACCAGCGAGCAGGGCCGCCCCGTCGCGGGCCGCCCCCCGGGTGTGCCGCACATAGCGGGCGGCGTTGTCGCTCAGCCGCTCCTGATTGGCCACATACTCCTCCCAGCTGATGTAGCCAGCATAGGTGTTCTGGTGCAGGGCTGTCCACTCCGCGATCACGCGGCGGCGCTCCCGGGCGCGCTGGCCGGGCAGTCGGTCAGGGCGGACGCCCCGACGCCCGTACGCGAAGGCCCCGGCATAGGCCGGGTTATGCAGGATGCTGTACAGGGCGCCCTCAGAGGGCGCCTTCCAGAGCAGGTCGCCCGCGTCAGGTCCCCCTGTCTGGCGCCGCGGGAGCCGCAGACCGTCGTCGCGTAACCGCCGCAGGACCTTTTGGCAACTGCCCAGCGCGGCGAAGAGGGCGAAAACCAGACCAATGGCGTGCTGGACCTGCAGGTCCGGGTCCTTGACCACGCGCCCGTCGGGCAGGCGCACCAGGCCGGTCGGCAGGCGCTGGCGGTAGGCCCCCCGCTCAATCTGACGCTGGCGCCCGGCGGCCATGCGCATCTGCAGCACGTGCAGCTCAGCCTCGCTGAGCATGCCTCTCAAACCCAGCAAAAGGCGATCGTTGTAGCTACGCGGGTCGTAGACGCCCTCGGTGTCGGCAATGAGCGTCCCCGCCATCGTGGCCAGGTCCAGCAGCGCATACCAGTCGGCATTGCTGCGGGCCAGGCGGCTAGCCTCAAAGGCCACGATCAGCCCCACCCGCCCCAGGGACACCTCGGCGACCAACTCCTGGAACCCGCGCCGCTGCCCATCCTGGCCCGATTGGCCCCGGTCGGCATCAATGACATGCACCCGCTCGGGTGGCCAGCCCAGGGCGGCCGCGCGTTCGACCAGGGCATATTGAGTGCGTTGACTCTCCTGGTGGTGCTGGACCTGTTTGGGGCTGGACTGCCGCACATAGACGTAGGCATGCCGCTCCTGATGACGAGCCGTGATCTTCTCGGGGCTAGCGAGCATCACGCACCACCTCCTCGAGCACCCGCAGGGCCATCTGGCGCAGCGCTCCTTGCCCGGCGGGCGTCAAGCTTGTCCACACTTGCCGCAGGGGGATCTCCTGCGGCGGAGCGGGGATGAGCGGGCGCACCGGCGGGTGCGGCGTGCGAGGCGGTGCTTTGCGGGGCATCGGTGTCCTCCTGCCTGACCAATGAGGGCAGGCTCGCCGCTGCTGTGAGCAGCGCCACGATGGCTGCGACGCTCAGGCGGCACGGAGAGCGCACCGGTGCCGGGCCATCAAGGTCGGTGGCGGCGACCGGGATCAGGCCCTCACGACCGGCCGCGAGGTCGACAAGGCACACCCGCCCCAGGGTCTTCTTGATTGTGACACCGCGCAGGGGGAGCGTCAGCCCGTAGAGGTGCTGCGTCGGATCAACGACCAGCACCACTGCGGGTGTCGCGGCGGTGCGTTCTTCAGGGGTAGCGTCTTGGTGTGGATATGTCCGCGCCGATCTCGGCCAGAATCCCGCTCGCCGCACGCGCACCGATCCCCGGCAGCGCCACCAAGAGGGTGACCGCCTCCGCGAAGGGGGTTTGTTGCTCCGTGATCTCGTCCTGCAAGGAGGCCAACTCCGTCTCGATGCTGTCAATGTGCGCTAGCAGGCAGGTGATGACCACCTGATGATGCCGCTGCACACGGCCCTCCAGCGCCTGACGCAACGCGGGCAGCTTCGCCCGCAGCCGTCCCCGCGCCAACTCGGCCAGCACGGCGGGATCCCTCTCCCCCTCCACCAGGGCTGCCAGCATGTGCCGTCCACTGACACCCATGATGTCGCTGGCCACGGACGCCACCGTGATATTGGCTCCCTCCAGCACCTTCTGCAGACGGTTCACCGCGTCCATCCGCTCCCGCACCAGCGTCGTATAACACCGCGTCAGTTCCCGCAGTGCTCGAATAGGCGCAGGCGGAATGAAGCTGGCGCGCAGCAGGCCATGCCGCAGCAGGTCCGCCAACCACTCAGCATCCAGTAGATCCGTCTTGTGCCCGGGAACTGCCTTCATGTGCTGGGGGTTCACCAGCGTCAGGGTGCGCCCCTCTTCGATCAGGTTGTAGACCGGACGCCAATACACGCCCCCAACAATAGTGCTAAAACGAACTTCGAGATCGTCGTGACCATCCGGTGCGCGGACCTACCGCGTCCGGGGCAGGTGGGGATTGCTGGTCGGCCCTTTCGCGTCGAGCACATGTTGCCGCCGGAACAGGAGCTGTTGCCATGAGCAGCACGGCCGGACGCGCCGCGTGCCCGCCAGGACGGCTGCCCGCAGT
>JAABUJ010004765.1_pt1 | contig 14032 bp, 7 predicted proteins | sample 5559131 | NCBI WGS metagenome assembly JAABUJ01 (sample SAMN10711875, study PRJNA513366) | rock metagenome | isolation source: Antarctica rocks | place: Antarctica: Victoria Land, Mt New Zealand nord | collected 2016-01-07
GTCTTAGTAAGCATGTGTATGTGCTTAGTAAGCACATACACATGCTTACTAATGTGTGTTTCTAATGTGCACCTTTGCGAAAAGTCATGATTTTCGTAACTTATTCAGTAATATATCTTGTGACCATGTAATTTATCCCTATATGACTAGTTAAGATGTAATTTATTATAACTAATATATCAATAAGCTTTTACATTTTTGAGCTTTAGCCCTGACCTTACCCATAATGACTAGTCTTATCTGCATGCAAATACTCACACAGATTATAGATAGAGTTAATCTGTACATAAATCTGATCTGACTCAATCTGAATTCTAGTGCAGATTCAGGTCAGATACACTTTTTTCTGATCTGACCTGACTCTATACTCAGCCTATTCTCAGATCTTTAAAGATAGTATTACAGTTGTAGTCTGTAAATTACAATGTGTGTAGCTTAACTCATTATGATAAAATCATACTTGTTCTTGATCTATTACAAATTGTTATATTCTGATCAGAGATTTCTCTGATATAGGGTTTAGAGGTTAGAGCTTGTAATATAAGAGAATTTTTAGATACATTAGAATTAATCAGTAGATAGCAGATGCTAAATAAAGATTATCATTAAATATACTTATCTTCTTAGAAAAGATGATCTATCTATATATTAGACTGCTTATCTTGCTCACTTATAAACATCATAAGTTAACTTACTCAGCTCATCTATAAGTATCATGAGCTTATACTGAGCTGTACATCTTCAAGATATAGCTTGCTGAATCTATATATTCAATAAGTTTATTAGAATAATAATCATAATATTATTTTTTCTTTTTAAATGCTAATTCTCTAGAGCCTATTTAAACAAAAGTTTCTGCCTTTATAATTCATAAGCTTTTCATAATGAAGTCATTCAAAACATGCAATCATCTTTGTCTTTATTAATTCATTAATAAAGACAGTGATTTAATGTTAACTATCTATCTTTACTGTTTCAGTCTCTCAATTCTTTGCATAAAGATAAAGAATTATTCTAAGTGTGCTGAGTATATTTGTCACAATTGCTTATGTATTAATGTGTTGTGAGAATCTTTAAATCATACATACAATAAACTTAAGTTCAATCTGTCTATTGCTGAAAAAGAACTGACACAGATTCTTGCTAAAGTTGCTTGTCTTTGTAAGATATTAAAATATATAAAAGATAAAGTTGCTAAGAAGACACTCTATTTTATTTATAAACTTATCAATGATAATGATGATGTTTCTGAAGATAAAAACAATTTTAATTCTTTAAATCTCTTATTTTCAAATTTCTAAGATGATCTTATCTTTACAGTCTTTTCTTCTCAAACTGCTGAAGTGTTTTCACACAGTTAAGTAAGTTATTCTTAAATTTTCATGTGCTTTTTAAAGCATCATATTCTTTTTATTTAACAAGATAATAAGCTTTCTCACTAATCATTCTCTTCTTTAAAATGTTCTTTACTTCATATTTAATTTTAAGTTCAACAGACATTAATGTGACTTAAAGTGATATGAACTGATTGCATTGTTGAAGCATTGATGCATAAAATATTAAGTGTATTCACATTTCTTAAAGTAAATTTAACTCATAGCTTAGCTTCTTGATGTTTTTCTTGATCATAAATAATTTAATATTCTTATTTATGAGTTTCTTGCTCTTCTTCTTTATTCATATGTTGTTCATTCATAAATATACTTTCTCATCAATCTCATATAATTTTATCTCTATTATTTATCTCTTCTGCTCTTCAATTCTCTTTATAAGATCAGTATGCAGTTTCTTAAGCTTTATAATGTTTAACATTACTTTCTAACTCTGAGATCTGTGCATTCATGAGTCTTTTTAAACCTCTAAATGATATTTATAATTTACTTTAAATGATGTCTTTTCTGTGATTTTGTTTCACACATTGTTATATATAAACTGTGTTATCAACAGCAGTTATACTCAATTGTTCTGTTTTATATTGACATAATGCTGCAAATACATCTTAACTGTTTAATTCATTCATTTGCTCTGTTCATCTATCTGTAAATAATATATCATCAACATCTTATGTTTTATTCTGAGTTCTGCTGTAAGCATTTCTCAGAACTTGCTCATGAACAGTTTATCTCTGTTAATGATAAACTTCTTTAATAGTTCATAATTGCTAATCAATTCTCACAATATAATGTACATCAATATTGATGCTGTCACAGTCTCTCTAAATGAAATAAACATCATGTACTTCATCAATCTATTTACTATGATCAATATGCTGTCAAATCTGACTTTTCATGTCAGGTTCTTGAACTTTAATAGCTTAATAATAAAGTTCATGATAACAGACTCTCAGAGTGCATTCAGTGTATTTAATTATGTTATCTTATCATAATGCTTATCTCTCTGAATCTTATTGTGTCAGCATGAATTGCATTTGACAATGTATTCTATAATTTAATTGTGAAGATCATCTATGTTGCATCTTCTTTATACAAGATCTTCTGTACATTTGACTTCTAAATGTCTGTCAGCTCTGCTGTTATAATATACTTTAATGAGTTCATTATTCATTAAAAAAGCATTCTTCATCTTAAATGTTGCTGTTAAGCCTTTCATAAGTGTTTCTTTCTTATCTTTACATAAAATTTCAGTATAAATCATTTTCACTTCTTTATGATCAGATCATCTACTTAAAGTGTCTGCATCATCATTTTTATTATTTTTTTTATAATAAATCTGAAATTCAAAGTCTGCTAACTGTTCTGCTCAGCAAATCTGTTGCTGATTTAGTTATTTAATTATTACAAAATTTCTTAAATTCTTATGATTCATAAAGATCTGAATAGACTTACTTATATTCACAAAATAAGATCTTTAATCTTGCAGTGCTTTCACTATTGCAAGAAATTTCTTATTATAAATCTTATATCTTTTCTTGAGTTCTGACAACTATCTAAATTAATATGCAATAAACTTTTTCTGCTTATCTTTGATCTAATATAGATATACTTTAACTGCAAAATTCAATGCATTGATTTTCAGTATCTTTTTGCATGTTTGATTGAGTATTTACAGATATATAGTTTCATTAAAACTTCTTTTTAATGCATAAAATACATTCTTCTATTTCTTATCTCAATGTCATCTCTTGTTCTTGTGTGTCAAACACATAAGAGATTTCACAATTCTTGTATAATTAAATATAAACTTTCAATAGTAGTTTGTTAATTCTAGAAAGACTTATACTTTCTTAATCTTTCACAATGTAAATCAGTTCTGAACTGTCTCTGTCTTTTTGAGATTCTTTTTAATTTAATTAGATTGAATGACATATTTTAAAAACTGTATTTTCTTAATTTCAAACTTGCTTTTCAACTTTTTCACATACATAGCTCATTCATTGAGTTTTGTTAGAATCTTGTATACATGTTTGTGATGCATTTCAAGGTTATCTGAATAGATTAAAATATTGTCAAGATATATAATTACAAAATCATCAAGATATTCTCTCAACATATCATTAATAAGTCTCTGAAAGATAACTAAGATGTTTTTGAGCTTAAATAACATAATAATGTACTTATAATGTTCATATCTTGTTCAGAATGTCATTTTTTATTCTTTGCTCTTCTTTATGCATACACAGTAGTACACTTTCTTCAGATCTAGACTCATAAATTACTTAACTTTCTCTAGTCTATCTTGCAACTCTTCTATCAGTAATAAAGAATAACTATCTCAGTAAATTATTTTGTTGAGTTATCTATAGTCAATATAAAGTTATTTGATGTCATTCTTCTTTGATACAAATAGAATCAGATATTCTGCTGATGACTTTAATGATTTGATGAATTCTCTCTTTAAATTCTCAACAAGATAGTTCTGAACTTTCTTCAGCTGATTCTTGCTCATAAGATAAAGTAACATTCACTTTAATTTTCTTCTCTTTAATAGCAGTATCTCATGATCTCAAGACTTATACTCTGATAAGCTCTTTTTCAGTTATTTAAAAACATTATATGTGTTCTCTGTTGCATAGAGTTTCTTATTGATTCAATTAATCTATAAATTCTTTTTGTGTAATCAGAGCATTTCTAGTATAGCATCATACTTAACTAACTTAAGAACATCTAGTCTTAACTTCTGTAAATCATTCTTTATTATGACTTCAATATAGATTTCTTTGTAAATTCATTTGTATTCTTCATTAATCATATACACTTATATAAGCTTAGGCACTCACTGCAGTGTTAATTTTAGTCATTTAATCACTTTTTGCAAGATAAAGTTATCAATTACTTCTGAATTTATCATCACTTAAAGTCATCTCTTCAGCAGTATCTCAACATCAACTTATATCTTTTAATCATTATCAGTTCATTAAGACATTAAAAGCTTCTTTGTCTTTAATTTTACTGAGAAAGCTTAAGATTTTTTGACTTCTTTAAGTTCTTTACTTCTATCAAAGTTTCTTAAGTTCTGTCTGTGCTTCAAAGTTTGTCTTATGATTCAGTAAACTTTCTTCATAGTTCTTTAAATCATGTCAGTTCTTCACTGATTATGATTAATTTTGTATAGTTATTAATTTCTTTTCTAACAATCTGTTCTGAATGTCAGTACATCTCATACTGATCATATTTATGTTGAATAAAATTCTTTAATGCTTTTACTTTGTTGAGAAACTCAGATAACATATACTCTTCTATGTGCATTCAATGTTCTTCTGTGAGCATCACATAATCTATGAATAGACATATCTTAATTTCATAACCTTTTCTTAATTACTCTGACATTTCTCAATCTTATATTGCAAATCATATCATTATCATCAGCTCTTTCAGCTATACAGCTGCTGTTTCTGCTTTATGTCATTTATTAACAGTAACTTCTTCTTAAAGTGTCTGCTGCTGTTCTTTTAGCAGACTTTCACATTGTTTTAGATGTCAATTCTTAAAGTGCTTATAGTTTTACTTAAGTTTCATATTAATTTCTCAGTTATCAACATTCTCTGAGTTCACATTCAAATTTAGATATATTCAGATAAGATCTTCTTGTTCTTAAGCTTCTGCAGTATTTATCTTCTAAATTCTGCAAATATTAATTTCTTCAATCTTGTCTAAATTATCTCTAACAACTTTCTCTAAAATAATTAATTTCTTCAATTTACTCATTATAACATAATTGATACTGTATTTCTTTTTAAGCTTCTGTAATCATCATTTAGCTCTGTCTTTGCTGCTTATGTGCACAAAGCAGTTATCATCATAGCAGACTGTTCAGCTCAGTTAATTATGCATTATCATTAAGTTCATCATTGCAACTTCTTTTCTCTGTTATTAAGATTTCTTGCAATCTCTGACAAGATGTTTAAATTTATCACAGTTATAACATTTGCAAATCTCTGCTTGTTAAGTGTAAGACTTAATAAGTTGTCTATTGTAACATTTATGCTTCACTGATTTAGCTTGTAACTTCTGATTGTGCTTCTTGATATTATTAAGATTCATTGAGTCTTCTTACATTCTAATAATGAATCATTGTCTTTACATTCTTAAAGCTGTATAAGATTTCATCTTCTTCATTCATTGTTCTCACTATCAACTATTAATGTTAATAAAGATATCTATCATCTCTTAAAGTTCTTCAGATCAGTTTCTTCAAACTATTTCATCTTTAATATCTTTATTCAATTCTCAATAGTATTGCAATATTAAGACATCATTGTCTTAGTCAGTTAAGACTGTAATGTGCTGAAACTTCACTGAGTACTTAGCTGCTGACTTGTTCATCTTTAATGTATAAAGTTATCATTTTACTGCTCTTTTCTTATTAATCACTTTAAAAGTCTTTTAAAGTTCTTTCTTAAACTTCTTGAAGTTGTTAAAAATCAATTCTTTGTTGATGTCTCATTTCTTTGATGACTTGTCTAGAAACTCATGCAGTTTAAAGTTGACTTAGTTGAATGCTGCATCTTTAAAATAAACTATTATGTATAAATCTTTATTCATTTTGAAGTTAAACTTCTTCTGATTGAAATCTATGTATAGATTGAGCTTTGTCAAGAAGCTTTACAACTTCTTATGTTCACTGCTGAACACATTCAGTGCTGATATCTTCAGTATGTTGTTCATCTCTTATAGATCTTCAAGACTCTGAAGATTGACTGTATTGATGAAGACTGCTTTCTGTGTGCTAAAGATTATGCTTATATTGTAAGAATATTTAATGTGTTACATTCTGATCAGAGATTTCTCTGATATAGAGTTTAAAGATTAAAGCTTATGATATAAAAGGGTTTTCAGACATGTTAAAGTTAATCAGTAGATAGCAAATATTAAATAAAGATTATTATTGAATATACTTATTTTCTTAAAAAAGATAATCTGTCTATATATCAAACTGCTTATCTTGCTCACTTATGAGCACTGTAAGTCAGCTCACTCAGCTCATTCATAAGCATCATGAGCTTATACTAAGCTGTACATCTTCAAGACATAGCTTGCTGAACCTATGTGTTCAATAAGTCTATCAGAACAATAACCATAACACACAGAGTCTATCAATCAGGAAATACAGCTCTGACAAGTGAAAATTGTGATGTTGATGACAGTGAGGTGAAATTGTGTAGAAATGAATGATGATGATAATGACAGTAAGGTTGAAACACATCAGAATTTTGATGACAGCAACATGTTTACTAAAGATAAAAGAGTTAGTGTCAGCATTGAGACTATTTAAGTCTTTTTTATGAGCTGACTATCATTTAAGTCTTTTATGCAGTTATATAAATTAGCAAAGTCTTTTACTCTTCTTTTTAACTTTCTTTATTACAACAACACAGTCATAGAGTTTCACTAGACAGCATAATATAGCATGAGTATCTTCTTTCTTTTAATAAATTATGAACTTAGATTAGCAAGAAGCTTCTTAGAGAAAGTGTATACTTTTAATATATTGATAGCTTAATATACATCTTGTTAAATAGATAAATAAGCATCTGTAATAACTGAATATATAAACTTAAATTATTAAGCAAAATCAGCATTCTCAGCAGCTTAATATGTATCTTATTGAATAGATAAATAAGCATTTATAGTTACTCATTAAGAGCACTGTTTCTCAGCAGCTTAATATGAATCATTAAGACAAATAAGTATTTATTATTTTACAAAATAAAAGATATAAGACTTTCTTTATTTTACTTACATTATCTTTTATGCATATATTGTTAATTTTACTTTATTTACTTTTTAAATTATGTATTAACTATCATCACTATGAACTTCAATAACTTCTTTATAAAGTAATAATTCATCTTAATTCTTACTTACAAGAACTGCAATCAATGATTTATTCTTATGTAAAGATAATTGATAAAAGAAGATTTATAAAATATTGTTAAAATCTCAGTAATTAATATTTCTGTCAATAAATTCTTGTTTTTTCTTGACAATCTTAACTTCAGAAATCAGAAAATTAATATTAAGATTTGATATTGACTTATTATTTATATCAATGTAGATAATCAAGAATATTTGATGAACAAAAGCAGTGCAAAAAATGTGTAATGTTAAGAAGTAGTGTTCTAGCTACTTCTATAAAGCAAAATAGAATTAATGTCAGAGACTGAATAAAGATTCTGCTTACATTAACTGCAGTTAATATTCTTTTTACTTTTTCTGTAACTCTCTTAATCAAGATATACTCATAAACAACACAGTTTAGAGATTTCACTAAATGACATAATATAGCATAAATATCTACTTTCTTTCAATAAATTATGAGCTCAGATTAGCAAGAAGCTTCTTAGAGAAAGTGTATACTTTTAATGTGATGACAGCTAAATATACTGATTTTTAAGATTTATAAAAGATTTATAATAAATCTGACTTTAGCAGAATCAGCACACTGATGACAGCTGTATACATTAATTATTAAGATTCACAGTCAATTCAACTTTAACAGTATCACTAATTATTGAGATTTATAATAAATCTAACTTTAGCAAAATCAGCATTCTGCAGTAGCTGAGTACATTTAATTTAGAAGATTTATAAAGAATTAATCTCAGCAAAAATCAGCATTTACAGTTATTCAGAGAGCACTGTTCTTTAGTAGCTTAATATGAATTATTAAGATAAATAAACATTATTATTTTACAAAACAAAAGACACAAAAGCTTTCTATTTGTTTTACTTATATTATCTTTAATGCATACATTATTATTTTACTTTATTCACTTCTTATACTACATGTTAACTATCATCATCATGAACTTCAACAACTTCTTTACAAAGTGATGACTCATCTTAATTCTCACTTACAAGAACTGCAATCAATGATTTACTTTTATAAGAAAATGACTGATAAAAAAAGATCTATAAAATGTTGTTGAAGTCTTAACAGTCAACATATTAATCAGTAAATTTTCAGACTCATTTTTTCTCAGTAGTCTCAGCTTTAAAAGTCAGAAAACTGATATAAAGACTTTATATTAACTTATTATCTGTATAAACACAGATAATTAAGAATATCTGACAGACAAAATCAGCATAAAGAATGTTTAAAATGTGTTAAAGTTCAAGTATAAAAAGAAGCTGTAGATGACTGAGAGACAATATTTAATGAAGTTTGTTAAGTATAGAATGTCAGAGAATGTATTCATTAAAGAAGTATAAATTTATTTAAGTAAATTCAGCAAAAAGATTACTGCAACTCAGTCTGACATGACTGAGTTGTTTAAACTAAAATAACAGTTTTAAACACTGCTTTAAGCATTATTAGTTAAATACATTGTGATTTACAATGTCATCAACACTCAGAACAATTTAAACATTAAGAAAGATTTATAAAAGCTTTAAAAAAAAGAGATACAACTTAAGATTGATAAAACTGTCATTATCTTGTGAGTAGACAAACAGAAAGAAGATTAATGTTTAATGAATTAAAATTGCAGTTTATTAAATCATTGTGCAGTTAATATTAAGCAACATTATTGCAGATCATTCAGCTTAAACAGTGATCATTTTTCTCATTATTTTATTAAATACTTTCTTTACAACAATTCTTACTTCATTAAAGATTGCAAATTTCTTTCTGATGTTAAGCAAGATACTTAAAAGAAGATAAGCAGATTAATTACAGTTAAGCTGTACAGATTAATTGCAGTTAAGTTGTATTAGAAGTCAGTTTATAAAGAAAAAAAAAGAGATACAGAGTCTTTGATACAGAAATTAATGACAGTAATGATGATGATTTTTTTTTAAATTTAAAAAGAAAGAAAAAATTAATAATGAAATTGCTGCTCTGTTTAAGAAGACTGTTAATAAGATACTTAAATTTAAATAAGTTGTAGACTTTAAATTCTTTTTATACATAATTGATTAACTTTAACTCTTCAATGACTTTCTTATATAAATGAGATGTTGATAAATTAAAGTTAAAGAAGAACATTTATACTCTCATTATTATAAAGTAATCATTATACAAGTCAGATCAGAAAATTCTGTAAGACTAAGTTCAACACTTTATATATTTAAACTTAAGATCAATCTTCTGTCAGAAAAGCAGATGTACAAAATGAAACTGTATAAAAGCTTTGATTAACACTGTCTTTAAATGTATGATAAGTACAGTAAGACTATAATAGAAATATTAAAGTGAGATAAAGTCTATATAATTAAATACATTATAAAGAGTCTTAATGAATTTGCTTTAATATTTACAGTGTACACATCATATTTAAAGATCATCTTTTCTGCTGCTGCTTCAGATGCAAGCTTACATATTTAGATTTATGAGCATAATCTTATGATTAACTTCTTAGACATTGACACTGCATCATTGAATAGAAAGATTAAGATTTACAGACTTTAACATTAATAATTTGTTCATCTTGATTTTGTAAAGTTGTGTAATCTTTACAAAATAACAATTCTTAAAAAGTCAATTCTCATCATTGAGAACAATAAGAACATGTATGAGATTTGTGCTCTAATTAAGTTCATTAATAAATAAGATTACACTGTAAGCAAAAGAAAGACTAACATTCTTATTCTTATCTTTATTGATATATATAACTCATTATTCTTGTCATTTAATAAATATCAGTACTTTCTGAAGATAGTAGATAATCATTTTCAGAAGATGTAAACAATATTACTGAAGTAATATGATGAGACTTTACAGACACTGTAAGAATGACAATTAAAGACTGAACTTCAGATTAATACAAAGATTCTTACTGTACAAAGTAATAATAAAACAGAGTTAAAGTTCACTTTAAATGATTGATGTAAGTCTTTTAACATTATACTGCAATATACAGTGTTTTACATGTCAATTCAGAATGACATTGTCAAAAGAGTCATTCAGATTACTGAGAACTCAGTGCACATCATAATTAAAGAAATATAACTGTCAATAAAGTTCTGAATGCAGACAGTATAGATAAATGTTTATCTTCATAATTAAACAGTAACTAATTTCTTAATTAACAACAAGTAGATAACCTTTGAGAAAGCTTTCATTAATGTAAAGTTATTTATCAATTACATTTATATATAAGAATGCAAGTACTACAGCTACATTGATTTTAAGTTATTATTTAAAGATAGATGTAATAAATTTATAAATTAAAAATAAGTAAGAGTCTTTATGAACTACATTGAGAAAATTATAAAGCAGTATCAGCTTTAAGCTTTAGATCTCAAATACATCATTAAGAATTATATTGTAAAGTTTGCTAAAAGTGAGAAAAGAGACACTGTTAATCTTAAACTGCAATAATAGACATTAAATATTCTTCTGAATAGAAGATTCATTGAACATAGACTGAGTGTAAAGTCAGGTTAAGTTGAAAAAAAGTGCATCTAATCTGAATCTGTGCTAAAGTTCAGGTTAGGTCAGGTTGAGTTTATGTACAGATCAACTCTATTTACAATCTGCACAGATACTCACATGCAGGTGAGGCTAGCCATTATGGGTAAGGTCAGGGCTAGAGCTCAAAAATGTGAAAGCTTATTAATATATTAGTCATAATAAATTACATCTTAACTAGCCATATAGGGATAAATTACATGGTCGCAAGATATATTACTGAATAAGTTACGAAAATCATGACTTTTCGCGAAGGTGCATGTTAGAAACACACATTAGTAAGCATGTGTATGTGCTTACTAAGCGCATACACATGCTTACTAAGTGCATACACATGCTTACTAAGGCTATATATAATTCACAAAAAACCCATAACTCTATATGAGTCAGGTCAGGTTAACTCACACCTAACTCAGCTAAATAAAAGTTAGCTCAACCTGACTCAATATCTGAACTCAACTCTGACCTGTGTGACCTATAGGCAACCTGCGCACTCAGCCTAATTGAACATTTACAGAAAAAATTAATTATTATAAAGATTACAGCTTTAAATTAGACATCTATAACTTAAAACAGTTAGATACAGTCTGACTTAATTACAGTTAAGATTAATAAGTCTTAAGATAAACAACATGAGATCAAGTTAACTGCAGTTAATCTAGATAAGTCATTAAATAAGAAGATCAACATTAATTAAGTTAAAACAATGACATTTAAAGAAGTCAGAATTTTTCTGTACATTAAGATTCTGAAATGAAAGAGAGACAATAACAATAATTAAGATGTGAATAAATTTTTAATTAAAATATTAAGAATCATGCTGATACTTACAGCATTCTTTATAAACAAAGAAGATTTTATAATTAAATTTAATATTTTAACATCTGTCATCTATGCTGAAGCAGTGAGAGACTCAATCTAAGAAAAAATGTAAAAAAATATTATCTATACAGAGCTGACAGTCTTGACAGTAAATGAAATATGAAAAGAGACTGTGTCATTAAGAAAAATCAACATTATAATCAGTAAATAAGTCTTTAAACTTAAGCTAAATATTAATAGATTCTTAAATAAGCTTAAGACAAGACTTGTAATAAGAGACTTCTTATAGATATATAATGTTGATTATAAAAACATCTTTATTCTCATTATTAAGTTTAACACTCTGCAAGTCTTTCTGACTATCATTGTACTTAAGAATCTAAAGTATCATCAAATAAATATCAATAACATCTTTACAGAATTTTTTCTGAAGAAAACAATCTATATAACATCTTTTTTTGAAGTCAATATCACATCTAATTATGTTCTGCACATACTGCACAGCCTTTATGATCTTAAGTAAGCTGCACAAAACTGATATAAACAATGTATTATTAAACTACTTAAATTAAGTTTTCATTAAAACAAGACTGACTTCTGTTTTCTTCTTTACAGCATTAAAAGAATTATGCTGCTTCTTTATATAAATAATATTGTTATAACTTCAACAAATCTGTTACACATTCTTTAATTTAAGCAAGCTCTTGTGAATGTGTTTAAAGTTAAGAACTTAAGAAAGATACAGAAAATTCTTAATATTCAAGTTATATATAATTGCAAAATGAGAATTCTGCATCTGAATCAGACTCATTACATAAATAAGATATTAAAGAATCTTTATATACAATTTAATAAGCATAGAGTCATCAGCATTTCATTTAATAAATATGATGCTCTTTGTCTCATCAGCTTAACTGATTAAAGAATAGATTAAAGATAATATTAATAGATAATTAAAAGTTTAATGTATATAGCAATTCATACTCAGTTAGACATCATCTTTACATTAAATTAATTAAGTTAATATCTCAGCAATTTTGTAGAGCATTATGAATACACATTTAAGAAATTACTGCAATATATAAAATTAATTATCAATCTCAGCATTATGTACAGCTTTAATGAAAGTCAAGTAATGCTTAAATACTTTAACTTTAATTATACTTCAAATAAACAGAATTAGAAATCAATTCTAAAGCATATCTATATGCTTAAAAATGAATCAGTATTGTGAACAAATTAAAAGTAGAAGTTTATTGTTATCTTAATTACTGAGACTAAGTATATAACTATATCAATGTGCATAAAGATTGAGATCTAACTTAAATAGATATTAAAAGATATAAGTATAAGCAAATATTTTGAAGTTAACTTATACTGCATAAACATTCAAAAGAATAAAGCTCATTAAATATCTTCATTTATTCAGCTTAAAGAAGATAATTAAGCTGTTTTGATCTTAGTTAAGAATGTATATATATATGAGTAGTCAAAGTACATCAATGTCTTTTATTACAACATTTACAATCTACATAAGCATAATTAGATTTAGATAGACTTTGTACTCAGTTAAAAGATAATTATTAACAGACTTATTAAGTCTCTATTTAAACAGATCTTTAAGCAGTTCATTAAATTTATAAAATTCACTGTTAATAATTAGTTAAACTCTTGAATGATTTGTTGAACTTTTAATGATGTATTTAATTATTTAATATTTATCATCAATGAGAGTCAATAGACACAGTCTTACTGAGTGAAAGTGTTGAGAAATGATGTTTTAGCTGCTTCTATAAAGCAGAGTAAAATTAGTGTTAAAGACTGAGTAAAAACTTTATTTACATTAACTATAGTTAACATTCTTTTTACTTCTTCTGTAACTCTCTCAATCAAGATGTGCTCATAGACAACATAGTTTAGAGATTTCACTAGATAACATAGTATAGTATAGGCTGAGTGTAGAGTTGAGTCAGATTGAAAAAAAGTGCACTTAATCTGAATCTGCACTAGAGTTCAGGTTAGGTCAGATCAGATTTGTATACAGATTAACTCTATCTACAATCTGTGCAGATACTCACATGTGAGTAAGACTAGCCATTATGAGTAAGGTCAGAGCTAGAGCTCAAAAATGTGAAAGCTTATTGATATATTAGTTATAATAAATTACATCTTAACTAGCCATATAGGGATAAATTACACAGTCACAAGATATATTACTGAATAAGTTATGAAAATCATGACTTTTTGTGAAGGTGCACATTAGAAACACACATTAGTAAGCATGTGTATGTGCTTACTAAGTGCATACACATGCTTACTAAGTGCATACACATGCTTA
>JAABUJ010004766.1_pt1 | contig 14027 bp, 11 predicted proteins | sample 5559131 | NCBI WGS metagenome assembly JAABUJ01 (sample SAMN10711875, study PRJNA513366) | rock metagenome | isolation source: Antarctica rocks | place: Antarctica: Victoria Land, Mt New Zealand nord | collected 2016-01-07
GCCCGGCGCCTACGACGTGAAGGCGGGCGGCGCTTCGCTGCTGTCCGTCGTCACGCAGGCCGGCGGGCCAACGCCCAAAGCGGCCTTGACCCAGGCGCAGGTGATGCACGGCGGGCAGGTGACGATCTATGACCTGCGCCCGCTGCTGACGAGCGACCTGAACGCCCCCGCGGGCCGGGTCCGCCTCGCCCCCGGCGACGTGCTGCTGATCCCCACCAACACCGCCCGCATCCTGGCCCTGGGCGAAGTCGGCACGAAAGGCGTCTTCCCCATCCCCGACGGCGAGACCCTGCCCCTGACCGTCGCCCTGGCCCAGGTCGGCGGCATCACGGCGGAGGGCGACAAAAAGAACGTGGACATCGTCCGGCGCGGCCCCGACGGCAAGCCCACCGTCCTGGTCGTCAACGCCGACGACCTTCTGAAAGGCAAGGGCAGCGCCCCCGACCTGAACCTGCGCTCCGGCGATATCCTCTACGTCCAGACCCGCAGCCACCCGCAGGGCATCGGCCAGGTCCTGTCCTCCCTCGGGGCACTCTCGTTCCTCGGCACCCTGTCGCACCTATAGATGCAAGGTCAATGTTTAGCCCGTGAACGCTGATAAGCAAGTTCACAAAAATTGAAGAGTAAAATGACGCTACAAGCAGACAATGTTCAATCCACCCTACAGGAAATCGAGAGCCGGGAAGCAGAGTTTTGGGACACAGCTACAAGCCACCTGACAGACGACGATCTGCAAACCGAAAAAGTGAATCCAGATCAGGATGCGTTGGATCGTTCCCGTGTTGCGCTACTCGGAAGGCTAGTGGGGAAGCGTGTTCTAGATGTAGGTTGCGGCAGCGGCCTCTGGTCGGTTTTTATGGCGAGCAAAGGGGCGGAAGTATGGGCTGTTGACATCTCCCCGCAAAGCGTTGCCCTAACAAAACGCCGGGCGGAGCTAAATGGAGTTTCTACAAACATTAATGCCGCTGTTATGTCTGCGGTGGAAATGGACTTTCCCTCTGGATTCTTTGACTTGGTGCATGGGCAAGACATCATCCATCACCTTGATGCCACCTCATTCGGTAAAGAGGTGGCGCGAGTTCTTAAACCGACGGGCCGAGCGGTTTTTTCGGAGAACTGTGCCAACAACCCGCTCTTAATGTTCGCACGAAACAATCTATGCGGTCGGTGGGGCATCCCGAAATGGAGTTCTGATGATGAATATCCCTTGACGCGCGCTCGGTTAGCTCAATTTGGCCGCTTCTTCAAACACACAGATGTGGAATACCCTAGTTTCCTGTTCTTCCATTATCTTAACGCGAAGTTTTTCCGTTATGAAAGCGATTTAGTTAACCGCTTGGTGGGTGGAGCGGATAGGGCGATCTGGGCCTACCTGCCGTTTCTACGCCAGTATTCCTATCGCCAGATCATCTGTTGTCGCAATCCTCTGCTGTTACCGAAGGATGAACCCACGGAGGCGAATCCCGATGGTGTGGCTCCTCATGGCGAAAAAGGGTTTTTGGTGGCTTTGATTGCGCTGCTAGCATTAGGAGTCATCTTGTGGAGACTGAAACCCGGTGAACCGGCGGGACATGCCACCCGCATCGACGAGAGAAGCGAGTGATGTCTAACCATATACGGCCCGTAAGCAAGCTGCTTTTCTTGCGTCATGCCTTTATTATGCTGGTTTCTAACATCGGGATGACGCTACTTGGTCTGCTGACAGGGGTGGTGTTAGCGCGTACCCTGGGTCCAACCGGACGCGGCCTTATGACCACTGTTTTTATTTGGCCGCAAATGCTTGTATGGGTAAGTGGCCTAAGTCTCTCATACGCCAGCGTTTATTATGGATCTGCTGATAGTGCAGTGCGAAAACATCTCTTTGCTAATTCTTTTTGGGCGGCCATAGTTCTAGGATCTATTACAGGTGGTCTATCGGTAGTTATCTTGCCGCATTTCGTTTCCCTGGACCAGTCGCAGCATACTCTGCTGCTCTTTGCCCTACTGACACTGCCATTGGGGTTGTGGACGGATTATGCCTATGGACTCCTTCAATGCACTAGTCGCTTTGAGCGATTGGGATTTGTGCGTATAATGTCTCCCTTGCTGACGGCAGTATGCCTGTTGGTTTTATGGGGGGTGCATTCTCTGACGGTGACATCAGCGGTGTTGTCTTATTGGGGTGGTGCTTGGTTCCAATTTGCTTGGACCATCCGGTTTTTAGTTCAGGATGGGTGTGTTTCGTTTCGTCCTGACATTGCGTTACTTCGAAAATCATTTTCTTATTCCTCACGCATTCATTTGGGAACATTGGCAGGCTTGGCAAATAGTCGCTTGGATCAGCTTGTCATGACAGGACTTGTTGCTCCCAAAGCTCTGGGCCTGTATGCGTTCTCTGTCATACTTGCGGAGACGCTGCGGCAGACTGCGGTGGCCACGACGACTGTTTTGTATCCCAAAGTGTCTCGTGAAACGACAGACGAGCAACGTCGCCTGCTGGCGGCAAAGACTACGCGGTGGGTACTGATGATAGCTGCTACGGGAGCTACTGCGCTCTTTATACTCGCTCCCTGGGTTGTCCCCTATGTTTGGGGAAACCGCTTCGCAGGCGCCGTTCCAACCCTTCGTGTCTTACTGCCGGGGACGGTGGCGCTTTCTGTTACTTTAACGATGGCAACAAACCTTTATGGAGCGGGAAGACCAGGCGTGACCACAATCGCTGAAGTGGCTTCGCTCCTCGTGATGTTGCCTCTCCTGTGGTTGTGGTTGCCGCGCTTGGGTATCTTCGGGGCCGGACTCGCCTCGACGTGTGGCTACTGTGTAAACTGCTTTGTGATGACTTACTACTTTACATCTACGTTCGGTAAAGAATGCCTTTTCGATATACGCCCAAGCCGGCGCGATTGGGAGGATATCCGAACCGTTTTTACACAGCTACGGCTAAGACCGCAAGCCACTATCGGTAACTAGTAGACTAACCTGGTAGAATAGACAGGTTGATTTTAGCCTGCTTCGCTTCTGAAAAGGGCCGATGAATAGACCCATCTATTCTACCAAGTCAGAACACTAGTGTCTAGTTAAGCTATATTTGCTAATCTTAATCCTGGCTACGCTCACTCTGTCAAAGCGTCTTCTGGCGTCAGATGAAATTAGCAAAATTAACCTAACTAGGCACCAGGGAGCGAGGAAGATCGTCGTGCCCAGCGCTACACAGGTGAGGTTGATACCTACATGGCTTTACTTCCCTTTATATCGCCTACCGCCACACACGCACCGCATTGAATTGGAGGCCGCAGATGGCTACTGTTCCAATTTTGGCTAGCGCGGAGTCAGACCCATGTCCCTAATGCCATCCATCAGCGTTGTCATTATCACCCGCAACCGGCCTCAAATACTTTGCCAGGCGCTTGATGCCCTGCGCCTGCAAACGATCGCGCCTGCCGAAACCATCGTCGTAGACACCTCGGACACTGAGGAGACAACGCAGATGCTTCGGGAGCGCTATCCTGAAGTGACGCCGGTCGCTCATCCCTCCGGGCCGCGCAACATGGCTTGGTCCCGTAATCAAGGCATCCAAGCAGGGACAGCGCCTGTTGTTGCATTTCTGGACGATGATTCTATTGCCGAACCCCAGTGGTTGGCGGAGATTGCGCGGGCTTATGCCGAGCATCCAGACGTTGGGGGTGTCGGCGGGCGCATCATTGAGGGACTGGCGGAACCCGTGATCCTGTCGGCAGGCCAAAAGGTCTCTACCATAAATCGCTACGGGATGACACGGGCAAACTTCAACGCCCGAAGCGAAGGGATCGTTGTGGCGGAACATCTCAAAGGCTGCAATATGTCGTTCCGCCGAGCAGTCCTCGCTCAGATCGGCAATTTCGACGAAGCCTACAATGGGCCGGTTCGCGACGAAACGGATGTGTGCGTTCGAATCAGGCAGGCTGGCTATCCGCTCGTCTACAATCCCGAAGCCACTGTCGAGCACAAGGGTTTCACCCTGTTTGCACAGAAGCGCGTACAGCTAGAGAGCGTGGGGAGCGGCTTCCTCGTATCGCGCCTTGATGGCTATTATGTGGCAAAGAATTTCGGCACCGGTGCCTGGTTGGCATGGTATTTGCAGTCTAGTATAAGGGGCTTTGCCCACAGCGCCAAAGTCACCTACATGGCGTTCGCCCGCGCGGCGTTGGGTTTGGGCGGCGGGCCAGTGGGTCTGGTACAGGCTCTCCGTCGTGAGCGTCACTCTGCCATAGGTGAGCAACCCGTATTAATGAACGCTGAAGGTGTTGCGGGGGATTGAATGGGACACTCCGTTATGGCCGTCGCCGAAGAGAAAGCCGCAACTAAAACAAACGCCGTCACCTCATCGAACAGCATTCGCTTTGATCAAATCGATGTTCTGCGCGGATTGGCCGCATTGATGGTTGTCCTGCACCACTGCTGCGGTCACGTCGGCGGCGGCTCCTGGTGGCGGGTTTCCATTTTCGGCCATGTGATGTATCCGAGCCGGATTTTCTATCATGGCTATATCGGAGTAGACCTGTTCCTTGTCTTGAGCGGCTTTTGCCTTGCTTGGCCTGTATTGGCGCGTCCCGATAAACCGTTTCGCTTAGGAACGTATGCAAAACGCCGGTTCCTGCGTATCTACCCGCCTTATCTGATTACTTTCCTGTTGTTGCTGTTCGGCGGCTGGGCTTGCCGTATGTCGGGCCTCACGAAGATCCGGCACCTAGAGTTCGCACAGCCTTTGAACCTGTTTCATCTGCTCGGGTCAGTGACTCTACAGATGACGAACTTAAACCCTGCCTTCTGGACGTTGTGCTTGGAGGCGCGCTGGTATCTCTTGTTTCCGCTGGTGGTGCTGTTCGCGCGCAGGCGCTCAGTATGGCTGCTGTTGCCAGTGATGGTTGCCGTCTCTGCACTGACACCTCACACGGACCACGGTCCGCTGAAACTGTTAATCTACTTGCCAGCTTTTGTGGCTGGGGTTCTGGCCGCTCAGGTTCATGCGAAAGTTGTCCAGGGACCTGGCGTTCGTCCATGTATCTCGCGCTCCCGGTTTTATGGAGCAGGGCTAGCTGTGTCTTTTGCTTTGTGCCTAGCTCTGCTCCCACCGCCTAATGTACCTGGCCGGGGGGGGCCTCGGGAAGTTTTGCCAACGGCGGTCATGTTCTTTTGTCTGCTTCTGCTTGCCCTTGAATACAAAGCCGCGCTTCCAATGCCCTTGCGCGTTCTACAAAGGATCGGCATCTTTTCGTATAGCTTGTATTTGGTTCATGTTCCGATTATTGAGGTAGGATATATGTTATACCGTCCTATCCACTATCCACCCGCCGTCCAGCTCCTGTATTGGCAATGCGTCTTTGTGCCGATCATCGTTCTTTTGAGTTACTTGTTTTTCCTGGTTGCGGAGAAACCGTTCATCGCTGGCTCTCCCTCAGGAAATGCAGCACTGATATGGTGGAGAAAACAGCGGACTTTACAACCTCTAACGTCTCAGGAAAAGCCTATCGCAACGAAGGAGACATCCTGATGTCTTCCGGTGTTCTTCCATATATTCGAGCAAATGCAGGAAAAACAAAATCGGCATTGGAATGGGCGACGGCTCTGGAACGGTCAGCAGGGTTCGCCCTAGCTCTCGGCCTGACCATGGTCATTGCTGTTCTTGGAACGGTATTCGGGGGCCGCGCGGCTGGGCTGGCGTTCGCACCGATACTCGTACTGGTTGTTTTGTCTTCTGTAATGCGAGGTCAGGTCGTCACAGCCGTTGCTCTTTACTTTGGCTATGAAGGCTTGGAGGGTATGTTCAAATACCTCAGCGATTTTTCACCAGCCATCTATGTCATTCGCCCCTTGCTGCTTGGGGCAATCGTTGTACTGTGGCGCCTGTCGCTGGTTTATAGGAACGCACGCCCTGTCAGTCCTCCCCTGAAGGTGTTGCTTGGTTTGTTCGCAGCCTGGGGGCTGGTAGAAGTGTTCAATCCGCACGGCTCTGGTTTGGGGGGCAGCATTGCGACCCTTGTGCTTTACTACATCGGGCCGGTCTGCTTGTTCATCTGCGGCTACAACACAATACACACCAAGCAGCACGTCTCCACGTTCCTGTATGGTTTTATCGCCGCCTGCACCGTGGTGTCGGCTTGCGCTATTCTCCAATTTATCATGGGCCAACCCTGGACCGAATCTCACTTTCCGGGCTATCATGGAATCAACCAGACAGGTTGGTTCGTCGTGGGTGAGAATGGGGCGCCAACTGCCGGTTCTTTCCGCCCTGCCTCCACGACGTCAATGAGTGGTGGTGGCGCAACCTGGGCACAATGGGGCGCAGTACTGTCGCTGGGAATGCTGTTTTTGCCTGGGATGTCGATCAGGCAACGGATCGCTTTGGCGATCTGCCTGATTATTAACATAATTGGTTTGCTGATTACGGGTGTGCGGCTGTGGCTCTTCACGGGGATTGCTGAAGCAATTACGTTCGTGTTCGTGCTGGCGCGTACACCCGTGGAAGTGACGCGCAGCCTGGGCATCCTCCTGAGTGTCACTGTTATTGCTGGTGTGGCCTTCTCCGGGGCGCAAGCGCTTTCCGGTGGAATCATCGGGGCACGTTATGCCGACACCGCGCGGAATCCGCTGGCAAAGTTTCAGCACGACCGTGGTTACAACGTGACTTCATTCTCCGATTTTGCCAGTAGTTATCCGTTGGGGGCTGGATACCAAATGGAATTGGGGCGATACTCTGCCCACGCCATCACAGACCCAGCAACGAAAGCGCGCAACGGTGAGACGGAGTTTGGCGCGATCGCAGGGGACATGGGCGTGCCAGGCTTATTGATGCTCTACGGGATCGTATTGGGTGTGCTGGTGCTGGGCTGGCGCAGCTTTCGGCGCTTGCGCGACGCTCAACTGCGTACTATCGGGGCGCTCTTATTCGCCTCACTGTCCGGCTATCCTTTGGCATCCTTTGGGGGTCCTGTACTGCAAGGAGCCACCTATTTTTGGTTCGCAGCGGCAGTATTGTTAGCATTGCCGCTGGTGGAAAAGCATGAGAAAGCGGCGAGCGTTAAAGACGCGGTGGTAGAGCGCGGATGAAACGCATCTTGTTTGTGGACCCGGTCGGAGAAAAGGGCGGGGCGGAAGTCGTCCTGCGGGATATCGTCTGTGGCCTGGATCGCTCACGTTATGAGCCGCTGGTAGCCTGTCTGAAGCCTGGCCCGTTTGTTGAAGAGCTTCGAGCGCTGGGCATTCCGGTGTTTGCATTGCGCGCTCACAAAACGCGGCAGTTACATCATGTGGCGGCGGCAGTCCTGCAACTTTCCAGCATCATCCAGCGTGAGCGGATTGACCTCGTACATGGCAACGGCTGCACTATGCTGTTTTACGGAGGGTTAGCGAGCCATCTGCGCGGACGTGCCTGCGTCTGGCATGTGTACGATCCACTTAAAGGCACAGGAGCGTTCGAGGCCGCCTTCATCGCTGCCCAGCGCCGGTTACGACCCCGCTGGACCATTTTCGGAACACCAGCGGTTGCGGAAAGCTATGTAGCGACCTACAAAAACCTCAAGCGGTACAGCACAATCCTCCCAGGCGTAGACGTGGAACAAGTCACGCGCGGGGCGGAGGCGGGCCGGGCACGGGAGCGCTGGCAAATCCCTGGCGATTCCCCGATAATAGCCATGTTTGCGCGGATGCAGCGCACGAAGGGGCATCAGGACTTGATTGAGGCGGCGGAACGAGTGGTGGCGGATTATCCGAGCGCGCGCTTTGTCCTTTGCGGTGGGACGCTGTTCGGATTAGAGGCGGAATACCCGCAGGAGTTATGTCGGCAGATCCAGGGGCGCGGTCTGGAAGGGCGTGTGCTGCTGACCGGGTTTGTCAGTGATGAGGAAAAGCGCGATATTCTCGCCGCTGCGACAATCGTAGCACATCCAGCCCACTCGGAGCCGTTCGGCCTTGCGGTCGTGGAAGGAATGGCGGCTGGTAAACCGGTCGTCGCCACGGATTGCATCGGTCCAACACTGACGGTGCAACACGGCGAGACCGGATGGATCACGCCCCGTGGCGATGTGCTCGCCCTCGCTGATGCTCTCTGCTCACTCCTAGGAAATCCGGTGCAAGCCCAAACAATGGGCAAGCGAGGCCGCCTAAGAGTCCAGGAATTGTTTTCGGTTGATGCCATGGTAAACCAAGTAGAAGCCATTTATGAGAGTGTTTTAGGGGGTGCGGCATGAAGGTTGCCATGACGCATGTAGACCTTCCGAATGAGGCAAAGGGCGGGGTTGCGTTCCAAGTGCATTACTTGGCTAATGCCCTCGTGGAGCGTGGCCATGATGTGACGATGTTCACCTTCAGCCCCTCCTTTGCGGAATGTCGTTACCAAGTCCATCAGTATCCGATCCGTCCCTCCTCGCGTCGCTATAAGGCTTTTCTGTTGGCGTTATACTCAGCCCGCACAGACTTTTCGGGCTTCGACATCCTTCACGCGCATGGAGACAACTATCTGCTGCGCGGCTCCCATCCGCAGCTGCGAACATTTTATGGTTCCGCAAAGGACGAAGCGCAGACGGCCGTGACGCTGCGGCGCCGTGTGTACCAAACTTTGATGGTAGCGTTGGAGACGGCTGGGGGGCGCGTTGCCGACAAAAGCATCGGCATCTCCCAGGCCACGCGCGCCAGGGTTCCTGTCGTATCCGCCATTATCCCCTGCGGTGTGGACCTCCGGCAGTTCCAGCCAGGGCCTAAGTCAGACACGCCCACGATCCTGTTCGTGGGCACAACGGGCGGACGGAAGCGCGGGACGCTGCTGGCCGAGATTTTCCAGCGCGAAATCCGGCCGCGCTTCCCAGAAGCGCAGCTTTGGTCGGTTGCGGAAAAGCCGATGGTGGGCGAGGGAATCATCAACTTCGGCAAGGTCCCGCTCGAAACTCTTACCGAACTCTACCGTAAGGCATGGGTGTTCTGTTTGCCGAGCACCTATGAAGGATTCGGCGTTCCCTATATCGAAGCTATGGCATCGGGAACGGCCGTGGTCGCAACCCCAACTCCCGGCGCTCGTGAAGTGCTTCAGGACGCCAAGTTCGGCCTTCTGGCCGATGACGACCAACTCGCCGTGCAGATAAACGCACTGCTCGGAGACGAAGAGCGCCGCCATGATTTCGAGCGGCGCGGGCTATCGAGGGCGGATGATTACGACTGGCCGAAGATTGTTGCACAGTACGAACAAGTTTATCAGCAACTCACCACACCAGTCACTTTGAGTCCGTGTCATGTCCGGTGACACAAGGCAAAACATCGTCGTCTTGGTCAATGGCGGCGAGGGCAGCGCAGGCGGCGTCCGCGCACGGGGCTTATTCGAGCCACTCTCCGACCGCTACCGGGTGGATTACTTCTTCCGTGATGGCAGCAAGCTCGGCAGTCTGCGCCGCTTCTTTCGGCAGATCAATGCGCTACGCCCCGATCTGGTTTATGTCATAGACACGGCCATTTCCGGTGCCGGTGCTGCAAGCCTGGCGCGGATGCTGCGGAACAGGCCGTTTCTCATAGACACAGGCGACCTCGGCTACGAATTGGCTGAATCGACAGGAACGCCCGGCTGGGCAGGACGAAAAATCATTGGTTTAGTGGAAGCGATGGCGTTACGACTTGCCTCCGGGGTCGTGGTGCGGGGCACCTTCCACAAAGAAATTCTAGAGAAAGCCGGCTTTCGCAACGTCCACCTCATCCGGGATGGGATTCATGCCGAACAGTCACGCCCGCTTGACGTCTCAGGTCTGCGTCGAGAACTTGGTCTAGACGGCTACCTTTGCGTCGGGATGATGGGTTCCATCAAATGGAACCGGCGCTATCAAATGTGCTATGGATGGGACTTGATTGAGGCATTAGGGTTACTTGAGCCTAGCCTGCCTGTGTGCGGCCTGATTGTTGGTGACGGGGACGGTCTACCTGTACTGCAAAATCGAGCCGCAGAACTGGGTCTGAAGGGCCGTGTTCGCTTTGTCGGGCGCATTCCTTACTCAGAGGTCCCGCACTATACCAATCTGATGGATGTCGCGCTATCTACTCAGACCAACAACCGTGTCGGCCAGGTGCGAACGACTGGGAAACTGCCGGAATACATGGCGACGGGCCGGTATGTATTAGCAACCGATGTTGGTGAGGCTCAACTGTTGCTGCCCCCCGAAATGCGGCTGCCCTACGAGGGTGTTAGGGATAACCTGTATCCTAAGCGTTTAGCAATGAAGATTGCTGAACTCGCTGGAGAGGATCGTCGGTTGCTAGAAGAGGCTACGTCAGAAACGATTGAGCGTGCGCGCAAAGATTTGGACTACTGTTATCTGTCTCAGCAGTTGGATCAAGTCCTCAAATCTTTGACATGACTTTACGGGTGGCAGGCGACCGTCTGGCGGCATCGGTGATTGGGATATTGTCAGAGGACTGGCTTCGATGGTAGATGGGTCTCGTGTGCCGGATATAAGCAAAAGAGGTGTTGGATGGGATTGACAAAGAGCCTGAACAACAAGCTGCGAGTTTTGGGTTTTCAAGAGACTATTAGGTTTGCATATTATAATACTGTTAATAAGCAGTGGCAGAGATCTATTAGCGAAACATATAGTCTCAAGCCGAAGGAGTGTCTTCATCCATTATTCATTCGTTATGGCACCAGTGACCGGCATGTGTTCAGACAAATCTTTATTGATCAAGAGTATGCAACTCTCCGATTACCTAGTGATATTCGTTTGATTGTTGACTGTGGTGCGAATGTCGGTTATGCGTCGGCCTACTTCCTCAGCCGCTTTCCCGGTGTCAAAGTAATTGCTGTTGAGCCTGACCCTAGCAATTTTGAGTTGCTCAAGCGCAATATGCAGCCTTATGAAGAGAGGGTCACATTAGTGCACGCCGGCGTCTGGTCACACAAGGCGGGGTTGGTCGTATGCCCATCTCGCGCTGGTGATGAATGGAGTACTCAAGTGCGTGAGTGCCTAGAAGGTGAAGTGCCCGATGTTCTAGCGACAGATATCCTTTCCCTCATTGCGCTGTCTGGAATGGATCGGATTGACCTTCTTAAAGTGGACATTGAAGGCTCTGAGACTGTGGTATTCGGCTCCAACAGCCGCCTTTGGATTGAGAAAGTAGATAATATCGTTACGGAGTTACACGGCGCGGAGGCCGAGAGTGCCTTGCTTGGTGTTCTAGCAACTGCGGATTATAAAAAAAGTACATGGGGAGAATTAACAATATGTGAGAATATACGCTTCTCTCCAGCAACGTGACATAGACGGTATATGAGAATGGGCTTAGATATTTTCGGAATAATTCCTCATACCATATGACCATGACAGTATCAACCTAGTGTCTAGTTAATTTAGATTTTGTATTCCTGGTTTTCGACAGATAATGGTCTTTTCAGAGTGATTTAAGCACTAAAGCCAGACTTTTGCCTTCGTTGACAATGCAAAATCTAACTTAACTGAACACTAGTTAGGTTAATTTTGCTAATTTCATCTGACGCCAGAAGACGCTTTGACGGAGTGAGCGTAGCCAGGATTAAGATTAGCAAATATAGCTTAACTGGACACTAGTGTTCTGACTTGGTAGGATAGATAGGTGCATTCAACGGCAGGTTTCAGAAGTGAAACAGGCTCAAATCAACCTACCCATTCTACCGTGTTACTCTACTAGGGGAGTAATGAGACATGCAAATACCCAGCCTTTACGAATTAGTCAACAAGCCGTATTATCTGTTCCGTCCTACGCAGGTTCTTTTACGTTTACAGCGATTCTTAGGTAAACAGCGTCCAAAGCGTAATTGGGAAGAAACGGTCTTACCCTGGGGTCTCTCAATCCGCTACCATCCCGATGACCTGATTGGGTCGGGGATTTACCGGACCGGCCTTTACGACATTTGCGTCAGTGAGGTGCTCTGGCGGCTCTTAGACCGAGGGGAAACAGCAGTAGACGCTGGGGCAAACATTGGTCACATGACAAGCGTGATGGCGAAACGTGTCGGTGAAAGCGGCAACGTCTTTTCCTTTGAACCGCATCCAGATATTTTTCATGAGCTCACAACCAACGTCAGCATGTGGATGGAGCTTCCAGACGTTGGCAATATCACCCTTCACGAAGCGGCACTTTCCAAGGAGGAGGGCACGGGCAACCTGTTTACCACTGCGGATTTTGAGAGCAATCGCGGTACTGCTTCGTTGGAAAGTCAGGCACAGGAGAGTCAAGCAGGCTATCCGGTGGCACTTAAGCGTCTCGATGATGTAATGGCCGGACATTCACCCATCGGCGTGATGAAGATGGATGTTGAGGGACATGAATTCGACCTGCTTCAAGGAGCCACTCGTCTGCTGTCGGGGCATGCGATACGAGACATTGTTTTGGAGGAGAAAAGTCTTTATCCTTCGCTGGTCACCAACTACCTAGAAAGTATGGGGTACGAACTTTTTAGCCTGAATCAAGGTGCTCTCGGCATTGACGTAGCTGCGGCTGCTTTAAATGTAACGCACTCCAAATACGAAGCTCCAAGCTACCTTGCAACATTAGACGTGCCTAGGGCTTTAGCACGGTTGAAGAAGAAGGGCTATGCAGTGCTCATATCTAACAACCCAAAGTCTAAGTTTGGATATCAGGCGCGTGTTCTGCTTGCATCTGTGTTGGCACTGTTTTTTGTTATAACACACTTTAAACGAACAAGGCATCAACGATAGGGGCTTAGAGTCAGAGTATCTGACATCATTTTGCCTTGTCCCATTCATGCTTCCTCATAAGATCATGTGATCTTGCGTTTTTTCCTAGCAGACCAGGTGTTTGAAGACCTTCCAGGTGGGGGGCGCGTGAGATGGCACGGGAGTTTGTAGGGCGTGGGCATGAGGTGACGTTTCCGGAGTTTATCCGCATGCGTATTCGACTTTGCTATGCCTGCTCCCTGATCCTGCATTTTTTCAGCAGGACTGTGGAGATTACGGTGACGGACATCGGGCGAAACGGCTATAATACAAACGGGGGCATCACAGAGATCAAAGGAAATACGAAAATGCCCACTACCGATGTCGGCAAGGCCATTGCCTGCCGCAACGCCACCACCCACGGCCTCTTCGCCCGTGATGTCGTCCTCCCTTCCCTCGGCGAAGACCCCGAAGGCTACCGCCGACTCGAAGCCGAATGGATGGCCCAACTCCCGCCGCGCACCCTGCTCGAACGCCACTATGTCGAAAAGATCGCCGCCGCGTCCTGGCGTCTGCGCCGCCTCCACCGCTGGCAGGCACAACTGTTCGAGGACGACAGCCTGACCGAAGGCGAGCGCCTGGACCGGCTGGACAAAGCCCTGCGCCACGAGACCGCCCTGCACCGGCAGATTGACACCGCCGTCAAGATGCTCGCCAAGGACGCCCCACAGCTCTTCGCCCGGCGCGTCCGGGAGCAGGTGTTGGAAGACACCCAGATTTCCGAGCGCGAATGCCGCGAGGACGCCGAAGATGACCGGATCGTCGCCCTGGAAACCCGCAGCCGCCTGTATCAGATCGGGAAAGCCACCCGGCAGGCCGTCACTGAGCTGTCCGTGGACTCCCTGGACACCGGCATCGAAGAAATTTGCCAAAACGAACTGCCCCCCACAGAAGCCAATGCCCCGGCACAGGAGGAAAGGGCTGACGAAAATCAGGCAGGAAACGACGGCGACACTCTCGAATATCAAAACGAAAAATGTCGGAACGAACCCGCCCCGTTCCACTGGCACCCGCGCCGTGTCACCGAATACCTTGATCCAAAACACCCCCTGCCGGATGCCGGGCGGAACCGTCGGCGGCGTGGACAGCGTCGTTTCGCTCCTCTCGCCCCTCCCTGAAAGAAAGGGGTGGCGAGCTTGTGCGCCAGGGTGGGCTTAGGCTTATGCAAATACTCTTTTTAGCGGATCGAGTGTTCGAAGACCTTCCGGGCGGGTCGCGCGTGGTCGCGCGCGAGCTGGCCCGGGGGCTTGCCCAGCGCGGGCATGAGGTGACGTTCCTGGTGGGGCGTCAGGGGCCGGAAGGGCCGGACGAGACGTGTCGGGAGGG
>JAABUJ010004768.1_pt1 | contig 14026 bp, 14 predicted proteins | sample 5559131 | NCBI WGS metagenome assembly JAABUJ01 (sample SAMN10711875, study PRJNA513366) | rock metagenome | isolation source: Antarctica rocks | place: Antarctica: Victoria Land, Mt New Zealand nord | collected 2016-01-07
GTGGGGGGAGGTTTGGTGGGTTGGGGAGGAGGTTGGGGTAGGTGGGTGGGGTTTGCTACCGCTCAGGCCAATCGAACCGTCCCAATTGTCTTTGTTATCAGGCGATCTGGTGAGTCCTGTCGGTATTGCTCTACTGTGCTAGCGATGCCAGTGTAGAGTCTTAACTACTCATACTGTACCGTTTTGTTATGACATCGTGATCGGATTCAGCCATGATTCCAGGTAAGTGGATGCTGTTCTGGCTTCTCTCCAGGCATTATGGATGGTCATCTTCGCAACCAGAAGCACATACGCCAGGAAGAATGTTCATTTTTTTTGGGCAGATCGCCGCGAAAACACCTTCTGACTCAGATTTCTGTAGTTATAATCACTTTTAATTTGGCTTTGACCAGATGCGGTGCCCTCAAATAGGCGGATCGGCTATCATTTATAACCTAGAACTGTAACACAAGATCAGACACAAATACACCACCGGGATATCCGTCGTTCCACCGAATCGAAACACCATCAACAACCCATCACACCTTCCCCCTCCCCCCCTCCACCCCCGCCACCACTTTCTCCCCACCCTCAACCGGCGTCCTCGACCCCTCGCTCCCCACCTCCCCCTCGCGCCTCCTACCCCTCACCACCGGCCCCCTCACGCCCCTCACATCCAACACAACACTCCTCACCGTCCCCAGCATGCTCCTCCTCCCCTCCCACAGCGGATACAGTCCCACACAAAACGCGCTCCCGAACAACCACAAAATCCCCACGCTGACCCAGCCCGTGAAGAACGGCCGACTGAACACGTACCCCGTGCCGTACAGCGGCATCGGCCACAGCACCAGCAGCGCCAGCGTCATGCAGCCCGTCAGCGACTTGGCGATGACGGAAGCGCGTTTCAGGTGGCGCTGCTCGAGCGCGGCTGCTTCGGCGTCGACGGGGCTGGAGCCCGGGACGAGTTCTAGGTCAACATTGTGTGCGGCCGCGACGTCGTGGTCTGGGGCGCGGCGGATCAGTTTCATGGAGGCGTAGTCGTAGTTCTGCGGGCCGAAGGCGTAGGTCAGGAGCGGGATGAAGATTGTGGGTGAGAGGAGGGCGACGACGTTGCCGGCTAGCATGGGGTTGCTGTGGGGGCTTGTTAGTTGGTCAGGGATGGGAGCGGTGGTGGGGGGAGGGTGGGGCGGACTTGGATCCGGTGCTGGCTACGCTGAGCGTGCCGCCTTCCTTCTTTGCGGTGACGAGCCAGGCGATTAGGGAGCTGCATAGTCCGAGGATTGGACTGAGGGTTGCGGCTATTGTGTTCTGTTTGCTCCACAGGAGAGTCAGAGCTACGGGGAGCACTGCTGATGAGATGATGACGCCCATCATTAGGTATAGATAGCCGATCGAGATTCCGATATCTAAGCGTGGTTTAGTGCACGTTGTATATCGGGGGGAGAAGGCTGTACAGACAATATAGCCCGGTCGAGAACCCAGCCAGTATGACAGCGTATACGACAACACACATATGTGCCATGTAGATCAACCGCTTACCGCTCGCTTTAGGGTTGAAATACGTCTGGTATATATCATAAGTGAAAATCGAGGACACGGCGATGAATTCGGCGCTCGAGGCGCTCGTCACGGCCATAAATATCAACAGCAGCGTGGCAGCCGCCCCACCCTTCCCGAGCAAGGCAACCGCAGCGTTGGGCAGTACCAACCCAGCCGTAACGTCGGCGTCAGGCATCCGATTCGGATAGGTCGGGAAGGCAGGGTTCGTCTCGAGCGCCAGAGCGGCCAGACCCATGGTCGTTGCTGCCAGCCATGGGATGGCGAACCAGCTGAGGCCTCCCATCACGTACCCAGGTAGAGCGTGGACCGGGCTAGCGCTTATTGCTTTGTTCCAGTACCCTGAATGATTTAGCCTATGCGGAGTAACAGAAGCCAGACACACAGACCGTTATCGCAAAATACAGTGCCAAAGTTACCGACAATGTTGATGACGAAGAAGACAGCACCTTCCTTGGACCTCATGGTGAGGTAGCTACCGTCGGCATTGCCTGGAACAGGATGAACCTTCGCCGCTTGTACTAGGAGGTCGTAGACCTTGGCCGGACTCCCAAGGTTGACATTCGTTGCGTACGTGGTAAAGGCGAAGATGAAGATGATGACCAGGATCATCACAGTGTGTACATAGTCCGTCAGGAACGTCGCCTTTATTCCACCAAACATTGTATACATGACAACACCGACGGGGAGTAAGAAGCACGCCGCCGCTGTTGGCATGCCGGTCAAGCTGGTCACAACGGCCGATCCTCCGGTGAGTAGCATGGCCGTCACCAAGATGTTTGTCATCAGCCCAAAGATGATGTAGACTATGTGCGTATAAACGCCATATCTGGCACGGATGACCTCGAGGAAGGTGTGAGCGTTCGGTGCTCGCCGTTTGAGCTCGATCGCGAGGGTTGCGAACAGTAAGATCTGCACTGTCGCTCCGGATGCATACCAAAACGGTCCAGATACGCCATAGCGATAAGCAACACCAGATGATTGCAGCAAGGTAGCCGCCCAGGTCCAGCTCGAAACCACGGCGGATGCCACCAGCCCCGATTTGACGGTCCTCCCAGCCGTACTGAACATCTCACTGGTCTGAACCTCATTCTGGTACCTATGTCCGATCAGCTCCCAGTTTATATTATTGAAGCCCCTTCACAGCTCAACCCAGTACATGAAGCGTTCAAGAAGAACTTGAATACCTTTTGAGCACCCATGTGGTGATCTAGAAGCAGGTGAAGTCAACATCACGTCCTCACGAAAAGGAACGTAAAGATCGTACAATCATTCCAAACGCAAACGCAAAGCCCAAGCCAAGAACAATCCCATAGCCAAAGCCAGCACTCAAAGGAGGAGTCGAGGCCATATCGACGAAGCAAGGACTTCAATTTTCAAAGCACATACAGTAGTAACAGGATATATGAAACTGTTCTCTGGAACAGAATCGAGGTTAGAGAACCTCAGACACATCGGGACTTTCTCCATGGATCAAGTGACCCCACTGGTTGTGAAGACCTCTGGCCATCTGCGATGCTGCAAGATAAGAAACAGCAACAGTATTCGCGTAATGGTAATGGGAACACAACAGCTGCAGTGAGATACAGTAGATCAAGTGTTGAGAGGTCTTATCGCTGCCTCACGATAAGAAGAGGGCTGATCCTGCGTAGCGAATAGTGTCATGTCCAATTCCAATGGTTGGGGGTCACTCCTGGGGCAACGAATGTTACCAGGTATTGATGGAGGTAACGTTAGCTTGGCATTATGCGGCGTGCATGCTCAATAATCAATGGGCCCGTCCAACAGTCATCACCGAGACGATATATATCAAGTGATAAGAATAGTTGACCTCAAATCTTCTAAATAGTGTACGACAAAGAAAAGAGCATCGGATGGACCGTAGACTAGCGATGCTACAGCATTCAAGTCGAGTAGGTAGGAGATCATGGTTCCTTTTGCTGTAACGGGGCTGGCTCACGCATTAGTCGACACAGCAGGTGAAATGGCTCAGTGAAAGCTACCAGGTATATGTCTGAGTATGTCCTAAGACCTTCATCAGAATGGTGTTTATAAGCATTACACTCCATATGGCTCTGCTCGGCATCGTCTACACTCAGTGCGAGTTGAGCTGAGCAAGCAACAATGACGATGCGCACTTCCACACTCAGTAAAATCTGGGCTTCAACATTGCAGATGACCTTCGTTGCCTTGACAGATATACATTGCTAGATTAATGCCTGATTTTGAAAGATGACGAGCAGTATCGAGCCCTGAACGCCTCAAAAACCCCCATAGTCGAGACCCCACCAGTGTCACCCTAAGTCTTACACCACCCCATAACAACGCTCCCAACCGGTCATTTTTTGCCCTAGCCTACTTGTACTGCTGTTGCCCTGGAGCAAGACCAGCGCCGGGACCTGGGCCAGGTCCATACCCAGGTCCTGGACCGTAACCCGGGCCTGGCATTGGATTATGGCCCGAGGGATGCTGTGACTGCACGTCGGGTCGGTTTCTGGATCCTTGTCAGTCGGTGCACAGAAAATCGATAGCGCATTGTCAGGGTGTTTACTTCAGGTCTTGTGAGAAGTGGCAAATCGGACATGCGACCTCCTGTTGAGAGCTTATCAGCGACGCTGACTGGCTTGAGACGAACTGGGGAAAGCACCTTGTACTTGTGAGTCGCAAGTGGCAGTACCGGCTACCGCTTGTCAGCCACTATCAGAGGTGCGACGGCGAGGAAGACCTACAAGCCAACAGAAGGTAAACCACGGCCTGGGAATGGTTAGTACCCGGAGCTCAAGAATGAGGAAGGCCGGTATTTCCTACCATCTACTGATGCAATGGGCGGACCAGTTGCCGCCTTGGAACCTAGGGTCAGTCTTGTGCGTCTGCAATGATGCGCTCAGTGTACTCGTACAGTTCTGACATTGCGCCGTGACGCCTTCGTAACCTTCAAGAGGCGAGGTGAACTCTGTATCCCGTATCAGTCCATAACCGTCGGCTCGTTACTGTCAATGACCCCAAGTAGACTCCACATACCGTGAGTGCCAACAATAAAGAAGAAGGCCATTTCGATGCGTATAAGAGCAGTGGTTGGAGCTGGGAGGCGATGGTGGAGATGGAGATGGAGATTGTTTAGTGGCTTCCAGAGAGTGGCTTCCAGAGCCTTGCGGAAGGGAACTTAAGGTATGACGCGTATTCGCAGGCTTGGCTGTCACTCTCGGAGATGTCTTCGGGCCGTTGAATGCTAGAGCTAAATGTGACAGCTCGATTGGCTTATGTAAGTAAAGTAAATACGGTACCCTAATCGATAAGACTGCCAACATTCGCGAGAACTCATCTGAAATTGGAGTGAGTAGCCATACCTATGAGGTAGCTTTCGAGAGAACCTAGAATTGTCACATTCCAGATGCATGTGTCAGTCTCGATTTGTTGATGAGAAAGTGGGCGATAGGCAATGCTGTCGGAATTGGGCTATGGCAGCTTGTTACGCTGTACAGAAGTACCTTAGGGTTTCTGGATTTGTCACGACTGGTTACTGCGAGGGACGGTAGTGCGCTTTCCATGCTTTAGGAGAGAGAATGGTTCTAGGCAGGGCTATTCGTATGGCTGTGTGAGCATCCTCCACAGTCGGAAGTGTCGCCAACACCGAGTAATTCTTTCATACCATAGGAAGCATGTTTACCCGATCAACGAGATCGCTACTGCGGAGATCGACTTCTGCATCGGAGCAAACCAAGCTTCGACAGCTTCTCATGAAAGCAAAGCTGACCGCTCAGAGAAAATCTCAAGGCACCCCAGAGGGAATTTGTCGCCCTCAGATCCAGACACCACCAGCTCAACACGCGTGTTCTTCTTCCTCCGGAAACGGAAACAAGGGCAAAACACCCCCAGGTATGTGGGACGAGACGACTCCATACCCAATTGTCCGAGAGATCAATATATTCGAATGGAGGAGCTATTGAGTCTTGAAAAGCAGTATTGCGCAATGCCCGAGATAGAAATAAATGAAATGCTTGGTTTCTGAACGCTAATCAGAAGCTTCCTCGGCAACACTTGATTCTGAGGTACTCACCATGAGTGACAAAGCTTCCAAAGTTCCTCCCCACTATACAATGCCATGTTGCCCCCTTCCTCGAGTCGAACTAAGCCCCCTTAAGTCTTGGGCAGTTTCAAAGCGTGATCTGACCCTTCCTCACTTACCTCCTTCTTGATATATTGTGCTATGTCCTTGTCCGTCGATGTCAGTAAATCGTCCTGTTAAGGTGCTCAACAACCAAGGTGGCTGACCTTCTCGATGGAGTATTTCGACATGGCTTCAGTGGCTAGACTCCATCAGCTGGGTTTTGAAATGTAGCGTTCCTGGTACCAAGCCAGCATACCAACTTCGATAGCTTCTTGTTGCATGTCTTCGCTCTACGGTGGATATCAGATTGAAGCTTATCAAGAGGACTTCCAACGTCATAACTAACCATGTCTGCGGACTTGATCTGAGCTGTTATTGGTTATTCTATCAGCAAGCTGCGTTCTGCCAAACCGAAACCGAAGGCTTACCGTCCAGCTTCTCCTTCTTTTCCGTAGCCATGGTAGATGATTATTTCGAGGAATGGCGTGAGTAATTGTATGTTGACAGCGATATGTGCGGCCAACGAGTACATATCGGCGAGGTCCACAACACGCTAGACTCGAATCTACAACTTTTTTTTGGACGATGAGTACTTCCCACACACCTTCACCCCCCGCCAGACAGAACCACACCACCTCCAAGATGGATTCGTCAAGGATCTTTGTGCGCGGTCTGCCACCTACTATTACAGAGGAAGAGTTTCGGCGGCACTTTTCAAAGCAGTATGCGGTCACCGATATACGAATCATGCCGCATCGACGCATTGGCTACGTCGGTTATAAATCACATAAACATGCCGCCAGTGCAGTGAAATACTTCGACAGATCCTTCATTCGTATGTCTAGACTTGGGGTTGAGCTGGCACGCCCGGTAAGCTCTTGGGAAGTGAACAATGGTGTTACAAAGCGCAATGGCTGATGAAGATGGAGCGTAGATTGAACGGAACAGGCTGCAGGAAGCTCGCAGCGGTGACGATACCAGGATTTCGGCTCAAAGCGGGGAAAGTCGTGGCATTGACAAACGACTGCCTCTGGCACCTACGGATACCAAGCTCAAGCGGAAGCGTGGTGACACGGACAAACCTCCGATAGATTCTAAGCTACAAGAGTACCTCAAAGTGATGGAAGCACCATCCAAATCTAAAACCTGGGCAAGTGAGGATTATCTACAACCAGAAACGACATCGCTGGCACAAACTGAAGCCCCAACATTCGGGACAGAGGATGAACCGAGCGATGCTGAGTACGAGGAGGGTTCGAAGCAACTCAAGAAGCGCAGAGCAGTTTCTGAAACTCGAGCACTCCACTACCAAACACCAGCTCATGAGAGTGGCCAACATCTTCCGGAAATTCCAACACAACCAGAAGTACCAAGTGCTGCTGCAAACGAACAAGTTCCCTCTGATGCTGTCCGGGAAGGAGAGAAGGAGTCATTAGCCGCCACCGACGCCGACTGGCTAAGGACACGAACGAGTAGGCTGCTTGGTCTGACAGACGCCGATGACGACCCGAACACCGCAACGGCAGACCCTGTCGCTCTTCCAGATCTCGAATCACAGCTTGGGCCAGGCCAGTCGAACGAACCCGGGGGTCCTGACGATAGCCCCGAAGAAAATCCTGATTCCATCGAAGCAGACGCTCCCCTTGGCACTGTCGATGCTAATGTGGCAGCCATCGAACTCAGCGGGCGACTGTTCGTACGGAATTTACCCTATAGCACTGGAGAAAACGAACTACGACAACTATTTTTGACAGCAGGACAGCTCGAAGAGGTGAGGTTATGGCGCAACTCTTTCCTATAAGCATCCTTCGTCTTCCTCCTCCTATGATGAACACCTTGATAGGGACAGCTTATGCTTCGCAAATGATGTCACCTAAAAGAGTATTTTAGTAGATGCTTCTTAGTTCTGAGGATTCTACATCTTTTGCATAGGGCTCCGCATTCAAGCATGATGATTTATGCTGATATTGATCCCAGGTGCACATTCCTATCGAAACACGCTCAAGCAAAGGTAAAGGTTATGCCTACGTCCAGTACACAACAAGTGCGTCTGCAGTGGAGGCCTATACGAGGTTTGATGGTAGCGTTTTTCAAGGAAGGCTGCTCCATGTACTTCCAGCTGCTGCCAAGAAAGAGTCAAAGTTGGATGAATTCGCCATCTCTAAGTTGCCGCTTAAGAAGCAGAAGCAGATCAAAAGGAAGGCAGAAGCAGCTTCAGGAACGTTCAGCTGGAACTCCCTGTATATGAACGTAAGTCTCTAGCAATCAAATCTGACGAATTTCTTCTAACAAAACCATTTACAGAGCAACTCAATAATGTCGTCTATTTCCGATCGCCTTGGCGTTGCAAAGTCCGACTTACTGGACCCGACATCTTCCGATGCCGCAGTGAAGCAGGCCCACGCCGAGACACATCTTATTCAGGAAACCAAAGCATACTTTACGGCCAATGGCGTGGATCTAGAAGCCTTTAAGAGGCGTGAGAGAGGTGACAGTGCCATCTTGGTCAAAAACTTCGTCTACGGAACTAAACCCGAGGAGCTCAAACGACTGTTTGGGGAACATGGAAACGTGTCCAGCATCCTAATGCCTCCGAGCGGCACCATTGCGATTGTTCGATTTGAACAACCGCAACAGGCGAAGACGGCGTTTGCTAGCTTGGCATACAGGAAGTTCAAAGATTCCGTCCTCTTTCTCGAAAAGGCTCCCAAGGACCTATTCACAAGCGATGCTTCAAGTAATGGCATCGTTGGCGGGCAGGAGCGAGCCCAAGAAGCGCAGGTGTTGAAGCCATCTGCATCTGATCTGTTGCACGAGACGTCCATCCCCGACGGAATCGACACTACCACTCTATTTGTTCGTAATCTAAACTTCTCGACAACTACAGAACACCTCAATGAAGTATTCAAGCCTCTAGGTGGCTTCCTTTCCGCGCGGGTCAAGACTAAGCCCGATCCTAAGAAACCTGGGGCTGTACTGAGTATGGGCTTTGGATTCCTCGAGTTTCGGACGAAGGCGCAAGCTCAGGCAGCACTTGAAGCTATGAATGGTTATAAGCTTGCTGGCCATGACCTCCTCATTAGGGCTTCGCATAAAGCGTTGGATGCAGCGGAGGAGCGTCGGAGGGAAGATCGTGCGAAGAAGGTTGCTGGGAGAAGGACCAAGATTGTCATCAAGAACCTACCCTTTGAAGCAACGAAGAAAGACGTTCGATCACTGTTTAGGTCATATGGCCAGCTTCGGTCAGTGCGACTTCCGAGGAAGTTTGACAGTTCCACACGCGGGTTTGCCTTTGCGGATTTCGTGACTGCTAGGGAGGCAGAGAATGCTATGGATGCACTCAAGGACACGCATTTGTTGGGCAGGAAGTTGGTCCTCGACTTCGCTGCCGAGGACGCCGAGGACCCTGAAGAAGAGATTATGAAGATGCAGAAAAAAGTTGGTCAGCAAACCGATCGGGTTGCTGTACAGAAACTTGCGGGCTCCGGCCGCAGGAAGTTTAATATTGCTGGAAGTGAGGAAGTTGATGAAAACTAGCACGGGGTCGATTTCAACTTAAGGCCCCTTGCTTCGAAATCGGGCTTTCACCCTCGAACGCGATCTCGAGCGAGACATTACATAACATCGTACCATTGGAGAACACTAATAGCTTCTTTCAAGTATCAAGGTTGGTTTGGTCCGAAGGACGACCGGGTATATTCCAAGATGCCAGTCACCTTCGGAAAGCCTTGCTAGCGGTTGCGAGATTAGTCTCCCTTGAAAGACAAACTGAATGATTAATGCTACGCTAGGACTATCAATAAGAACGTCGAAGAATTTGTTACTGGGACAACAGATTGTCATTCCCGTGCTTGTCTCAGGTCTGCACGAGCACATCAATCTCTCTCAAAGATCTGCAATATCGGAGCTTGGATGCCCCTTGCAGTGCAGACTATCGCAATCTGCTCCATTCGCGTCGATATACCTCCTGCGTCGTCCGTCTAGGGTTACCTGAATGCGTTGTAATAGGGGTAAACAAAAGCTGCCTTCTTTAAGTACCCTCATCCCTAAGGCCTCTCGCAAATCCGTTCTTTTCACCAGCAAGGCATTTGTGAATGTATCCGGAGCTCATGGATTCTACCCGAAAATCAGTCATCCTCCCTTCGAACGCTCCTGATAACCTTGAGCACCATTTCAGCTCTAGGGGCGTTCTACAGAACACGTCTGGGAACGTTCAAACCGGTACCCTGGAGAACGGGGAGATCATGCGTGATACATCGTTGCCTACGGCGGCGAAGGGTATCTGTGCGGTATATCCTTCTCAGGCCAGCAGAACTACAAGCTGTAAAGCAGCAATCTCCACCTCCCGGCGCAGGGCGCGTTTGCGAGAACCGTTCAGAACAAGCTCTGGTAATGATAAGCTAACCAAATTGACGCCGGAGCAGGCGCGATGGTACAGAGAACGCATGACAACGACTGGCGGATTACCCATCCTTACGCGGAGTGAGCTCAGGTGTGAGGCGTATCTGAAGTACCGGGCTCGCCAGAGAAAGAATCTGGGCTCAGATGGAGAACCGGTATGGTCAGATCACATGGAGGAAGCGTTCCAGCGAGGTACGTGGCGTCTATTCCCTCTATCACAGCTGAGCTTCATGTTGACGACACTGCAGCGCTGCGGGAGGTCAGGCCACCCGGGCGCACAAAGCTCGAGATGTGGCCGGAGGAGAAGCGGCAAGGCAGCAACGAGTGGATATCCGATTACATCTTCATGATGACTGGAAAAGTCCGTACCCGGAAACAGGTGTCAAGCCATATCCAAGTATTGAAGAAGTTTTTGATCCACATCGCAGAGTGTAGGGCAACAATCGGATAGATCTATTTCGTACTTGCGCTAACGATTGATTAGGGATGTCTCTCGTGACCACGAAAGAGCCTGCCAATAGCTTCGAAGATGATTATTGCTTGGGGCAACCGGCGAGACGCGTTGCTGTCAAATATGAAACGGAGACGCTTGGCTCAAATTTTCAGATCGCACCCCAATGCCGCATTGAATCATTCGACTTTAAGATGTGGGTCAATCCACCGGCGACTCACGACCAGAGACATGAAGCATTACATGTTTGCACGGCTCTGCCGCACGACGCACAGCGTGCAGCGACACCTCTGGAACACATAGCAAACTGGCGCTCGCTCTACCCCGACCTAGCACCTCTAAGCGAAGATGCGGGCTTTGACTGTAACCTGGTATTCATGGAATCTAAACTCGATCTTATGACGGACTCTCCGCCCACGGGCTCCAGATTGGGTATCGACTTCTTTGCCCGAATCGGCAATGGTTCAGCTTATGAGGTTTGGAACTACAATACTGTCTTTTACGAGAAGGGACGGCGTGTTCATGATTGCTCGGGGGAGTTACGGTCCAGTGTCGAGGATAGTAGCGAATGCGTTGGGACTACAAAATTGGAAATGTCTCTCGAGAGCAGCTGGTGGGTCAAGTTATTTTTCAAGATTTCGGAACGGAGACGTGTGAGAGAAGCCCGCGGTGACCTCGACGCCCTCCAGCAAGTGGACGAAACCACTAGGCGGTCGCTCAAAGAGATGTCGGTCATGCAAGAGATCTGGGGTACTTCTTATGCCAACAGATTGCCAAGGAAGAGGGTTGCGGTTGTGTTATGGAAGTTCCGGCAGGTGCGTCCTAATGAACCCGCCACCACGAGATGGAGGGATCTTATACCACCCCCATCACGGATCACAACCTATTCCCCTGCACCCCCGATATTGGCATCGCAAATGACTTTCGACTCCTCCATCGACAGTCATATGCACCAACCCGTCGCAATTTACACAGATCCATTCCAACAACAGTTATTGGACAATTTTGCACATTGCCCGGACCCAAGCTCCACTGTTCGGGCATCTGATAATTATCGAACCTCTAGCGATGCGGGTTCCGGACCGTCAGGTACCATGGACTACTCAGTGTCCAACGTCGATGTGAAACAGGCAGATCTTGGTGCCGTTGACTTTACGGAAGGCCACATCGACCTGTACTGCCAGTCATACTCTCAGCCGCCGCCAGCGTATGATGGTCATACCCAGTTTGTAGCATCGGATGAGGGCATGCCGGAAGGGTTCGATGACGATGAGTGGGCAGCCATGTGCGCGCACCCTGGAATTGCCGATGTTGTCTTCGAGCATGGCAATGTCCCACAGGTTGATGATATGTCAAACCATGAGGTTGGAAACTTTGCTGATGTCGGCTTCGAACATGCGGACCTTCCTGATGTCCCTGTGAAGCTAGAGCATGACAGCGATGATGTCCCTGTCGTCGGCTTCCGGCACGACCATACTGCACAGGTGGCGAATCGGTCTGTCCATGGGGTTGAAGACTTTACCGATGTCGGCTTCGAACATGCCAACGTCCTGGATGTCTCTCAAAGGCCGGAGCACCACAGCGAGGATTTCATCGACGTCGGCTTCCAGCAAGAGACTATCTCACAGGTGGCTGACAGCACAGAGCACGATAGCCATCGCTTTACTTATGTCCACTCCCAGTATGAGAACTTTACACAAGCGCTTCAGAACGCAGGACATGAAAATGAGCAGTTCGCAGACGGAAGCTTCGAACACGTGATTGTGCCCGACTTCTCTGAGAAGTCGTCGCATGCCAATGACGCCTTTACGGACGTCGGCTTCGAACATGCACACAGCCCTGAAGTCCCCGAGGTCCCATCACATGGAGCTGATGTCTTTACGGATGTCGGTTTCGAACACGCAAATCTGCCCGCTGTTCCTGAGAAGCTATCGCATGGAACTGACGTCTTCACGGACGTCGGCTTCGAACACGCCGATCTTCCCGACCGTACTCGAGTTCCACAGCACGATAACGACAGCGACTACGAGCACATTCGAGTCCAAGACTTTGCAATGTCTTTCGATTGAGCTTACCTACAAGAGAAGAGATCAATAACTCTCGCCAGATCGACTTTTGTCCGAGCTTCGAGGTGCATTGCGTCGTTCACCAAGAGAGTTCGAGGGTGTGAAGATGCGTTCAGTCAGGGGTATGACTTAGTGGCGTTGTATTTCCAATATATTTGCTTGCTCTTCCTAAGTCTTAATCTCTCATGTATTGCTACTCCTTTAGGTTTCTTATAATAATCCTAGCTCAAGTCATGATCGATATGTTATTGCCCACGAATCTCAAGTCACATACCAGAGAGAAAATGTGTCCCGCGAGTAGGCCCGGTCATCCTACCGCGGAATAGTGTGAGAAAATAACAGCCCCCAATCAGTATCTACAATGTGTTAGGTAATTCGTGACTTCCTTTTGCCCTATTTGCGGCGTCATGTGCTTACTAAGCCGAGTCCTTAACGCGTGAAATCCAACTCCATACCTTCGTTCTGCTCGGACTAACCAGTCCCATCCTCATATAATTGGCTCGACCCTCGAAAATGATCCTACGATCTAAACAATGGCAGCCTCGCGAGCTGCAGCAACGTCCCTCGCCGGTCGAGCGGTCCACATCAAAATCCACCCGCGCCCACGCAACCTCCACGAGAGCCGTCAGATCCTGCGAGTCCTCGAACGATTCGGGGAAGTGGTGATGTACAAGAACCTACGCGTGTGTGCTCATCTCCTCCTCAGCTCCACGTGCGCGCTTTATCGCTGGTGATGGAAACCGGCATGAGCTGACAGCACCGCTTAATCAACAGTACGAATATCAAGTCTCAGCGCCCAACACCGCACTAGCCATCTACGGCCATGCCACCTCGGCTTCCAATCTCATCAACGCCTCGCCTGTCCGCTTCACGCTACACGAAGCAAACGACGTGCCTGCGCCGCAACCCCCCCAGCACCGGCCCGGGCCGTTCGCCGTCGAAGACGGCGAAGTCGACGCCGCGCTGAACGCGCACCGCGCACCCGGCAAGTCCGGCGCGGAGGAGATGCTGGCCGGACACACGCCCACGCGCCCACATCCCCGTAGCCCCGCACCCCCCCACGCCGGGAAACCCGAACGGACAGAATCCACGGCATCCAAGCCCTCAACCGCACGTGCACCGGCTCCGGCGAGCGTCCGAGAATTCCAAGTCACGGGCAACCTGTCGACGTTCAACCACCAAGCGTACATCGAGCGCCAGGCGCATTACGGCGGCTTCAACGTGGACTTGAAGACGCTGGTGGCGGAGGATCTGGCCGCGTCGGTGCCGTTGCTGGGTCTGGCGGATATCTTGGCGCGTAAGGTCGAGGTGCCGGGGCGGATTTTGAGTAGGCGGGCGGAGGAGCTGGGAAGGATGAAGACTTTGAGGGAGGTGTGGGAGGAGGGGATGGGGGGGTGAAGGGGGGGGCTTCTAAATCTATTATTACAAAGACCAAAGGGCTATCTACTGCATTTTGTCCTG
>JAABUJ010004770.1_pt1 | contig 14025 bp, 10 predicted proteins | sample 5559131 | NCBI WGS metagenome assembly JAABUJ01 (sample SAMN10711875, study PRJNA513366) | rock metagenome | isolation source: Antarctica rocks | place: Antarctica: Victoria Land, Mt New Zealand nord | collected 2016-01-07
GCACGGCGCTGCGCGCGCAGGCGGAGAGATGATAGGTCCAGCCCCAGCCATCGCTCATCAGCACGCCGATGGTCACGGTGGCGGCGTAGCAGACGGTTGGCGCGCTGCCGGTGCGCACGGTCAGCGCCGTGCCTGCCGCGACGACCCGCTGGCCATAGCCGGCCAGGCCCTGGGATAAGGTGCGGTCGGCGCGCGCCTGGGCCGCCGGCTGATCCACGCGGAGTGTTCCCCCCAGCAGGGCGTGCGGATCGAGCATGCCCGCCGCGTCGTAGGCCGCCGTGGCCACGACCCCCTGCACCTGGCGATAGGTGTCGACCTGGGCGCGCACCGCCAGGACCATCAGGCCCAGGGGGACAAGCAGCAGGGCCAACAGCAGGGACAGCAACACCAGGGCCTGGCCGGGACCGGACGCGCTCTGATCCCTCGGGGACGGCCCCGCCGTGATGAGCGGCACAGTGGTGGGTGTGACCTCGGTCTGATGGACGCGTGGACGGCAGACCATCACTCACGACCCCTGGAAGGTGGTGGACACCTGCGTGGCCGACGCGCCCAGTGTGCGCTGCAGGTGGCCTAGGAAGGGGATGTCCAGGCCGTAGTCATAGGTGACCTGCACCACCACGTCGTCGCCATAGGTGGCCGGCAGGGCGTGCCCCGTGCCGTCAGCGCCCACCACCGTCACGGCGATATGCAGCGCCGCCGGGGCGAGCCCCGTGCGGTCGACCAGCGTCCGCAGACAGCTATCCTCACAGCGGCCGTCCAGGGCAACCTTCTGGCTCGCCTGCCGCGCCAGGTCGGCCACCGCGCTATCGGCGCGCAGCATCAGGATGATCTGCACGATCCCAAAGCACACCACGACGAGCGCGGGCAACATCAGAGCGAACTCCACGAGCGCCTGGCCCTGTTGCCTGTGCGCCTGACGCTGGCCCTGCGCCCGTGGAGGGGGTGTGGGAACCCGGATGCGTGAGGGTCCAGGCGCCGTCGAGGGGAGCGCGCCCTGCTCTCCCACCGGCAGCAGGAGGGGTACAAGGGACGGTGTGAGGGGCAACATGACTACGGGACCTCCTGTTTGAGCACCAGGGAATAGGTCAGCACCTGCGTCTGGGTCACCGGCAGGGTGATCAGGACCTCGTAGCAGGCCAGCAGGGTGGGCGCGCCCCCACCGGTGTCCTGGCACTGCGCATCTGACGCGTGCGGGTGCGGCGTGATGATCGCCGCCGGCATGCTGGCGGCCACGGCAGTCCGCATCACCGGCACGACGAGGCTGCCCGTGGCCGGCGTGCCGTGCGGCGCCGGGGTGAGCCAGGCGGCCGGTGGAGGGGCGGCGGCACAATCCGGGGGGCAGGGGTGAAAGGGATTGGCCGTGGGCGCCGGCGGCGGTGTGGGCATCATAGAGGACGCCGGCCAGGTCGGGGACGGCGCCGGCATGAGGGTTGGCGGGATGGAGGTGGGCGTCTGGGTCGGCCCGGGCGTCGGTGTGACATAAACGATCACGCTGTGCGGCGTGGCGGTGGGCGCCGGGTCCGTGTGGCATGTGCCCGCGCCTGTGGCATAGTAGCCGGTGGACTGTCCATCCGGGACAAGGATCAGCGGGCTGGGCGCCGGATCAGGCGGGCAGACGACGAAGGGGCCCTCACCGGGCACGCCGTCCTGGTGGACGGGCTGGCCGTTCACGTAGCGCTGGTAGGCCGTGCCTGACCGGTCCACGGGTGACCCGGGCAGGTCGGGGTAGACGAGCACGGTCATGGGCACGGGCTGGGGGCTGGGCGTGGCTGTCGGCGTGTTCGTGGGCGTGGGACCCAGCGCGTCGAAGATGAAACGCCGCTGCACCGTGAAGCGCAGCCCGACCATGCCGCCATGCTGGAGGATAGAGTGGATGTCACACACCTGATAGCCCGGGGGCGCCGCTGAGCTGAGTGAGGAAGGCAGCCAGTCAATATGCACCAGCGCGGAGGCTGTGGGGTCGATCTCGGCGTGGTAGGTTGGCGAGGTGGCATAGGGCGCTGGCGTGGTCGCCGGCAGGGGGCCACAGCCGATCGTGCTGAGGGTATACGTGCCCGGATCAATCGTGGTTGGGTTGAGGTAGGCCACCGCCCCGCTGTTGGGATCGGCCAGGGTCAGGACGACGCGCTGAGGGTTGCCGTCCAGCGCCGGCGTCAGGTGGAGCGGTCGGCCTGCCGGCCACAGGAAGTGGCAGGGGTTCGGGCTGCCCCACGTGGTAGACATGCGTGCATCAGCGACAGAGCTGTCGTCGGCGTGCTTGAGGAAGACCCAGGCGTAACAGCCCGGGTCTGGATCAACGCGCAGGGCGGCCAGGCCCGGACGTGGCGTGGGTGTGTCCGTCGGCGTGTCCAGTGGCGTGGGCGTCTGGGTCGGCGGAGGTGTGTCCGTCGCCGACGGCAGGGGTGTGTCCGTCGCCGTCGCGGGTGGCGCGGTGTCGGTGGGGGGCACGGTGGCCGTCTCCGTGGGCGGAGGACCTCCACTGGTCCGCGCCGTGATCGGTGGCCCGTCAATGGAGGAACTGGTGATCCTGGAGCCGTCGGCGAAGGTGAAGATGGCCTGCACCGACGCCGCGTACTCGTGTCCCGGCACGATGAGGAAGGGATCACCGGCGCTGCCGGGCACGTCCTGGGTGAGCGCGCCTGTGCGGTAGGTGTGCTCGACCAGGGTGCCGGCCTGGACGGCCGTCGCGTCCAGCACGGTGAGGATATAGGAGACGGAGGTGGTGGCGCTATCCCAGGTCGAGGGGTCGGGCGGGCTCCAGCTGAAGCGCAGGTGGGTAGTGTCTGGCTGAGTCGGCAATGGCGGCGTGGGGTTGCTGTAGAAGGCGTAGAAGCGCCCTTCCCCCAGGTTGTCGCCCTGGCTGCCCTGACCATCGGCCACCGGCCCCGAAAAGCCATTGTCCACGATATACGGTCCGACGAGCAGGTTGGCCTTTGTGCCACTGCGCACGGTGAAGGGCTCATCCACGGTGACAAGGTAGGTGTATGCGTCACTGCCTATTTGGACTGGATTGGCCGTTCTGTTGATGACGGTGATCGTGCCGTTCTGCTGCAGGTCAGGTGTGCCGGAGGTGCTGTCATAGGAGGCGTACTGGAACGAGGTGGTGACGCTGGCTTGGCCCGGCGCCAGGTATGGCAGCACGATCTGATCGCCACCAAGGCCGCCGGGCATGTTCTCGAAAATGGGAGGTTGGGTCACGTCCGTGCTGCGCAACGTGCTGACCAGGGTGCTGGTACTTTTGGTGGGATCAGCGCTACTCATTGTTGCCGCCGGGTTGCCGTTGAAGTAGTAGGTGGATGATAGGTGTGCCACATTGCCGGCTGCGAAGATGTTATACGCGGAGTTATCGGTGTTTTGAGGTGGCAGGCCCGCGATGCTGCTGGTGTCATACCAGAGCGTATGCATCTGCGGTAGGGGTTGGTCGGGAGCAACTATTCTCATGTTGGTAAAGAATTGCACTTGTGTGCCATCACCGAAAGTGAAGGTGACAGCAAGGTAGAAGACTGCAGAGGTTTGCCCGCCAAGCACATTTAATTGTGGTGCTGTCCAGGAGCCTGTGTACTCATACAGCATTGATTTGGATCCACTCTGCGTGCAGTTTGGGACAACGGCGGGCGTGTTCCTCGGGTTGGTACTACTGAGGTTCCAGGAGGCACCTGCGCCAGTAAGCTTAACGGGTTGAAAATGAGTATCGAGGACCAGCACATTCGTAACGGCTGGTTGCCCGGCAGAGTTCTTTTGATCGTAGGCGCCGCTGTAGATCGTCACCATATCGCTAGGATGAATGGTGTGTTGCGCGACCCAAGAGTTAGCGCTGTATTGCGTGGCTGTGCTCGGGTCTTCTAGGTTCGTTGTGTTGTTCGCGCAGGGTAGCGGGAACTGGTTTGACGCTGCCAGGACCGAAGGCACTATGGCTGACCTTATACTGCTGAGTATGGCGAGGATGGCGAACAGCATCCCCACGTGGGCAAGAATTGCATATCTCTGGGACCTGAGGGATCCAAAGAATGCGGGCCTCGCTCTGCTCATGGGATCACACTCCACCGGAAGAGGCCTTCAACGGCGCTGGCAGAAAACAGGACACGTGGCCGCGCGGCGTCATCAAGCCACAATCCTGGGGTGCCGTTATTCGTCACAGCACCAGACAGCCAACCGTGTGCACCTCGCATCTTGGTCCACAGAGCTGACCATGTCACTCCTGCGGTGGTCGAAGCATAGAGACCATCAACGCGGCCATTTGTGGAGGACTCCAGTTCTACGTACCATGCCTTGCTGCGGTGATCATGCAGCGCTTGATCAAGCGAGGCCCCTTGGGCAAAGCCAGGCAACGTCCGCGCGTTGACCGCCAGGTGCCACTGCAGTCCTCCGTCTAGGCTGGCATAGATTCCATTACTGCGTGCTAGGTAGACAGCACCGCCCTCAAGAAACATGTTGCTTGTATAGTCGCCTTGCCATGCTTTGCGCCAAGATGCACCGTCGTCGTCACTGCGATAGAGCAGTGCGAGCCTCGTGTCCTGGACGAGGGCGTAAAGCGCCGCAGGGTGTTGAGGATCAAGTACCAGTTGCTCGGTCACATGTGGGGCCACGCTCGGTGACGTTGGGTCGTACTGCCAGGATGCGCCGCCATCTGTACTGCGCAATACCCCTAGTTCGTCTGTACCGACATAGAGATGACGTGGGTTGTGGGGATCAATTGCAAGGGTCTGAGCATTGTGTACTCTTCTGTACGTCAGGTCCTGCCGAGTGGCCGGTGTGACCAGGATGTTGGTCACGAGAGGCGGTTTTGCATTTAGATTCACGCGGCGTACCAGGATCTCGGTCCAGATGCGCCCGCCGTCGGTGGAGCGGAGCAACAGGTGGGTCTGGCCACGGCTTCCTCTCCCTACAGGTGATCCGCCTGCCGCGTAAATGGTGGCAGGGTGAGAGGGGTCCACTACCAACTGGAAGACCGTGAAGTTGGCCGGCCAGCGCGTGTGGTCGGTCCACGGAGGATAATGGGCCACATAGCCAGGTGGCGGCTCCTCACTGACCCGCTTCGTCCAGTGTGCCCCATGATCGTGTGAGACCATGAAGACGCTACCTAACCCATATGCGTTGGGTTGGGTGGGTGTGCGTGGATCGTAGGTGTCCCGGCCGCCGGCGTAGAGGGTCCCGTTTGGGCTGATGGCCATGGCCAGCACATGCACACCCTGTACGGCTGCCTGCCCACCATCCAGCGGGGCAAAGGCGAGCGGGGAGCGCGTTGGGGCCGTCCCCAGCAGGAGAGGGCAGAATACGAGAAGGAGGAGCAGCAGGCGTTGGCCTCTCATGGCGTGATGCTCTTTCTAGGGCCGTCGGGATGGGTAGGCAGCGCATGCGTCGCCTGGCGCTGGCGGGACACTGGCTCGATGACGAGCAGCAGGTTGCCGTTGCGCAGCCGAACAATCTTCCGCGTGTGGGCAGACGGGAAATGGCTCAGCAGCGCGGCGGCCGTGGCGTACGGCACGGCGGACGTGTGAGCATGAGAGGAGGCGTCCGGCTGGGTCAGGGACATGGCGGGTGCTGAAGCAGGGTGGCGGGTGATCCGCACGGCGGCTACACCCCCGCCACTGCCGAGCAGCATCGCGAGCAGAATCTGTGTCCTCCACCCCGCGCCACGTCCGCGCCGGCCGGGCCGCATCCTCCCGCTAGACGCGTGATACTCCTTCATCTCCGCGCCACCTGCCTTCTCCTGATGAGCAGTACCTTCACGGCAGTAACTTTTAACAAGAACAAGTGTACCATGAACCCTCCTTCGCTGCAGGCTGTCGACCATGATTCCTTTCCTCTTCCCCGTGGCGGCGCGTGTGATGCCAGTCAACCAGGTCTCCCTCCCGGCGCGGGCGACGGTCAGAAAACGGTGGGGCAGTGCAGCCCTGCTAGCTGGAGGTGGTCTGCTCTGCTCCGTCCCGCTTAGAAGGCGCGTCCACCCCCTCGTCATGCGTGCCGGCGACGGCCCTGGCGTCCCACGCCACTAGCCACGGCGACGAGCATACGACGTACCCTCTTACCAAGCTCTTACCTGGCCCTTTTGCCGTGGGCGAGGCTCTTACCAAGCTCTTACCAAGCTCTTACCTGGCCCTCGAAACGGGGATCTGGCGCTCTTACCACCCCTGGTGGACGTGGTGTGCAACCCCCCTGGTTAGCGATGAGGGCAGGCTCCACGACGTGTGGGCAGGAGGCATATAAGTGCTGAGGGCAAGAGGGCTACCAGGAGGCGGATGCTGCGCATCAACTCGCCTGGCCCCATGGTCGCGACCACGGCGACCTGCCTCTGATGAGGACGCCGCGGCCAGGAGGTCAACACCGGCAAACATCCGCGTCACGATGATCGAGCTGGGCAGGAGCGCACAAGCCGTGCTGCAGACGACGGCCCGGTTTCACGCCACCAACATCCGCGCGTCGCCAGACGCGCTGGCTCTATCTCACAGGATTGGAACAAAGGTGAGACCGGCGGCTGTTGTGCTGCCCGTCTCCTGGTTCAGGTCGGGCACGGAGGACACGAAGACAGCGAAGGAGGCGCGTCCCTGCGGCGTGACGAGGAGATGAACGGCTTGATCGGGGATCTGATCAGTCGCGGTCCCCAGGACACGGACAGCGGTCTGGCTGACGCTGGGATCGATCACCCGGGTGTCGACACATCTCCAGGAAGAGGGTGTGCAGACGGGCATCACCAGCGAGCTCCGGATGAAAGGCCGTGACCAGGAGGTTGCCCTGGCGCGCTGCCACGATATCCCCGCCAGGAAGGCGGGCGAGCACGTCAACGCCAGGGCCCACGGCTGTGATCAGCGGGGCACGAATGAAGATGGCAGGGAACGGCGCTTCCTCGCCCAAAGCGGGCATGGATATGCCTTGCTCAAAGCTCTGCCCCTGGCGTCCAAAAGCGTTGCGGCGCACGGTCATATCCATGCCCCCTAGCAGTGGTTGGTCCTGCTCCTGATCCAGGCGACCAGCTAGCATGATCAGCCCAGCACACGTGCCGTAGACAGGCCGGCCGTCGGCGACGAACGAGCGCAACCTATCCAGGAGGTTGTAGATCGTGGCCAGCTTGCCGATGGTTGTGCTCTCCCCCCCAGGGATAATCAAGCCGTCAAGGCCATCAAGGTGCGCGGGCAGGCGCACCTCCACAGCCTCAGCACCAAGGCGGCGCAGCATGGCCACGTGCTCGGCAAAGGCTCCTTGCAGAGCCAGAACGCCGATCCGCATGGCTCTGCTCCCCAAGGGGTCCGTCTGTTGGGCGACCATCGGTGACCCTACCAGCCCCTGCTGGCCAGTAGGTCACCCTGTGCGATGGTGGCAATCTCCAGACCGGCCATGGGCGTGCCCAGTCCGCGCGAGACACGCGCCAGGATCTGGGGATCGTTGTAGTGCGTGACGGCCTCGACAATCGCTTTTGCGCGCCGTGCCGGGTCCTGGCTTTTGAAAATTCCCGAGCCGACGAAGACGCCTTCCGCACCCAGTTGCATCATCAGCGCGGCATCGGCCGGCGTGGCCACACCACCGGCGGCGAAGTTGACCACCGGCAGGCTACCCGTGTGGGCCACTGTGCGCAAAAGCTCGTAGGGAGCACCCAGCTCCTTGGCGTAGGCCATCAGTTCCTCGGAGCGCAGGCTGGCCGCGTGACGGATCTGGCCTTGCACGGTGCGCATGTGGCGCACTGCCTCCACGATGTTGCCCGTTCCCGCCTCGCCTTTGGTGCGGATCATCGCTGCACCCTCACCAATGCGCCGCAGCGCTTCGCCCAGATCACGGCAGCCGCAAACAAAGGGCACGCCGAACGCCTGCTTATCCACGTGATAGCGGTCATCGGCGGGGGTGAGCACCTCGCTCTCGTCGATGTAGTCGACGCCGAGCGCCTCCAGGATCCGTGCCTCGACGATGTGGCCAATCCTGACCTTGGCCATGACGGGGATGCTCACCGCCTCCATGATGCCCACGATCAACTCGGGATCGCTCATCCGGGCCACGCCACCCTGGACACGGATATCGGCCGGCACACGCTCCAGGGCCATCACGGCACAGGCCCCGGCCTGCTCGGCAAGCCTGGCCTGCTCGGCGGTGACCACATCCATGATCACCCCGCCCTTGAGCATCTGGGCCAACCCCGTCTTGACCGCCCACGTCGCGGTTGCCGGCCCTTGCTTGGTCTTCTGCTCGTTGCGCACGTCTGTCATGGAACTCTCCTCTTCTATTTCATCCATATGGATAAGTGTGTTATCCTGAAAGGACGCACATGCTCTGTGCTCACTAGCATATGGACAGGAGGCGGCGATGTCAAGAGGGACCGCCCAGGACGTTCAGGACATAGCGGGTCAGCTCCTTCTCGATACAGAGGGAGCTCTCCCTCTGTATCGCCAGATCGCCGCTGGCATCACGAAGCTCGTAGAGGCCCAAAAGCTGGACGAGGGTGACCGCTTGCCGCCGATCCGGGAACTGGCACAGGCGTTGGGCGTCAGCCATATCACAATGAGCCAGGCGTACGCTGTCTTGCGTGCAGACGGTGTTGTGCATACGGCACCAGGACAGGGCACCATCATCCTCGGTAACGGGCAGGCGGTTGCCCCAGGTCCGCTAGCCTCTGGAGCCTTCGGGGTCTCCAGGACAGGTGCTCTGCACCGCTCAATTACGGGCATGAAGAATCAGGGGCGTGCTGACAACGGGTGGGTCCAGCCCGGGGAGGAGGGGCTCTCTTGGCCGAGCTTCGTGCACAGTCCGCGGACGAGCATGCTGCAAAGTGCTGCTCGCGGCCTGGAGGGCCGCGACGCCGGCGACATCATCCACCTGGAGACCGGCCAACCAGACGCTGCGCTGCTCCCAGTGGACGCATTGCGACGCACCTGGACAAAGGCGCTGCGAGACACCTCCTCCCGCGATCTCCTCTACGCAGGTCCCCAGGGCGATCCCGCGGTGCGCGCCGTCCTGGCCGAGTACTGTGTAAGCCTGGGCTACGCCGCGGTGCCCGATGACGTGCTGGTGACGACCGGCACGCAGCAGTCTCTCGACCTGGTCATCCGTACGTTCATCCGGCCAGGTGAGCATGTGCTGGTCGAGTCGCCAGGCTATCCCAGTGCGCTTGATCTCCTGGAAAGTCATGGCTGCCGCCTGGTGCCCGTGCCCGTCGATGGTGAGGGCCTACGGGTGGACCTCTTGCTGTCCTTGATCGCCCGCTTCCAGCCCCGGCTGCTCTACCTGGCGCCGACGGGTCATAATCCCACGGGCACAGTGCTGTCCGCCCGCCGACGCGCGGCGCTGCGCACGCTCATCGGCACCACTGATCTGCTTGTCCTCGAAGACGACGTGTGCAGTGAGTTGCTCTATGAAGGACGGCCCCAGCAGGGGGTACGCACTCCGACCACGCGCGGCCGCGTGATCACCCTCAAGAGCTTTGCCAAGACGGTCCTCCCGGGGCTGCGGGTGGGCTGCCTGCTCGCCGCTCCAGCGCTGCTAGGTCCGCTCGCCGCCACGAAGGCGCTGACAGATCGTTTTACCTCTCCGCTGGCCCAGCAAGCGCTGAAGCTCTATCTTGAGGCGCGTTCACTCCGCACGGACCTGGCGCGGGCGCGGGAGGCCTACCGGGAGCGACGTGATGTGATGGCCGCCGAACTGCACCGCGTGCTCCCCGCTGAGGTGCGCTGGACGCTGCCCGCAGCGGGGCTCAATCTGTGGCTCAGTCTCCCCCCAGGCACCATGGCAAGCGAGGTGCGGCAGCTCGCAGCTGCTCGGGGCGTATTCTGTGCGCCGGGGACCGCGTTTCTCGCCATGCCCGATGGTGCGGATGCCTGTCTGCGCCTCACCTTTGTCGATACACCGCCGTCGGGGCTGGTCGATGGTATCGGTCGCCTGGCCGCTGCGTTGGCCGCCTACGCTGATCGTGGGTCCCACCAGAGCCAGCAGGAGAGAGACTCCCTCCCGATGTCGGTGTAGAGGCACGGATGAGGTTGATCGCCGCAGAGTGCCGCGCCAGGGGATAGCTGAGAGTTTGCCCGCATCGTGACGACCCAATGTGGGTCCCCATGCGAGGGCAGACACCTGGCGCTGTGCTGGTCGCTTCGGTCATCCGAGCACAGGGGATTACCACGATCTTGATCATCAGCAAGGTCACGAGCTATCAGCGCCCACGTTGCACGGAGAGCTTGGATGATCCTGTCCTACATGAGTGCATTCCGATCCAGGAGCGTGCATACTTATGCATCATCTATGTCTGGCGGTACAAAGATTATTCAGCGTGCGAGATAGCATGACAGAGCACGTGCGGGGAGCGCATGTCTAACGCCGTCAAGTGTGCCGACGGCTGGGACGTAGTCCCGCGCTTGTGAATAAGCCGGATGGTCATCGTCGCTGCCGCAGGTCATTCCCGCGTCATGCTATACTTGGTCTACTATGTGCGGTCGCTATACCCTGACCCATCCAGACCAGCTGCAACAGCGCTTTGAGGCGGTCAACGCGCTTCCCGAGATGCCGCCGCGCTATAACGTTGCACCGTCCCAGGAACTGCCGGTGGTCACCAGACACTCCCCCAACGGGTGGACCGCACCCCAATTACCGGACCGCTGCTGACTCACACTGCTGAGACAGGATGGGCTCAAACTCTGCGGGAGGCCGGTAGCCCAGGGCAGAGTGCAAGCGCTTGGTATTGTAAACATCGTCGATGAAGCGCTCCAGGTGGCGCCCCGCGTCCTCCAGGTCACGATACTCTTTGAGGTGCACCTCCTCCGTCGTGAGGGTCTTGAAGAAACTCTCCGCCTGGGCATTCTCATACGGGTTGCCGCGGGCGGCCATGCTGATGGCGATGCCGTGCTCCTGCAAGCGCGCGACATAGGCACTGCTGGCGTACTGCACGCCGCGATCGGAATGGTGGATCAATCCCACCGCGATGGGCCGGGTCGTCAGCGCGTGATCGAGCGCGCGCAGGGTGAGGGCCGTATCAATCAAGCGTGAGAGCGCCCAGCCGATCACCTTGCGGCTGTAGGCGTCGAGCAGGGCGGCCAGATAGACGAAGCCGCGGGGCAGACGCACATCGGTGATATCGGCGATCCAGACCTGGTGCAACCCCGTGATCACCCGGGCGCGCACGAGGTTTGGATAGGTCGTCAGCCCATGCACGGAGTCGGTGGTGGGCACGAGAGCGCCGCTTGAGCTGACACAAGAGGGCCTCCTCCCGCATCAGGCGCAGCACCCGTTTGTGGTTGATGGTCCACCCCGCCCGCTGCAACGCCTTGGTCACCCGCCGATACCCGTAGCCGGGAAATGCCAGCACCAGGTCCTCGATCGCCGCCCGGAGCGCCCCCTCCTCCGCGTCGGCCTCGGCGGCCTGGCTGGCGTAGTACCAGCCGCGGCTGACGTCGAGGAGGGCGCACAGATGGCGCACGGGCATCTGTGTGCTCAACTCCGTGATGAGGGCGTGCCGGACGCGGAGAGAGACCGCGCCTGCTGCAAGGCCTTTTTTAAGACCATGTTCTCCACCGTGAGCTGGCCCACCACCCGCTCCAACTCCGCGATCCGGCTCTCCTCGCTCGGGCTACTCGGGCGGTGCGCCTCCGTCCACGCCCCCATCCCCTGCTGCGCATACTGCTCCCGCCTGTGCTGGCCGCTTGGCCCATCCAGCCTGTCCTAGGGCTGTGGGTCATCCACTCCCATGGTCAGACGCAGCAGAAGCACGAGCGGTAGCAGCGCCCCGCGCACAGTGCACGAGCACGCGCCGGGCACGGTGAAGATGAGGATATCTTCATCTGTATTTCATGCCCGACTCATCACCAGGCGCTACACTCTACGAATGAGCAAAGCCCCGCCTCACGGCTCGCTCATTTTTGGCCAAGTAAACAAGATTCGCTGGGCACTGTATTTAGCGGTCTCGTCTTATCAAGTACAAGATGTGGGCTATCCTTCCGGCAATGCATGTTGATCATCTGGAGAATACGTTTGCGCGGTAACGTATTTGGCGCTGACGTGTTACTGTCGTGAGGGTCGGCCACGTGATCGCCGGCGTGTTCAGCGTGCATCTTGCGAACCGGCGGAGAAATGAGCGAACCGAGAGCCGCGTTAGCGTCGCGTGATCGGTGCAGCACCGAGACGAGGAGCTAGGGTGCGCCTCGTTGGACAATGAGAGTATGCCATGACGAAAGGGACGTGCCTCCAACCACGAGATAGCCCATGGCTCCGGGACGGCGTGAGCGGCGAGACACGCGCGCTACGATGTGGCCTCACGCCGTGACTCCGCGCAGCGTACCGGTGAGGACGCACCACCTCCGGGCACAGCGCTGTGGGTCCCTGGAGGATGGCTTTAGCCATCTCCCTGTCCCGAAACACCTTTCAGGCCGACGTCCAGGCCATCATGGTATAGGGGACGCGGCCGTGACGCCTCCTCGCGCTGAGGGGACTATGTGTGCCTCTCCACCAGAACACCTGTGATCCCACGCGATGCACGAGGCTGATGGGCACGGAGAGAGGAACTGACAGCAGATGACGACAACTAGGAGAAGAGACACCATGAGGAACCCTTTACACGGGATGCGTGCGGCAATGCTGAGCGTGACCATTGTGGCCACTGCGAGTCTGGGTGCGCTCGTTGCGGCACCTGAATCAGCCCACCCGTCTGTGCGGGCAGCGTCCCCACAGCACAGCACAGGGGCGGCGGCGTCTGCGACTCCCGTACGCACCACACCCACGATGGCCACCGCACGCACCACCGCGACAGGCACGATGACTGCCGTGCCGACAGCGATGGCGAGCGCCAGCACGGCTCCCGTCATGACCACCCACACACCAGCCCCGCAGATCACAGGCACGGCTGTCTCACCCCTCACCGCTGGCGGGATGGCGACGGCCACTGCAGCGGCCACTGGCGCCCTCCAGGTCCGGGTGGCGCCCAGAACCGTCCGCGGCGGGCGGACAACCACCTGCCGGATCCGGAGCAATCCGCAGACACCCGCGGGCGTGGTCCCCACCGGCTGCGTGGTCATCTCCGTGACCACGGTTCCGCGGGCGATCCTGCTCTATACACTGACCTATCCCGATGCACCGGGCGTGCGGCACGCGCTGGGCACGCCAAGCCTGCGTGACAGGTTCAAGGATACGACCGACGCCCGCGGGTACTCGGTCCATGCCTTCACGGTTCCCTATGTGCCCGCGGCCGCCATCGTGGTGCGCGTGACCGTGACGGCCAGGATGGCCACGGGACCCACGATGGCGGCGGCCACCACACAGTTCACGGTGACGCCGTAGCGGCTGGCTGACCTCCCCGTGGCTCACCAGTCATGGGGAAGGCCACGGGGAGGTCAGGACCGGCACGATGAGGACGATGGCCGCCTCGTCTGGGCACTGCTCTCTCCGGTCGGGCAAGGGGTGCTGGCCCCCAGACGAGGCGGTCTCGTCCACGATCAAGGGGCGCAGGACCGCAGTCATGGGAGGTAGCGTCGAAGGCGGCTCCAGCGGCGCCACGTTCAGTGGAAAGCGGTGACCCGCAGTGCCCTGATCCAGGACATGCAATGTCCTACCGTGCCGAGCAGTGTCCCCTTCCCATGAGGATGAGGCCGTCCTGATGATCAACGAGGAGACCCACGATCTCTGATGGGTGGTGGACCAGGAGGGAACGCCCTCCACCGCCGTGGTGATACGGGTGCAGGGAAGACAGCCACGAACAGCTTCCTGACCACTAGAGCGCCATTCAAGTAATGCCTAAACCGGGCATGTAGCCCAGGTATGACAGTGTAGAAGAAGGTGATCTCCAGAGGCGGAGACGTCGGCTGCCAGGCCGTCTCCGCCTACTTGAATGGTGCCCTAGTACTACAGCGACAGTTTAGAAAATCGGTACCACATATGGTGTTGGGAAAATCGCGAGGAACATCATATGGTGTTGGAAAAATCACCACCACGTCACTTAATGCCCAGGTGTCACTGTAGTACTAGGGCGGTGCGGGTCAGCACACCACCACGAGGAGCCTCGGTCGGTCGCTCTCGTCAGGGTCCGCTGATGGGAGCAGCACGGCCTGAAGGCTGCACGGACACAGG
>JAABUJ010004771.1_pt1 | contig 14023 bp, 19 predicted proteins | sample 5559131 | NCBI WGS metagenome assembly JAABUJ01 (sample SAMN10711875, study PRJNA513366) | rock metagenome | isolation source: Antarctica rocks | place: Antarctica: Victoria Land, Mt New Zealand nord | collected 2016-01-07
AACGTGTAAAGCGTGGACTCAGGCGCGCGGCTAGCTTGTGAGAAGGGTGGCCGCGCGCTCGTTTGTGTGAGCTGTGACCTGAGTTGTCGTCTGGGCTGTGGTGATCTCTCCTGGCTTGGGCTGTCCCACCTCCATCGTGAGGCGGCGGTCGAACTGGTCTTCCGAGAGGAGCAGCAGGCGCTCGCCCGTGTGGCAGTCTGCGGCCTCGACCTGCCACACGACGGTAGCGGACCATGCCCGGCGGACCTCCAGGACGCGATAGCCCGGCGACATGCCGCGCGCCCGCTCCTCAGTCATCCAATCGTGCGTTGCCGCTCCCCCTTTCCACTACGCTTGTTGCCATTCTGGCGGGCGCGTGCTAGTGTGAGTTAAGGCGCTCAAATTCAAGCAGCACACGCAGCCCCACCAATGGCGTACATAAATGTTCACGTACATTTATGTACGCCATTGAGTGCATGATACCAGTAGATTGGAGAGATCGCAAGGTATGCCATGAGTGATCGGCCCATAAGCAACCATGACGATGAGGATAGGCGCTTTGTTGACCGCCTACTTGCCCTTGTGGAAACCATGCCTGGTCCTCAGGGCAAGCCCTACACTCCCAAAGAAATCGCCGAAGGGACAGGACTAACACAGCACTACGTGCGAACCCTCCTACGGGGCGGTGTCGGTATGCCTTCAGGCGAGAGGGTGCAACGGCTCGCAGCCTTTTTTGGGGTGGATGCCAGCTACTTCACTGATGTAGAGCCAGCCGAGAGGCGCAGCGAGCCGGACGTGGACGCGGCGCTCAAGCGCGCGCTCAACGATCCCTGGGTACTCCAGGTTGCGAAGCGTTCGGTGGGGATGGGGCGGGCGCAGAAAGAATTCCTTCTGGACCTGATCGACGCCACGCACAACCATCTGACGGGGATCAACAAGACGGCCTCACGAGATGAAGGAAATCTTGCTGGGTCGGAGGATGATGAGCAGGAAAGGCGTCGCAGTGGAGAGCGGCGTCAGAGGCAAGGTCAACATGCATTTCCCGATGATGAGGGAGTAGGGAAGACCGATGAGGAAACGACAGAGGGATAAACACTATCGAGAGGTTCGGAAGGATGCCGAAGAATACGGTCTCGGCCGGTCCTCTCAACCCATCGATCTCCTGACGATCTTGGCCAAGCCCAGGGGTCTCGTGGCTCGCTTGGAGCCAAAAGAGATGGCCGGCGAGAGCGACTATGGCATCTGTCAGATGAGCTTGGAGAAGGGCGAGTTTCTCCTGCATTACCGCCCTGACGTGACGTTGATCGGCGAACTAAGATCGCAATGGCACGAGGTGCGAGAGGCTATGCTCATGTTGAGGCGACAGGATGCCGGGGTACCACACGACGGGAAGCCGCGCCATCGCGGGATGTTCAGCGACCCGCATGAACTCGATGTGGGCGGGATGTTCAACGACCCGCATGAACTCGATGTGGAAGGATGGGCCACCACCATGACTCTCTTGTGCTTGTTCGGCGACGAGGCACCCGACGCCGAGGACACGGAGTTGGGCAACGAGCCTTCGTACGACTCGATGCTTGAGGAGCTCGATGTATGATCGGCCGCCTCGCCCTACCCACGATCGGCTTACTCATCTTACCGCCGGCGCTCTACCTGTTGCGCCGTTTGCCGGTGCGCGCCTCGCTCCTGGCCTTGGCGGCAGGCCTCTGGATAGACGCGTCCCTCGCGCTCATGGTCAATACCGACCTTTTTGACGAAGCGACGCGGACGGTCGGGCTCGCGCGCATCCTGATCGACGTGACGGGAAGCCTCGGATTCTTGACAGAGTGGGCCTTTATCCGCGTCGCCACTCGACTGTGGACGCGGCGCTCCTGGCTCGGTGTTGCCGTGTACGGGGCGGTACTCGCGGTGGATCTCGTCGCGTGGGCGGCGCTCCATGGCAGTGCGGCGGGGCGGGTGGCGTCCGCGTACTATCATGGTTACGGCGCGCATCCGCTCTCTAAGCTGGTGATGAACATGGCAGAGGGTGCGTTGATCGTGTTCACAGGTACCCTCGCTGCGGCTGGCTATGTCGCCGCGGCGCAATGCGCGAAGCGACGCTTCGCTCGCAGGTCGTCCGTCGCTTGTGTCGTGAGCTTTACGTTCGTGATCGAGTACGGGATCATGGTAACCCTGCAAACCCTCGCCAGCCTGGCGGGGGCCAAACCGACAAGCATTCTGTGGCTACGCGAACCGCTAGGCATCGTGGGGATGCTGGTGGGGATGGCGGCAATCTGGTCCAACACACACGGGCGTAGGATCATGCGAGCGGTCAAGTGGGCGCTCGCGTGCTATCTAGAAATTGATTTATGGGTCCTGTGGAGCGACCTTATGAGCGCCAACTGTCTGGTGTCAGATCGCCTGGTCCACCTCGCGGGCGCGGCGCACGTCGCCTTCGTGCGCGGTATCGAGCACGCGTGTCGCCGGGCATCCATGTCGGAGTACCGGCGCATGGTGACGGTCGAGGCGGCGCGCTGGATCGTCGCCACGCGGTTTTACCAGGCTGGCGTCAAACTAGAGAGTAGGTTGGGGTGGCGGCCCGTGCAGATGCTCGATCTCTCGCGGCTGGCCCTCCAGTCGTCCGCTTTCGAGGGAGACATCTACTGTATCGCTTGGCTGGCGCTTCAACCCGACGAGCGCCCCATCGCGCAGCCACAGGGCATCGCCCCCTGGCATCATCGGGCGGCCAAGCTCATCACGCAGGCTCAGCCCCTTGCAGAGGGGCAGGCCATGGCCGGCCTCGGAAGGAGTGGCTTGCGCATCAGCCTGTCGCTCATAATGGCGCGTGGGACGATGTGGTCCCACAGGCATCTGGTTCCTCTCAATACCTGGCTGGACCGTGTGCTGGGGCGGTATCTGAACACAGAGCGCGCCACGCTGAGGAGAGATATCGCCCTCGCCAATAGCCTGATCTCCGACCGCATGGTTCACCTCACTGGGGCGACGGATGAGGCATTCGTCCGTCGTGTCGAGAACGTTTGCTCCCGCGCGAAGCAGGTGGAGGCCGATCATGAGGTGACGGTTGAGGCGGCGCGCTGGATCAGCTCGACCCGCGCTGTGCGCGCGAAAGAGCCGTGGGCTAGTGCGCCGCGCCGCGCCGGCGTGGCCTTGTCCGAACTCACGCCACTGGCCATCAATGAATGCAGGACGCTCGCCGACACGTACCGCATCGGCTATCTGGGGTTGGGACCAGAGGCGAGCGTAATCCGCGCGCCCCGCCTCGTGACGCGACGACATCGCCAAGCGGCCGCGCACATCGCTCAGGCGCGATTAGAGGCTTAGGCATGGTTCAAACGGACTTGACAGTGCTGTGCCTGCTGGAGGCTTAAACTGTCAAGCTTGATCGAGCGTCGCGTGAACCATGTCTTAGGGATGAAACGGATAGTGAGGTACGCTAGGGTTATGAGACGATTTATCATCTTGCCACTCGCCGCGTTCGTGGCCGTGTCTATGTCCGCTATCTTGCTCGTTGGCGTCGCTCATTCCGTGTCGACGAGTGCCACCCGCGTTTACAGTGTCGCCACCGTCTATCGCGGCCTGATGCACGACCCTGCTCAATGGCAGGGCCGGGTGGTCCCTGTCCGCGGGAACCTGCACATTGTCGGTGGGAGTGGTTTCATGCCAGAGATTGCCCTGCTCACCGACCCGGCCGAGCACTTGATGATCGGCAAGGTTGACTTGCTGCGCCTGGCTGTGGTGCGCCAGGTATTGGGGCGAGATGACGAGGGCGGCACGCCTGGCCTGTTCTTCCACAAGGCTCCCACGTCGCGGCAGCAGCTAGACCTACAGCACACCGCGACGTATCGGGTACGCCTATCTCGCGTGCCCTTCGGTAGCCAGTTCTACCCCGTCGTGACGGCGGTATAGGTGAGAATGATGCAACGAAGTTGTCTCCTCGCGGCTGTGACGCTGAGCCTAACCTTGACCGCTGCCGCGCCGGCCTTGGGGGCGAGTCCCCCGCACGCTATCCATCTGCCGGCCGATGAGGCGATGCACCCGAATGCCACGACCGAGTGGTGGTACGTCGTCGGGCACCTCTCCGATGACAACGGCCACACGTACGGGTTCGAGACAAGCGCCATCAAGGTGAGTGGGCTGCGGCACTACATCCCGGCAAGTCCGGTTAACACGGCCTATCGCTCCGACGTGGCGATAACCGACGAAACGGCGGGGCGCTTCTACGGCGGGATGCGCTATACCATCCCGCTCCTGGGAGCCGGGGCATCCACGACACACCTTGACGTCAACGTCGGGGGCATCTCGCTGCGCACGGCAGGACCGAACGGGTATGCGCTGACGGGCCACACAACCGATGGAAATACAATTTCGCTCACCCTCGCGCCGGATCGCCCGGTGTTGATAGTGGGTGGCGGCTATATCGCGTGGGGCAATAGCGGCTCGTATTACTATAGCTTCACGCATATGCAAGCCACGGGGACGATCACGCTGCACGGCCGGCGCATCGCCGTCCATGGGATTGCCTGGCACGATCACCAGTGGGGAACATGGGACCCGCGGACGGTTGGGGCATGGACGTGGATGGGCGTGCAGCTCAACGATGGGACTGATGTAGCCCTGACGGTGCGCCAACTCGGGCAGCACCTCGACCGCGGCGCGTCGGCGCTCTTACCTGACAATACGACGGCCAACGTTGAGGGCACCACGATCACGCCCTTGGGGACCTGGCACAGCGGGGCGTCGGGTCTTACCTACACCTCGGGTTGGCATGTGCGGATCGCGCGGCTGGGTCTCGACCTCACCGTTCGCCCGACGATGCGCCGCCAGGAACTCGTCGACACGTTGAAGATTTTCGGCTACTCGCAGAGCTACTGGGAGGGGAGCTGTGTCGTGACCGGCACGCATAACGGCAAGCCCGTCACCGGACAGAGCTACACCGAACTGGTCGGCACAAAATCCGGGGGGAACGTCAAATAGGCGCGGCCGTCTGGCCGTCGTTCCCCCTCCCGTCGCTCACATAGATCGAGGCCCTGGTCCCCTCCCTGGACCCAATGAGCGGGGCGACGACGACGGGCGGCCGCGCCAGCGTCACGTTCCGCGATCAGCTGTGAGTGCGGACGCCTGGCCGTACCCTGTGCCCCGTCGCTACGCGCGGGGCCAGCCTCACGCAGCGGGGCATGGTCCCCTGCGTGGGACCAGAGGGTGGTCCCCTGGCGCCATGGTCCCAGGACCACGGGTGGGACCGCGCCCAGGGTAAAGGATGGGACCACAGGCCCTCTTTTACGCGTAAAACGTGGGACCATGGCGTGGTCCCAGGACCACGCGTGGTCCCATGAAAACGGCCTCCATGGGACCACGAAAACAAGGGTATGGTCCCACGATGGGACCACGAAAACAAGGGTATGGTCCCACGATGGGACCACGACAACGGAGCTGTAGTCCCATCGTGGGACCACGGATATGTGCCCCCTGGCCCCCTGTATCGCGGTCTGTGGGACCACGACAGCGCCGTGTCGCGTTAGGCGGGGGACCTGCCCCCTCGCTCCCCGCAGGACTACCGCTGGTCGGTCGAACGGGGGCGCACGACGCGCCGGACGGCGACGATGAGCAGGACGGCGAGGGCCGCGTACGCGCCGACGAGGGCGGCGGCGAGGAGCGCGGCCACGACGTTGAGGGGCGGCGAGGAGGCGTGGGCCAGCGGAGTGAGCAGGCCGGCGACGGGGCCGGTGAGGGCGCAGAGCACGAGGGCGGCGAGGCAAAGTGTCCAGACATGGGTGCGGGCTTGATTGTCGGTCATGTATCCCTCCCCTGGCTCGTCTGTCCCGTGCACGGCGCCGCGCATCACACGCGCCCCCTGGCGGCGCGGGCCTCGCCCACAGTATCGCAGGTAGGGACGTGTCAGGCGGGGGCGTGTCAGGAGGCGGCGGGGGTGGCGTCGTCGGCGAGCCAATGGCGCAGGGCGGGGTCGCGCAGACGCGTGAGCGCTTTGGCCTCGACCTGGCGCACGCGCTCGCGGGTGAGCCCGAGCTGCTGGCCGATCTCCTGCAAGGTGCGCGGGGGCGCCCCGTCGAGGCCGTGGCGGGCGACGAGGATAGCCCGCGCGCGGGGGTCCAGGGTGGCGAGGGCGGCGCGCACGGCGGCGGCCAGGGCGTGGGCCTCGGCCAGCGCGTCGGGCCGGTCGGCGTCCGGGTCGGGGAGGAGGTCGCCCAGGGTCGTGGACTCGCCGTCGCCCATGCTCTGGTCGAGGGGGACGGGGGCGGGCAGGGGCGCGGTGAGGGCGTCCACGCGGGCGCGGGGGAGGCCCGTCGCGGCGGCGAGGTCGGCGGGGGAGGGCGGATGGCCCAGGGCGGCGTGGAGGGCGTGGGCCTGCCGCGCGAGGCGGGCGCGCTCCATCTGCACATTGTCGGGGACGTGGGCGAGGGGGACCTGCTGGGCGAGGGCACGACGGAGGGCCTGCTTGATCCACCACACGGCGTAGGTCGAGAACTTGTAGCCGCGCGCGGGGTCGAAGAGATCGACGGCGCGCAGGAGGCCGACGGTGCCCTCCTGCACGAGGTCGTCGAGGGGGAGGCCGCGGTGCTGGTAGCGCCGGGCGATGGCGACGACGAGGCGCCCGTTGGCGGCGACGAAGGCGGCGCGGGCCGCGTCGCCGGCGCGGAGGGCGTCCTGGTCGAGGGGCCAGGCGACCAGGTCGGCGAGCACGCGCGCGCGGGCGTCGGCGGTGAGATCGCGGGGCAGGAGGGGGCCGACGACGGCGGGGAGGGCGGCCGGGGCGAGGGGCAGGCGCGGGAGGAGGGCGGCGAGGACGGCGGCGGCGGCGGCACGGGCGTTGACGGCGGGGGGCAGCTCGCGGCGCAGGCGCACGGCAAGGTGGCGCTGGGCCAGCAGGCGGGCGCGGCGGCCGGCGCGGATCAGCCCGGCTAAGTCGCGCTCCTGGGCGGCGGTGAGCACGGCGGGGGCGGGGACGGGTGGCGGGATCATACGGGCTCCTGCGTGGTCCAGGGTCTCTACACAGAGCGTACCAGGCCGAGCCGCGCGCCTGGTGGTCCTATGGGGATAAGGGGGCGCGGTCCCACGCCGCGCGACGATGATCCCCTCTCCCCACCCCGCCGACGGGGCGGCGCTCGTGGCCCCGCGCGCTCACCCGCCCGGTCCCGTCGGCGGGAAGAGGTCGAGACCGGCCTGACGGGCGGCGCGCGCGAGGTCGAGGCGGAAGAAGGGGTCGGTGAGGGCGACGGGGAGACCCGGCAGGACGCGCTGGTAGACGCCGGCCTGGCCGGCCCGGATGAGGCAGCGGAGCTGCTGGGCACCCTCACGCACCGGGGCGCTGGGGCTCTCCCCACAGGCGACGACGAGCGCGGGGAGGTCGTGGGCGGCGACGACGCGGGCCAGACGGTCGGGGGTGAGCGGGTTGGCCGCCGACACGGGCTCGGCGGCGAGCAGGTATCCCGTGACAAGGACGAGGAGCGTCACGGCGGCGCGGTCGTTCCAGCCCGGTCGCTCGATCAGCGGTCGGCGCGTCGGCCCCATTACGCGCCGTCCCCGTCATCGTCATGGGGTGTGGTGGCCGGGCGGGTGGAGCGCCACAGCGAGAGGGTGATGTACTCCGCCTCCCGGTCGAGGGTGACACCGGGCACCTGATCCAGGGCGGCGGCGTCGGCCTCCTCCTCGGCGGCCTCCTCCTCGGCGGCCACGTCGGCGGGTATAGGCGGATCGCGCCACGCGGCGCCGCGCGCGGGATCGCCGACGAGCACGGCTTCGATGGCGGCGGCGGAGAGAGGGCCGCGGGCGCTCACGAGCTGGCCGTCGGCGTCCACCCACACGGCGCACACCTCGCCGGTGCCGACGTGCTGCCAATATTCGACCGTCGTCCGTGCCATGCTCCCCGCCTTGCTCTCGCTTCTTGCCCTAGCCGTAGCCCCGCGTGGCGCCGCGCCGCCCCTCCCCCTCGCAGTATCGCAGGCGCCGGCGATCCTGGCGGCTTGGTGGTCTCCCGCGCGTCGGCGACGCGTCCCTCGCCCCCGCCCGTGATCGGCCATGAGCCCGGACGCCTAGCCCCTACCCGCGGCCCCGTCGCTGCGCGCGGGGCCGGCCTCACGCCCGGTCTGCGCGGGCGTCTAGCGCGACGATGGTACCAGCGCGACGATGGTACTAGAGCTACGGGTAGTACCGCGCCCAGGATAAAGAGTAGCTCCATGGTCGCGCTAAACCCCCGTTTTCCCGTGTGAAACGTGGCTTTATCGTAGCTCCATGCTTTTGGTACTAGTAGTCCGTCAAGCGCCGTCTTGACAGTTCAATCGCCGTGCAACAGGGGACGGCAACTGTCCATAGTTCACTTGACGGACTACTAGAGCTACGGATGGTACCATGATCCGCGGCCCGATGGTACCACGCTGCGAGGCCCGTTGGAGCCCCCGTCGTACTAAAATAGCACCACGATCTGAGGCCCCTGGATGGGCTCGTCGCACCACGCCGGGCGGCGCTGTGGCGCTTCCAGGAGGGCTAGCGGTGGCCGTCCAGACGAGGCCGCACGACGCGCAGGACGGCGCGGGCGAGCAGGACGGCGAGGGCCACATAGGCACCGACGAGGGCGGCGGCGAGGGCCGCAGCCACGATGTTGAGGGCCGTCGAGGAGGCATGGGCCAGCGGAGTGAGGAGGCCGGCGAGGGGGCCGGTGAGAGCCGCGCGCACGAGGGCGTAGAAGCAGAGCGTCCAGACGCGGGCGCGGGCATGGGTGTCGGTCATGTGTCACCTCCGGCGGTCTGTCTCCGGTACAGGCGATGGCGCTCGTACCACGCGGGATCGGCGGCTTTGAGCTTCTCCCATTCTGAACTAACGCATGGATCGCAGCGGAGCTTGCCGGACGGGGCTGGCCGCTCGCAGGTGGCGCAGGTCGCCGAGCGATCGCTGGCGACCTGCGCTGCCCCTATCCTGGGGGCGTCGGTTGGCACCTCGGTTGGCACGTCGTTATCCCACATGGTCATGCACCCCCACCGTCGCCGGCGTGCTCCAACCAGGCGAGGTCGGCGCGCAGGAGGCAAAGCACCGCGGCCGTGTCGGCGCTGTCGAGCTGGCGCGCCGCCTGCGCGCTGTCGCGGCCCTCGCGGAGCTGGATGATGCGGAGGTCGCGGAGGCTTACCTGGCCCGGATCGACGGGTACGGGCGCCGGGGGCGTGGGGGTGGAGGCGGGCGACAGAACGCCGGGGAGGTCGCCCAGGGCGACGCGGAGCAGGTTGCCGACGTAACGGCCGACCGATAGGCGCCGCTCGGCCGCCTCAGCGCGCAGGCGGCGCGCCAGGTCCAGCGGGAGGCGGATGTTGATGCTGCGCACGGCGTCCTCGGCCTGCCGCCGGTGCCACGCGGCCAGTTGTGCATCATCGTCGGGGTGCGGCATGGTGTAGACCATCGCGCTAACCCTCCCCTTCTCTGTCCGTTTCGCCGTCTCTCCCCTCAGTGTCGCGTACCATGCCCGTGGTCGCCGTGGGTGCGCCGGTGCGGAGAGCGCCACGCGCGATAGTGGATATGGTGGGACACCCCCCTTATGTTATGTCGCGTTCCCATGCCGTGCCGGCCCGCCTAGCGTGAGACCCGCCCCGGAGGATGACGATGGGAGGAAACCATAAACCAAACAGAAGCTGTCATAGGCTGCAATCTATCGTCTCGTCACCCCGGCAATCTATCAGCGCAGCGAATACGGAACGATCGTCCTATCAGTTGTACAAAGCCTGCGGCGTAACAGGGGAAACGTTGAGAGACGGGCCACAGATGGGCCACCGCTCCGCCCATCCACCGCTGGGCTGGGGAGAGGAGGTGCCAGGGGGAATCAGTAGCACATAGCGCGACACGACACAGTGGCTCCCCACGGGAGGGTTGTCACCCCATTCGAGCGAGAAGAAGGCCGCGCCATCACGGTTAAGCCGCACAATGCGTACCGGGGTAAGAGGCGTGAGATATCCGGCAACATGGAGGACGACGGTTGGCAGCGCGCGGTGGTGCGCATCGAGTAGTTGGACCCGTGGGTATCCCTGGAGCACACAGGCCGCTGTGGAGCGATTGCGCCAGCGGAATACTTCTCGCACGCTGCCCCCTGCGGCTCCCTCCGAGACAGAGGAGAGGGTCAACTGAGCAGGCCGACAGGTTGGAATGGGTTGGGAGAATACACTCGATCCACTCTGGCGCATGGAGCCGAAGGCGGCAAACAGCAGGCCCGCTATAAGAAATATCCGCGACAGCATGGTAAAGCCCTCCCGAACTCACAGTAGATACCTACTCTCTCTGTATAACGTCCGGGTGTTAACAACGATCACAATGTAATCCTCGCGCCCGTGGCTCTCATGGTGTCGCGCCGTGGCGGCGCGCTTGGCACCCTGTAAGCGCTTGCTGGTCGGCCCATCGGATGGGCGCATGTCCCTGCATCCCTCCTGCGGCATGCGTCCCCTCACGGCTCATGGCGTGCGCCCGATGCCCGCGCGGACGGGCTGGTCCGCGAGCGGGTCGTGCACGGCGTCGGGATAGTTGTCGAGGACGTGCGCGGCAGCGGCGCGATCGGCCGTGTGATGTGGTATCGTGGGGCTGATGACGGCAGTGGTAGGCATACGCTGGGCATCTACGCACCTAACGGCGTTGGTAAGCAGATTTACTTGAACGTATGCAACAGCAACGCGATCAACAATATCGAGTCATTGATCGACAAGGGCTACTACTATCTGCGCAACGGCGCCTGCTATTGAAGACGCTGACGCCTCACTCATCGCGGTTCGGCGGTCGCGCATCGTTGGTTGTCTGACGATAGCAGCACAGGAGGGGCGAGTATGTCTGGATGTGATGGGCACGGGGCTGCCAACCGCATCGCGGCGTTGGTGGTGGGCATACTCGCGCCTCTGTGCTTGTGGCCGAGTCCCGTCGCGAGGCAAGCGGCTGACACTCACAGTGGACGTGCACCCCTAAGCGGTGCGGCCAGCGCACTCGTGCGCATCGTTCACGTCGGGCAGCATCCGGTGCTGGTGGCCGTCGATGCGCGCGACCGACACGTCTTCATCGCGAACGCCGGTCCGCTCGCGGGCGACCACGTCCTCCCTAGCCGGCCCGGCAGCGTCAGCATGGTCGACGAGCGGACCGGGGCGGTCCTCAGGACGGTCACGGTGGGCCAGAGCCCCGTCGCCATCGCCGTCGATGCGCCGGCGCGGCGCGTGTTTGTGTTGAGCGCCGGGACGATCAGTACCGCGGCCGGCCCGGCGAGTAGCGGCAGCACTGTCACCGTGCTCGACGCGGCGACGGGTGCGCTACGACGAACGGTCGCGGTCGCCCCGGTCCCGGTGACGCTGTCCGGCGCAGGCGCGGTTCCTGGCGCGCGGCAGGCGCTTGTCGTGGACGCGGCGCGTGGGCGGGTGTATGTGGTCGTCGCGACTGGTGTGCTCGCCCTCGATGGCTCGACGGGCCTCGTCCGGCGGCGGATCGCGCTCGGTGGTCAGCCATCGATCGCCGCCCTGGACGCGGCGGCTGGACGCCTCTATGTCGGGGACGCCTACGACCCAACGATCCCGACCGACCCCAGCCCCACGGGTGGGACATCGCGTGGGTTCCTTGCCGTGGTCGATCTGGCAACCAGTACAGTTCGCGCGAACGTTGTCCTGGGGCAGCAGGGGGTCGGGGCCATCGCGGTTGACGGACGGGACGGCCGTGTTCTCGTGATCGAACCGCGTGGCGCCAGCGAGCGCGTGATCGTCGATGTGCTCACGGCGCGCACGGGGGCGCGTCTACGCACGACGACACTACCGGGTGCGATCGGTGGAGGGGACGGTGCCGTCGCGCTCGATCAGGCGACGGGCCATGCCTTCGTGGTGTACACGCCCGGTGGCTATGAGGCGGAAAACGGCACCGGGGCGATGCTGTACGTCCTTGATACGGCGAGCGGCCGCGTTCTCCAGACGGCCCAGCTAGCAGGCCCTACCGGGGGGTATTTCCTGAGCCGGGTGGTGGCCATTGTCGGGCACCCCGCGCGCGTGCTCGCCGCCACCGCGCGCGGGGCGCTGAGTGAGCCGCCAGGGTCCGTGGTCGTGTCCAGCAGCGACATCAGCGTGTTCGATGCTTCTGATGGACGATTTCTGTCCACATTGCCAGTGGGCAGGGGGCCGCACGACGTGGCAATAGACGAGAACACGCATCACATCTTCATCACGAACGAGCATGACAACACGCTCGGCGTGTTCGACGCCCTAGGCTTATGACGCGGATAGCCGGATGTCCGTGCATCCATTGATAGTCGGACCCCTGACAGACCGCTGTGGCCGACGCGACGTGCGGCCGCGTGTCGAGGTTGGCGATCTGTACGAACCATCCGTTCGCCACGTCGCGGCCCGCCCCGGACGCCAGCGACTCGCTCACCGCGACGTGCAAGAGCGGCGACGACGCGATGATTAAGCCGCTGGCGATGGCGCACTTCCCCTGCGGACACGCCGCCAGGATGCCGCGCATCCCGCTGTTCGCGCTCACACCTTTCTCATGGTGTCGCCGCCGTTGTCGTGGCGCGCTTGGCGGCCTGCATGCGCTTGGTGGTGGCGCTGGTGGCGTAGACGGCGATGCCGTCCACGCGCGGGTCGAGGGCGGCGTAGCCCTCAATGATGGCCGTGTCCTCCGCGTCGGCGGCGAGCGCCTCGGCGACCTTCGCCCACTGCTTGCGGGCGACGAAGACGGTGTAGTGCGTGCCGGCGGGCGGCTCCGGCAGGCCTTTGGGTAGGTCTGGTACCTTCTCGTTCACGAGGGCGAGGGCGACGGCCTGGCCCTGCTCGATGGCCGTGCCGGGCCGGCCAATGACGGTGATCTTCACGGTGGTTGCCCTCCCTGAGTTGTCCTGTTGGAGCTGCTGCGTGAGCGCGCGAAAGGTCGCGTCTGTCCAGGCTACCGGCGCGGGGGCCGCTGGGGCAGGCGCCGCCGGCGTGCCGCTCCCTCCGGCCCTCATGGGACGCCCGCCCTGGCGTGGGAAGATGTAGTCTTTGTCCTCCCGGCTGATCGCGTCGCTGGTGCGCACGAGGTGAAAGAAGACACCACCCAGGGTGCGGCGGTGGCCGTCGGGGAGCGTGAGGCCGCCCTGGGCCTCGACGGTGAGCGCCTGGCCGAGGAGGGCGCGCGCCCGCTCGGGGCCGAGGCGATCCACCGCGCGGGTGATGGTGCGGATGGGCGGGGGCATGATCTCGCCGAGCACGGCGGCGATGCCACGGGCCAAGGCCCACACGTCGGGGGGGCACGGAGACATACGCCGGGGACGGCCGCACCCGCGCCTCCGCGTCCGCATGTGACGAGGCGCCAGCCGGTATCACGTCAGCGTCAGCCTCCCCAACCACGCCGACCGCCGTTGGTCTGTCCCGGTCCACGCCCGCCGTCGCCGTCGTTATGTCGTGTTCCACCGCGTCCTCCCTTCACGGGTCGATGCGCCAGCTACCCTCATTATAGACGAGGCGGCGTTCCTCCTGGCGCGTGTCCAGGCGCGCGAGCTGGGCCGGGAGCGCGTCGAGCGTCGTTGTTATGTCGATAAGATCCCTGCCCCTGATGGAGACGAACACGCCGGCGGCCTTGAGTTGGAGCGTAGCCGCCTCAGCCCTCGCCCCCACCCCGACCCCGAGGGCGGCGGCGAGGGCGGGGGCGACGCCAACCGGGGCCGTCGCGGGGCCGACAAGCCGAGCCAGGGGCCGGGGCGGGCCGGACGCGGCCAGCAGGAGCACACCCCAGGGGTGCTGCTCCTCTCCGCGCACGGGGAGGAAAGCGTGCCGCTCGACCGCGACGCCGGCGGCGTGTAGCGCTGCGACGAGCGGGCCAGCGGCGTCGACCGTGATGTGATCCGTGGTCAGAGTGACGTGCATCGGCATGTCGGCGCGTCCCGTCGTGTCGTCTCCGTGTGCATCAGCCATGTGCGCCATCTAGCCACCCAGGGCTTCCAGGTCTGCCCACAGCGCGGCCCGCAGTTGGTCCAGGTCCGCATACCCCTCCCCAACCTCGAAAAGCGTGACGGTCTGTATGTCCGTGGCCGCCACCCAGTTGGGGCCGGGAGGGC
>JAABUJ010004773.1_pt1 | contig 14021 bp, 12 predicted proteins | sample 5559131 | NCBI WGS metagenome assembly JAABUJ01 (sample SAMN10711875, study PRJNA513366) | rock metagenome | isolation source: Antarctica rocks | place: Antarctica: Victoria Land, Mt New Zealand nord | collected 2016-01-07
TGGAGATGGGGGATCAGAAGGGAGGTGGAGGTCTTGCAGGCAGGTGTTGGGGGCTTGTGATGAGGGAATGATTGCAGATTCCCGACTTATTGAGATGAAAGCGTTGGTGTTTATGTGTGGTGCATACTTTACATTGCATTTCTATAGGCACCAGGGAGGCGATCCAGGATATGTAGCTTATGAGCTTACCATTGCATTCAAATAGTCGCTTCGAAATTCTAACCAGATATCTTATCCTCGTATTTGCACGGTGCTTGTCAAGGACACCAAAATACGGTACCAGTCTTCATTGGTTACTTGCTTCACTGATTACATGGCGAACAAAAGTAACGGTATATAGTCGATTCACAATATGTACAGGTTTCCCATCGTGACTACACCGAGACGCCAGACCGTTGGCTCCGCTATACCCCATGGTCCAGGGCCTTTGTCCATTTCTAATTCTTTACTTCCCATAAGCAACCTGCGGCGGCCCATAAGCGACCTGCGGATCCGGCCCCCCAGGCGCCATAAAGTTAGTCTGCGGATTGCCCGTCTTCTTCGCCGCAGAGCATCGTGCCATAGTCGGCGAACTGAAACACAGCATTAGCATACACTCCTCTAATCATCTGCCCTATAGGTCCAAGCCACTTACCTCCTCGAGATAGCATCCGTCAAGTAGAAATCCTCAATCGGCAGTCTGAACGGCTCTCCACTGGCCTTGCTACCCTTGTTCTGATCCACCAGCTGCACCTTCTGCAATTGCGGCATGCCCGTCCCCTCGACGATATCATACCTTCTCAACACGGGGCTAATCTCCTCCATGCGATCCCTCAGCGCTTCCACATCTTCATACGGCAGCGGCGCGCCCACGAACTCGCTCGCTGCTCGTATGATCTTCCAGTCATCTCGAGCTGCTCCTGGCGGGCCCGTCGCTGCACGGGTCATCTGTACGCGCCCCTCGGTGTTGAGGTAGGTACCGTGTTTCTCGGTGTACGCGACGCCTGGGAGGATAACGTCCGCGAGCTGGGCGCCTTTGTCGCCGTGATGGCCTTGGTAGATGACGAAAGCGTCTTTGGGGGGGTCGGCGGCAGAGATCTCGTCTGCGCCGAGAAGCCAGATGATCTTCGGTACTGTTTCAGCTACAGCGGGGGAAGGTACCGTGAAGCCGACTTCGTAGGCGCCGGTGCGGGATGCGGCACGCTGGAGGACGTTGTAGCCTTGCCAGTCGGGCGTGAGGAAGTTGGCGGGGTTTTTGTCGACGAAGGAGCCGATGGTTTCGAAGATGGCTTTAGAGTCAGGGTGCTCGACTGCGAAGGAGCCGACGATGATCATGGGGCGTTGTGCGTTTTGGAGGAGTTTGCCAAAGGGGCCGGTGAGGGCTTTCTTGAGGGCGGTGGCGTCGTTGCCAAGATATTGGAATTCGAAGGTGGACTCGAAGGAAGTGCCTACAAGCCCGATTTCGAGGTCGGATCGGAGCCATTGTTTGCGGATACGGGCGTTGAGACCGGCGGCTTCGTGGCGCGGATTGGTGCCGACAAGGAGAATGACGTCGGCTTCTTCGACGCCGTAGATTTTGGAGTTGAAAGCGTAGTTTGAGCGGATGTCGATGCCGTGGGCTACGGGTTGTCCACCTTGAGGCTGATCGAGGGCGAGGTTATCGGAGTTGAGTTTGTTGGCAAGATCTTTCATTGCGACGAGCGTCTCGGTTTCGACAAGGTGGCCCGCGATAGCTTTGAACTCGTTGTCTTTGGGCCCTAGCCTTTGAAAGGCGTTGCCTATCTCCGTCAATGCTTCTGACCATGCCGCCGGTTGAAATTGGTTATCTCGTCGGATAAGTGGTGTGGTTAATCTTTGCGTTTTAAGACCGTCGCAAGCAAATCTTGACTTGTCATTGATCCACTCCTCGTTGATATCATCATTTAATCTTGGTAAAATCCGCATGACTTGGAGTCCCCGTGCGTCCACCCTCACATTCGAGCCTAATCCATCAAGAACGTCGACTGATTCGTAGTGCTGTAGCTCCCAAGGACGGAATGTGAAGGCATTTGGCTTCGACACCAAAGCGCCGACGGGACACAAATCAATGACATTACCTGACATTTCCGAATCTAGAGCCGTTTCCAAATACGTCCCAATCTGCATGTCATTCCCTCGGCCGGTCGAGCCAAGCTCTGGTGCTCCTGCAACATCGTTTGCGAACCGTATACATCTCGTGCAATGGATACATCTGTTCATAGACGTCTTGATAAGAGGTCCCATATTCTTATCTTCAACAGCGCGCTTGCCGCTGAGCTCGTGAAACCTCCCTCGATCGGCACCATAGCGCATCGACTGGTCCTGCAGATCGCACTGTCCACCTTGGTCGCAGATAGGGCAGTCGAGAGGATGATTTGCTAATAGAAACTCCATGACCCCTTCTCTTGCCTTGTGTGTGAGGGGCGAGTCGGTCTTGACCACCATTCCTGGCTGGACAGGCCAAGCACATGATGCGACTGGTTTGGGCGCTCTTTCGACTTCAACCAAGCACATTCGACCTGGAAACGCTTGTGAATCCTTCTTCTTTCCGTCAGCTTCGGGGAGGATCCATACAGTTCCCGGCAATCATGAGCTTTCTTCGTAGCTGTGCTTAGCTTATGTTTAGACGTAGGTTCCGTGTGAACTCACTCATGGTAGCAGAATCTATGGCATGCTTTCAGCCTCGCGATGTCTTCCAGTTTTCGATGACCTCACCTTGGTATTGTAACTCCAGCCTTTTCGCACGCTTGAATGAGGGCCGAGCCCGCTGTGGCAATGGTTATACGTTATACTTTCCGAATCCTTGTCTTGACGCATACCCTCTATCGAAACCTTCTTGCCATCTGTAAAGCAGTCAGTACGAGAGATTCAAATTGCCACATGTTGCGCACCAATTGTAAGCTCCACCTCGGCAGGTCTCGTCTGAGTTGCGCTGAATGCTCGTATGCCATGACGCCTTAACTGTCGCACTGTCCGAGTCGCGGACCTGAGGAGCGACCGCCGCATCATAGCTACAACAAACGCAAGACGAAAGAAGAGGGAGAGAAAAGACAAGAGGGTTGAGATTGGCGAAGCTCTATTACGCTAATATCACATTCGCCTCCGCCTTCTCGTTCCTCATCGGCTCATTCGGGCCTACAAGTAGCGCTCGATTATCAAAGAGCGTCTCATTGGCTCAGCAAGCGCGCCTGAGAAAAAGTCGTTTTCGCTGCTTCGGATTTTCTTTCTTTCTCCATACTCATCAAAGGGCGCAATTTATTGTAGAAGGCTTCGCTAATGTACTTCTGAGTACGTACCCACCGTCATCCTTCTCTACTACACAGTCCAAGAGCATGATTATTCTAAAGCGCCGTAGCTGGAGCAAACGAGGATTCGCTCCGATGATGTTGTGTTCCTTACCGACGGTCGCTACATAAGATAAGAGGCAATTCTGTCATTTACGCTGTAGTGCAGGCATGGAATACACTTTCATACTGTTTTACGATTCTCACACGGATAGCTCCTCGTCAACCCTCGGCTGGGGGCTCGAGCGATCACTTCACAGGTGTAGGTTTCGCCTGTAAGCCAGATTCAATATAGAGCGTTCGAGCTGGCACCGAAGCTACTCGCGCATGAATCTAGTATCTGGAATTATTACTGCCGTGAAATCCTGTTCATTTCGCCTTCCTTCCCTCGTTCCTCGAGCGTCCATGTCTCCTCCTGCTTCAACCCAGACGGCATTGGGTGCGCATCTCTCGGTCTTCCCGGCCCCATAGCATCTGCCTTTTTATTATCGGCACTGAATATGCCGTCTGCCTTGAAAATATTAATTGCGCTAACCGGCGTTTCTGTGATGGTGCTGCCATTTATGAAAGAAGGACCTGTGGCTGTTGGCAATAAAGGCTCCAATTTCATTTGGGCTAACTTGGCTTTACGGTCGGCTTTAGAAGCGTCGCTCGTTCGGTCGTACAGATAAAGACCAAGAAAAGTAAGGGCGATACCGGCCGCCTGGATGGGAGTAGTCCGAGACCCAAACCATACAATGGAGAAGGTGATGACTACAACTCGTTTTATGAGAGATGCTACCGAATACGTGACCGGAGAGACCAGGGAGAGGAGAATGAAGGCAAGTATGTTCTGTCCAAAGTGAAATACTCCATTGAAGAAGAACTCAATTGGCAGGTAGAATCTGGTGGCTGAGGGCGCTGAGAAAGTGGGCGACGCCAGAGGAGAACCAGGATAATATTGCAAGTAGGACAGGAGCATCGGCAGACCATCTGTCCAGATCCAAATCGGGAGCGTGAGGAGGAATGCTAGTCCGGAGCAATAACAAAGTAGGTTGAGTTTATCGAGCTTCTGAGACTGAGCCGCAGAACCGTCAGCTTCGACACGAGCAGCCTCGTTGAACAATTTCTTTGAGAAGATATTCTGTGTGACGAAGATTAAGGCACCACCGAATGCGTAAAGAATTCCAAGTAGATTTCCTGAGAATTCCACACTACACGCGAGAACAACTCCAAGAGTAAGAGGTATGAGGGATAGGTACGTGGGTGTGCCGTAGCGTATGCGGAAAAGGAATCGGTAGGCGAGGACAGTAAACAAAGGTGATAAGCCTTTTATGGTATGGACCAAAGAAACCGGTATCTTTTCGGTAGCTTCAGACGACAATATGTGACCTCCAATCTGGAAAAGAGCCAGGGGGAAGGTGGTTGCAATGATGTCGCGGCTTGGGTATCTAATACCTTGTCGAAGAGCGGGCATGGCGGACCTGAGCGGCGGGACGAGGTAGGCAAAGTAGGCGAAGAAGAGACACCAGGAGCAAACAAATGCAAATTGGATCAGGGTAAGTGTGATCGGCTGCGGATATATGTTGAGGATGGATTTGGAGGAAGTGTTTGTGAGGGCGGAGCTCATGTACCAAATGATGCAAAGTAGCTAGTCTATGTGAGTGACTTTTGGAGAATTCCTGAAGTTGGTAGAGCCTACGATGAGCTTGAAGGAGATCGGTGCTTTCAAGGCTTCTGCAATCTCATGCGCATTGGCACTAACGCTGCCCTTGCGAGTTCTTATAGTCCTGATCGCATCGCTAAGGCTGGGTTGCCTTTTGTGCCGCGACGGCCCCGACGGCACTGTCGCGTGCCCATTATCCCAAGCTATGTGGTTGTCCCTGCGATGTTGCCATCTATCGCCGTATAGGCTACCGTGGGGCTTCGAACGAGGTCTGGGGCTGGGAACCCTGTCTCGCTCCTCCTCTTGCGTGACCAAAGGGTCCCCAATTGATATTGACTGATCAAAGTCCGGAAACTTAAATGTGTCTGCGCGATCTGATGAAGATGACCAATGGCGCTCTGAGCTGATTTGGGTCATAGTAGGCAGATAGCAGTAGGGCGCTGGATTCGGACGCACAGCCTCTTGAGTTCAACCGCCTTGAGTATGAATTTATGAGACTCCTCGGCGGTGGTTCGACCTCGATTGCGGAGCTTCGGGATCGGATGACTCTGAGAAGAATGCTCGCGAAGAGGGCATTGTTGGTGCGGAACACTTGGATCTCAACATGTGTAGTTGCTGATTGATCTGATGTCGGGGACCCCCAAGCCTCTCAACCAGCTCTTGCAGTAGCACACATAGCCTCCTCTCACACCACTTCCGAATCAGAACTTCAAGGAAATGGTAAGAGCATAGCTTGGTACTCCAGCAAAAAAGTAGACACGATTACAGGGCACGGATCGGACCGAGGTTCTACCGTTAGAACCGATTGGCACACGTCCACCAAGCGTGCTCTTATTTACCGCCATAGCCGCTATGTCCGATACCCAGTGGGACTACTACAAAGCTCAAACATGCCGAGGAGGTATTGGTTGAGTCCAAAGTATGACTTTCTCGAAGCCTTGCAAGCACACAGATCTTGAGTACCGACATAGTAACAGGGTGATAAATGAAAATTGAGACGATGATTGTGCCCGAGTGCAACTCATCTAATGTAAGGCAATCAAGACATGTTGATTCGTTCACAGGAGGAGGAGCATTGACCTTCAGCTTCTCGAACAAGTGGGATATACTTGGACCTTTCCAAGTGGGCACACGAGGTGAAACAGCCATTCTCGCCGTTCGAAAGCCACGTATGTTTGTACTGAAGCGCAATCGTAGAAGCTTCCTGGGGCGCAGATCCTCTTGAGCGTGCCGGAGGTTTTCGCTCGCTGAAACGCGACGATAGTGCCAGCTTCAGTAGCTCGTTGGCGAAAGATGGCACTGTCTTCTGGTCGACCATTGAAGCAGATATAGCCGAGGCGCATCCTGTTACAGCCAGCGCAAAGTTGAACGTCCGCTTTCCCAAAATCGACTGGGTATCACTAAGATCTGCCTATGGCTGGTCTATTCTGCAATACCAAGCCTGGGCCAGAGGCTTTCTCGTAATCAAGGATGTAGTCAAACAAACTCTCTTACTGTACACTGACAATGTGCTTGAGTTTTGGATAGACGATGAACCGTACTTTGGGGGTGATTACTATGCTTACCGCAACGCACCTCTGCTGCTCCAGCTCCCTCCAGGCCATCACAAGGTCGATGTACGACTCATCTATGATGTTCGAGCAATGGGTGGGCAGGGAGACCCAGAAGTCGAGGCATTACTCCATGTTCAAAGATCAAGGTGCAGCCTGGCGGTGGATGGAGAAAAGCTTTTGGTTTCCGACGTAGTAGATGGCTTGCTAGCTAGTAATCTTGCATGTGTTCCCATCCGCAATGAAAGCACAAAATGGCTTGACATATGGGGAGTCAGTTCTGTCGAGGCGAGTCCCCGGTGGATACACCTCACATGCCTCATTCGCTGACGGTGACAAAGGAGAGTGTTACCACAGAGATGGTAGGAAGTGTTCCGCTGAGATTAGCGCCTGGTCAAACAAGACCATTGGCCTTCTCCTTGCAGCTTCGAAGCACAGGTCTCGGACTGCGATTTACCATCGTGTACAAGAAGGAAGACGAGTCAAGCCTTGCTCATAGTGATGTGGTATCTTTTGACTTTGTCGTTCGTAGCCTATACGATCCCCACAAGGTAACCTTTCTACACCCGAGCAGGACAGTCTCATACACCATTCTTCGACCTCCTTCGAAGATCGCATGCCAAAACGTAGGTGTCCACAACGGTATGCCAGTAATGCTGGCCCTCCATGGAGCAGGTGTTGAGGCAGACAGCCGTCAATCACGTAGCAGCTTTGATGCTGCTCCGGACCTTAATTGTTGGCTGGTATATCCCACGGGCATGACGCCGTGGAGTGGGGATGACTGGCGTAAGTCCTTTCATGTCAAAGTACCTCAGTAAAGTGGCGGTTGCCGTTGTGCTGTGAAGGGCAACCAGGAAACATCAAAATGGCGGTTCTCACTGCTGTTGAACAGCCTATGCACCAGTGGGTGTTCAATGAGTTGGCAACCGATATTCTCTGCCTGTTGCTTCCCCGGGGTTCTGCGACTATATTACTAATGTAATTCCGGCCTTTCATCGCTCGGGCAATGGGACACCATGGTCGTTCAGTGCATAGTTTTTCCGTCCATAGGCTGCTCGAGAGTGGAACTACTTGTGCCTTGTTTTGGCAAGGCCTCATATGCAGCACGCTGCCCTGTGCATGAGATAGAATGTCAGCCAGATGGCTATTCCAATGACTCAATTCATGAAATCGACCTGCAGCGAGCCTTTCTATTTCAGTTGCTTACCAAAGTACGATTAGCTAATCTTGTGTAGATACTTGGGGTTTTGCGGACGTTGAAGCTGCTATCGCCGCAGTACCAGTTTGGATCGATACTGTTGGATGGGAAGGGCCTGCAGTAGATGTAAACAGCTGGCTTGTTGTTGGGCATTCCAATGGCGGTACGTTCCTCAAACGATTACAAAGACAGACTGATAATGAAGGAAAGGCCAAGGTACCTGGTACGCCCTTACCCACCAGCCTGACAAAATAATAGGCGGCGCACCTGTCTCGGCTTATTCATCTATCCAAGGTCAGCAGGATTTTCGTGTGAACGACGTTCTCTGCTGTGTGGCTTTTGACTGGACTTACGCTCGATAGCCTATGTTCCATACAGTCAATGGACCGAGGCTGATCCGAGAATAACGTCTATTCTTCAGAGCTCCCTTACCAGCTACCGACATGAGCTTCTTTTAGACAACCTATCTGATATACCAGTGTTGGTGCAGCACGGTGGCGCTGACGATAACGTGCCGACATTGCACTCGCGGAGGATGAAGCAGCAATCTGACTCCCACTCATCTTTGATGGAATTTGTGGAGCTGGATGGCAAGGGCCATTGGTTCGAAGGGGTGATGACCACGCCACCTTTGCTCCAATTCTACCAGAGGCTGCTTGCCGGAAGATTGAACAAGACGGATGTCCCTTCGGCGTTCTCCGTTGTGATAGCAGATCCGGCTGGTATGGGCTCCAAGCACGGCCTTCTAGTTGACCAGAAGATATGCCCTGATCAACTTGGACGGATGGACGTGAGTAATGACAAGATGGGTGAAATATGGAGAATTCAAACCTCGAACGTCCTCCGATTCCATGTTTGGAACGGAAGACCCGAGGGCGCCGCTCGCAAAATAGTGGTCGTTGATGGACATACAATCAGCTTGCCACCAGGAAATAATGATAATGGATTTACCTTCGACCTCTCTAATGACGGTTGTTGGAACGTACGTTTGAACGCTATTGAGAGTGCTCGAACATCGCTAAGTAATGTCGACAGGTGTCTCAGGGGCGTCGTTGGCGTGACATTACCCAACGCTATGGAGCTCAGCTCGGTAGCATGGCTGCCTTGCTACGAACTAGGGATCGAATTCTCATACTTGCGGCTCAGCCGGGATTGTTCGATACAGCTCTACAAATCTCACGTAATTTATACCAATACTTCAGAGCGGACACCGAGATTGTAAGCTCGGGTAGGCCGGTCCAAAGGCATGGAGGTAACGTTGTCCATCTTGCTTGCGGACCAGAGTTGGCGCCATCAGCGGCCCCTTCGTACCCTATCACTGTTGCGAGGCACGGCTTGAGCATCCGCACAGCTCGAGGTGTTGTACGCACGTACGATTATCGGATGGGCCTGGGCGCTGTACTGCTCCGACCCTTGGCCCAAGGACGAACAGAATTGGTGATCTGGGGGTTCGATCGCGATGGGCTGCGGAATGCAGCTCGTTTGTTGCCAATGTTGACTGGTGTAGGTCAGCCTGATTTTGTTGTTGTCAGCAAGGAGTGTAGATGGAAAGGGGCCTCTGGGGCTCTTGCCATGGGGTTTCTGGACAGCCTCTGGGAAGTGTCAGGATCGTCGTATATCACGTGAACACAACGTCGCTAAAGTACCTTATCTCATTGAAATCGATTTCCCTTTGGTCAAACCGATATCATTGCTAGTGCTTGGCACTAGGGCTCGCTTGACAAATAAATGCAATGTCCACCAGTCGCGCGTTGCTCCTTGGTTTACTTACACGCAACCTCACAACTTCCGACTTGCACTCAGCATCTTTGCACCAGATTCTACCCCTCCTCCGACAAGAATCTGACTGGAACACTCCTTCTTTGATTGTGTGTAAACTTCCCTCTCCACCAAGTCGTTCCTTCCCACCTCGATGCAGGCTTGCCATCTGGGTGATATTCTCAACATCTAGACTCTGGCTTCGACAACACCTTCGCTCGTGCAACACATCCATCTCGTCGTCATCACCACCATTTATCACTCCACAATCCTTGCTCGGAGCTTTTGGAGACTCTGTGCTTCGCCTTCTGAAAGACGCTCCACTCTATTGTGTTGTACATCCAGCCACCTACAACCTGTGCCAAGTACATACATATCTCCTATATCTTTGTCATCACCTGTCGACCACCCAGCGGCATGGCAGCAGCCTCTGCAAGCGGCTCCCCAGCTCCTCGTGGCCGCTCCCAGTTTGACATTCACGAAGACGACGGCGGGATGGGCAACCCCAGTGCAATGCGTCAAGCGGTATGTTCATCCTCCCCTACAAAACCCATGTCACTGAGTCTCCCTCAGAGCTCCAAGCATGCCATCAAGCATAGTGACGACCCCGTCCCACTGGCGAGCTCCAAGCTTGGGAATGCTCAGATCCAGGCAGGAGACCCTTCAGCAGCCGGCTACAAGGTCACCCACATCCTACCTTCACCGTCATGGAAACGGTATGCTAACGGACGTAGAAGCCGAAGCTCGACCAGCCTGCCTCTACAGTCCAAGCCGACGCGAAGGGTGATTCTATGGACGCCTTATTGATCAAGCTAGCCGAGCAGCAGGCATTGCTCGAGAAGCAGAAGCAAAAGCAAGATGTAGCATCCTCGGAGACCGCGAGTAAGGCTGCCACGGGCCAGACGCTACACGAGAGGGATAGTTCCTCGCCAACGACGGATCTCATGACACCCCTAAGCAGCTCTTCCAATGATGAGTCCGGCTTCAACGTGGACAAAGAGGATGAAACAGTCAAGCTCAACGTCGTCGAGATGATGCGTCTGAAGCAAGAGCTTGATGCCGCCAAAGACCAAATTGCACGCCAGAAACAGGAGCTTGATCAGACCCGCATCATGAAGCACACCCTACATCAAGCTATCGGATCCCCATCTAACACTGAAGTCATCTCGAATGGGAACCCCATGGTGGACACCAATAGCACCCGTCAGACAACGATGAGTCCGTCCGGCCGTTCTGGCAATCCACGCCAGGAAGTCCAATGGGATGCTCGTTCTGCAATGTCTGACACACCGTCTGTGGACAATCATAACGTAGCTCAGAACATCTGGCAATCCTCATTCAGACCCTTGAGCAATGGCAGTCTCAATACTGCGATGAACCCGCATTACCAGTCCTCAGGCCAGGTCTGGGGTCCACCAGGAGGTCGACCTTGGGGCAATAAGGTGATAGCTAATAATGCACCGCAAATGATGATGCCACCGCAACAGCAACTGCTACAGCAGCGTACCTTCTCTGGTCCTGCCTCGCCATTTTCCGCTACCGACTTCAACCAGTTTCAGGGTGGCCTTCCGCTTCGTCGTTCCAACACACAGACTCGTGCTACTTCCCTATTTCCACAGGTGCGTGATAACGGTTGGGACGCATATGGTGGTGGGATTGGGTCGTTGGACGGTATGACCATGAGCATGAACCCCGTTGCAGCTGGGCCGTATCAGACTCCTGGTATGTTCGGGGCACCTATGCCATATCAACCACGTCCCATCGGCACGCCACTCTCTCCAACTGCGGCTGAATTTAGGGCGGGATCAGCCGCTGGTAATCCTTGGAACGCAGCTGTAAGTGAAGCTGGTACTCAGATAGGGTATTGTGCTGACTGGTAACGCAGCCCCCGGCTTCCCCGGAGCAGACGTACGTTTCACCATTGGAGCCTCTCAACTATCGTCGCCTTCTAGATCGTAGCGTTACCTGCAACTGGAAATATATCGTAGACAAGATCGTCTGCAACAACGACCAGCAAGCTTCGATCTTCTTGCAGCAGAAGCTCAAGGTTGGCACCGTGGAACAGAAGTTCGAAATTGTCGAGGCCATCGTTGCACAGGCTTACCCATTAATGGTAAATCGCTTTGGCAACTTTCTTGTACAACGCTGCTTCGAACACGGTACCCCGGAGCAAGTAATAGCTATAGCGAATGCCATCCGTGGCAACACTCTGAGCTTGAGTATGGATGCATTTGGTTGCCACGTAGTTCAGAAAGCGTTCGACGTTGTTCCGGAGGACTACAAAGCCATCATGGTTCACGAACTGCTCCGTCGCATTCCGGAGACGGTCATCCATCGCTACGCTTGCCATGTCTGGCAGAAGTTGTTCGAGCTTCGTTGGAGCGACTCTCCACCACAAATCATGAAGTATGTCAACGAAGCGCTGAAAGGTATGTGGCACGACGTTGCACTAGGAGAGACTGGTAGTCTAGTGGTTCAAAACATCTTTGAGAATTGCCTTGAGGAGGACAAGGTATGTTTCAACTTCGCATTATTCTTAGAGACCGTCAGGCTAACAATACATGTCAGCGTGCATGCATCAACGAAGTGCTCGCTAGCATAGACATCGTTGCACACGGACAATTCGGCAACTGGTGCATCCAGCATATTTGCGAGCACGGAGCTCCTCAAGACCGTAGCCGCGCTATTGACCATGTCCTTCGCTACGCCACGGAATATAGCATGGACCAATTTGCTTCCAAAGTCGTCGAAAAATGCCTTAAGATTGGTGGTCCGGATTTCTTAGAGCGTTATCTCGAACGTGTCTGCGAAGGACGGCCTGATCGTCCACGCATCCCTTTGATTGATAGTATGTCGCCGAATTTAGTCCGCTTGTTTACCAGTGATGCTGAGATTACCTCTAGTTGCTAGCGATCAGTACGGCAATTACCTGATTCAGTACATTCTCACTCATGCTAATCCCAACCACCGCGAGATCGTGGCATCTCACATGCGGTAAGCTGAATCAGCGTCTCCACCATGAGAGCAATACTAATCGAGCGTAGTAAGCACATGGTCTCCTTACGCGGTTCCAAGTTCGGCTCTCGAGTGGGAATGCTTTGCTGCAACCCGGCGTACGCTACACATCCAGGCCCTGGCGTGGGACTTCCAGCCGCGAATCGCTTCACCAGCGGGCAGCACAACTCATCCCGCTTCGGAGGCGCCTACCGTTAGGCGCTTCCTTACGGCTCTTGCATCGATTTCGCTTTGCACTTCGACGACGACCCCTGGCTCTATCGTTCAGATATGCTGCGCAGTCACGGCGGTGATGGTAGGGCTACTTGCCGTATAGCTGACCAGTGCTCATTCTTACTCCAGTAAGCCCGATCGGACAACTTTCGTGGCTCTTCTCCTAGCTGCACGCGCTTCTCTCCTTGCTCTAACAGTTACAGTCGTTCCGATTTATTATCTTCTACCCATCATCTTTCAGTCTAGTCGAATCACAGCAAATGGGCACTTCGCACGCGATCGGATCTCGTACTCCCGAGGTCTTTGGAAAAGTCAAGCGGACACGGACCGATCGACAAGATCAGAATTATGTTAGCTATCAGCATGCTTGTTTGTTCCCATACACTTTGATGGTACCAGCTATCACTTTCTGTAGTGATCCAGTTTTGTATGTCCACTATTGTACTGGCATCAGCTTCCACGATGCTTCGCTTTGCGAGCTATGGTCAGCTTAGCCGAGATGGTACGTTAGAAGTGCATACTTGTCGTTTATTTGTGGCCATCCGCTGGCTTCCAAAGCCACCTTTAGACTAGCTCTCTTAGCAACTACTGCATAAACACACCAATCGTCTCTATTGCATTCCATGTGGAATAAACGCATCTTAAGCTCAATCACTTTTACTCTGCAGCGTGAATACCTTTATATCAAGTCACATCCGTGGGCGTGGGCGTGGGCATCGTGCCCATCAAGCCGGACTCCAAAATGTGTTACGTCTAAAGCCTTCACTTAATGAGCTCGGGTAAAGCAAGTCTATAGAGGAAGTTTCTAAAAGTTTTCAGGTTGGTGCTGTGCTTGTGCTGCCAAATCCATTTCCTTCGCCCACGACGCCCGAAACCTCCTGTTCCCACGGTTTCTTCCTCTTGGCGGTTGACGGCTGTGATTCCTGCCCAGTGAGCAAAGTATCAGGCACTTCTTTCAAGCCTGGTACTGGCTGGCCAGTGGTTATCAGATCGACTATCTGACTGAACGAGGTAGGGTAAGGTGCTGATGGCTCGCTAGAGGATAATGGAATCCCGGAGGACGTGAATTCATTGACAACAATAGACATGCTGGCGTGAGGATCGCCTAGAGAACGATCTGTAGCTGTGGAAAGAGGTGGATCCCCATTCACTGGTTGTTGGGTTCCCTGTTGAGCTCGCCATATTCGATAGCCATCGAAATCGACCGCAACATTATATTTCCTGCCCAAGAAACCACTCAGATGCTTCGGTCAGGCGATGAATGGGGAAGATGGATTACCTAGCATAGTAGAAACATTGAGCTCTGAGAGTCAGTAAATCTGCATGTTCGGAAGACGGATCTGAGCCCAGAATGGCTACAA
>JAABUJ010004775.1_pt1 | contig 14016 bp, 12 predicted proteins | sample 5559131 | NCBI WGS metagenome assembly JAABUJ01 (sample SAMN10711875, study PRJNA513366) | rock metagenome | isolation source: Antarctica rocks | place: Antarctica: Victoria Land, Mt New Zealand nord | collected 2016-01-07
GCGCCTGCTTCTCGTTGAGTCTCGGATCGCAGAAAGTCGTATACCTTTTTTCCAGATCACTCTCCTCCAGACCTTCGCTACCTCCAACGCACTCAGTCACTGCCTCTCCTGTCAATTCCAAGTGCACTCCGCCGAGGAAGCTACCTTGCTCTCCATGTATCTTTAGCGCGCTACTAACTTCACTCAATATATCCTCGAATCTCCTTGTCTTGAGGCCATTAGGTGTAGAACGTGTATTGCCATGCATCGGGTCGCATTGCCATATGATTGTTTGGTGATGCTCTGACTGCTGAACGGCCTGTATGTGGGGCGGGAGGCAAGAAGCGATCTTCGAGCTGCCGTAACGGCTGATGAGAGTCACTTTGCCAATTTCTCGAGAAGGGTTGACGATATCAAGGAGTCGTATCAGCTCCGTGGGCTCCATCGATGGTCCAACTTTGATACCGATCGGGTTTTGGAGCCCGCGGAAGTATTCGACATGTGCGCCGTCAATCTGACGAGTGCGGTCACCAATCCAAAGGAAATGCGCCGAGGTATTGTACCAGCCTTTGTCGTCCGCATCATGGTCCCCATCTACATGACCATTTCGAGACTGTGGCCCTGAAGAAGCGCTTCGCTTCGATGATGCTGGATTCTTCAGTCGTCGCGTAAGACATTGCTCGTACTCCAGTAGCAGGCCCTCATGACTAGTGTACAAATCGACTGTCTCTAAGGCACTCGCCGCACTGTCTGCACCCACGGTACGCATGAAGCGTAGGCTGTCTGTGATACTATCCACAATTCTCGTATACTGCGCTTTGATCTTGTCGTCTCTCACATGGCCTAAGCCCCAATCCAAAGGCGAATGCAGGTCTGCTATACCGGAAGCTAATGAAGCTCGGATGTAGTTCGTCGTGGTCGCTGAGTGAAAGTACGCTGCCACAAGACGCTCCGGATCCGGGGTCCGGTCCTCAGGATCGTAGCCATTGATATTGTCTCCTCGAAATGAAGGGATTTCCTTACCCTCATAGATCTCGGTCGGGCTGGATCTTGGCTTCGCATACTGACCCGCCATCCTCGCTATTCGCACTACTGGCTTGTTCGCTCCCCAGATTAGTACTAAGCTCATCTGCAACAAGAGTTTTATCTTTGATTCGATGGCATTCTCTTCGCAATAATCAAACAGCTCGGCGCAGTCCCCGCCTTGTAGGAGAAAAGCTTTGCCTAGTGCTACTTCTCTCAAACTTCTTTTAAGCTTGCATATTTCTGTTGGCGTCACTATCGGCGGCAGTCGCTCAAGCTTTGCAAGCGCCTTCGCAACAGCAGCACGATCAGCGTACGTCACATCTTGTTTAATTGGCTTTTTAGTCCAAGAAGAAGGCGACCATTCTGATGATGTGCTTGTCGTTTGACTTTGCTTTGAAACCTTCAAAGAGGCTGCGGCTTCGCCGCTGGGGCTAAGAGTCATGGGTGAAGTGGGTGTTTCAATCGCCATCAATTGGACATTAGAATTTTGTAAAAAGGAAAGGAAATAAAAGAAAGATAGATTTGTATATAGCGTTGCTCGTTGAGCAAGGATCCCAAAGTCGTGCCTATGTAGAAGGCTTTTCCTCCCGGATGTGGTGCCGGTGCTGATATTTGAGATAGTGTCTAGATAGTCCCGGACATCCGAGCGCCAGAGACGCGTGTGTGGTGATTCTTTCGTACTTTTTGATATCCTCAGTCTAAAATTGCGAGGAGGAAGAAAGTGAAAGAGGCTCACAGGACTCGAATCCCTCACCACGAGTTTACCCGGGGATTACCCGGCCCAACCGTCTTCAACCCCTAGTCAAAGTCACTCGATCCAATCCCAATTCTTATTATCCACCCCACCATGGCCGAGCCCCAACCGCCCACCATCCAAGAAGGCATCGACCCCGAAGGCCCTCCACCCCTCACCGGCACCGACGCCCGCAAAGCCGCCGCCGCCCTCTCCTCCCTCGACGCCCGCGGCGACGAAGACGAAACCGCGCAATCCTCCACCGTCAAGAACATCGATCAAGAGGCGCTCGTGAACGCCATCAGCCGGTTGGAGCTCACTAGTGGCAAGGTGACGCCTGGCGGTGAGGAGCAGAAGAAGCGTGAGGCGGAAAGGAAGAGGGAAAGGGAACGGAGGGCGAAGGTCAAGGTTGATGTGGTGGATGTGGGGCTGTTGGTGAGTAGGGCCGTGGATCGATCTGTGGGGGAAGGGGGGGCAATTGGGGTAGTGGCTAATGTGGTCATTGATTGTAGGTTGAGGAATTGGAGTTGAGTAAGATCAAGGCTACGGATTTGCTGAAGGCTCATCATGGGGATGCTGTCAAAGCAATGAGGGCTTACGTTACGGCTAATGTATCATGAAAACCTTTGATCGGATGAGATTCATATGCTGCAAGATGGAAAGGATGCTGGAACAGCCAAAGCGGTCTTCCTGGCCACTACTTCATGTTGTCATTGTCGGCTCGTATCAGACACCTAAAGCCTTTACTCGAAGTCAGAATGGATGTTGACGAGAGGTTACTGTAGGTATCCTGCTTGTATTCAAGATTTATATGCTGACGGGAAGTCTCCAGTGAAGGCTCTCGATAGCGAGAGAAGAACGTATATAATGTATTTTACACCATAGTAGAAACAAGAATAGGCCATTGCCGGCACATGCTATGTTCGTACCTTGCACTCCTAGAATTCGCTATGCCCGCATCAAAAGATAATATGGAAAATCCATCCAAGCACAAATCCGACGCTACAGCTAAGGCTGGGATCATCCACCCACAAGTCTTCTCAGCTCTCCGCCTTTCCTACCAACCAATTCATCAAATGGCCCGCTTTCTAATACCCGACCCTCGCCTAGTACCACACATTGCGCACAAGCTTTCATCATGTTAGCGTCGTGCGTCACTATCAAACACCCAATCCCCACGTTTCCCAGCCTCTGCACCAGCGTGTAGACACCCCTCGCCGACTCGCCGTCTAGAGCACTCGTCGCTTCGTCCAGCACCAAAAGCTCGGGTCTTCGTACAACAGCTCGTGCGATGGCCAGCCGTTGTGCTTGCCCACCGCTGAGACCAGAACCTCCTTCGCCTATAGAGGTATTGTAGCCTTGCGGTAGAGATATGATGAACTCATCAATACCAGCTGCGACGGCAGCAGCCCGTACTGAGCCGATGGTTCCGAGAGGCGACTTCTCTGGCAGAGCATATGCGATATTCTCGGCAACAGTCGCAGCGAACAGGGTTGGTGTCTGAGGAACGACAGAGATAAGACTTCGTAAAGTGGGGACATGTAGAGCCGTTATTGGGAAGGAAGCTATGGTGATTGAGCCAGATGTTGGGGCATAAAGACCGAGTAGTAATGAGGCGATTGTGGATTTGCCGCACCCTGAAGAACCGACCAGAGCGGTACTACTAGTTGGATCGAGTGTGAGGGAGAAAGAAGAGAGAATTGAGGGATGAGGACGACTAGGATAAGCAAACGAAACATTGTTGAAGGTAATTGGGCCTAGCCCGGGAAGGCGAACATTGCCTGTGTGCTCATGCGACCTGTTGTACGGTTGGTTCGCAAGGCGCAAGAGACGCGTCGCGGTGTCCTGGGACGAACCCATCTGGGGGACTATGTTTTAATCAGCGAAGTGAGCTAGTGCAGCATCAATGGAGACTCACTGAAAGCGATGACATTTGTTGCATTTGCAATGCTGAAAAGAAGCATTGTGAAGACAGTGAGGATATCTTGAACGCTGAACTTCTTCGACGAAGCAAGTACAGCTCCGTAGTAGAATATGAGTGCTGCCAAATATGAGTTACGCTCGGTGGGCTTCCATCTGTTCTGCTTACCTGTAATAAAAACAATGCCGGACTCGGAGATCCCAAAAAAGAACCCGGAAAGACTCGATCTCTTCATCCCTACCCTGAAAGCCCGATCTGTAGCTCTCGTGTACTTCTCATGAAAATAAGCCTCCAATGTCAGAGCTCGCACCGTCCGGATACTACCGAATGTCTCCGTGAAAATTGAGCTCGCGACTGCGCCGGCATCGTTGCTTTTCCCTTCCCACTTGCCGCTTACAGTCTCGAACATTTGCGTGATTGTGTACATAAACGGCGCAGACGCCAATCCAACCAGTGTGAGCTTCCAGCAAAGAACGAGACTCCACACAACCGCCATGGTTAGCATCACGAAGGCGACAAAGACAAAGGCGGCGAATCTGCCCAGCAGATTGCGCATCTCCTCCGCATTCCGATCCAAACATTCCGTGAGCTCAGTCAAGCTGTTCATATCTCTATCGAACCATTCTCGTGGTTGGTCCAGTATACGCTTCATCGCTATAACCCTCAGCGTGTCAATCCAAGCTTGACCGCATTGTTCGAGTAGATAATGCATATAGTATGATGCGATAGAATCGCCAATAGCGACGCCGAGCACGGACAGTGACCAATTCAGGGCCATCCTAGATCGTTCATTTGGAGGAAGAAAGAAAGTCCCAAGGAGCTTTGCAAAGACCCAGGAGAACATTGGCGTTGCTACAGCATGTATGGCAGCACATACAAAACCACACACAAGCACCACCCGCTTCTTCCAAGTCAACGCAGGCCAGACGGTGTATAAAATCTCTTTGATTGGCGCAATTCGATGCGGATCTTGTCGTTCTTCAGATTTGCATTCGCCGCTAGAGGGTCCACCTGAGGCTATAGAGGCTTTTCTGATACTAAAAGCGGAGGCTCGCCGAGACGCAGGCCTGATAACAGAAGCTCTATTCATAGCAGCTGAGAGCCCATTGAGGCTGAAATCCACAGTAAGTCTCCTGGCAAGAAGGGTATTCGGAGATGGTAGAGGCTCGAGAAGCTCAATGGCGTGCGAGGTTTTCCGTCGCTTAGGCATTACAGCAGGAGCCATAAAAGACATTCGATGCATTGGAAAGGCTGCAGGCGATAACGGCGATATTAAACCTCGCGAAGCCCTTCTCGATCTGGAGTCTTCCGGCGGCGGACCGAAAATACTAGGTATGAAGTGCGGACGCGGACGGAATTGTATTTCCATTGAGTCGAGTGAATCGATCGACAGCCTTGTAGAAAGGGGAGAAACGGGGGCTTCGTCGAAAGATTTTGTTGGAGGTTGAGGCGGATCTTCTGATAGAGGGAAGGCTATATATATGTCGGGCTGGAGAAGTCGCTCGAATGCACCACTGGGCATCTTTTCCAAAGCATGCCTGAATCCCTCTTGGGCTATTCGCCCTTCATCCATAACGTAAACAAAGTCGTCCTTCTCAATATGCGACATGTCATGAGTAATGATGATGGTGGTCTTTCCTCTTCGCCATTGCCGTATCTCATCTACGACGATTGTTCGACTTATATGGTCCAGTGCACTGGTTCCTTCGTCAATGATCAGAATTGGAGTGTCCCTCAGGCGAGCTCTAGCTATCGCCACTCTCTGCCTTTGTCCTCCACTCAAGGTACTGCCCCCAGTACCAACGAATGTATCTAAGCCCTTCGGTAGCTCGTTCACAGTGTGTTGCAAATACGCAGTGCGCATGCAGTCCCTCACCTCTTCTCTTTTGACTTGTTGATGGTCTCGACTGCGGCCAAAAGCAATATTCCTGAACAGTGTCTCGTTGAAAAGAACGCTCTGTTGCTGGACGAGGGTGATGTTATTGCGAAGCCAATTTATATCGAGAGTCTGTAAAGGACTACCATCAACAGTGATTTCGCCGCCCTCTGCTTCATAGTAAAGCATGAGCAGATTGCCTATCGTGCTTTTGCCAGAACCGCTTCTACCGACTATAAAGGTAGTCTCTCCAGCAGAGAAGAAGAAGTTGACGTGATCCAAGACAAGCTGGTCTGGCCGGGATGGATATCGGAAAGAGACCTTCCGAGAGTTAGAAAACAGAAGCCACAATCACAGCGTGACTCACGTCTTTTGCTTGGATGTCTCCGTCGCAATACTTAGGTGTCTTGCTACCAAGCATTTTGATGACTTTGCAGCCTCGCTTCATCTGTGTCAGCACGGCGCGTAGTGTAGCCCCGGCAGCTCTGCCTTTCTCGAGCACAATCATCTGTGGTAGAATCTGCTCAATAGTCTGCGTCGCCATCAGACAGGCCCAGAAAGCTGTCAATATGTCGCCCGGATTCTTCTTGCCTGTATTGACAAGATGCGTGCCGTACCAAAAGCCTTGAACAAACATGCTCAGTGTTGCAAAGCGAACAAATCCTATCTGAAGCGCGTTGCATCGGGCTTGTCCTAAGTAATGTTCAGCAGCTCTCTTGACCGCATTGGCGTATTGCCAAATCTCGAAGTCTTGGCCGTTGTAACATTTGACGGTATCAATGGATGCAATAGATACGTTCGCCATTTTCGAAGCTCTGGTAAGCTCTTCGAGGTGCAACTTGACGACAGGCTGCATACGAGCAGATATCTTAGCGAGTACGACAGCTGCTAACGGTATTGTGCCTAACGTGATCAGAGCGAGGTCCCAAGCATAATAAAGAGCCAGCCCTAGAGCAGCCAGTGCCGTAATGGAGTACTGTACTGTGAAGCCAAGTGGCTGGCTCGTTGCCATCTGGAGCTCTCGGATATGCCTGTCCAGAAAGTCAGATCTGGTCGGACAACAATTCAACAATCTCACGTCTGCAATCGACTCAACAAAGTATTGACGCCAGACTTGCGCATGTCGAACCATTCCATGTCTTTCTCCAGCAGGCCCTGGAAGAGCTCGTCTCTTACACTCTTCGCCTGTAGTTCTCCGTAAACAAGCCAAAACCCGAAATAGCCAGAGTTGAGAAATATGGCCCCTGATCCGAGGGCGACGAGATATAGTCCATATAGAGAGATTTTATGTACAAGCCCGTGGCCATCAATTGTTCCTCCTCCATACTTTGTGAATTGGTCGAAGAGTTTCCCTAGCAGTATTGCAAGCGCCGGGATGACGATACCTGATGCCACAGAAAGAACCATGGCGGCCAGAAGTGGACTGAGGTGTGCTTTCGTAGTAAAGGTAAAGAGATCGCGCCAAGTTGGATTCTTTTTGAATCCTGGTCCATCCTCCAGGCCGGCGTCGTGCGGCGCCAGATTCTCCACATCATCATCCATCTAATACTTTGCCCAGCAGCGTATCGCGAATATCGGCTTGAAGGTCGCCGTTCGAAGAAGGGAAAGTTGCATGTTCTGCGCCGATGATGTTAGTAGCGAAAGCGGCCGAGGCTGCGTTGGAAACGTAATGAACTTTGGTATTCCATGCTCTAACATAAAACCATGAAGCTCTAGTCGTGAATTATGACAAAGTGATAGCAGTACATGACATAGGAAGAGTAGTTGCCGCCAAATTTAGCCACACGGGAAAACCCTTAGTATTGTTGTCTGCGGAATGACGACTGTAAACAATATCATTGTCTCAACCCTTCACGTGTCGGTATCTTTTGACGAGAGTCCCTAGTATTGCGAGTGCCTAGAGGATCAAACATAGAATTTTTCTCGCGCATGTTTTCGTAGTTGGCACTGGGCTTGATCTTCCTACTGATATGTCACTTTAATATTTCGTGATGGTCTATATTGGTGTTGTCGGCATTAACACAGTATGCAGTATTTAGCTGGCGAGAATTTTGGAGGGAATGGCGAGGCTGTTATGTCTTGCTACCTCCATCGTTGTGATGTTCGCGTTCATATATCCAGTCGTTGAGGCCTTGGCGATTCCTAGCATAGTCAACACTATACTCAGCTCGCAGAGTCTAGTGCTCACCGTGCAATTTCTATAGCGTAGAACTGCATTCGCATAGCTATAGCAAATCAGTATAGTAGTTTATGCTGCTGGAAGTCTGGCGACGATACCAAATATAGTTTCCTTCTCCCCATATTCGAATTTGGGATTGCTCCTTAGCATTGTACCGAAATTGTAATCATCCACCTTCTTCTCGTATTGCATCATGAAGTTCCGCCACTTCTCTTTGCCTGCCTTACTCTTCATCTTCTCCTCGTCAATGGTTTCACTAGGGTCGATGTCCGGGAATTCGCTCATAAAGTGCTCGTGTATCTCGTCATCCATCTTCGTCAGCCGTAGCTTAGATCCGCGAATGCCTTCGAGTAAGGTCCAGTAGGTTGACATGTGTTGTACGGCTTTGATAAAGTGAGCTATTGGCTACCGATAATCTCCTGCCTGGGGGGGTTCGAACCCTTGACAGCGAATTGCTTCTCCATCTGAGATCTGTCAGTCTGAGACAGATGTAGATATGGGAGTCACGGGTATCAGCCAGCCTACGTCCTCGAAGTTCTCTGCCTCTTCTGGATTCATGGTCAAGCCTGCAGGACCGAGAGACATGGAAATGCAGTAGAAATTATGGGAGAATGGGAGAGGGTATGAAGACAGAGGCGGAAGGACAATCAAGCTGATTCCCGAGCCGTGTTTAAGAAGCCTACGATTTAGACTCTTTAATGACAATCAATGCATCTGGCTCGAAGTTCTTGGATTCACAGAATTCTACGGCACTGTTTGGGCAGTTGGGTTATCTCCGGTCTTATGCCCGTGTTCCCGGCCTACTGCGCAGACTTCACTCTCCAAAAATTGATCACTTCGTACTCAAGCGTTATAACCCAATGACAATGCCTTCATCTACTAGTGACCATCCTTGGGCATACATTATTCGAGCAGAGCACACGGTCAGCGAAGCCCATCCGGACGAAGCAGGTGGGGTGACGATGGGGTCACAGAACCAGCCCCAAGGTCTGCACCCTCCCAGCGTGTAGTATACGAATACGAGTAGATAGCTTCACTTTGACCAGGATTCCAGCACCACCAATGTGGATGTGCATCTTCAAACAGAGCAGAAGACGATGGGGACTAGGGTCTATGATACATCACCCATGATTATTACTATGGCTACTCGTTATCCTTCTGTCTTAAGGTACTGCATTCGTCTCCTTCGACCTACTTGCTCTATGTTTTCAGCCCTTGGTTCTTCTTCAACAGTCTCGTTCTTTCTCCCTTTATGATCTCCTTATCCTGTCTGAAGACAGCAAGGCTTTTTAAGTTCTCGTTGTTGACAACGACGACCTTCGTTTGCGGTCTGTGAAATCTGACCACGTAGGATTAGGGACTCCTTCTTGCCAATCGAAGGCCAGCTCTTTCACGGTTTGGCTGATGTCAATCCTCGGGATAACAATGCCTTGATGGCTTTTCGCTCACAGGTGGGACACGAGTATTCAAGTCCAGCCGGCCTCGAATCCAGTGAGGTCCGACCCGCCATTCATCTCCTGCAATCGGGTGGACATGAAGAGGAAGACCCTAGACTACGACGGCGTGATGATAAGCTGAGACGCTTCAGATCACCTATTCCTGCAAGGCGCGTTGATTCTAACAGAACAATTTGATCGCCAAAATGTCATGACGGTAAGCTGAACTGCTTCGGAGCTCTTCAATCTTTGCAAGGGTCGTTGATTCGAAAGGGACGACCTGAATCGTACGATGGCATGATGATATGCTGGGAGGCTTCGGAGCTCCGCTTCAGAATCTCCCCGCCAAGGAATCAGGCGCTCCCCTTCTATCTTTACTGTTGCAATCTCGATTGCCCAAGCACTTGGCTAGAATTTGACATGTCGAAGCGTCTTCTAGGTTCTGCTGTGGTTTTTCTTACGTACATCGAATGTGGTACTTTCCCACTCCGCACCCCTCTCTTGCTTACTGCATTGTATCATGCAGCCACGGTCGCTTATTAGCAGCCGTGACTGGGCGACGGCTCCTTTAGTTCCGGGTCAGTAGGTTTCCCCAAACCTTCAATAATCCCTTTACAGAAGACTTGTTGGTTAGCTGCGTATTTCTGACCCGTATGTACTCGCCATCACGATGGTGAAGACTGGTGTCCTTACGCTGAAGTGCGGATGTGGCATCAATAGGCGGTACAACTCAACGTATATAAGTTTGAGGTCAGTGGCTTCCTCTGGTCAACATTTGCCTGTCCTTGTTTCTTTCTTCGAGGTACAAAGAGACACAATTCCAGTTACCCAGTCATCCCACATTCGCCGTCAGTATACAAGTGAAGACAACCATGCATCTAACCTCAATCCTTTCGGCAACCAGGTACATACTTCTTGGCCAAACCATAACCTGCCTCTCATCGCTGACTCCCAACTCTCGTCCAGTCTACTCCTCCTCCTCCCCCTCTCAACCCACGCCTCCCCGGAGGTCTTCAAGCGCAACAACCAAAACACCTGCACACCAACCCGAACAACCTACGTCACAACCCAAACCATCACGACCTCCTCGCAACCCTACTGTCCCACCGTTACCAGCACCATACCCAATGGATATCTCTGCGTGAAGCCGTCCACAACATGCGGCCCGCACCCTGAATGCATAACCGAAAAATCCGTCACTGTCCCATGTCCGGCGAAATGCTGCCCGAAGCAAACGCCGACGACGACGGTGAAAGCGACGTGCACAACGACTTGCCAGGAAGGATGTGCGACACAGACGCAGTATGTGACAGCGACAAATTGTGGTCACGATGATGATCACAACGATAACAAGTAACTGGGCTACGTACTTGATTTGACTCACTGGCTATTTTGTGGTTTCCTCAGAAGTCAAAAGTCCTGTATTAAGCTTATTCGTTCATTACAGTGTGAAGCGCCTTGGTGAAAGACAGGCTGCTATGATGGTCAATGCGTTCGTCGTTCCTGTGCAACGCTCTTTACCAAAAGCGTTTCTGGCGATATACAATAAATTGCGAAGAAACGAAGAGCAGGCTGCGCCTGTTCCCAAATTGACACAATTTTAATAAACTAAGAAAGCCCCAATGAAGCCCATGGGAAACTTTCGATTGATCCATCACGCTACGCTCGAAGAGAAATCCAATCGAAGATCCTCCAGGAAACCTAGCCAACAGACCGTATCCCCGCCAGCCTCACAAGTCCAAAAACCAAAATATACCAGTCTTTGCCAGATCTCCAACTTTGACCGCCGCCACCGCCTGTATACCGCCACTCACAGCCACTCCAGTAATTCTGTATAAGATAGCGCGCACGCTCTCCACCCAACCCTCGCGGAACATTCTAACGCCCAAACAGAACCTACAATCGAATGGCTAGAACCAGAAACAGGCCTCCCATACCATACCTTACGCGGCTTTGATCGCTACTTTTGGCCTGAGAAGGAAAGGCGCTAAGTTGTACTACTTCACGTACTTTTCGACATACGGCGGGAGTCGGGTGGAGCGTCTATCGCATGTTTAGGCAAGGTAATGTTCCAAGGCGGTAGATTGGTTTCGCCATCTTTGATCTGATATTGTTCAAAACCGACTCTGTTGGTGGCACGGGAGTCGAGGTTCCTCAAACACTAGCGTTCTACAAGTGACAATTCCTCGTGTGACCATTAGGTTTTGGATTCAGGTGCGCATCAGTCAAGGGTGGATCTCCAATTCTCTTTCTCGTAAAGAGGATGGATTTGCATATTCACTGTTCTACCATACAAATTCAAGTACTTGAGCGGATCGGGCCTTGATTCCGTCACAAGAGGACTATCCTATACACTGGCATTGCACACCTTGGCTTAGTATTACTCACTCTGGTATGCGATTCTGTGCCGGTGTATAGGATAGATTGTCTTCGCAGTCCCAATCAGCTTATCTCACACATGGCCTCTCACTGGGGACCGGTCGTTAAGATGATACCACCGGGACCGCTACCTCCCGGAGATCGGGATACCGTTTGTCTACAGAGGAGCCTGTGGCCCACAATGTCACAGCCATACCATGTCGCTGACCTTTCAATTCAAAGGCTAGTCAGCAACCGCAGCTCCAAATGAACGGGCGTGATCGCAGTCGCAGAACTCACCAACTTCGGCCTATCCGGAGCCATGCAATTGCTTCGCACACGCGAAGAAAACGACGTCGGCGGCTTCGCTGATGGCGCGGAACGAAGAAACATCGCTGGCGATCGAAGAGTGAGCCTCTTCATGCGGTAAATCTCCTTGGTGGATGTCGGAGCGCATTATGACGGCTAGGGTACATGATTCTGGTGGGTAATTCTATTTCAGCACGACAGACGACGGTACTGGGGAGATGGCTGAACATGGAGATGCACGTCGGGAAGCCTGATCGACTCACGTGTAACGTATTTCCGTGGTGTCAATAGAGGTGGTCCGAGCTTCCCTGACGATGGCGCTTGTCGAGTCAAGAATTCTCGTGGCTTTGAGCCGTGGAAGGGGTCCGACATTTCGGTGAATATCATATCTGATAGCGGCAATACAGTCTCGATGGTCAAACAACGAGGTGTCTGTCCAAGAGGACTCATGGGAGCAGTGGAAGTCAACCGTGTTGGGCGGCGTCGATATTGAGTTGGTTTCATTACGAAGAACACCATTGTATGGCAGAGCAGCGCATTCGACGAAGCAAGTGTGGAAGGAATACCATAGCATGAGGCCGAGGAGAAGTAAGCGGTGGATCGTACCAACCTTGTTTTGTAAGGGATGCATAGTGGTTAGGCGTTCTCTGACTGCTGGTAGACAAGTAGCGATCAGTAATTTCGAGGATCAATCAAATAATATATATACCATTTCATTCATGGCTGCAAGTTCAATAGGCGGATTTTGAATCGGAGTAGTTCGCTCTGGGCCGTTCATGCGAGCCAAGCGCATAGCTGGTTAAGCGTTTAGCATGGTAGTGTGACATTGTTCGAAGTCCGCTTGCGCCAGAGGCATGCCCGAGGTTTTCCACGCGCCCAAGAAGCGGCTGTTGAGGTATAATTCCGAAAGGGCTAGGAGCTGACGTGCGAATTTCTAATGTGCTGATGTCTGACGAGCCATTTTTCCATCTCTAGAAAAGAAAGGGAAAAAGCAATGGAACGCTACGAGGCAGTGTTGGTCCCTGAAGTGCAGCGTGCAGTACGATGGTATGGAAATTACTACCTACCAGCTCTCACAGGTCTGACTGGCCTACCAAGCCGACCTGAACAGTAGTCGACATCCGAGTGGTATCTGGTGAATTCATCTTGATCGGCATCCTTAGGGTCCTCAATTCTAGAAACCTCTCGAAGTGAATAGTCCGATGCCCTTTGCACCGATGGTCGCGTTCGAAATTTCAAATGCCTGTCGGGTCTCTTGGAGAGCGCGCGTGACCGAAGTAAGTCTCATTCCGAGCTCCCCGAAACCAGGATGACATTTGATGATTGGTTTCTTAAAGATATCGGCGCATTACCGGTCTTGGCAGTGCCAAATTCCAGTGATGGAATAATTGAAGCAATGCTCCGATCCATGTGCTTCAACCCTTCTTTCGCCTCTTGGGAGGTCGTCCTGAAGCTTCATCAGATACAGTCTCATCTTTTACTGGTGCCTGGCCTTCCGCTTCCGATGACGCATCACCTCGCTTTCTGACCTTTCCCATCTCCCCCAAAGCCCCCTTGCGGCCCTCGATACCGTCTGTGGAGCTCTTTTCTTGGCCTTCAATTACTGGTGAGGGCGTAAACCACGGAATCTTGCCTCTCAGAAAGTCGCTAAGGACCATCTTTGCCACTCCATCGACATCTGGCTCACCGCCCTTGAGAAGTCTGCCGCCCTTCCTAGCCAGCAGCTCCAGAAAATCTGTCGGCGTGGGAAATCCTTTGACGTCGTATGTGCGCTCAATGTGTTGCGGTTTTACCCTTTGCAAAACAGCCCCGATGTACTGTTCTGGGTTCTCAAGCTTTTCAACCCTCACCACACCTCGAAGGAGGATGTCTTCTGGGGTATCCTCGTTGTTGGGGGGTACCACACCAGGACAATCGATCAAATAGATGCGCTTCATAAGGGTGATGTACTGCCAGATCTTGGTCGATCCTGGGATAGGCTCTACAGTGCACACCTTTTTCTTGCGTAATGTGTTTATTATCGAAGATTTCCCAGTATTGGGATAGCCGATGAGACCCACTGAGATCTGTTTCCGGTCCGAGTGTAATGAGCTGAACTGGCGTAGGAGCTGGATCAATGAGCCTTTGCCAAAAGAATTCGTGATCGAAGCGTGGAATGCAAGGGTTGGGTATTCCTTCGACAGTGCTCGTACCCACGAG
>JAABUJ010004776.1_pt1 | contig 14014 bp, 24 predicted proteins | sample 5559131 | NCBI WGS metagenome assembly JAABUJ01 (sample SAMN10711875, study PRJNA513366) | rock metagenome | isolation source: Antarctica rocks | place: Antarctica: Victoria Land, Mt New Zealand nord | collected 2016-01-07
GAGCTGGGAAAGCCCACCAACAGCGTCTGGATGATGAGCCACTCCGGCGCCCGCGGCTCGCCGGCGCAGATGCGGCAGTTGGCGGGGATGCGCGGCCTGATGGCCAAGCCGTCCGGCGAGATCATCGAGCAGCCGATCATCGCCAACTTCAAGGAAGGCCTGACCGTGCTGGAGTACTTCAACTCCACCCACGGCGCCCGCAAGGGCCTGGCCGACACCGCGCTCAAGACCGCCAACTCCGGCTACTTGACCCGGCGTCTGGTCGACGTCGCGCAGGACTGCATCATCATCGAGGATGATTGCGGCACCGAGCGTGGCCTGACGGTGAAGCCCGTCATGGATGGCGGCGAGGTGGTGGCCAGCCTGTCCGAGCGTATCCTCGGCCGCACCACGGCTGAGGACGTGCTCGACCCGCTGACCAACAAGGTCCTGGTCGCGAACAACATGCTGATCGAGGAGACCGAGGCCGAGGTGATCGAGCGCGCCGGCGTGGAGCAGGTGAAGATCCGCTCCGTGCTGACCTGCCAAAGCCATATCGGCGTCTGCGGCCACTGCTACGGGCGCGACCTGGCCCGCGGCACCCCGGTCAACATCGGCGAGGCGGTCGGCGTGATCGCGGCGCAATCGATCGGCGAGCCGGGCACGCAGCTGACGATGCGGACGTTCCACATCGGCGGGGCGGCGCAGCGGGGCGCCGAGGTGTCGGCGGTCGAGGCCAGCCATGACGGCACGATCTCGATCAAGAACCGCTTCGTCGTGCAGAACAGCCAGACGGTCAACGTGGTGATGAGCCGCAACTGCGAGATCGTGCTGGTGGACGACAAGCAGCGCGAGCGTGCCCGGTTCCGCGTGCCCTACGGCGCCCGGCTGCTGTCCGACGACGGCCAAGCGGTCAAGCGCGGCGACAAGCTGGCCGAGTGGGACCCATACACCCTGCCGATCATCACCGAGCTGCCCGGCACGGTCGAGTACCTCGACCTGCTGGACGGCGTGACCTTGGTGGAGCGGATGGACGAGGTGACGGGCCTCACCTCCAAGGTGGTGGTGGACTACAAGCAGCAGGCCAAGGGCGTCGACCTGCGTCCGCGCCTGCAGCTGAAGGACGCTAAGGGCGAGGTGCTGAAGCTGCCGAACGGGGTGGAGGCGCGCTACTTCCTCAACCCCGACTCGATCCTGTCGGTGGAGAACGGCGCCACCATCAACGCCGGCGACGTGCTGGCGCGGATTCCGCGCGAGGGCAGCAAGACCCGCGACATCACCGGCGGCCTGCCGCGGGTGGCGGAGCTGTTCGAGGCAAGGCGGCCGAAGGACCACGCGGTCATCGCCGAGACGGATGGCCGGGTCGAGTTCGGCAAGGACTACAAGGCCAAGCGCCGGGTCATCGTGAAGAACGACGAGACTGGCGAGGAGACCGAGTACCTGATCCAGAAGGGCAAGCACGTCTCGGTGCAGGAGGGCGACTTCGTGCGCCGGGGCGACCCGTTGGTCGATGGGCCGCGCGTGCCGCACGACATCCTGAAGGTGCTCGGCGTGGAGGCGTTGTCCGACTACTTGGTCAACGAGATCCAGGACGTGTACCGGCTGCAAGGCGTGAAGATCAACGACAAGCACATCGAAGTCATCGTTCGGCAGATGCTGCAGAAGATCGAAATTACCGACCCGGGCGACACGACGTTCCTGAACGGCGAGCAGGTGGACCGCGTGGAATTCGGCGCGGAGAACACCAAGCGCTTGGCGGAGAACGAGCGCGTGGCGGTGGGGACGCCGGTGCTGCAGGGCATCACCAAGGCCAGCCTGCAGACCCACAGCTTCATCAGCGCCGCCTCCTTCCAGGAGACGACGCGGGTGCTGACCGAGGCCGCCACCGCGGGCAAGGTCGATACGCTGAACGGGCTGAAGGAGAACGTGATCGTGGGACGTTTGATCCCCGCGGGCACGGGCGCCGTGATGAACCGGCTGCGCCAGGTGGCCGCTGGACGCGACCAGCAACGCGGCCTGCGGGCGGAGACGCCGCAGATTACTGGGCGGCAGGCTGCGGAGTAGCATGCTTGGCGCCCTCTTCCGCTTGCGGGAGAGGGCGCCGGTCTTGCCCGCTTCTTGGCTTGACAGGGACATTCTCCCTCCGTAGTTTCCGCCCCCTCAGCCGACCCTGGGATTGTTTCGGTCGGCTTTTGAATGCAGGCACGACAGCGTGCGGCGCCGTCGCCCCCAGGGTGGCCTAAGGCCGGATGCAGTATTGGATCACCGCGCGGGTGGGAGCGTCCCATGCCGTGCGAGTATTGATTTGGCGAAGGGTCCGCGAGGCGCCCGGGCGATTGCAAGAGTTTTGAGGGACAGTGGGTCTATGCCGACCATCAACCAGTTGATTGCCAGCGGCCGTGAGCCGGCGCCGAAGCGCAACAAGGTGCCAGCGTTGCAGGGCTGCCCGCAGAAGCGCGGCGTCTGCACCCGCGTGTACACGACGACGCCGAAGAAGCCGAACTCCGCGTTGCGCAAGGTCGCCAAGGTGCGCCTGACCAACGGGTTCGAGGTCGTCAGCTACATCCCTGGCGAGGGCCACAACCTGCAGGAGCACAGCGTCGTGCTCATCCGCGGCGGTCGCGTGAAGGACTTGCCCGGCGTGCGCTACCACATTCTTCGCGGTGTGCTTGACACGCAGGGCTTGCCGAAGCGCCGCCAGCGCCGGTCGCTGTATGGCGCCAAGCGGCCGAAGTAAGGAGAGATCGGGACATGAGTCGTCGTCGCCGCGCTGAGAAGCGCGACATCCTGCCGGACGCGAAGTTCGGCGACACCGTCGTCACGCGGTTCATGAATGCGCTGATGTACGACGGCAAGAAGTCGGCCGCCGAGGGTATCGTGTACGGTGCGCTCGACGTGCTGAAGAAGCGTGGCGGGAACGCGGCCGATCCGGTCCGCATGTTCCACGAGGCGCTGGATAACGTGAAGCCGGCGGTGGAGGTGCGCTCCCGCCGGGTCGGTGGTGCCACGTATCAGGTACCGGTCGAGGTGCGCACCGAACGGCGCCAGGCGCTGGCGATCCGCTGGATCATCGACTCCGCGCGCAAGCGTGGCGAGCACACGATGGAAGAGCGGCTGAGCAACGAGCTGAACGACGCCGTGAATAATCGCGGCTTGGCAGTGAAGAAGCGCGAGGACACTCACCGGATGGCCGAAGCCAACAAGGCATTCAGCCACTACCGCTGGTAAGATCAACAGCTTAACCCGAATACCGAACCGGGCGACGGAGATACCACGATGGCCAAGGCAAAATTCGAGCGGAACAAGCCGCACTGCAACATCGGCACGATCGGCCATGTGGACCATGGCAAGACGTCGCTGACGGCAGCGATCACCAAGATCCTGGCGAAGTCGGGTGGCGCCACGTTCACCGCCTACGACCAGATCGACAAGGCGCCGGAGGAGCGGGCGCGCGGCATCACCATCTCGACCGCGCACGTCGAGTATGAGACGGCCAACCGCCACTATGCCCACGTCGACTGCCCGGGCCACGCCGACTACGTGAAGAACATGATCACCGGCGCCGCGCAGATGGACGGCGCGATCCTGGTCGTGTCCGCCGCCGACGGCCCGATGCCGCAGACCCGCGAGCACATCCTGCTGGCGCGCCAGGTCGGCGTTCCGGCGCTGGTCGTGTTCATGAACAAGATCGACCTGGTCGATGACCCCGAGCTGGTCGAGCTGGTCGAGATGGAGGTGCGCGAGTTGCTGTCCTCCTACCAGTTCCCGGGCGACGACATCCCGATCATCAAGGGCTCGGCCACGATGGCCCTGAACGACAAGAACCCCGAGATGGGCGAGCAGGCGGTGCTTGAGCTAATGGCGGCGGTCGATGCCTACATCCCGCAGCCCGAGCGCGCGATGGACCGTCCGTTCCTGATGCCGGTGGAAGACGTGTTCTCCATCTCCGGCCGTGGCACGGTGGTGACGGGCCGCGTCGAGCGCGGCGTGGTGAACGTGGGCGACGAGGTCGAGATCGTCGGCCTCAAGAACACGGTCAAGACGATCGTCACCGGCGTCGAGATGTTCCGCAAGTTGCTGGATCGCGGGCAGGCCGGCGACAACATCGGCGCGCTGCTGCGCGGCACCAAGCGCGAGGACGTCGAGCGGGGCCAGGTGCTGGCCAAGCCCGGCAGCATCACGCCGCACACCAAGTTCAAGGCCGAGGCTTATATCCTGACCAAGGAGGAGGGTGGCCGCCATACGCCGTTCTTCACCAACTACCGGCCGCAATTCTACTTCCGCACCACCGACGTCACGGGTGTGGTGCAGTTGCCGGAGGGCACCGAGATGGTGATGCCGGGCGACAACGTGTCGATGGACGTCGAGCTGATCGCGCCGATCGCCATGGATGATGGGCTACGGTTCGCCATCCGCGAGGGTGGCCGGACGGTCGGCGCCGGCGTCGTCGCGAGCATTCAGAAGTAGGCTGAGATTTGGGTTTCGGCCCGCGAACTTTAGATCGAAAAGACGATGGACAACCAGAACATCCGCATTCGCCTGAAGGCGTACGATCACCGCGTGCTGGACAACAGCACGCGGGAGATCGTGAACACGGCGAAGCGTACGGGGGCCCGGGTTCGCGGTCCGATCCCGTTGCCGACGCATATCGAGCGGTTCACCGTGAATCGCTCGCCGCACGTTGACAAAAAAAGCCGCGAGCAGTTCGAAATCCGGACCCATCGCCGTCTTCTCGACATCGTCGAGCCCACGCCGCAAACGGTCGACGCGCTGATGAAGCTCGACCTTGCCAGCGGCGTGGATGTCGAGATCAAGCTGTAAGGCTGAAAAGATGCGAACCGGTCTGATTGCGAAGAAGCTGGGCATGACCCGGATGTTCAAGGATGACGGCACCCATGTGCCCGTCACGGTGCTGCACCTCGATGAGCTGCAGGTCGTGGACGTGCGCACGCAGGAGCGGGACGGCTACACGGCGCTGCAGCTCGGCTGGGGCCGGGCGAAGGTCAAGAACGTGACGCAGCCGAACAAGGGGCACTACGCCCGCGTGAAGGTTGAGCCGAAGCGCAAGCTGGCCGAGTTCCGCGTGTCGCCCGATGCGGTCCTGCAATCCGGGGACACGCTGTCGGCGGCGCATTTCGTGGTCGGACAGATGGTTGACGTGTGTGGCGTGACCAAGGGCAAGGGCTTCGCCGGCGCCATGAAGCGGTGGAACTTCCGTGGTCTCGAAGCCTCCCACGGCGTCTCCGTCAGCCATCGCTCGCACGGCTCCACGGGCAACCGGCAGGATCCCGGCAAGACTTTCAAGAATAAGAAGATGGCCGGCCATCTCGGCGTGGAGCGGGTGACGACGCTGAACCTGGTCGTGGCTGGCATCGACGCCGAGCGCGGCTTGGTCATGGTGCGCGGCGCAGTGCCTGGCAGCAAGGGCGAGTTCGTGATGGTGCGGGACGCCATCAAGCGGACGCGTCACGCCGAGGCGCCGTACCCGGCCGGACTTGCGGGCACGCCGCCGCCCGAGCCCGCGTTGGAGGCTCAGTGATGCAGTCTGAAATCAAGACGCTCGATAACGGCAATGCCGGCTCCGCTGAGTTGCCGGACGCGATCTTCGCTCAGACGCCGCGGACCGACATCATGGCGCGAGTGGTTCATTGGCAATTGGCCCGGCGGCGCTCCGGCAACCACAAGACCAAGGGCATGGGCGAGGTGTCCGGGACGACGAAGAAGCCGTACAAGCAGAAGGGTACCGGCAATGCCCGGCAGGGCAGCTTGCGCTCGCCGCAATTCCGTACCGGCGGCCGGGTTCATGGCCCTGTGGTCCGGGACCATGGTTACGACTTGCAGAAGAAGGTCCGTAGGCTTGGCCTGATCAGCGCCCTGTCGCAGAAACAGGCGGACGGCAAGCTGGTCATCCTGGACGCGGCTGGGTTCGCATCCGGCAAGACCAAGGATCTGCTTGGCAAGCTAGGCGTGCTTGGCTGGACTTCGGTGCTCGTGATTGATGCAGCCGTGGATGAGGGTTTCCTGCGCGCGAGCCGCAATTTGCGCCGGGTCAACGTGCTGCCGACGATCGGCGCCAATGTCTACGATATCTTGGACCATGACGTGCTGGCGATCACCACGGCCGGCGTCGACGCACTCAAGGTGCGGTTGATGGAGAAGGTGGCATGAGCGTCGTTCAAGTCCTGGCGGCGCGGAAGCGTGCCGCCACCCTCTCGCGTGAAGTGATGTACACCATCATCCGGTCGCCCGTCGTCACCGAGAAGGCGACGCTGCTGGGGGTGAAGAACCAGGTGGTCTTCCGGGTGGCGATGGACTCCACCAAGCCTGAGATCAAGGCGTCGGTCGAGGCGCTGTTCGGCGTCACGGTGCTCGGCGTGAACACCTTGGTCCAGAAGGGCAAGACGAAGCGGTTCAAGGGACGCCCGGGCGTGCGTTCGGACGTGAAAAAGGCTGTGGTGCAGTTGGCCGAGGGTCAATCGATCGACTTCTCGACCGGGCTCGCGTAGGGCGTACGAAGAATGGCATTGAAGAACTACAATCCGGTCACGCCAAGTCTTCGTGGCACGGTGCTAATCAACCGCAGCGAGCTGTACAAGGGCAAGCCGGTCAAGACGCTGACCGAGGGCAAGCATAAGACGGGCGGCCGCAACAACCACGGCCGCACCACCTCGTTCTTTCGCGGCGGCGGCCATAAGCAGAGCTACCGCTACGTCGACTTCAAGCGCCGGAAATACGATGTGCCCGGCATTGTCGAGCGTTTGGAGTACGACCCGAACCGGTCGGCGTTCATTGCGCTGGTGAAGTATGAGGATGCCGAACTCGCCTACATCCTGGCGCCGCAGCGGCTCAAGGTTGGCGACCGGGTGATCTCAGGATCGAAGGTCGACATCAAGCCGGGCAACGCGATGCCGATGGCTGCCATCCCCGTTGGCACGATCATCCACAATATCGAGATGAAGCAGGGTGCGGGCGGCAAGATGGCGCGCGCGGCCGGCACCTTCGCGCAGTTGGTGGGCAAGGACTCGGGCTACGCGCAAATCAAGCTGACGTCCGGCGAGCTGCGCATCGTGCGCGCCGAATGCATGGCGACCGTCGGCGCGGTGTCCAACCCGGACAACCAGAACCAGTCTTTGGGCAAGGCGGGGCGCAACCGGTGGCTGGGCCGCCGCCCGCACAACCGCGGCGTCGTGATGAACCCGGTCGATCACCCGCATGGCGGCGGCGAGGGACGGACCTCGGGTGGCCGGCACCCGGTCACGCCCTGGGGCAAGCCGACCAAGGGATACAAGACACGCGAGAACAAGCGGACCGATAAGATGATCATTCGTCGTCGTCCGAAGGGGAAGCACTGATATGGCGCGCTCCGTCTGGAAGGGCCCGTTCGTGGACGGGTACCTGCTCAACAAGGCCGAGACCTCACGCGCGTCCGGCCGCAACGAGATCATCAAGATTTGGTCGCGCCGGTCGACGATCCTGCCGCAATTCGTGGGGCTGACGTTCGGCGTCTACAACGGCCACAAGTTCCTGCCGGTGCAGGTGAACGAGAACATGGTGGGCCATAAGTTCGGCGAATTCTCGCCCACTCGGACGTTCACCGGGCATTCGGCGGACAAGAAAGCGAAGCGGGGCTGAGATGAGCAAGCCGAAGCACGCGCGCGGGCTGTCCGAAACCGAGGCGCAGGCGATCCTACGCAACCTCCGGGTGTCACCGCGCAAGCTGAACCTCGTGGCGGGCATGATCCGCAACCAGCCCGTCGGCAAGGCGGTGGCCACGCTGACGTTCAGCAAACGCCGGATCGCGCAGCAGGTGAAGAAGACGCTCGAGAGCGCGATTGCGAATGCCGAGAACAACCATCAGCTCGACGTCGACCAGTTGGTCGTGACCCGGGCCGAGGTCGGCAAGTCGATCGTCATGCGCCGGTTCATGGCGCGTGGCCGCGGCAAGGCGTCGCGTATCGAGAAATGGTTCAGCCACCTGAAGATCGTCGTCGCGGAACGCACACCGACGCCCGAGCCAGAGAGGAAGGCCGCCTAACATGGGTCATAAAGTCAATCCGATCGGCTTGCGCCTGGGCATCAACCGCACCTGGGACAGTCGCTGGTACGCCGGCACCGACTACGCCAAGCTGCTGCACGGCGACCTGAAGCTTCGCGCCTATCTTCGCAAGAAGCTCGCGGGCGCCGGCGTGTCGCGCGTGGTGATCGAGCGTCCGGCCAAAAAGCCGCGCGTGACGATCTATGCCGCGCGACCCGGCGTGGTTATCGGCAAGAAAGGCCAGGACATCGAAGTCCTCCGCAAGGAGCTGATGAAGATGGCCAACGCCGAGGTGAACCTGAACATCGTCGAAATCCGCAAGCCGGAAATCGATGCGGTGCTGGTGGCTGAGAACATCGCCCAGCAACTAGAGCGCCGGGTGGCGTTTCGTCGTGCGATGAAGCGGGCGGTGCAGTCGGCGATGCGGCTCGGCGCACAGGGCATCCGGATCAACTGTGGCGGCCGGCTTGGCGGGGCGGAGATCGCGCGCACGGAATGGTATCGTGAGGGCCGGGTGCCGCTGCACACGCTGCGCGCCGATGTGGACTACGGCACGGCGACGGCGCGGACGACCTATGGCACTTGCGGCGTGAAAGTCTGGATTTTTAAGGGTGAAATCCTGGCGAACGATCCGACCGCGCAGGACCGCCGGGCCGCCGAGCAGGCTCCGCAGCGGTAAAGAGGTAAGAACATGCTTTCCCCGAAGCGGACCAAGTTCCGCAAGGCCCACAAAGGCCGCATCCACGGGCTTGCTAAAGGCGGCACCGGGCTCAATTTCGGCGCGTTCGGTCTGAAGGCGCTGGAGCCGGAGCGGATCACCGCGCGGCAGATTGAGGCGGCACGCCGGGCCATCACGCGATCGATGAAGCGGGCCGGCCGGGTCTGGATCAGGATTTTCCCAGACGTTCCGGTGTCGCAGAAGCCGGCGGAGGTTCGCATGGGCTCCGGCAAGGGCAGCCCGGAGTTCTGGGTGGCACGGGTGAAGCCGGGCCGCATCATGTTCGAGATCGACGGCGTGTCCAACGAATTGGCGCGGGCCTCGCTTGCCCTAGGCGCGGCCAAGCTGCCGATCAAGACGAAGTTTGTCATGCGGATCGGGGAAGGCTGAGATGACCAAGCCGAGCGACATTCGCGCCAAGACCGGCGATGAGTTGGGGACGATGCTGCTGGACCTCCGCAAGGAGCAGTTCAACCTGCGCTTCCAACGGGCCACCGGACAAACCGAGGGCGTTGGCCGGGTGAAAAAGGTGCGCCGTGACATCGCGCGCGTGAAAACCATTATGGCGGAGCACAAGAGTTCCGCCGCCGCGGAGCAGAAACGCTCTGCCGTGAAGTCCTGAGAGGAGAAGGGCGATGCCAAGGCGCGTCCTGACGGGGCGGGTGACCAGCGACAAGATGAACAAGACCGTCACGGTCCTGGTCAATCGGCGCATCATGCATCCGTTATACAAGAAGTTTATCCGACGCTCCAAAAAGTATGCTGCGCATGACGAAGCCAACCTGTGCCAGGTTGGCGATATGGTGCGCATCATCGAGTGTCCGCCCATCAGCAAGCGCAAGACTTGGGCGGTGGTGGAGCGCAATGGCGCGACGCTAAGCGCCGAGCAGGCGCCGGTCGAGGCGATTGCCGCGGCTGAGGCCCAGCATCCTGCTGGCCCGATCCAGGTCTAGGGGCGAGGTAGATGATCCAGGTCGAATCCAACCTCGATGTCGCCGACAATTCGGGCGCACGCCGGGTCCAATGCATCAAGGTTCTGGGCGGTTCCAAGCGCAAGACAGCCTCGGTCGGCGACGTGATCGTCGTCTCTATCAAGGAGGCGATCCCGCGCGGCAAGGTGAAGAAGGGCGACGTGCATCAGGCGGTGATCGTGCGGACGTCGTTCCCGGTGCGGCGGCAGGATGGCAGCGCCATCCGCTTCGACCGGAATGCGGCGGTGCTGATCAACAAGCAGCAGGAGCCGATCGGCACGCGCATCTTCGGGCCGGTCGTGCGCGAGCTTCGCGGACGCAAGTTCATGAAGATCATTTCGCTCGCGCCGGAGGTGCTGTGATGGCTGCGCGCATTCGCAAGGGCGACAAGGTCGTCGTGATCACGGGTTCCGACAAGGGCAAGCAGGGCGAGGTGCTGCAGGTCATGCCGAAGGAGGACCGGGCGCTGGTCCAAGGCATCCGGATGGCCAAGCGGCACACCAAGCCGACCGGCATGGGCCAGCCCGGCGGCATCGTGGAGCGGGAAGCGCCGGTGCACCTGTCCAACCTGATGCTGGTCGACCCGAAGACCGACAAGCCGACCAAGGTTGGGTTCCGAGTGATCGAGGGCGGCCGCAAGGTGCGCGTCGCCCGGGCCACTGGCGAAGTGATCGAGAGCTGAGATGAGCGAAACTAAGCAGAAGCCGCGGATGCAGCAGCGCTACCTCGATACCGGGCGCGCGGCGATGCAGGAGCAGTTCGGCTACACCAACCCGATGCAGGTGCCGAGGCTGGAGAAGATCGTCATCAACATGGGCGTGGGCGAAGCGGCGGGCGATCAGAAGAAGCTCGATGCCGCCGTGGCCGAGCTGATGCTGATTGCCGGGCAGAAGCCGGTCAAGACGGTGGCCAAGAAGGCCATTGCCGGGTTCAAGATCCGTGAAGGCTTGCCGATCGGCTGCAAGGTGACGCTTCGCAAGTCCCGGATGTACGAGTTCCTGGACCGGCTGGTGACGATCGCCCTGCCGCGGGTGCGCGATTTTCGTGGCATTCCGGCGAACAAGGGCTTTGACGGCCGTGGCAACTTTGCGATGGGTTTACGCGAGCAGATCATCTTCCCGGAAATCGCCTACGACAAGGTGGACGCGGTGCGCGGGATGGACATCGTGTTCGTGACGACCGCGAGGACGAACGAGGAAGCGAAGGCCCTGCTGAAGGGTTTCGATATCCCGTTCGCGCCAGAAGCGACCAAATCCTGAGCGACCGCTGCAGCTGACGCAATTTTGGGAAAACCGCCGGGTCGGCCCGGCAGGTTCCAAGGAGTAGAGACGAGATGGCTAAGACATCGCAAATCAATCGGAACGCCAAACGGGAACGCATGGCGGCCCGTGACAAAGGTAAGCGGGCGGCGCTGAAGTCCACGCTCATGGACCGGACGGCGCCGGTCGAGGAGCGGTTCGAGGCCTCGATGAAGCTGGCGCAGCTGCCCCGCAACGGCGCTGCCGTCCGGGTGCGGCTGCGTTGCGCCCTGAGCGGGCGGGCGCGCGCCAATTATCGCAAGTTCAAGCTCTCCCGGATTGCGCTGCGTGACTTGGCCAGTTCGGGGCAAATCCCGGGCATGGTCAAGGCGAGCTGGTAAGGGAGGCGCGCCATGTCACTTTCCGATCCATTGGGCGATATGCTGACCCGCATCCGCAATGCCCAGCGCGCACGGCACACAGCGTGCGTGTCGCCAGCGTCCAAGCTGCGGGCAAACGTGCTGGACGCGTTGAAGCGCGAGGGTTTTATCCGCGGTTTCAGCGCCGAGGAGTTGCGGCCCGGCGTGGCGCAACTGCGGATCGAGCTGAAATACAGCGAGGGCGAGCCGGTCATCAAGGAGATCACCCGCGTGTCCAAGCCGGGTCGCCGGGTGTATTCCAAAATCAAGGAATTGCCGCGCGTGTACGCCGGGCTCGGCGTGTCGATCCTGTCGACGCCGCGGGGCGTGCTGAGCGATGGCGAAGCGCGTGCCGCCAACGTGGGCGGCGAAGTTCTGTGCCGGGTATTCTAAGGGGAATGGCATGTCACGCATAGGCAAGTACCCCGTCGAGGTTCCGGCAGGCGTCACGCTCGCCATGAGCGGGCGGACGCTGACGGCCAAGGGCAAGCTGGGCGAATTGTCGCTCGAGTTGGTGGATCAGGTGACTGCCAACGTCGAGGGCAACCAGTTTTCGGTGGCGCCGAATGGCAAGGAGCGATTGGCGCGCATGATGTGGGGCACCACGCGCGCGCTGGTCGCCAACATGGTGACGGGTGTTTCGACCGGGTACACGCGCACCTTGGAAATCCAAGGCACCGGCTTCCGCGCCGCGGTCACGGATGGCAGGCTGGTGGTGAACCTCGGCTTCTCGCACGACGTGGTTTATCCGGTGCCGCCGGGGGTGACTATCACGACGCCTCGGCCGACCGCCATCAGCATCACTGGGATGGACAAGCGCCAGGTCGGCCAAGTTGCTGCCGAGATTCGGTCGTATCGGCCGCCGGAGCCGTATAAGGGTAAGGGCGTGCGCTACGACAACGAGGTGATCCGGCGCAAGGAAGGCAAGAAGAAGTGAGCACGCAACAGGATCTTCGCGTACGGCGGCGGGAGCGACTGCGGTTTCAGCTCCGCAAGAAGGCGTACGGCCGGCCGCGTTTGTCGGTGTTCCGCTCCGGCCAGCATATCTACGCGCAGATCATCGACGACTCGCAGGGGCGCACCCTGGCGACCGCGTCCAGCCTGGATCGCGACCTGCGTACGACGTTGAAGACCGGCGCCGACAAGGACGCCGCGACCGCTGTCGGCAAGCTGGTGGCCGAACGCGCGTTGGCGGCCGGCGTGACGGCGGTGGTGTTCGACCGTGGGATGTATCTGTATCACGGCCGCGTCAAGGCGCTGGCCGAAGCCGCTCGCGAAGGCGGGCTGGCATTCTAAGGACCTAGGGCATGGCACGGGATTTCCGGGACGGCAACCGTTCGCGCGACCGCGATCGCGATGGCGGGGACGACCTGATCGACAAATTGGTCACGATCAACCGCGTGGCGAAGGTGGTGAAGGGTGGACGCCGGTTCGCGTTCGCGGCCCTGGTGGTGGTCGGCGACCAGAAAGGCCGTGTCGGCTACGGCGCCGGCAAGGCGCGCGAGGTGCCTGAGGCGATCCGCAAGGCGACCGAACGCGCCAAGCGCACCATGATCCGCGTTCCCATGAAAGAAGGCCGGACGCTCCACCATGACGTCCAGGGCCATTTTGGCGCCGGCAACGTGGTGTTGCGCGCCGCCGAGGCTGGCACCGGGATCATCGCCGGCGGCCCGATGCGCGCCGTGTTCGAATCGCTCGGGATCGGCGACGTCGTCGCCAAGTCTCTGGGCAGCCGCAACCCGCACAACATGGTCAAGGCTACGTTCGACGCGCTCGCCCGCTGCGGCAGCCCGCGGGCGGTGGCCAGCCGGCGGGGCAAGAAGGTTTCGGACATCCTGGGGAAGCGAGAGGGCGTTGAAGCGCCGTCCGAGGCTGCCCCGGATGCGGGGGAGGCGGCCAGTGTCTGAAGCGCAACCAGTGTCTGAAACGCAACCGGTGCTCGGGACACAACAGGCGAAGAAGCGTGTTCGGGTGACGCAGGTGGCCTCGGGCCTGGGACGTAAGCCCGGGCAAATCGAGACGCTGGTCGGGCTTGGCCTTAACAAGCTGCGCCGTACGCGTGAACTGGAGGATACGCCGTCCGTGCGGGGGATGATCCGCAAGGTCGCGCATTTGATCCAGGTGGAGGATGTGCCGTGAAGCTGAATGAGTTGCGCGACAACCCCGGTGCCCGGCTGAAGTTCAAGCGCCTGGGCCGCGGCATCGGCTCGGGTAAGGGCAAGACGTCCGGCAAGGGCGTCAAAGGTCAGAAGGCGCGTGAAGGCGTCTCGCTGAATGGCTTCGAGGGCGGCCAGTTGCCGATCTACCGCCGTTTGCCGAAGCGCGGCTTCACCAACATCTTCCGCAAGGAATATGCCCCGGTGAACTTGGGCGCCATCGAAAAAGCGGTGGTGGCGGGCAAGCTGGACGCGGCGGCAATCACCGAGGCGAGCCTGGAAACGGCGGGTCTGGTGCGGTTGGCCAAGGTCGCCGGGGTACGGCTGCTCGGCCAAGGCGCCGTCACGCGGGCGATCACGATCACCGTATCGGGGGCGTCGGCGACGGCGCGCGAGGCGGTGGAGCGGGCTGGCGGGACACTGACGACGACGGTTCCGGCCCATGTGCCGGACACGCCGCGCACCTAAGCTTGCGCGCCGCCAGCACCGCGCGGCAGA
>JAABUJ010004778.1_pt1 | contig 14008 bp, 21 predicted proteins | sample 5559131 | NCBI WGS metagenome assembly JAABUJ01 (sample SAMN10711875, study PRJNA513366) | rock metagenome | isolation source: Antarctica rocks | place: Antarctica: Victoria Land, Mt New Zealand nord | collected 2016-01-07
GCGGTGAACCATAAGAAATGCAGGGTGACCAACTCCTGATTCTCGACCGCGAAGAGGGCCAGCGCGGCGCCCAGGATAAGGGCGACGATGGCGGTAAACTTGGACATACGGGTTCCTCCCTATCTTAGAGCGTGTCCACAAACCCTCCATGCTCAAAAGGTATTGTTTCCAAACCAACGGGGGCACAATCGGTGGTTCCCTGGGCATCAGGAGGACGCGCACACCGCCATCGTGCCGTCCCGGGCGTTTGGAGACTGCGCGCGGGCGAGTGCGGCACGTCGGGCGACCGCTGGTGGCCGCAGGATCGCGTCTTTTTTGGCAACAACGGACCTCGTGGTCAACCAGAAGGTAAGGTGGAAGGGCCGTGGGTTTGTGGACACGCTCTTAACGACGCGCCCAGGCGGCGAGGCGCGGGGTGGCGTCTCTCTTCAGTGTGACGCGCGATGCTGAGAGGAGTCTGAGAAGGTATGCGCCAGGTCGCGCACGATACGCGCGGTCATCTCAGGTTCGAGGATAATGGCCTCATATCACGTCGCGGAGCGTGCTGTGCCGTAGGTATGAGAGCACATGGCGATCGGTGGCGCGCGGATTCACGCGCCGGAGCACGATGACTGCCAGGGCGAGGATATGCGTATGCGCAACGTCCCACGCCGCCTTATCAGATGGTTGCGCGAGGAGAAGCAGCCTGTCGAGATTCATTGGGGAGAACTCTCCGCGTCGGGCCGCATAGAAATGACGAACTCGCCGGACCGACCGAGAGCAACGTGCTCCGGCCCCAACCCGGCGGTCGGCAGCTTCGACTGCTGTACCGCGCGCTCCAGGGCGCGCCTGTTCTCCACCCCCAGTGCGTCCAGGATCGGGTTGTTGACGTGGCGCACCTGCATGAACGGCGTGTGGATGCGCGTGCGCCCCATCGCCTCGACCAGCGCCTCGGCATTGGGGATCAGGAAGATGGCCGGCATGGTGAAGCCGCTGAACACCAGCGAGAGCGCCTCCAGCGTGTCCTGCGGCAGGTAGCGCAGGTAGATCCGCACCAGTTCGAGGAAGACGCCATGGTGGGCGATCTCGTCGTTGGACACGGTCCTGAACGCGCCCACCGCGCCGATCTGCTGCCCGCGCGCCCGCTCGAATGGGGTCGCCCCAGGTGGGAGCTCATACTCAGCGCGGATGCGCTTACGCATCTCGTCGTAGTTGTAGTAGGTGGCGCGTTCCTGCACCATGGCGTAGCAGGCCACGCCCAGGGCCGTATCGAGGCCGGGGTGATGTTCGCGCATGGTCCAGGTGTGCTCGGAGATGCGGTCGCGGTACTCCTCCAATTGCGCGGCGGTGCGGCGGCCGGAGTGCAGCAGAACAAGCTCCTACGACTCGGCGTGCTTGGACTCCTCCATGCCTCAGGCGAGTTGCAGGTTGCGGCGTTCGCGCTGGCCGTGACACAGGCGCAGGCCGTCCTCCACGTAGTCGCCGACGTAATCCTCGACGCCAAGATAGGCCTCGATGATGGTCACGGTATCCTCAGAGAGGAGATGGCCGTGTGTGGCGATCTCGGCGAGGGGCAGGTCGTCCCAGGGGGTCCAATTGCGGACCTTGACGACCTTGCGGAAATAGTGAATGAAGAGGTCCCGCGCCTCCCGCGCGGCGGCGTGCTCCCGCGCCTCCCGCGTCCAGGGTCCCGACAGCACCAAGGGCATCTCCACCATCATTCTCCATCCTCTCGTCTTTTGCCCAGTAGCCCCGCGCCCTGCCACAAGCCGGAGCCCTGGCGCGGGGATACAGCGTGCAGTCTAGGGGCCATTCCTGAGATGATCCTGAGAGGTCTGGCCCAATGTGTGCGAGCTTGCCGGGAGACACATGACACTAGACATGCCCGCCAATCAGGGCTGGTTCGCCCGCCACGAGCAGCGCCTCCGCGCGGCGTCCGCGGCGTGGCGAACCAGCAGCCATCAGCCGCGTCGCCGTCCGCAGGCACGCCAACGCCTCGTAGAACGCCAGGCTCCCCGCGGCCAGTGGAACCGCCGTGTGGTACGTCCGCGCGAACGCCTCGGCCTCCTGGTCCACCGCTCCGCGTCGCGCGGGCTCACGGGCGGCCAGGTGGCGGAGCGAAGCCAGGAACCGGCCGGCGTCCTCCTCGCGATTGCCGACGCCCCAGGCGTCCCAATCGATCACGGTGGTCGTCTCCGCCGCCAGATACACATGTGACGCGCTGAAGTCGCCATGCGCCAGATGGGGGCGGGGCGGCCACGCTGGCCGCGCGTCCACGCGCGCGGCGAGCAGGCGCTGAGCACGAGCGCGCCCGCGCTCGCGCCCAGCGCCTGCGTCCAGCGACGCGCCTTGATCAGCGGATCGTGCAGCCGGTACGCTGCGGGCAGGGGGGGCGCGGCCGAGTGGAAGGCCGCGAGCCACCGCGCCGTCCTATCCCCGACTCCGGCCTGGCCGCGCAGCACGGCCGCACGGGCGGTGTCGCCGGGCGCTTCCTCCAGGAGCAGGAGGCGGAGCGCGGGCACGTAGGCGAGGGGCGCCGTGACGTGCAGCGGCTGGCCGGGGCCGAACCCCAGGCGACATAGCGCCGCGAGTGTCGCCACCACATCACTGCGGTCGCGCGCATAGACCTTGGCGATAAGGGCGCTCCCCTCATCACCCCGGCGAATGGTATAGCGTAGCGTCCAGCGGCTACCCGGATGCCCGCGCAGCACCGTCACTGCCTGCACGTCCAACGGCCCCTCGCCATGGGCCAGCCAGGGGCTCCGCTGGCCCCTCAGCACGGCGTCCAAAAGCCGCGCCGCCTCAGGGATACAGGTGAGGCGCCGTAGCTGTGGGATGGCCGTATCGGTCACGGGGACGCCGGAGGATACCGTTGTCATCGCGCCACCACTCGCCGGCGCCCCGTCAGCGTCGGGATGTCCCGCCTGCCGCGCATTGAGGGACACAGCTGGGCGTCACGTCGTGGGGGTCTTGCCGCGGGGGAGAACCCCGCGCCTGCGGCCATAACCGGCTTGCCGTCGCCGCGCCGGCGTTTCACCGCGCGAACGATGGGCCGTCCACCCCGCCCTCCGCGGTAGGGCCGGATGCGGTGGGTTGCTCCAGCCCAGGGACAATGTCCAGCCGCTCCTCGGGCACAGGGGTCTCCCAGCGCAGTTCCAGGTGCGCCACGCTGTGCGTCCCCTCCTCCCCGGCCTCCAGCTCCAACGTGACGCGCTCCGCTGCCCGCAACGCCACCAATTCCCCTCCGCTGCGGACGGTCACCCCGCCCGCACGCAACGCCTGAGCGAGCGTCTCTACATAACCCGCCGCCTGCGCGATCTCCAACGATGCGCGGGCATGTACCACCGGCCCCGACGCGCCCCGTTCCCGCTGACTGCGATGGTGTGCCACGCTATATCTCCTCTACTACTCATGCCTCTTGCGGCCGTTCAGGGGCGCCCTTTTTCCCGCGTGGCCCTTCCCCGCCGACGGGGGCAGATGTGGACGGTGGCGCGGGGGGCGCCGCATTGAATGTGGCGGCCGGATCGCCGGGAAGGACGAGGCCCGCGTCATGCGCGTGCATTGTCTGGTCCGCCGGCCGTGGAGCGGGAGCCTGCATGCCTGGTGTGATCTCCAGGTCCGCCTGGGGGACGGGGGTCCGCCAGCGCAACGCCAGCCGCACCACGCTCTGCGCGCCCTCCTCCCCGGCCTGGACTTCCAGATCCACGGTATCGGCGGCGCGCAGCACGACGGTCTGGCCGCCGCTACGCAGGGTACCTCCGCCCTCGCGTAGCGCGTGGGCGAGGGCCAGCAGATGATCCGCCACCCGGCCGCTGTCCAACGTGGCACGCACCCGGAGCGTCCGCCCCGCGCTACCCGTTTCACCCATCCCCTCTTTCACCCGGTCGTGCCGCTGGTGATGATGATGCTCGTGTCCCATGCCATCCTCCTCTGTGACTCTCTGTGACTCGTGTCTGTTTGTCTCTGTCGTCCTCCGCCCGTGTCCGTATGCCTGCGACGGACGGATTAGCCCGCGTCGGGCTCGTCCGCGTGTTCCGACCGTCGATCGTCGCCACGCACCAAAGCGGTTAGGATGTACCGGTCAAGCGGCTCGGGGTTCTCCAACCCACGCAGCCAGTCGCCCAAGCCGCCGGCCGCGGCGGATACGGAAACAGCGCTAGGCGCGTCGTCCCATTGGCCCCGCGCCACCCCATCGACGACGCCCCGCAGCGCGGCGCGCTTGAGCGCGACCCCCTCCCCAGGGGCGATCGCCAGCAGCGGGGGCAACGTTAGTATCCGGTCTACCCGACGGCGCACCGCCACGACCCGTCCCCCGTGGGCCGCGACCTGGAGCCCCTCCGCCGCCTCACTCACCCCGTTCCAGAGGTCCTCTAGGACGTGTACGCTACGCGGGCGCAGGAAGAGCGCATCACCGCCGCGTAGCGTGCCCCCCAGCGTGGCACCGGGCGGGGGTGGCCAGGACGGGTCGATGCTCAATGGGGAACGTGGGGCCACATCCAGGTCGGCCAGGAAGCCGCGCTTACGCGCCCCATGGGGATCCCCGTCGCGCCGGCGCAGGACGAGATAGTGGCCGCGCAGGCGGCGCCGGGGATACATCCGCTGCAGGCAGTCCTGGATGCTGCCATGGATACCCACATCCACGAGCGTCAGAGGAATCTCACCAACCGCGCCCCGTCCGTGCAGATAGCGGTCGAGCAGCGCGGCCTGCGCGGAGTCCGCGATGGCGCCCCGCGCGAGGGGGCGCGACACGTACGCGAGCTGCACCCGGCGCGGATGGACGCTGCGGAAGCGGCGAGGAGACGTACGCAGGAGCACGCGCGCCGCGAGGAAAGGGGTAAGCCCATCCCGCCCGAGGCAGAGGGCGATGCCGTCGGGACGCCGGGCGAGTTCGTCGAGCCACGCGGACACGAACGCCGCGAGGACAGGGGCGTAGTAGTCCCGGCTCACCTCGTACAGCCGTCGCGCGGCGCGCTCGGTCAGATCCCTCATACCATCTCCGTCTCCAACTCCTCGCCCATCGTGTTAACAGAATGTTAAAGAAATGTTAAGGGGATGTTAAAGCAAGATATATGCCCCGCGCGCTAACGATAATTCACGAGCCTTGTGGGCGGGCGTCCGTGGGGGACTCTGGCTCGCCAGCAGGACCCTCGCCAAGAGGACCCTGGCGCTGGTGGTGGTCGGGGACGGTTGAGGCCATATCAGAGCCGTAGACCACTTCGTCCCACAGCTCCAGTCGCCATTCACGCTCCGCTCCATCATACCTAAAGTGAGGGCGTTTCATAACCACCATTTGCGCCGTGAAAACGGCTCTGTTCGACATAACATTGCACGAACCCTAAGGATATGCCGCCTTTCAAAAGCGATAAGAGGCGCTTCAGCACCATTATCACCCGCGTTGGGTGCCGCAAAATGCAGATGTTATGTCGAACAGAAGGGCAATTACCCTGATTTTGTCAGTTACGAAACGCCCTCTAAAGTGGCTGATCGCGCAGTTGCGCACGGGCGCGTGGGCGGAGACCGCCACAATCTCTTCCGCATCCAGGTCCAGCAGCACTTTGCGCGCGCATAGGATGACGGCGTTGTGCGCGACCACCAACAACCGACCACCGGGCTGTACCCGCGCGAGGGCGTCGAGCACCGGCGCGAGGCGCTGGCTGATGTCGCCCCAACTCTCGCCCCCCGACGGCCGGTAGTAGTACGGTCCGTCGGTGGCGCGGCGGCGAGCCTCCTCAGGGTAGCGCGCGGCGATCTGCGCAGGTGTCAGGCGGGTCACAATGCCCTGCTCGTAATCGCGCAGCCGCTCCTCGTAGCGCGTCGCCGCGCGCATCGCATCGCGTTGCTCTGCAGGGTACGCCGCGAGCAAGTGGTCGAAGGTGTGGTGCGTGCGCAGCCAGGGCGAGACGTAGCAGACGTCGAACGTGCCGAGGTTCGCGGCCAGGTAGCGGCCGGCACGCCTGTTCCACACCCCGCGCGGTTAGCCGTATATCGGCGTCACGCTCATCCTGCAACGAGCGGGGGTAGGCGTCGCGCCAGCCGTGCGCGATCTCGTCCCTATCCAGGTTGGCCTGCGACTTGGCGTGGCGCTGGACTCGGCCACATGACGCTTGACGCTGGTGGAAAGGGCACTTTCGGCATCCAATTCACAGAAAAGTACGTTGCCCGCGACAAAACTAAATGGTGAGCAGGCTCGGCAAGCCTTATTCGCCGCCGCAAGTCAAACCTCTTGATAGGTGGGTTTATCCTTATGCGGAAGGCCACCTTTCCAAGAATGTCAACGGTCATGTGGCCGAGTCCACGTGGCGCACGAAAAACACGTTCGTCAATGATGGCACGTTCATTCCTCCTCGACGAGCGCGTCGAGCGCGTCAGCATATGGTGTGTCACTTCGCCGCGCCAGTCTGCTCTCTGGCGGCGCGCGGCGTCATCGTGTCGTACCCGCCGGCCTCGCCCTTGTCGCGCGCCGACCCCGCGGATGTGCGGGTACAGCGTGCAGTCTAAAACCCGTTCCTGAGAGGAACCTGAGAGGACGCCGATGCGCGCGATTCCGGCTTCAGGGGTGTTTTCGCTCGTGTGTGAAAATGGGTCGTCGTGGCACGCGTCATGCCACGCCCGAACCATAACGACACGTTGGCGCCGTTCAGACGGGCAGGCCAGGACGGCGGACACAGAGGCACCTTGACCGGCTGCAGCACGCAGCGAAGCCGACACGATCGGTTCAGCGATGGAGGAGACGATTCATGAACGAGATTACACAAGACGCCGAGAAACTTGCCGGCGGTCAGCAGGGCGGCGGTAATCAGCAGGGCGGCGGCTTGGTGCAGGACGCGGAGAAACTCGCCGGCGGCCATTAAAGCCTTGCCGAACGACTTGATGGGGCGGGGCGGGATAACCATCCAGCCCCGCCCCACCAGCGCGTACTTTAGTAGCCTGTCAAGCGAACTCTGCACAAGTGGCGCGTGTCTACGGTGACCGCTGCCTCAGCGCCCATGCCGCGCGGCCCCCTCGCCGCTCTCCCACGCGACCAGTTGGCGCGTCGGCTGTTCGCCAGCCGGAGCCAGTTGGTTCTCAGATGTGCATGACGAGCTAGACGGTGGGGCAAGTCCTAACGCTGCAATCAATTCATCGAGCACGTCGATGGTCACATCCGCCCCAGGCACGGCCCGAGGGAGCGGCCGGCGGTGTCCCCGACGCAGCCACGCCGTTGTCATGCCGACGGCGTGCGCGCCCCAGATATCGTCGCACCGACGGTCGCCTACGACGAGCACCCGCGCGGGATGGACGCCGACACAGGATGCCGCGGCCCGAAAGATGGCGCCATCGGGTTTGGGGTGGCCAAACCCCGCCGAGATGAAGATGCAGGATGTCATCCGATCCAGACCGAGGAGGTGGATCGTGTGGCGCTTCTGGGGGGAGCCATTCGTGACCACACCGATGGACAGATTGGCCTGCCGCAGGGTCTCCAGCACGCGGCGCGTCTCGGTATCCAGCGCGATGTGGCGCCGGAGTCGCATGTAACAGGCGGCGACCATGCGCCTGACGCGGCGCTCCAGGGACACCGCGAGCACGCACGCGTGTAAGCTGGGGGCGTCACTGAACTCTACCGCACGGCTCACGGCCGCCGTGGCGGCCTCCCCGCCGTCCCGTCGCGGAGACATGTCGTGGACAGGGAGATGGGCCTGCAGGAACGCCACGATCTGCCCAGATGGGCGATCTTCGCGTCGATAAGCGTCGCGTCAACGTCGAACAGACTGCCTGGATGTCATCGGGCAGTGTCGCGGAGGGCGGTGTGGTTGTGCCCGCCCTTATCGCCCGCATATGTCGCGTCAGCATGTCGATGGTCTCGGTCTGGAAGGCGTCGCGCGCGCGGCGCTGCCCGGAGCGCGGGCGCGTGGCAGCGGGTGAATGGGCAGGGATCTCGCGGCGTCGGCTATCCATCAGCCAAGACCCACCGGCGTCGGCCTGTGCCCATCCTCCGCTCATGACGATATAGTAGTGCTGCCCCCGGGCGCGCCCGGTCCATCCACCAGGAGGTGGTCTAGTCGGCCGTCATATCTCCTGGGAGCCTGGGAGGCGCCGTCGCGGTCGTTCCGCAGATCGCTCTTGCACAGGCCCAGATGCACATCTCCGTGGGCATCGGTCCCCTGGAAGGCGTACAGGGGGATGTGGAGATCCGTGGGGAAGAGCCAGCCCGTCCGCACCACGAGATAGCCGCCATGCGCGTTATACGCCTGGATCGTGCCCATCTTCTCGCCGCCTGTGCCGTACACGGTCGCGCCTTTCGTGATCTCTTGTGCCGTCATCTGTCGAGGTCTCCTTGTGTCCGTGTGGGGGAGGACGACGAGCACGTTGCCGTTGCACATCGCTACCCGCCACACCTTCGTATGAACGGTGTCGTTACATACGAGGACCAGATACAAGGTGTAGTTTAGACCCACATCCTGAGAAGATCCTGAGAGTGTCCATATGTCAGCGACAGCAATCCTGATCTGCGGACATGTCCGTGGCGTCATTGGACACGCGTCAGGGGGCGACACCCAGGCGGACGAGCATGGCGAGCAGGTCGTCGAGGTCGAACGGCTTGGCGAGCACCGCGCAGCCCGGCCGATTGAGCAGGGCGACCTGTTCGCGCACGGCCCGGTCATCGCCCGTGCAGACCAGTACGGGCAGCATGCGCAGGGCCGGGTCCTCCCGCAGGCGCTCCAGGAGCGCCCAGCCGTCCAGCGGGGGCGGCAACCGCAAGTCCATGATCAGCGCGTCTGGGGGTTGCCAGCCAACGCTGCCAGCGCCGCCGCCCTGTCGGCGAAAACGAGCGGCTCGTAGCCCTCGTCGACAAGCACCTCGGCGAGCAGGTCCCGGATCACCCCGTCGTCGTCGATCACCGCGATCCGCCGCGCCATCGCACCTCCTTACTCGCTTACTCGGCCCCGTGACACACGCGGCGTCGCGGGAATCGTGTTGGTCATTTACTCCACCGCACGGGCGGTCTCGTCGCGCAGTGCCCGCTCCTGGTGATACTGGCCGGCACCTGTGCGCAACCAGCCCTCTGTCAGGCAGCGGACGCAGAGGATGCGGTCGCCATACCGCTCACACCGCCGGGCATACGCGTGCGGGGCCAACGTGAACGGGGCCGTGCAGGCCGCGCACACGACCGGCACGCCCGTCGCTCGTTTCGTCATGGGGCCTGACACTCCTTTCCTGGGGATAACGCGGTCCTCAGCGCCACACGCCCGAGGACCGGCCGCTTACGCGTCGCCCGCTGTGAACGTGACGCGCTCCGCCGCGTCACTCCTGTCCTTGCGCCCGTCGCCGACGGGGGAGGGACCGCCCCGCGTCGTCTTCTTGTCTCCCCCGGCGCCGCCGGACCGCCCGTTCGCGCCTCTCTAGCCCTCCTTGGTCGCCTGATCGGCAACGGGTGTCTGCGGCGTCGAGGCCGCGCCCACGACGCGGGCATAGAGCACGGCGGCGACGATGCCGCCCAGTAGCGGCCCGATGATGTAGAGCGCGACAGCAGTGTACGTGCCCGAGATAATCTCAGGTCCCAGCGCGCGGGCCGGATTGCCGGCGCCCCCGCTGACCGGGTCGCCCAGCAGCACGCCCGCGGCCAGGGCGAAGCCAATGGACACCGGGGCGATGCCGGCCGGCGCACGCTTGTCGGTCGCCACGGCCATGACCGTGAAGACGAGCAGGAAGGCGATCAGCGCCTCGACCAGGACGACCTGGAGATCGCTCGCGCCATGGGCGGGCGTCGGGGTGCCCAGGTGCGCCTTGTCATAGGCCTGTTGGCCGTAAGCAGCCCAGACCGCCAGCGCGGCGACGATGGCGCCGACGATCTGCGCGACGATGTAGGCCGGCACGTAGCGCCAGGGGAACTTACCCACCACGGCCAGGCCGATGGTAACAGCCGGGTTGACGTGCGCCCCGCTGACCTGGCCTAGCGCGGCGACGATGGCCACCAGCACCAGGCCGAAGGACAGCGCGATAGCCAACGAGTCGTAGGCCGGCCCCGCCGTGTTCTTGCCCAACGTGGCGGCTGTGGCGACAGCCGTGCCGACCAGCACCAGCAGGAAGGTCCCGACCGCCTCGGCCGTCGCCGCCCGCGCCATGTTGCTTTCGACGCTCAACCCGCGCGTGTCACGCTCGCTTTGTCCCGTGCTCGGCCCTTTGCTTGCCATCGCTATCGTCTCCTTTACGTTTATGTCTACGACGCGCCCGCATCGACGCGCCCATACTACGTCCCGCTCGCCTCCGAGGGCGTCGGCCGTTCCGTGGTGCGCTCCGCATCATCCCGTGTGCGCTTCGCGCGGCCCCGCAGCACCGCGCGGAACTCGCCGTGGAAGATCAGCATGACCAGCGCGGCGATAGCCAGAGACGCGATGATGCTGAGGACACGGTTGATCAACATGGCGCCCACCGCGGCGTTCTTGCCGCCCTGAATCCCGATCGCCAGGAAGGCGCCGACCCCACTAACTTCGAGCACGCCGACGTCGATCGGGATGGGGAAGATGAGGGAGAAGGCCAGGCTAAAGAAGTAGACGGCCAGCGTCTCGGCGAGTGACGCGCCGCCAATGCCCAGGCCCCGCACAACCATAAACAGCCCCGCTCCCCCGGCGAACAGGTAGACGGCGCTGAGGATGGCCGCGATCAAGAGCACGCGGGGATGGAACAGATCCGCCGCGCCCGTGCGGAGTTCCTTGAATTCGTCCATCGCTTTGCGCATGGCCTTGTGCTCCCTGATCCAGCGCGGCGTGCGCGCGTGCTGATGGAAGCGGTGGTAGGCCCACGCGGCCAGGATAAAGGCGGCCGTGCCGAGGACAATGACCGGGCGCAGCCAGGGGGTCCAGCTCCCCAGGCCCAGGATGACCACGCCCGTGAGCGAGACGACGACTTCCAGGATAATGATGACCGTGGTCGCTGCCGAGGTGCGGCCGAAATCGGAGCCTTTGGATTGCTGGAGCAGGTAGTTCTGGAAGTAGTTGCCGATGGGCATGCTCTTGGTGACCTCGCCGCCGGCAAAGGCAAAGATCTGTGTGCGCAATGGCACGCGGATGTCCAGAGCGCGCAACAAAAAGTACCACTGCGCGCCGCGCACGACCTCGTAGGCCATCATGAGCAGGAGGAACCAGAGCAGATAGATCTTCTGGAACCCCTCGATCAAGGCGACGACCTTCTTGAGGTCGACGAAGGCGAGCAGTGCGACGAGTAGCGCCACGCTCAGGATGAGGGGGATGAGCACTTTTGGTTGGAGCAGCGTTTTCATTTACGTTTTGGATTCTCCCAGGTCATGTCGCCTCCCAGGCGCCCCTGTCCGTTGATACTGATCGAGCGGGCCGGGCATGGCGCGTTCCGCCTCGTCCTCCAACCGCTTCTCGTTGCGTCGCACCAGGATGACGCCCGCGATGATGACGATCACGGCGAGGACAACCAAGACGATGCCCACGGGCCCCTCGACCCGGTGGACATTGTCGCCCAGCAGGTAGCCGCCGAGCCCGTAAATGGTGGCCCACACGACGCCACCCGCCGCGTTGAACAGCAGGAAGCGGGGCCATGCCATACGGTTCGTGCCGGCCAAGAAGGCCGCCAGGGCGCGCAGAACCGCCACGAAGCGCCCGAAGAAGACGACCTTGCCGCCGTGTTTACGGAACAAGTACTGCCCCAACTTCATCTTGCGCTCGTCGATACGGATGTACCGGCCGTAGCGCCGTAAGAGGCGGTAGCCGCCCTCGCGGCCGATCCAGAAGCCGACATTGTCGCCCAGGATCGCGCCGGCGGCCGCCGCCGCGATCACGAAGGGGATAAAGAGATGATGCGTCGTGCCAGCGTAGATGGCGGCGGCGAGCAACATGGTCTCGCCCGGAAAGGGGATACCGATGCTCTCGATGGCCACGAAGAGCAGCACGGCCCAATAGCCGTAGGCGGCGAGCAGGTGGGTGAGATCATGGGTGACAAAATGCATAGCCTGCCTACCAGAGCTCGCCGCCGCCGACGAGGATGTACAGGATAGGGCCGATGCCCCAAATGATGCTCACCACACCCCACACGACTTTCTGGACCGCGCCGAGATCGGATCGCCCCGCGATGTTGATCCAGGCCAGCACCATGGCGACCGGGTGCAACACCACGGACACGACAAACTCCAAAAGTCCCTTCATCATCACCTCCACACGATAGAAAATTATAGAAGGTGAGAGGGTGGCACGCGTGCATCCTCCCACGTCCAACGTTTGGGCCATGGTCGACCGTTACGACCAGCGGCTAACGCCGCTTCGACGTGTGCCGCCCCGTCGTGGTGGCGTCCCCGGTTTCGTCCACCCCCTCGACGACAACGCGCTCCTTGCGCACCGTGTCGGTGACCTGCCGCTGCTCCTCAGTCGCTTGCTTGTGCAGGCGCACCTCTTCGGTCTCATGGAGTTGCTTACCGACGACGGCCTCCTCGCCCATCACCGGCACGTCGATGTCCTGGTTCTGGAACGCGTTCTGGAGGTCGGCCTGGTTCGCCTGCCCGCTCACTGGGACGCGCTCCACCGTGACCTCCTCGCGCCGCAGCGTGACGGGGATGTTCTGTTGCTCGGTCACGACCTCTTTGTGCAGACGGACATCCCCGATCTGCTCCTGGCGCTTGCCCACGGTCAACTCTTCCTCATAGACCGGGACGTTGATGGTGTCGTCGGCGCGCGTCGTCGCCTGGGCCTGACGCGGCGCGGGCGTCGTCTGCCGCGTGCGCGTTGTCGTCGTCGCGGTATCGGCCACCGTCGCGGTCTGCGCATAGCTGTCGTCGTCCATCATGCCACTCGTCGCGCCGCCGGTGGGCGGGTTATCGTAGCGCTCACCGGCCAGGTCATCTTTGCGTAGGTTCAACTGCACGTTGCCCTCGGCGTCGGTGCTCTGGACGGCGCTTACGGGGATATAGAGGTCCTTGTGGAACAGGAAGCCCTTCTGCACCGTGATATAGCCGCCCTGCGGGTCGTAGGCGTGCAGCGTACCGATCTTCTCACCGGCCATATCATTAACCGTCGCGCCCTCGTAGAATTGTTGTCCCGTCATCTGTCTGTCTCCTTTTCGCGTTTGATGTAATCGGTTGATCTATTGTGTGTCGCGCGCCGCGTGGCGCATGCCCAGGGTGCCGCCTATCGCGCCCGCCACCAGACCGACCACCAGCCCGATCAGCGTGCCCCAGGCCGTGGTCTTGGCCGTGTCGACGGCCTGCTGCGCCTGCGCTGGCGTGAGATTCTTGGCCGTCCCGGTGACGCTGGCGCCGAGTTGGCCCAGGTTAATACCCAACCCGTTGGCGATGCCGCCCGCGTTGCCGATGATGGCGCCGAGACCCTGCGTAGCCAGCCACAGCAGGATGGGCAGCGCCAACAGGAAGACGAGCGCGCCGTTGAGGGCCGCCCAGCCACGCTCATGCACCGCCGCCGTGCGGCCGGCCACGTAGCCGCCGACCAGGAAGGCGATGATCGCGCTGATCCCGGCCCAGATGGCCGAATACTGTCCGGCGTTCTGGTTGCCGCTGCCCTGGACAGCCGCCCCCGTGTTCACGGTCGATGCGCCGATGGCGAGCCCCAAGAGGCTCAACACCAGCAACGTGAAGAACGCGGCAAGCAGGCCGGCCCAGATCGGACCCCAGCGCACGCGGTCAGCCGGCAGGTTCATCACTTGCGAGACGTTGCGCGTCGTCGTTTCACGCGTCTCCCGTCCATAGTTCACGGTCTCGACGGGGGCCGCCGTCATGCCATCCGCCGGCGCTTGCCCGAGCGCCGCACCGCGTGTACGGGTTTGATCGTTGTTCGCCATGTCTGTCTCCTCCCTTCGATGGGCCATTGACGCCAAGTGGCGTCACATCCGGTCGTCCATCGTGTCCCCGTTGCGTCCCGTGTCACGCGGGTATCAGGTACAAGGTGTAGTCTAGAGCGCCATTCAAGTAATCGTGCAGGGGCTTGGCAGGGGGCAGAGTGAGGGCGTAGGATGGAAAGAGATCAGTCAACGAGCCGTACAGGAGAAGATAATGCGTCCGATGCCGTGGCAGCCCCCC
>JAABUJ010004783.1_pt1 | contig 13999 bp, 21 predicted proteins | sample 5559131 | NCBI WGS metagenome assembly JAABUJ01 (sample SAMN10711875, study PRJNA513366) | rock metagenome | isolation source: Antarctica rocks | place: Antarctica: Victoria Land, Mt New Zealand nord | collected 2016-01-07
CTGACCTGTGGCCGTCCTCGCCGATCGTTATGGCCTCGTTGCGGTAAGATATCCCATGAGGCAACAACCTGTCGACGGGTTACATTCTTCCGTGAGGCAATACGCCAATTCTAATTGTCGCTGAACATCCCATCCCTGAGCCGGGCTCCGGTGGGACGTGTGACCGACACACAGACACGATCCCGAGCGGGGCGCGCCGGCCCCACGCTCAGGATTCGGCGCGGGAGCAGAGCGCGCGTGGATAAGAGCCGGGGCTGCCAGGAGACGCGGCCGCTTTGCCCGGTGTCCGGGCACACAACCAGCGGGCATCCGACACCAGGCATGGCCCATGCGACCGGAGCGGGCGGGGTGCATGGCATCACGGAGCCCGGGACGGTGCCTGGCGCTGGATGGGCGATCCGCCGCGTGAGGAAGCAGGGCGTGGGAGGTGGTCAGATGAGAGGCGGGCCGCCGGGACAGGGGCCGCCGGCCCGTGGGCCGATCGGCGTGGCGTTGACGCTCATCGTCGCCCTGGGCGCGCTGGTGCTCGCCCGCACGGGGCTTCGCCAGGGCCTGCTCTACGCGCTCGGCCTCGGCTGCGGGGTCACCTTGTATCAATCCCGTTTCAGCTTCAGCGCGGCCTTTCGGCAGGCGGTCGCGCACGGGCAGGGACGGGACGTGCGTGCGCACCTGCTGTTGCTGGCCGCGACGAGCGTGGTGTGCGCGCCGCTCCTGGCGTACGCACCCCGTGTCTTCGGCGTCCCCCCGCACGGCGTCGTCGCTCCGGTCGGGGTGGGTGTCGCCGTCGGCGCCGTCCTGTTCGGGCTGGGCATGCAACTCGGCGGCGCCTGCGCGGGCGGCCTGCTCTACGACGTGGGCAGCGGCTACGTGGCCCTGCTCGTGACTCTGGCCGGCTTCCTCGGCGGCACGGTCCTCGGCGCTTGGCACTGGCGCTTCTGGACGTACACCCTCCCGTCGCTGCCGCCGGTCTCCCTCGCCCAGGGGCCGTGGGGCTACGGGGGCGCCCTCGCGGCGCAACTCGGCGCGCTCGGCCTGCTCGCCCTGGCGACCGCTGTTGTGGCGCGTCGCCATCCCGCGCCGCCTGCGCAGGTGGCCCGGTCCCGAGGCACACGGGGCCTGCGGGGGCCATGGCCCGTCTGGGTCGGCGCCCTGCTCTTGGCGGCCCTCAATGCGCTCACGCTGCTGGTGAAGGGCACGCCCTGGGGCATCACGAGCGCCTTCACCCTGGTTGGCTCCCGGGTGGCCGGCGCGCTTGGCGTCCCCGTCGCCTCCTGGGCCTACTGGGCGGGCCCGCGGGCGGGGAGTCTCCACGCGCCGCTGCTCGCCGACGCGACGGTGGTGATGGACGGCGGCATCGTCCTGGGCGCCCTCCTCGCCGCCGCGCTGGCCGGAACCCTCGTCCTGCGACGACCGATCGCCTGGCCGACAGCCGCGGTGGCGCTAGGGGGTAGGGTCCTGATGGGCTACGGCGCGGTCCTGGCCGATGGGTGTACCGTCGGCGGCTATTTGGGGGGAATCGCCTCCTTCAGCCTCCACGGCTGGCTCTGGGCCGGCATGGCGCTGGTCGGGACCTCCGTGGGTGGTCGCCTCGTCACGCGACGGGGCGTGCCTGTCATCCGCCTCCCACGTCCCGACTGGTGAGGGCCGGGCCGGCGCCGTCGGGGGCAATCCCCGTGGTGTGCGCAACCAGACGCATGCGCATCACATCTCCTCCCGTCCTCTCAGGCACGGCGACGTCACCCAGAGGCGGCGGGCCTGCATCCACATCCTCGACGCACAGACAGGCCGGTTATTCCGTGGACTTGTCCTCAACACAGGGGCTCTTGTTGCATATAACGTGAATTGGGTGGGGCTGGGCGCTAGCGCCGTAGTGGGAGTGGGCCGATGTCCGTGCCAATACACCAGGCCGGTTACTCCCATTGCCGTCGCAGCTGGCGACGGGAGCCAGGACAGCGTCTGTGCGTCTGTTCTGCGCGGGGGCTATCCTTTGCTACCGCACGTTCTGTAGGCGCTAGCCTGCCTTTATCGACGACTCCACGATCCCGCCAGCGCCGCCAGCAGCGCCTCAACCGCTTCGACGACGTGCTCCACCGTGACCCCCTCGTGCGGTAATCTGTGGCGAGGCGTTTCCCTGATGGGCGCTGGCCCCACGCTCATCCGACCCTCCGCGTGGCCGTGGGGCGGCGTCGGCGTCAGCGTCGGCGTCGGCGTGATGGTACCGGGCGGCCCCGCGACCGTCGTTAACGGGTGGCGGATGGTCTGCTCGTCGGAGGCGACCGCCGGTTGGTTGTGCGCGATGCTCGTGATCCAGAGCGCCAGCAGCGCGGCGGCCAGCAGGAGGGTCAGTGTGCGCCCCATGTATCCTCCCCTTGTGCCAATCAATATGCGTCGCCCCGTGCAGGACGCCAGACGACACGCGGAGGAGACGACCGCGCCCGTGCGGTCGTCTCCTCCGCGCCCTCCCGCCGGTCGCACCCTACTCGATCTTACCGACTGCCTGGCTCACGTCGGCCGGCGTCTCGAACGAGTCGTCCGGTAACTTGTCCAGCGTCGCGCGCACGTTCTCATCGGCGCCCTCCTGCTGGGCTTTCTTAATGAGGTCGGCCTTACGGGCCGGATAGTCGAGACCTTTGAGGTATTTCTGTAGCTGGATCGGATTCACCGTTGCCATGCGTCATGCTCCTTCCTGCCGCGCCCCGCCATGAACACAGCGCGCGGTCGCTATCTCACTATCTCGTCATCTCGTTCCGCCGTGGTGAGGGGACGCCCCCCGCTCGCCGTCCTGGTTCGTCCGTTGCTCGTGTCCGACGACCTCCTGATCGCGCTGTGACCGGGTATCCATCCGGTCCATCCCCTCGGCGACCTGCACGAATCGTACCGTCACCCTGGTGTCCGGATGCCCATCACCAGCCCCACGCGCCCATCGTCATGTGGCTGGACGGAGGAGGCCGTTCTCCACGACGAGGGCGATGGCAAGCGTCTTGTAGCCGATCGTATCGAACAACACGACCATCTTGTCGCCTTCGTAGCGCACGATCAGCCCCTCGCCCCACCTCTGATGCGCCACGCGGCTGTCGATGGGGAACGGCTCGGCGCTCTTGTCTTCGACCACGACGATGCCGGCGTCGCAGTTGTCGCAATACCCACACGGCTCATGCACGGGCTCACCGAAATAGTTGAGCAGGTAGCCGCGCCGGCAATCCATTACCTCGGCGTAGCCCTGCATCATCTCGATGCGTGAATGGACAAACAGGTGGTGGCGCTCCTCGGCCTGGACCGCCACCTCGGCTACGGCGTGGGCGTCGCGCATGTCCGCCGTCGCCGCCACTTCGCCCGTCGCGGTGACCTCCAGCACGCCAACCTCTTCCAGCCGGCTGATCGCCGTGCCCAGCTTCGATTGTGAGAGGTCGGTCTCCGCACGCAACTCACCCGGTTCGACTGGCTCCTGGTGATGTTTCTGCACTGTGTGGGCGACGCGCTCGGCCGCCGCGACGTCGACGTGGCCGCTGCCGGCGAAGAAACGGCGCAATCCCAGGTCTTCGGGGCGGTAGAACAGGATCGCCCGCGCGGGTTCGCCGTCGCGTCCGGCCCGCCCAATCTCCTGGTAGTAGGCATCGAGCGACTCGCTGATATCGTGGTGGAACACGAAGCGCACGTTGGGCTTGTCGATCCCCATGCCGAAGGCCGTCGTGGCGACGATGACATCGAGCTCATCGCGCATGAACGCCTCCTGCGTCGCGTCGCGCTCGTGCGGCTTTAACCCCGCATGGTAGGAGCGGGCGCGCAGTCCCCGCGCCCCCAGTTCCTCGGCGTGCCGGTGCGTCGCGGCGTAAACGATGCCCGGCTTCGCGGCTGACGCGACCTGGTCGAGCAGGGCCTGACGCTTGCCACGCTCATCCTCGAACCGTTCGACGCCAAGCCAGATGTTCGGGCGATTGAAGCCGTGCACGATCAACCGTGGTTCATGCATGTGCAGGCGCTCCACGATCTCGGCGCGCATCGGCGGCGAGGCCGTCGCCGTCAGCGCCAACACGGTGGGGTGACCAAGCGCCTCGACCACGGGGCCGAGCGTGAGGTAATCGGGCCGGAAATCGTGGCCCCATTCGCTGAGGCAGTGCGCCTCGTCGACGACGAGGAGCGACGGCCGCGCGTCCCGTAAGTGGGCCAGCGTGTCCTCGTTGCGGAACTGCTCGGGCGCGAGGAACAAGAAGCGGAGCCGGTGCGCGTCCAACGCCTCCCAGGCGTCGTGGCGTGCGGACGCGCGCTCGGCCGAGTTGACGACGGCGGCGTCGCCGATATCCTCCTGCCGGATCGCGTCGAGTTGGTCGCGCTGCAGGGCGATGAGCGGCGACACGATCACGGCCGGCCCCGACGATAAGAGCGCGGCGATCTGGTAAATCGCCGATTTCCCGGCTCCGGTCGGCATGACGGCGAGGGTGTCGTGGCCCGCGAGCACGCTCTCGATCGCCTCGACCTGCCCCGGATGCAGGCGCTCATACCCAAGCGTGTCGCGCGCGACGGACGCGATGCGGCGATGATCTACGATGACGGTCACGATAGACCCTTTCAGGAGTTGTCGGTTGTCAGGCGCCGGATGTCAGGCGCCCGTCTCACGAGCGGACGCATCCGTAGAATCCGCGCTTATGCGGCCCTGTCTCGGCGCTATCCCGCGGCCGTGTTCCGGCTTCCGACGCGTACCCGGTCGGCGCATTGGCGCGCCTCCGCCCAGATGGAGCGGGGGCGATCGGCCGGCGTGGCCGCGCGGGCGACCGCGTGGGCGGCGTGCGCGACATCCGGCGTGGTGAGGCGGATGAAGCTGGGGGCGTTGCCGTTGACGGGTGTGGCCGCGCCCTGGAACACCTGCGAAACCAGCCGGGTCGGCCGGGAGGCCTCCGGCCGGTTGAGCATTTTCACGAAAGGTATGACGGCGATGAAGAGGGCCAGCGGAGGTGCGACCATTTCGGTGGCGACGGCGACCCCAATGCCCCCATAATAGCCCACGGTCAGGGGCCAGTTGATCTCCACCGGACCCACCCGGCTCGTCAACCCTCGTTCTTGTTGTTTGTGGTCGTCTTGATCAGCCATATCTTCTCCTCCCGTACAGGTGAGGCCGTCTGTCCTGGCGACCATGCGCATCCGTTGTTTCCCGTAGAGCGGGTCCAGGGATGTCCCACCATCGACAGCGTGGCACGTCCGGCGCCGCATCGGCCTGCGCGTGCACCCCATCCCTTAACGTACAAGCGCACGGGGCGTGCCATGCGTGGGCCCGGCCACATGACCGTGACGCGTGACCCCTGTGGAAATTGGAAAAGTGCGGCGGGCGCACCCAGCGTCACGCGTGTCGAGCGCGTCAAACGGCCTGTGGTTACGCATGACACCGACCTGTCGATGAGGCTCCATCAACGTTCGCCCGCCGCATCTTCAAACGTGGCGCGTCCAGGCCCGTCCCCGTCCAGGCCGGCCCCGTCGTCGCGCGGCACCCGTGGGATGCCCCGTCCGACGAAGCGACGATCATGCCAGGGGCGCTCCAGCCCGTCCGGGGTCATCCCGCCGTCGCCCTCGTGAGGAGGACCTCGATCCGCGCCAGCAGTCACGGGAACTCGACCGGCTTGGGGTGGTAGTCATCGCACCCCGCCTCCAACGCCTTGTCACGGGCACCCGCCATGGCGGGTGCCGTCAGGGCGATGCGGGGGACGGAGCGGGTCTCCGGCCGCGCCTTGATCTGTCGCATCGCCTCCAGGCCGTCTATCACGGGTAGGTTCACGCCCATCAGGATGATGTCCGGCCCCTCGGAGGCCTCCGTTGTCGTGGTGGTGCGATCGCGTTCGCCTACCGCCACAACGGTTATGTCGTGTGCGGTCGCTGCCACAGCGGTTGTGTCATGTTCCGCGCCCGTCGCCGCCGTCGTTATGTCATGTTCCACAACGTGCTCCCGTCACAGGTTCATGGGTCGACACGCCAGCGACCCTCACTATAGACGAGGCGGCGTTCCTCACGGCGTGTGTCCAGGCGCGCGAGCTGGGCCGGGAGTCCGTTGAGCGCCGTTGTTATGTCGAATAGATCCCTTCCCCTGACAGAGACGAAGACCCCATCAGCCTTGAGTTGGAGCGTGGCTGGCGCCGGACGCTCCCCGATCCCAAGGGCGGCGGCGAGGGCGGGGGCGACGCCGGCTGGGGCCGTCGCGGGGACGACGAGCCGAGCCAGAGGCAAGGGTGGGCCGGACGTGGCGAGCAGGAGCACGCCCCAGGGGTGCTGCTCCTCGCCGCGCACGGGCAGGAACGTGTGGCGCTCCACCGTGACGCCGGTGGCGTGCAGCGCCTCGGCGAGTGAGCCAATGTCGTCAGCCGTGATATGATCCGTCGTCAGGGTGACGTGCGCCAATAGGACGCCGCCTGTCGTGTTGTCCTCGTGTAGGTGGGCCATGTCCCTATCTATCCGTCCAGGGCTTCCAGGTCGGCTCGCAATGCGGCCCGTAATTGTTCGCGTTCGGCACGGCCGTTTCCCGCATGAAAAAGTGCGCCAGTCTGCGTGTCCTCAACCTGTACCCAACAGGAGGATTGGTCGAGGCTCTGCGTACCTGCCCCTCGATCCGGAGCTTCACTAGCGCGCATTGGGCCAGGTGTCAACACTTTTGACAGCATGGCGTGCTCGGTAGTGGATTGCCCCGATACACCGGACGTGGCGCCTGACGCCTCCGACCGTGTCCCAGGTGTCAACACTTTTGACAGTGAGGCGTGCCCCTGCGCCGTACGCGCCGCGCGCACTTCGGAGAGGCTGGGCAGGTCCCCATTGAGCGCGCGGGCGATAAACGCGCCACGGTCCGGCTCCGCACAGCGATCGATGGAGAGCGCCACCGATGGCGGCAACCCGGCGCGCACGATGGCCACGATGTCAGGGCTGTCGAGGAGACGGAGGCGCTGTGCGACGTGCTCGTGGCTCTTGTGGATGTAGGCGGCCATGTCGCGCAGGGAGAAACCGCGACGGTCCATCAGCCGCTTGTATGCCGCGGCTTCATCGATTGGGTTGAGGTCTTCGCGCTGGATGTTTTCCAGCAAGGCCAGTGTCTCCATGGCATCGTCGTCGAGGTCGCGCACGATGCACGGGAGCGCCAACAGCCCGGCGAACTCGCCCGCGCGGTAGCGACGTTCGCCGGCGGCAATCTGGTAGCTTCCCTCGTCGTCTGGCGCTTGGCGCACGAGCAGCGGCTGGAGCACGCCGACTTGCGTGATTGAGAGGGTCAATTCGCGTAGCTTATCCCCGTCGAACTCTTTGCGCGGCTGAAACGGGTTGGGGACGAGCCGTGTTATGTCGATGAGCTGGGCGCCCTCCAAATCTTCGACGCCGGTGGGCTGCATGGCCTGGAAGAATGCCCCCACGCCACGTTGTTGTGGCCGGCTAGCCATGGGCCACCGCCTCTCCCACCCTAACCATGCCCCATGTGTGCATCAGGGTATCGGCGATCGCGCCGTACGCCAGGGCGGTCTCGCTGCGCGCGGCGTACGTGGTGATCGGAACACCCGCGGCGGCCGCCTCCGACATCTTAATGCTGCGCTTGATTTCGCCGAGGATAGGAATCTGGCGACCGATGGTTGCCCGGATCTCCTCAATGACCGTGCGCACATGCGTCGAGCGACTGTCGACCATGGTGAGGACGATGCCCGCGACCGTGAGGTGTGGGTTGAGCTTGCCCTTGCGTATGCGTGCGATGGAGCCCAGTAGCAGCTGTAGACCGTGGGCCGCGAGGTATTCGGGGACGATCGGGACGATGACCTCCCGCGCGGCGGTGAGCGCGTTGACGACGAGCAGACCCAGACTGGGTGGACAGTCAATCAGCACGACGTCGTACGCGTCCTCTACGGAGGCGAGCAACTCGGAGAGCACGTACTCGCGACGGTTGGCGCTGATAAGCTCCATTTCGGCGGCGGCGAGGTCGATACTCGACGATAGGAGCGCTAGACCTGGGGCGACAGGCTGGATATAGTCGTCGAACGCGGGTGCCTCGTCGTGCTCCATGTAGTGCGCGATGGCCGCGTAGACGGTCGGTCGGTCGGCCTGGGCCGCCCCGATGGACGCGGTGAGAGACGCTTGTGGGTCCAGGTCCACCAGCAACACGCGCTGGCCACGCTCGGCAAGGGCGGCGCCGAGCGCGAGGGCCGTGGAGGTCTTCGCGGTCCCTCCCTTCTGATTTGAGATGGCCACCACTCTACTCATGGTCTCACGCTCCTTATACACTCAGGCGCTTTCTCGTTCATTATGTCAACCATTCCCCGTTAGCGCGCTATGTTTTGTCATCCGCCCGAAGTGGCCCCTCGTCCGCGCTTGGTCGGCGTCGAGTAGCTCGTTATACTCGGGTGTGGTCGGAGCGCCGACCCGGGGCTCCGTACCCGTGCGCTCTCTCTGTTCACGCGTGTCCTGCGCCTCTCCATGCCTATAGGTCGTGTCCGCCGCTGACGGGCAAGTAGGTTCCGCTGACGAAATCGGCCAGGGGCGAGGCGTAGAAGAGCACCGCGCCGGCGATGTGCTCGGGCCGTCCCTGGTAGCCCAGCGGCGTCGTCGCGATCAGGCGCTCCAGGTCCGCGCGCGGCGCGGCGTCGGCGCGTGGTGTGGCGATCCAGCCGGGGGCGACCACGTTGACGGTGATGCCATCCGGCCCCAACTCCAGGGCCAGATTGCGCGAGAGGGCGACCATGGCCCCCTTACTCGCGGCATAGGCGGCGAAGTGGGGCGCGGGGGTGTCCAGGGCCACGGTGGCGATGTTGACGATGCGGCCCCAGCGCCTGTCCCGCATGGCGGGGACGGTGGCGCGACAGGTGTTGACGACGCCGTGCAGGTTGAGGTCGATCATCCCCTGGTAATCGTCGTGCGTCAGGTCGAAGGGTGGGGCGGCGCGCAGTTCGCGGCCGGCGTTGTTGACCACGATGTCCACGGGCCCCAGCTCGCGCGCGGCCCGGGCGATCATCGCCTCGACCTCCGTGGCGTCGCGCACGTCGGCTTGGTGGGCGAGCGCCCGCCCGCCGGCCCGTTCGATGGCGGCGGTGACGGCCGCAGCCGCCTGCGCGCTCGACGCGTAGTTGACGACGACGGCGGCGCCGGCCTCCCCCAAGGTGCGCGCCATTTCCGCCCCGAGTCCCTGCGAGGCCCCGGTGACGAGGGCGACATGGCCCCCAAGGTCGATCGTGATCATAGGCTGCGACTCTCCCCTCGTCGTCCCGGTCTCTTCGGGTGCTCATTGTCATCCTGATCGTGCGGTACAGCTATAGTGGTGTGGTCGGTGGCGCCGCAGGCAGGTGTGGTGTCTCGGGTGATGGTGGCACGTCGGCGTCGAGCGTCGCCAGATCGTCGAGGTCCTGGGCGTCGAGGGTGTCCACGTCATCGGCAGCGCGCAGGTCGTCCGGGTCGCGTGTCACGCGTCCGCCGCCCCGTAGACGGCCGCATACAGGCGGTCCAGCTCCTGGCGCGCCGCGATGAGGTCGTCGAGCACGTCGATCATGTGGTCGAGCGGCGCGGCCAGGTCCTGTGGCTCACCGCTCTCTTGGACGTCTCGCGCCTCCTGCACCTCCTGCAGGACGCGGTGGACGAGACGCATCAACACCGCGTCGATCTCCGCGCCGTGCTCCTCACGACGTTGCTCGTCGTCTTCGTCGCGGTCGATGCGGTTTCGGGGGTCCGTGGCGTCGATCATCGGGGCTTCTCCTCCGTGTCGGTGGTGGTGTGTGCCTGCGCCGCAGCCTCCTGGCGCTTGCGCCGGCGGTACGCGCGGAAGTAGGCGGCGCGGGAGTTGGTGGGCTGGTAGTTGGGGTCCTTGCGCACGGTCCAGCCCTGCTGGCCGGCGTGCTCGGCGCGATAGCGCTCCACCTCGTCCGCGGCGATCAGGTTGCGGCCCAACTCCTCAACGTAGCGCACGACGATGGTCCCGTTCGCTACCACTTTGCGCAGCGACGTCGGCTGCACGCCTAACGCGTGGGCCGCCTCCGTCGTGGTGTAATAGGTGATACCGTCGATCGTCAGTGGCATGGAACCCTCCTCCTTGGAGGGTACCGTATGCCCCTGTTCATCCGCTACCTCGTCCATGACAACACGCATGTTCGTCATCTCGTGGCGCTCCCCTGTGCCCGCGGCGCCCCACAGGTGCGCGGTGGGGCGGGTGAGATTCCGCCCCACCTCCCGTGGCCGGCGAGCCGTTTCCTCTGCCAGTGAGGGATTGGCCTCGGGCCGTTTTCCCCATGGTCCTCATTCGTCCGGTTACGCGGCCCGGTGGCGCGCGTGCTCCCGGTCCTCGTCGCTGGCGTCGAGCGTCGCATCGAGGGCGTGGACCATGTGGCGCAGAGAGGCGTCCTCCGGCCGGCCACTGGCCAGCCGCGCCGCGATCACGGCGACGCCGTGCAGCACCGTCGAGTGATCCCGGTGGCCGAGGAGTCGGCCGATCCGCCGGGCGGGGAACGCCGCGTTGCGCGCACGCATGGGTCAGGTCAACCGCACGTGCATCAGGTACATCGCCACCGGGCGGGCCTCCACGAACGGATGCGCGCGGCAGGGGGAGCGGAGGTGCGCCGGTGTCACGGTGTAGGCGTCGGCGACGGCCTGACGGATGAGGCGGGCCTCGGCACGTTGCGCGTGCCGGAGCCGGAGGAGCGCCGCGTGGCGCTCCGCGTCGTGGCTGTTAGGATGCATCGTCGGGTCCTCCCGTGTTGTCGGCATAGGGACCCAACGCCCCCAGGCCCTCATCCATGTGGCGAACGCGCGCATGTTCGTCCTCATACAACGCCTCGAAGGCGGCGACGAGCAGCGTGCGTCCCCAGGGGGCCAGGGCGTCGTCGTTGAGAGTGTCGAGGGTGTCGAGGGCCTGCGCGGCCAGGGCCTCCGCGTCCGCACGTTGCACCCGGAAGAGCCGTGCGATCTGGCAGCACGCCTCGGGTGTCGGTGTTATGTCAACAGTGTCCATCACGTTTCCCTTCTACCAGTCCCCGGCGTCGCCGTCGGCGTCTAGGCGCGTGTCGCCCCGGTCGGGCATCCCCAGGACCTCACCGACGGGGCGCAGGCCGGCGATGTCCCGTAGCTCCTGGCTGACCTGGCCCTGTGTGAGTGCCGCCAGGGCCTCGATCAACAGGGCAAAGTTTTCCCTGTCGAGGGCGGCGAGGGCGCGCAGTTCCGTACCCTTGCATGCGTGCGGAGCCAAGGCGTCCCAGGCATCTCTGGCTTGCGCAAGCCAGACGCTACGCGGCGTGCTGATGGTCCAGGTCATAGGTTCCTCCTCCCTTGCGCGGCGTGATGTCGTGGGTGTTGCAGGCGTCGCAGTGGAAAATGAACGAGCCGGGGTCGATGTCCACCAGTTCGGCGCCGGTGTACGACGGCCAGGGTTCGGCGTCGGCGGGGTCGCCGGTGTCGTTGAGGGTGGCGACGCGGCAAGCGCGGCGCTCGTCGTAGAGCACGCGCAGGCTGTCACTGCCGCAGTACGGGCAGGTCCAGACGATGGCCGCGTGTGGTGCAGCGGTAACGGCGGGGGTGGCTGTCTTGGTGGGCATGGTGGTTGTTCCTCATCACTGGTGGGGAGGGGAGCGGGGCGGCTCCCCTCGACATAACTAATACTCCTCGGGTAGAAGTAGGGTGGTAGCGGCGCGGTGGCCGTCGGCGGCGGCGGCCTCGGTGATGATCCAGATTGTGACGCCCTCGGCGACGACGTAGGCGCTCAGGAGGCGGGAGACGTCGCGGAGGGCAGCGTCATTAGCGGCGCGATCATGGGCGTCGAGGTCGCCCCAATCGCCGCTGGCATGGCGCTGGAGGAGGGTAGAGGGGGAGGTGTCGGCGGCGGCGAGGGCGACGAGCGCCCCCGGCGTGGCGACGATCTGGCCTAGTTGGTCCACGAACAGCACAATCATCGGTGTCGGCTCCATCGACTATGAGGGGGGAGGGCTGGCGGGGATGCCAGCCCTCGGGAGGCGCCAGGGGTGCTACCAGGCGTACCAGGGGACAGGTAGGGGCTTTTGAGGGTAGGTTAGCCACTCTGCCATTATGCCACCTGCCGGGCAGGGGCGGGTGAGGCGGTTGGGAAGGTCGCGGGCCAGGGCAAGGGGATGAAGGAGCCGCGTGGCAGCGGACGCCCGGCGAGCAGGGTGGCGCAGATGTGGATGACACCGCGCCGGAAACAACTTAGGAGGCGTGGCCGTGACCGCCGGGTCGGCGTCACCGGCAGCGAGACGCACAACGCGGGCGTCAGGGCGTCCAGGGTGATGACGGCCCCGTCCGCGGCGGCCTCGACGGCTCCGCCGACGCTCACGGTCCACAAGGTGGCGACCGCCATGGCCAACCAAAGTCGGCTGGCACGCTCTGGTCGGGTCATTTTCGTCTGTTGCCAGTCCCAGCCGCCCCGCTTACAATCCTTAAACCCGCACTCAATCCACGCCCGTAAGCCGTACCAGGCGGCCTCGGCACCCGCAGGGGGCAGGTCGGTCAGGATCAGCCACGGATCGGTGTGCGGCTCCGTCCACTGGGCGAGTAACGTGCAGGTCAAGCGGCAGGAGGAGCTGGCGAAACAGTCGACCGCGCCCTTCCACCCGTCGGTCCCCCGGCACACCACCGTGGCCAAGGGCCGGAAGCGCGTTTGCCCCGTCGGGCGATAGTGCCCTTGCTGGTTGATGCGCAGGAACGGATGCCAGTGCTGTGCCACAATCGCCTGGAAGAGCCAGCGCGCATACAAGCCGCGGTCGGCTAACACGATAACCAGCCAGTCCTCCGGCACCTCGCCTCCCACCTGCCGGAGCAGGCGCTCCCAGTGCGGCCGCCATTTTCCTTTGGTCGTGGCCGGCACAACGTGCCAGGCCACCGGGATGGCGCAGCCCCGATAGACCACGCTGATCGCCAGCACCGTGAAGCGCTGCCCCAGCGTGGTCGCGTCCAGCACCAGAGCCAACCGGCGCTCGCCGGGCGGCCACAGCGCCAGCACCCAGCCCAGCAGCGGCGCGAAGCAGACGCTCACATCAACCGCCCGCCGCCCCTTGCCCCGTTGATCCGCCGCATCATAGCACCATTCGCGCAACTGTTGGCGTTGTGCGTCATACCCCGTCCCCAGCAGCGTCGCCAGGAACGTGGACACCGTGGTCAGGCCGCACGACTGCGTCAGCACCATCTCATAACTCCAATACGCCAAGACCCGTGCCTGCGCCGGCGTCACCACCCCGAAGCGGCTTGACACCTCCGCGATCCATGGTGATACTCCCCCTTGATGAGACATGGCTGCCCTCCCCTACGCCTGGTCGATTTAGCACCTTCCAGCGTAGCAGGGTAGCCGGTCTCATCGCTCTCGTGTCACCCCTTCTCAGTGTGGCTTTGTGGTTAACCTACCCTCAAAAGGGCACCCCCTCCGGCACCGCGTCGAGCCACGCCTCCCAGCAGCGCAGCGGCGGGAGGTCGGCCGGGTCGCCGGTCGGCGGGTCTGGCAGGGCGGCGAGGATCTGCGTCACCTCCTGCTGGAGCCAGGGGTGCAGCACGGCATTGGACGCGCTCATCACCCCTGTGCCGCGCACCGTGCCCGTCATCGGATGGACCAGCGTGAGCAGCGTGGCCGTCCCGCCCCAGATGTCCTCATGGGGCTGACAGGCGGGGTGCTCCTCCGTGCTGCCACCTGGCTCCCGGCTGCGCGATCGCTTGGTAGGGACCGGCCTCATCCTGGCTGTAAGCGCCAGTTTTGATAATGCTGCTGGCGAACCCTTCGCCACTCGTTTCGAGCACGTCAAACGGTGCATGGGCACGCGTGCCAGCAACCCTCTACGAGGGCTCCAGCGAGGTTCGCCAGCAGCATCTTCGCAACGGCAACTAGTGTTAGTGCCGGCCCAAAGAGCGAGACGCGGGATGGTGGTAACATCGCAGACGACGGCAACAGGTCCCTACCGTGGCCTACCGGGAGGCTATCCCCAATGCTCACGAGGGGGCAGTTCGGACGGGACCCAGAGGTCGCGCACATCCTCCCCACGCTCATCCCGTACCCGTAAGTCGCGCAGAAAAT
>JAABUJ010004784.1_pt1 | contig 13999 bp, 9 predicted proteins | sample 5559131 | NCBI WGS metagenome assembly JAABUJ01 (sample SAMN10711875, study PRJNA513366) | rock metagenome | isolation source: Antarctica rocks | place: Antarctica: Victoria Land, Mt New Zealand nord | collected 2016-01-07
CACGACCGTCTCTCCGGTGCCAATCGGATGCCCTCCCTGGCCGACCTCATCACCCAACGCGCGACTGAGGCCCACGCCCCCGTGGCGCTCGCGGCGGCCTAGCCCCCGACTTTTCGATAAGATACCAATTGAACTTATTGCCGTTGACGTTTTGCGATCTGGCCTGATAGCATACGGGTGACTGGCAACAAGTTGTTGTTGGCTTGACAGATAGCAGCCCATACCAATGCAGCATGGCGGGGATAGCAGCCCTATCGTACCGTCATGCTCGTGTGAACGATGAAAGGATGGGGGAAGCTGCCTTCTATATATCAAGCGGTGGCTGCTAAGCATCTATCGTTTTAGTCCCAGTCAAACAGTTCGGCTGAAGAATCAGGTCCGTTATGATAGTAGTCTTTAGCCCGGCTACTAGCGCGGCGTATCGCCACTCTTTAATGTGACGAGTCTCCACGACGTGCGTGTACGGACTCCTAAATATTTTATCGCTGGACTGGTGTTCCCTACAGCCCACGCTCGCCACCTGTAAGCGTCTGTCGTCACGTCGCATGACATCGCCGTCACCGGTCGCGCGACTAGCCGCGCTCATTGGGACGTTGTCTTACCCTTTTAATCTTAATCAGCTTCATCGCGCGTGCCGCTTGATGGTGCACGGGCGTAGTCCTGCTACAGCTATGGGGAAAAACATGCAACCGCTTGTCGTCGTGCCCACATACAACGAGATCGCAAATATTGAGCCTCTGTTGACCGCAATCCTGGCGATCGCCCCCACCATACATGTGCTTGTCGTCGACGATGGCTCGCCCGATGGGACAGGCGATTGTGCCGAGCAGATCGCGGCAAGGACGCACCGCGTGCGCGTGATGCACCGCTCAGGCAAGCTGGGCCTGGCTACGGCCTATATCGCCGGCTTCCGCTACGCCCTCGCGCAGGGGTATGATCGAATTGTCCAGATGGACGCCGACTTCTCGCATCGTCCGGAGGATCTACCCCGCTTGCTGGCGCTGTCGACGCGCGCCGATGTGGTCATTGGGTCGCGCAATATTCCAGGTGGCCGAGCGGAGAACTGGTCGCCGTTGCGCCACGTTATCAGCAAGGGGGGAAGCCTCTACGCCCGCATGCTCCTCGGATTGCCGATCAAAGACTGCACCAGCGGCTTCAAATGCTTCCGCCGCGAGGCGCTCGCGACGATTGACCTCGAGCGCGTGGCATCGAACGGCTACGGCTTCCAGGTCGAAATGAATTACCTCTGTTACCGTGCCGGATTGCGTTTCGCCGAGGCTCCGATCGTCTTCCCAGATCGCACAGCGGGCCGGTCCAAAATGTCCGGGTCGATCGTTAGCGAGGCCGCGACCGTCGTGTGGCGCCTCAGGCGCGAAGCCCCCCATGCCGTGCCCGGTCGCGCGCGGTCGCTCGCCCCGCTGCCCGTCGCCCGCGCCGCGACGGCGTCCGTCGACACGTTGCCATCCCCTGTGATCGAGGTCGCGCGTCGTTGAATGCGGGGGCGGGATCGGCCCTTCGCCCTCGTCGCCCGCGGCCTCCGTGGGCGACCGCCGGGGTAATTACACGCGGTTAGGGGTTCTACCATGTCTATACTTGTGTCCGTCGTCGCGCTCGTCCTGTTCGCGCAGTCGTTGTTCTCATTGCACTTGATGCTGTATTCGTGGGAGGATACGGGGCGTCTCGAGGCGAGCCGCGGCCCGCGCTCTTTCTTGCCGCCCCGCCTGTCGTTCTCCGTCCTGCTCCCCGCGCGCCATGAAGAAACCGTCATCTACGACACGATCACGCGCGTGGCGTCGGCTGATTATCCGGCGCACTTGCTGGAGATTGTTGTCGTCTGTCACACCGACGACGACGGGACGATCGCTGAGGGGTTACGTGCCGCTCGCGCGCTCCCGTCACACTCGATCCGCGTTGAGACATTCTCCGGCCTGCCCATCAACAAGCCGCGCGGGCTCAACATCGGATTCGCGCGCACGTCGGGCGATGTCGTCACCATATTTGACGCCGAGGACGACGTCGACCCAGGCATCTTCAACGTGGTCAACACGGTGATGTTGCAGGAAGAGACCGGCATCGTGCAGGCCGGCGTCCAGTTGATGAATTTCCGCGACACCTGGTTCGGCATGCACAACTGTCTCGAGTATTTCTTCTGGTTCAAGAGCCGTTTGCACTTCCATGCCAAGGTCGGCATGATCCCGTTGGGCGGAAACACCGTCTTCATGCGGCGGGGGCTCATCGCGCGCGTGGGCGGATGGGACGAGGCCTGCTTGACGGAGGACGCCGAGATTGGGCTGCGCCTGAGCCTGTTGGGCGAACCGATCCGCGTGGTCTACAACGCGCGGCATGTGACACGCGAGGAAACGCCCGCGACCGTCGTTTCGTTTGTCAAGCAGCGCACACGGTGGCAGCAGGGTTTCCTGCAGGTCCTTCGCAAAGGCGCCTGGTTAGGTCTGCCGCGCATGGGGCAGCGTTTGCTCGCCCTCTATACGCTGTCGTACCCACTGGTCCAGGCGTCGCTCGCGCTGCTCTGGCCCGTGACGATCGCCACGGCAATCGGCCTCAAGCTGCCCGTCCCGGTGGCCATGGTGTCGTTCCTGCCGCTCTACGCGCTGCTCCTCCAACTGCTGGTGACGCTCGTCGGGGCGCGTGTGTTCGTCAAGGAGTATGATCTACGCTTCCCGCTCCTGCTGCCGCTCACCATGACGCTCACGTTCCTGCCGTTCCAGTGGCTTTTAGGGGTGAGCGCCTTACGCGCCGTGTATCGCGAGGCGCGCCGGCAGCACAATTGGGAAAAGACGGCCCACGCCGGCGCTCATCGCCGGATCGAGCCCCTCTCCGTCGCGCTCTTCGATCGTCTGCTCGATGAGGCTGGCGTCCACCTGGGCGCGGAGCGGGGCAGCGTCATGGCCGTGGATCACGCGGCGAACACGCTGACGATTCAGGCGAGTCGGGGCCTCCCCGACGCGATCGTCGCCTCGACGACGATCGCTGTCGGCGAAGGAATCGCCGGGTGGGTCGCGCGGACAGGGCGCCCGGTCGTCGTGGACGGGCGTCAACTGCCGGAGGATGTGCGGCCTCGTTTGCGACAGCCCGGACTCCGCTCGGCCGTCGTTCTCCCCGTCGCGCAGCACGGTCGGATGGTGGCTGTCTTGAGCGTATCGAGTCACCGCGCGGACCTCGGCGACGATGCCGTGCGCTGGCTCGACGAGCGCATTCGCCTCATCGCGACCGACTCAACCGCGGCTTCGCAGGGGGATCGCGCGCGGCCGCTGGGGGGAACGGCCATGGTCGAGCCCGCGTGGCCGCTCTAGCAGGGAGAGAGAATGATGATTGAACAACCACCGATGGCGCGCGACGAACGAGCGCTCGACGCGCCGCTAACCCTCGCCGGACGGGTCGCCGGTTTTGCCCTGGCCAGCGCCGCATGCGCGGGATTGTTCTGGCTGCTGTTATCCTATCCAGCGCTCATTTTCGCCGCGCCGCTGATTTATATGGGCGTGGCGCGCGTCGTACGTCGCGATCGGAGGCGATGACGCGTGCCAGGTCCCGATTGACACGTTAATTAATGGCGTGGAACGGCTTCTTGGTGGACTCTCACCCGGCCGCGCGTCTGGCCGTGCAGCCCGGCCTCCTAATCTGTGGTGGAGCAGTAGACAACATATGAAATCATACCTGAACATATCGAACCATTTACCACGCGTCGACCTGCGCCCGCGCGACGAATCGGCGCCGCCGGACCCCGTCGACCCGGCGGCCGCCCGTTTGATCCCCGAACGCAGCGCCCGTCGCCATGGGCTGCTCCCGTTCGCGATCACCTCTGATGCGATACACGTCGCCGTCGGCCCACAGACGGACCACGATGGGTTACGGGTCCTCGAGCGGCTGGAGCGTCCGGTGCGCCTCTTCCGGGCGTCGCACAGCGATCTGCAAGCGGCGCACCAACGGGTCTGGCGCGCGATCGTCGCGGACGACGAGGACGAGGAGGGGCCACACGCCGATAGACTGGACACCGGCGTGCGCCGTCCGCTCGGTGACCTCCTCATTGCGGGGGGAGCCGTCGACGCCGCCGACCTGACACGCGCGCTTGACCGCCAGCGCGCCGCTGGCGGTCGGCTTGGCGAGATCCTCATCAGTTCCGATATGCTCACCGCCCTCGACGTGGCACGGGCCCTGGCCGTACAGTTCGACCTCCCCCTGGTCGAGTTGTACGGGCAGAGGGATGCGGCATCCGATGCACGGCTCTTCGGCCTCATGCCAGCCGCCTTCTGGCGCGACCATTTGATTGTGCCCCTGCACGATCACGGCGATGCTCTGACGGTCGCCATGGCCGACCCGACCGATGACGCGGCGTTGCGGCAACTGCGCGACGCGACCGGAGGACGGGTACAACCCGTCGTGACCGGGGTGCGGGATGTCACCGCCGTGCTGCGCCGGGTCTACGAGCACGAGTATGTCCAGGAGAGCCGCCTGGGCCTCGCCACGCGGACGCCGTCGGATTCCGCGTCGCGCACGCTGGTCCGGACACAGCGCTGGGGGCTGCTTCTCATCGTACTCGCCCTGGCCGCCGGCCTCCTCATCGCGCCGCGACCGACGGCCGTCGGCGTCAATGCCGCGCTCCAACTGCTCTATGTGCTGCTCATGGTCTTCTATCTCGGCCTCGCCGCCGTCAAGCTGGGCCTGACCGCGCGCGTCGACCGCGTGGGCGGTGGCATCGACATCACGGTGGAGGAGCTAGCGGCCCTCGACCGGGCCAATCTCCCGATCTATACGGTGCTCGTGCCCGCGTACCGCGAGGGTAACGTGCTGCCGATCCTCGCCCGCGCCCTCTCCGCGCTCGACTACCCGCACGATCGGCTCGACGTCAAGCTGCTGCTCGAGGCCGATGACGCGGACACGATCGCGATGGCGCGCGCCCTGCGCCTCCCCAGCTTCATCGATATCGTGGTCGTCCCGGTCTCCGAACCGCGCACGAAGCCAAAAGCCTGCAACTACGGGCTGCAGTTGGCCCGGGGCGAGTATATCGTGATCTTCGACGCCGAGGATATCCCCGACCCCGACCAACTCCTCAAGGCCGTCGCGGCCTTCGGCGCGGCGGCCCCGGACGTCGCGTGCCTGCAGGCGAAACTGGCCTATTTCAACCGCGGTCAGAATCTGCTGACCCGCTGGTTCACCGCCGAATACATGATGTGGTTCGACCTCCTCCTGCCCGCCCTGTACGCCTTTCGCCTGCCCATCCCGCTCGGCGGCACCTCGAATCACTTCCGCACCAAGGTGTTGCGCGCCATCGGCGCGTGGGATCCCTATAATGTGACGGAGGACGCCGACCTGGGGATCCGCCTGCATAAAGCCGGATACAAGACGGCGATTGTCGACGCGACAACGTACGAAGAGGCGAACTCCGATGTCGGCAACTGGGTCCGCCAGCGTTCACGGTGGCTCAAAGGGTACATGCAAACCTGGCTGGTGCATATGCGCCACCCCGTCGCGCTGGCGCGCTCCATGGGACCGCTCTCTTTCCTTGGTTTCCAGATCGTCGTCGGGGGGACACCAGTCACGCTGCTGCTCAATCCTGTCTACGCTGTGCTGACCACACTCTGGTATATGACGCACGCGGGTCTGCTGCACGCACTGTTCCCCGGATGGGTGTACGCGCTCGCGGCGGCGAACCTCTGCATCGGCAACTTCGCCTTCATGTACGCCAATATGATCGCCGTCGCGCGACGGAGCGTTTGGGATCTCGTCGCCTGGACGGTCCTGTCGCCCGTCTACTGGACCTTAATGTCGCTCGCGGCCTGGAAGGGGCTGGCCCAGTTGATCACGCGCCCCTCGTATTGGGAAAAAACCGAGCATGGACTCGCGACGCCGCCCGTCGGCATCGTGGCGTGCCAGGAAGTGGCGTCATGAGCGCCCTCGCCCCCTGGGCGCGGACGCCGGAGACCACGGTGACGATCCCGCGGATCGATCGCCCCGTCGCCCGGCGTCGGACATTGGTTGTCGGCCGTGAACCCGTGATCTGGGGCGTGCTCGCCTGGCTCGCCTACAGCGCGCTTGGGATCTGGCTCGGCTATCACTACAACGGCGTCATGCGTGACGCGTTCGCGCGCCTCGCCAACGCCTACTACGTGCTTTATAGTCGCGATCCGCATCTCGAGGCCATCGGCTTCATCTGGAATCCCTTGCCGAGCTTGCTCATGATCCCGCTGCTCGCGTTCAAAGGGATGTGGCCGGCCCTGGCCCACCAGGGGCTGGCGGCCAATCTGGTCAGCGCGCCGTTCGGTGGACTGGCGGTGTACGCGTTCGCGCGGTTGTTACGCCGTTTCGGGCTCTCGGGGTATCCGCGATGGGGGCTCGTCCTGCTCTTCGCGCTCAATCCGGGCCTCGCCTTCTTCGCCGCGAACGGCATGACCGACCTCATGCTCTCGGCGACGATGCTGGCGACACTGGACGGCCTGTGGGCGTACGTCGACGAGCGCCGTGTGTCCAGCCTCGTCGCCGCGGGCCTCTGGACCGCCGTCGCTTTCCTGATCCGCTACGACGTCGCCTTCTGGGCCGTGGTTGTGGCCGTCGCCACGGCCGTCGCCCTGGCGCGCCTGCCGGAGCACCGCGGGACCTATCGGCGCTCGTGGCAGTGGATCGCGGGGTTCCTCCTCGTGTGGACGACACCGCTTATCTACGCGGCCACCATCTGGGTCTTCGTCAACTGGATGATCATGCACGACGCGCTCTACTTCCTGCGTGGGGCGTACAGCAACGTCGCGCAGAACGCGACGGGGGCCTATCGCAACGCCGAACTCGCCGCCACATGGGGTCACCCCCTCGGCGCGCTGGGCTTCGTGGCGCGCCAAACCTTGTTGTTCCCGCCGGTCGTGGTTGGCGCGCTTGGATTGTTGGCCGTCAGCGTTGTAGGCCGGCGCAAGGTCCACGCCCAGGCGTTGATCCTGGCGGCCGCGACGCTCGGCGTGCCGCTCCTACAGTTACTCCTGTTGTATAAGGGCGAGAGCGACGGCTGGCTGCGGTATTTCTTGACCTTCATCCCGTTTGGGTTCGTGTCCGTGGCGTTCCTGGCGCGGCGACTGGCTGCCTACGCCCCGCGGCTACGCGCGCTCATTTGGGGACTCTGCCTCACGACCCTCCTGGCCGGGAACGGGATAACGTTCTTCGCCATGTTGATGCCGGCGTCGCCGCTGCGCACCGAACAATTACAGGGCTACCAGGACTTCGACCGCGTCATCGGATACCTTGACGCCCACCCACGCCTCACCGTGTTGACTGATACGTTTCTGAGTTTCCCGATCCTCCTACGTACGGACCGCATCCCGTCGACCAATTTCGTGGTGACATCGGACCGTGACTTCGTCCGCCTGCTCGATCATCCCACTGGGCATGTGGCCGCCTTTTTGGTGCCCCAGCCGGCCAACCTGGGGTTGCTGGATGCGGTGAACGTGCGCTATCCGCGCCTCTGGGCTGGCGGCGACCCGTGGGCGCGCCAGATCGCCGACTTCCCCGCGGGCCACCACTGGCGCCTCTTCCTGATCACCTCTCCGTCGGCCAGATTCCATCTCGCGGCACAGGGGCGCGGCCGTCGCGCCTCTGTGCCCGTACTCATCCGCCACCGACACACACAAGGACGACGTCCATGACGACCACATTGAAGACCCTGGACACACCCGTCCAGAGACAGATACGACAACCAGGATTAAGCATCATCGTCCCGGCCTATAATGAGGAGATGCGTCTCCCGCGTTGCCTGGAACACCTCGCTGGCTACATCGCGGGCCTCGATCGAGCGATCGACGTGATCGTCGTCGAGAATGGCAGCACCGACGGGACGGCCAATGTGGTCAGAAGCTACCAGCGGACGATGCCCTATCTTCGCCTGGTGCAGGTAGCGGGGCGCGGTAAGGGCTGGGCCGTCCGCGCGGGCATGCTGGCGGGGACGGGCGACTACCTCATGTTCTGTGACGCCGATTTTTCGATGCCGGTCAACGACATCGATCGCTTCCTCGCCGTGCTCGACGATGGCGCGCCGATCGTCATCGCGTCGCGCGAGTTGCCGTCCTCTCGTCGGTACGACGAACCGGCTCGGCGGCATGCGATGGGCCGGCTCTATAATCGCGTGGTGCAAGCGCTTGTGATCGACGGGATCGACGACACGCAGTGCGGGTTCAAGGCCTTTCAGCGTCCGGTCGCGCGGGATCTCTTCGGCCTGCAGCGGACGCCCGGGTGGGCCTTCGACGCCGAAATCCTGTATCTGGCGCGCCGGCGTGGGTACGCGGTATCTCAACTGCCAATCGACTGGTACTACGATGGCGACAGCCGCGTGCGCCAGATGTCCGCCTCCCTGTCCATGATCGGAGAGACGTTGCGCATCCGGGCCTACGCCGCGCTCCACCTCTACGGGCGTCAGCGTCCCTGTGAGGGGACACTGGCGCTGTCCTCGACCCTGGCGCCTGACGCCGCTATGGGTAATGCGAACGCCGGATCAGCGGCTACCGTATGGGGACGCACGCGATGATTGAGAAATCCCGATGGCGCGCGGTGAGCGTCGCCATTCCCACGCGCCTGGCCCGCCCCACGGTGGCGCCCGTGGGGCAGGCCCTTTGGGCATGGTTGGCGCGCTATCGCGGCGTCATCATGGTTGCCGCGCTGCTCAGCATAGCCGGACTTGCTCACGCGATCAATATGTTCCACCTGCCATACTATGAGAACGATGAAGGCACCTACATGGCGCAGGCGTGGGCCGTGGTGCGCGAGGGTCGGTTGGCCCCGTACACCTATATCTACGACCACGCGCCCCTGGGCTGGTTGCAGATCGCGGCGTGGACGGCCCTGACCGGCGGGTTCCACACCTTCGGGATGGTTGACAACTCGGGCCGCGTCTTCATGCTTGCGCTGCAGGTGGCCTCGACCTATCTCGTGTACCGCATCGCGCGGACGGTGTCGGGCAGCGCGACGGCGGCGATGGTGGCCGGGCTCCTCTTCGCGCTCTCGCCGTTCGCTATCTATTACCACCGCCGCGTCTTGCTCGACAACATCACGACGTTCTGGATGCTGCTCGCCATCCTGCTACTGGTCACCGAGCGCTTGTCGCTCCGGCGGGTCTGGCTGAGCGCGCTCGCGCTCGCGTTCTCGATCCTGTCCAAGGAGGTCACCGTCTTCCTCATCCCCGTGCTAGCCTATCTTGTCTTCACGCGCGCTGACCGGGCGCAGCGGACGTTCGCGGTCGTCGGCTGGATCGCGATCGTCCTCACCGTGTCCTCGGAGTATATCCTGTTAGCGCTGCTCAAGGGCGAGTTCTTCCCCTACCATGTACTGATGCGGCCGGGAGCCACAGGACCCATTGGTCACGGCCTGCTTGCGGCGCTGCGGTGGCAGGCGTCACTCGTGCTGGGTGGCACGCACGATCACGTCAGCTTGATTTCCACCCTCCAGTGGCAGGCCGGGCGCGGCAAGGACGGGGGCATCGTGAACCCGAAGAGCGCGTTCTGGCAGGTGGCGGCGGAGTGGGTGCGCGACGATCCCTTGCTCGTGGTAGGCGGGATGGCGTGCGCGCTGGCATCGGTGCTCATGATCAGGAGGCGTCGCGTGATCGGTGTCCTGGGGCTCACGACATTCGCGCTCTGGGCGTTTTATGCCCGCGGCGGAGAAGTTCTGGACTTTTATCTTGTGCCCGAAATCCCGCTGCTCGCGCTCAATATCGCGCTCATCATGGCGCTTGGGCTACGCGCGGTCGCGCCGGGGACGGTGGCGGCGCGCCTGCTACGACTGGGTAGGCGCGGGCATCGGGGTGTGACGGTGTCAGTCGCCGCTCTGTGCGTGGCGGGATTGGCTGGGGGCTATACAAGTCCCCGGCTCGGCTTCGCCGCCGACCCGCTGACCCTGTGGGATAAGCCGCAGACCAATGCTCAGCAGCGCGCGCTCGCCTGGGTGGAGCGTCACATACCGCCACGCAGCAGCGTCATCATCGACGACTACCTGTGGGCCGATCTGCACGCCACGGCGCGCCCATACCCCAGGGCCCACTGGTACTGGAAGGTGGATGAGGACAAGGCGATTGGCAGCGGCGTGTTCCACAACAACTGGCGCAACATCGACTATATCGTCGCCACGCCGCAGTTGTTGTACAACACGCGCGCGGAACACTTGACACTCGTCGCGGCGGCGCTGGCGCACGCGACGCGGCTGGCGCACTTCGACACCGATGCGTGGGCGGTCGATATTTACCAGGTCCACAACGCCACCTGGTATCGCGCCCACCCCCGCGCGGGGACGGCGCGGGCGCCCCGCCGTCGTCCTACGCAGACAGCGCGGACCCGCCATTGGCCGACCAATGCGCCCGCGCTCCCGCCTGGACCACCCCCATCTCCCACGCGCCGCCACGCCCCGACGCCGCGCTACTGGTTCGACGCCTGCATGAGTGCGTGCCCCACGCCGGCACCGCACAGGTGAGAGCGGATCGAGGAGGACGCTGATGAATACGCTGACGCGACTACCACGCGCGGGCGCCGTACCGACCACGGGAGAGGCAGGCGGAGGTGAGAACCGAGCCAGCGTTGCGCGCCGGCTCCGCGCGCGACCCAAGGCTGTGGTCGCGGGTGGCCTTGGTGTCGTCACGCTCGTGGCGCTGGCCGCGCGTCTCTGGCTCGTCGACGCGCAGAGCGGGTGGCTGGACGAAGGCTATACCATGGGCGTGGTCCGGCATACGCTCGGCCAGGTTATGGTCCAGACGACACAATTCGACACGCATCCCCCGCTCTACTACCTCCTGCTCCACCTCTGGCTACAGGTGTGGGGGTACGGGCTTGTACAGGGACGCCTGCTGTCGCTGCTGTGCGGCGTCACCGCCGTCCTCCTGCTCTTCGCGGTGGCGCGGGCCCTCTTTGATCGCGCGACGGCGCTGTACGCGTCGGCGTTGCTCGCCATCTCCCCGATTGCCATCTGGTACTCCGACGAGATGCGCATGTATGCGCTGGCCGGTCTCTTCGTGTTGGGGGCGTTTGCCTCCCTGGCGTGGGCGCTACGCCGCGATCGTCCGATCCTCTGGCTCTCGTACGCGTGTTGCGCCGCCGCGGCCGTCTACACCGACTATAGCGCCGTCTACGCCCTCGCGGGCGCCGCGCTGTCCAGTTTGATCGTCGTCCTCCCGCAGCGCCAGGCGCGACGCCGCTGGTTAACCGCACATCTCGGCGCGGGGGTGCTGGCGCTCCCACTCGTGCCGACGTTTGTGCACCAGGCGCGGGACAACATCGGTCAGGTCGCCTGGATCCCGATGCCGACGCCGGCGATCGTCGAGTCGACGTTGCTGGATCTGCTCAGCCAGAATACGGGGCCGCGCGTCGCACTGGAGGCGCTGGGCGCGGGACTCGTTACGCTGGGGCTCGTCGCGCTCTATCGAGACTGGAGGTGTCCCCGCGTGCGACGGGGCTATCTCTTCGCGGCGGCCATCGGTGTGTCGCCGCTCGCGCTCCCGCTGCTGGCCAGCCTGTCGCATCCCATATTCCTCACGCGGACGGCCATGCTGGCGCTCTATGGGCTGCTCATCCTGATCGCGCGCGGGCTCACGCTCCCACTGCGATGGCCGCGCCTGCCTCGGCCATGGCCCCTGCTTGCGCTACTACTCGTGACGCCGGTACTCGTCGTCAACGGACGTTCTCTCCATGCGGTGGCGACGACCACAATCAACGAGGATTGGCGCGGCGCCGCGGGATATCTACGCGGACAAGTGCTCGCTGGCGATGTCCTCATCTTCGACCCGGAGTACCTCCAGTTACCCCTCGACCTCTATTGGCAACACCCGCCGGTGGACACCGTGCAACGCGGGTACGATCGCGATGAAGGGTTGTTGACACAGCCGCCGCGCACGCTTCGTAAGGAGGCGGACATGGCTCAGGCCGTCACGCGTGCGCGCGAGGTGTGGCTAGTGACACGCGAGAGTGAGCCTGCGGTCGGTGTTGTGCCCGGCGATGTCGTCGGCCGCTGGTTGTCGCGCCATATGGTCACGGTCGGCTATCAGCATGTGCACGGAGTAAGCATCCGCCGTTTCACGCGTCTGCCCGTCGCCGGCGACGCGGAAGCGAACGCATGGCTCGATGCCGCCGGCATTGTGTCGCGCGCGGCAACCGCCCGTGACCTCGTCGTCGTCCATGGAGCGGGCGCTGACGCCATGCGACAGGCGTGGCGTGCGTACCCGCACGCCCCCGCGCCGCTCGTATCCCTGGGCCAAACGGGGGGGCGCGACGCCCTCACGGCGGCGATCAGAACGTGGACACGCACCATCTGGGTGGTCACCGCGGTGAACGGCTACGGCGATCCGGCGGGAGTCGCTGGCGACTGGCTCTACCAGCACGGGAGGGTCACCGGTCCGGTCTATCGCTTCGGGACGATTCGTGTTTACACGTTCGCACATGCGACTGGCTAGGTGTGAAGGTGGCTGGAGCAATCGTCGCGAAAGCCAAAAGGCGCCACGTTTAGCCCGACGTGGCGCCCCCAAAGGTCGAGAGAAACAGCGGCCTAGCCCTGACCATCATCGCCTTACAACCCTTGTACTTATGAAGACGTGTCATATACCAGAAACCTTACACATCTATACCGTAATTGCTAGTTCATGTTGGCGCAGGTCTAAGGCCAGCACAGCGCCCATAACCTTGAGCGCGAAACGGCATTGGTGCGGGCACGGAGGCGCTGCACGCCTATCTATGCTGGCCGTTTAGTGCATCCAGCGGTAGGGTCGTGCCAGCCGCCCGTTCGCGCGCGAAGCGGTCCTGGAGGGCCAGGGCCGTGCGCAGCGCCTGGCGCACCGAGCCGAAGGCGAGCGCCGCCTCGTCGCCGCGCAGGTCCACGAGTTCACCCTTGGTGCCTGCGCGGCCCGCGCGCACCGGGTCGGTGAAGCGGGCGGCGTCGCCGTGCTCCTGCGTGTAGCGGGTGTAGTCGCGCACGTCGGCGATCAGGAAGGCGCGCACCCCCACGGTGGGGGGGCGTGGTGTCAAGGGCCGGTCGAGTAGCATGGGCACAGGCTCTGAGGTGGGGAGGGCCTCTTTTCTGGTCTATCATACACGACGTCCTGCCGGCTGACCAGGCCCGTCCCGTGTGCCCCCGTGTCGGCACCGCATGCGCGACGTCAAAGGACCCACGACGACTGGGGGTGACGTCGGTAGGGTGCAGGAGCCCCCGACACACATGGTTCGCCGGTAGCCGCGTGCGCAGGTACGCCCCGCTCACAGACCGGCGTTTGGTGACGACGCCTTTCCAGCGGACGCTGATGTAGTCACCGCGGACGCTGATGTAGTCACCGCCGACCGCGCGCGTCCGCCGAACTCTGCCGGCGCGCGTCCGTGTCGATGCCGCACCCAACGGCCGAGAGTGGGTGGCCTGACCGTGGTGGGCGTGAGGCGGGTGGCGGGGTGTGACGAAATGACAGGCCAACGTCGGGGTCGGCGATCCAATCGAGACCGCGCCGATCGGCCCAACGCTCAACGTGAGACCACCCATCATCCGCCGCAGTGCTGTTCGTGTCATTGTCGTCCCCTCCGCTATGTCCGGCCGTATCGGCCAAGTCGTATGTGTTCATGAAACAGCGTGTGGTCGCCGTGCGCTGTGACATGGATCACAGGCGCGGCACGAGCGCGGATGGGGATGGCGGGTCCGAGCTTATGCGCCGCTTGCGACGGGGGGCACGGCGCGTTGCCCATTCCGACGCCGCTAGATGCGAGCGGTTCACGTATACCCATGCGGTGCGTTGCATACTCATCCATGCTCCACGCATCGCCACGCCCGTCAGCGCGGCCGCGATCCGGCCGTAGCCCTTCTCGCGTACTGGCACGCTGCCTAACGCCCGCCGACCCATTCACGGTGCGACTTCCCAACCGACCGTGAAGTAGTTGCGCCGAAGTACTGCGACGCCCCGAGAAGCCAAGGCAATGCACTCCTTCGGGGCGGGGGTAACGCACGAGCCCAATGATTACAAGCCTTTCGATACCGACGCGTCATAGCAGGGTAGCCC
>JAABUJ010004785.1_pt1 | contig 13997 bp, 13 predicted proteins | sample 5559131 | NCBI WGS metagenome assembly JAABUJ01 (sample SAMN10711875, study PRJNA513366) | rock metagenome | isolation source: Antarctica rocks | place: Antarctica: Victoria Land, Mt New Zealand nord | collected 2016-01-07
TGCAAGCTGAAGGAGTTCAAACGCATCGCCATGCGAAGCGACAAGACCGATACGAGCTTTGAGGCGATGATCCATCTCTCAGCCGCACTCATCAACTCACGATAACCAAATCTCAACAGGCCCTAGTTATGAATAGCCTCCCCAGTTCGGCCGATAATGAAACAGCCTGGGAACGGGCGCTGCGGCCAGCCCGCATCCTGCATCGGTATGGCCACAGGCCATTCACGAAGGAGCGCCTCCGGCAGATGGCGTGGATGGCCAACAGGCTTGGTTTCCCGCCACCACCTGGTGCCGTACGCTGGACCGGGGAGAACCTGCGTCGGGCGATGGTCATAGCGCGTGGGCGGCACCTCGAGGCCATGACCGGGGGCAGGGTTCACGCAGCCGATGGCTAGGATGACGCCCGTTGGGGCGAAGAAACCACCAGGAAAACCCGTTTTCGGAAGGAAAGCCGATTGTACCGCGACAAGCACCGTGAGAGCCAAGCGCCTGCGGGCGGAGCCCTGCCATCGAGACCCAATCCGCGGGGCGTAGTCTGGCAGTACTTTGATATGGAGGCTGTTCCGTCCAGCCCGGGTGACATGGGACGTCTGCTGCTCCGTCACGCCTTGGGGCTCCTGGCAGAGGCCCTGGCTGTAGACGATTCGCCAGTGCAGGGCTCCCTGCGGCTCCTCCGCGCACATAAACTTGTGATGCAGGCCAAACATCTGCTGGGTGGGGGGCTGAGGAAGCCCACGGTGGACAAGGCGTGGCTTCTGGCCTGCGACCCGGTCCGGGCGTACCTGTTCAGAATCCAGGACCATCCAGCCGAGTTCCCCCGAAAATGCCCATTCGATCTGGAGACCCCCTCATCCTGGATGCCGGCGGTCACGGAAAACCGCCTACAGCGCGCAGCTCCGGTGTAGGCGGGGGCTCAACCCTGGCGGCGGGCTGTGTTTTATTTCGCAAGCGTGAACCTTGTCCTGCTATCCTGCTAACTGTAGCGACGCGCAATGATGTACGGCCCGACGCGCAATCAAGGCCTGTTTCTGGTGCACATTAATTGAGACTGTAGTAGTCGTCCGACGCACGCTATTTGGGCTCTTGGCCACTTTCGATGATTAAGCTAGGAGCAAGAACCTTCGTTCGAGCAGGTCGAGGCCGGCGCGGCCATACATCTGGCGCTTGAGGGTTTTGAGCCGGTTGATCTGGCCCTCGACGGGTCCGTTGCTCCAGGTCAGCATCAAGACAGCACGCACGGCGTCATAGTCGGCCGACAAGCGTTTGGCGAAGCGCCGTACCTGCTGGACGGCGCCGTCCGCTGCACGTTTCAGCCAATGATCAAGGCGGTTGGGGGCACGGTCGCGCACCAAGGCCGTGAACACCTCGGCAAGCCCGACCGCTTCCTCCAGGTCGGGCGTCTGCCGCCGCATGCAGGCCAGCAACGCCTGGTCCTCCTTGCTCCGCTTTTCCGCCTGGCGCAGCACAAGCCAGGTTGCCGCGCGCGGCGTCAGCACCCGCCGGGGCGCTGTGGCCAGCACCGGCGGGGACTGCCAGGGCCGTTCACGCTCCGACACGCCGCCTTGCGCGGTCCGCAGGCGGTGGAGATAGCGGGATAGGGTGGCGTAGCTGCCCCGGTAGCCCTGCTGCTGCCGCAGCACGCGGAACAGCCCGCGGCCGTCCCGGCGGCCCCTGTTCCAGTGCCCGAGCACGGCGTCCTGCCACGGATCAAGCAGGCTGCGCCCAGCGTCGGTCCGGCGCTCGCGTTCGGGAAACACCTCGTGGCGCAGGTTGCGGAACACGCTCGCGCGGCTGATGCCGAGGTGGCGGGCGATCGCCTCCGCCGTCCATCCTTCGCCTTTCAGGCGCCAGACCTGCCCATGGGTGGCGATGCGCCGCTCCCGGCGCCCTGCCGCCAGCGCCTGGACGCTGGCCTGCGGCGCACTGGGCGGTACAGGAACCGTGCCGTTCTCGACAGCCACGGCGTCATGGCGCCCCTGCTCCGCCGCGCGCAGGTCCTTGGCGTGCGCGGTGAACACCACTTCCAGCGTTTCCGCCAAGTTCTGCAGCAGATGGAAGCGGTCGGCGACCTGAACAGCCTTGGGAGCGCCGTCGCGGGCGCCCTTGGCATAAGCGCCGCCCCGGTCGCGTGAGATCACTTCGACGCCAGGATGCTCGCGCAGCCAAGCCGCCAGCGTCGGAGCCTCACGATCGGGCAGCAGCGCCACCGGGCGGCGGCGTTCGAGGTCGATCAGCACGGTGCCATAGGTCTGCCGCTTGCGCACCGCCCAGTCATCCACGCCAAGGACGGACGGCGCCGGCAAGTTGGGCAACGGCGTCTGCCCAACCAGGCGCAGCAGGGTGTTGCGGCTTGCGGTCAGCCCGAGCTTGCAGCCAAGGCGTGTGCCGGCAGCCCCGCCGAGCGCCAAGCCTACAGCTGCCAGCCGCCCAGCAAGGCGCGTCGTCCTGCGCGCCCAGGGTACCGCCAAATCGGGTAGGCGTTCGGCAAAGATGCGGCGCGCGCACCTGACGTTGTCGCAGAACAAGCGCCTGACGCTCAGCAAGACGGTGACGGCATGTTCGCCCCAGGGCAGGTCGGCGAGCGTTCGCTGGTAGCGGCTGTGGACGCGCTTGGACCGCCGGCCGCAAAGCGGGCAGCGCGCCATTGTGGGACGCGCATGAAGGTTGATGGTGAGGGCGGACTGGGCGGGCTCAAAGCTCCAAGTTTCGAGCCGGACGTGGGTCGCATCCGGCAACAAGCACGATGGTAGGTTCACCTATCCTATATAGGAACCGTCCAGGCTTGATCATCGAAAGTGGCCAAGAGCCGCTATTTGAGACTGAGCGCACGATATTTGAGACGGACGCGAGATCATGTAGCTCGACGCACGATCGTTGAGATTGAGTGGATTCGGGCAGAGGCCAGGCCGCGACGACGGTTCGTCAGGAAAACGGACGGATACTGTTGGCGAATTCGGCAGCTTGGGCTGAGTGGCGGCGTTGAGTGGTTTTCCTGCCTGTAGAGGGCGGTCCAATTTCAGGCCACTCCAACGCCGTTTACGCCAGCTTCCAGCCTTCCAGCCTTCCAGGTTTCGACGCCGAACGTCCTGTAAGAAGTTGTGAAGACTGGCATTCGGTAGATCTGCGGCACTGGCAGAGCGCCGCCGCACTGGCCTGGTTTTACTCCGCCCCGTGGCCTGAAATTGGACCGCCCTGTACACGCATGCCCGCCTTCGCTTCCGCCTTGCCAGTAAACACCGTCACCAGGCCGTCCAGCGCCTGACGCTTCCAATCGCCGATTATCGTCTGGTGCACGCCGTGCTTGGACGCCAGTTGCGAGACCGTCAACTCGCCTCGCAGCGCCTCCAAAGCAACCTTCGCCTTGAACTCTGCCGAATACCGCTTCCGCTTGCCCGTCATCGGGTCCGTCCTTTTCATCAGGCGAACCAAGCTTAACCACCTGTCCGAAAAACGGGGACCACCTCAAGATACGCCTGCCGCTCCTCACGTTTATGGCTGTTACGCCGTTTGCACCAAAGCGTAGTTCGCCAGATGAGGTACACGAGCAATGTGCAGATAGGCTCTTTTCAACGCGTTGCTCAGCCGCCACGACCCTCGTTTTCGGATTTGATCCAATTGCCTGCCCCGGTGATCGCGGGAGTTTTTGGCTGGTGCGAAGCCGGCTGTTCTCAAGGGCGCCCGACGGAATGAACGCTGCGATAGTGCAGATCGGTCAGCGCCACCGTCTGCTCGGGCGGCAGGTGAAACCGGGTCCTAATCTGGTCCAGGTGCGGCGGGTGCAGGAGCTGGCGGTCGGCGTAGATGACAAACGTGCCGGCGGGACGGTCATAGACGATGCGGCCCCTGGGCCATGTTTCGTACTCATCTCGGACGATGAGGGATGCCAGTTCGGCCAGCGGGAGCTTGGGTCGGCCCCGTCGCCAGCCCTCCCACGTCTGGTAGCGCTCAGCGGGGCTTGTGAGGCGGTCGCCGTACGCATCCGCCGCCGCCATCGGGCAGGCGATCGAGAGGAGGTGGACGTGGCGGTCATCGTCGCGGACAAACCAGAAGATCCCGATGTGCGGTGCGTCCATAGAAGTGACGTCTTCCTCGCTGGGTTGGATTGAAAGATCGGTCGTGCTGCGGTGCCGTTGCCAACAGTTCCGGTTGGCGATGCGCCGTACTTCGGCGAGCATGTGTGGCCCGTCAATGTCCGCCAGGATAGCCTCAGCCTCGTCGAGGGGTGGTTCCCGCGGCGGGGCTGGCGTGGCCACCCTGACGGCAGGCGGTGGGCGCTTTTGTTTGCCGCGCCGTGTCATGCGGGCGAGGTGGCGGGTTCGAGCGCGCGGTCGAGTTCCGCGGTGAGCGTGGCAGCCGGATCGGGATCGAAGGCGGCCAGGGCGGCGATGTGCGCGGGATTCGTATGGTGAGCCGTCTCCAGCTTATCCAATGCGTTGGCAGCCTTGCAGCCGCGGGCGATCTTGGACCAGGTGGAGAGCCATTCCTCGCTGGTCTTGAACAACGTGACGCCGTGTTTCGTCTCCAGACGCCTTCGTGGTCTTGAGTCGCGCATGAGGAAGACGCGTTAGCGCCGGGGGATGCGGCGGCCGGCCTTCTTCAGCTGCAGGTCATGCATCGCAATCCAGCACGCGAGGTAGGCGTCGTGGCGCGCTTGATCCGGCACCGAGTTCTTGAAGTTAGCGTAGTCGATGGCTTTGACGGCGGCAGCAAGCGCGGCAGCGACCATAGTGCGCGGTAGTATGGTGCGATAGGCGTAATCGTGCTGGGGCGTGTGTGTGACCATGGCCGAAGGGAAAACGCGCTCGATGTCGCCGGCGACGCGGGCGCGGATGAGCAACTGCCGGGGATCTGCGGTTGGACCTTCCAGGGCGACGATGGACAGAAAGCTGTCAGAGAGCGAGAGCCACATGCTGGTCTCCGAGTTTGGGTGGAATTGATGAGCACCCGCTTCCGGGGTTCCGCGCCGGGTGACGGGGGTACGTGGCGGCCAGAAGATGATCAATCAGGGCGCGTGCGCCTTCCGGGCAACCGGATCTGTCAGCCGTATGGGTTTAGCTTCTGCCAGGCTCCAGTTCCGCCAGCGCCCGGTCGAGTTCCGCCGTCAGCGTGGCGGCCGGTGCGGGATCGAAGGTGGCGACCGCGTCGATGTGCGCCTGGTTCGTGGTGCGGGCAGCTTGGAGCTTGTCGAGCGCGTTGGCGGCCTTGCAGCCCCGGACGAGCTTGGCCCAAGTCGCTAGCCACTCCGCGCCGGTCTGGAAGGTCGTCGTGCCCTGCTTGGTGGTTAGCGGATAAACGCGGGGCGGCACCGGCGGCGGTGCTGGTGTTGCCGGTGGCGCAGTCGGCTCGGCGATGGCATCGATTGTGGGCGGAGGTACTTGGTCGGCGCCGGCGAGGTTGTCCAGCGCCTCTTCCACGGCGATCAGGCCCTTGAGCACGTCGGGGAAGGCGTCGCGTAGCGCGAAGCTGGGGGCGCGCATCTGGAGCATGCGGCGTGGGTAGGTCTGCCAGGGGCCAGGCTTGGTCCAGAGACCGGCGCGCTTGGCGTCCATGGTGGAGAAGCGCGCAGTGACCGGCGTGGAGCCGTGGCGCTTGGCGGTGCAGACGGCGGTGAGGCAGTCCGGGTCGTCCGCGTTTTCCCAGTTCTCAACGATGTCCTCGTAGACCGGGCTGGCCTTGCACAAGCCGGGCAGGGCGTCGCCCCAGACGCATGGCCGGCCGTTGATGACGGCGATGTTCTGCAGTGCCTGCATCGGACGCAAGCCGACCTCACTGCCCAACTGCACGGCCAGCATGATGTCGGCTGGCTGGTTGCGGTACTCCTTCGGCACGAGCTGCGACTTGGCGGCCAGCTCGGAGAACTGCACGAGTTCGCTGAAGGACGTGGGGGCGAGCACGGGCGCGTAGCCGGGGCTGGCGCTCGCGGGGGGCGGGACCTTGGTGAGGGCGGTCATGGCGGTGGTCCTACTTGCGGGTGACAACGAGGAAGGGCATGCCCGGCAGCAATGCGGCGCCGGGGATCGCCTGGCCGGCTTTGAGGTCGGCGAGCAGGCGGTCCTTGAGTGGCCGGCGCGTGACGGTGACCTCCACCTCGACGTAGTCGGCGAGGAGGGCGCTGGCGTCGAGGTCACCGAGGTGCGGCTGCCCGGCCTGGATGCGGGCGAGGAAGTCGGGCTCGGGTAGGCGGGCGATACCGGCGAGGTCCATAAGGGCGAAGGCGGCGGCGCGGAGGGCCTGCTTGCGGCGCTCGGCGCGTTCGGCCCGGCCGGCGATCTCGGCCTGGCGCTTGCGCGCGGCCTCGGCGAGGAGGTCGGCGTCGATGCTGGCGCGGACGAGGTTGCGGATCAGGTCGACCGCATCGCTCTCGCCGTCGAGCGTGTCGCGCCATAAATCCGGATCATCGGCGAGGTCCGGGTCGTCGGCGAGCAGGCGCGCGCGGACGGAGCGGATCAGGGTGGCGGCCTGCTCCTGTTGGTGGGGTGAGAGGGTCGGCAGTGGCGGGGACTGTGATTTGCTCATAGTGGAGCTTCACCTGAGCCGGCCGGAAGCTTACAGCGTCAGCAAATCTGCCTTACCGAGGTGCCGACATAGGACGGATGCTGGCTTCACTCTAAGCGGGACGGACCGGGCCACTGGAGCGGGTAGCCGGTTAGCTTCTACCGCCGAGTTCGACCCTTCTCGAACATAGAAGCCCGGCGGGTAAATGGCGGAAGTTGGCCGAAAGTAGCCGGGCCACTTTGGAGGAGGCAGCCGCAGTAAGCAGACGACCGCCGGTCGGCATCACGATCCGCCGCTGTAGACCCCTTCTCAAATCTTGCGACGATGAGCACTGTCACAGTGTCGGAGTCGGAGGCATTCCTTTTTTTGTCGTATTTAGCTGACTCTCAGGAACTGGCAAAACCACCATAACACGAGCAACTCGCAGCCAGGCTTAGTGCCGTCTTCCCCCGCACCGACGTTATTGAGCGAGCACTGCGAGTTGCCGGTGCCCGGCAAATCGGGCCCGCCGGCCACGCCGCGGCAGCTTCTTCGACACCCGGCGCCTGGACCTCTGCGCCGCGCCGATGTCGTCAGACCACAATGAGGTGAATATCATCCAGGCGCTCGCCCGGCCGCGCCAGTGACGAAGGATGTTGGTGAGGCCGATTAAACTCGACTCGCGGTTAAACGAAAAACGCAGTCGGCGGTGCCGATACAGCAGGGTGTGTTGTTCCTCAATTGGCGTCACAGCGCCAGTCAGCGGCGGGACCGCCAACGCTTCGTCGAAGAACATAACTTCGGAACCCTCGCGGGCACTCCTGGCGCTGTAGCCGATGCCGTAGATGACCCTCTGCGATCCGGCGTAGAGATCGTGGATCTGCGGGACGTTATCGTAGGACACAATCCACCGCTGCGTCGACACCTGTTCCTGCATAATGGCGGCGATGCGCTCGTGGTCGGCGTGCTGGTAAAAGTGATAGTAAAGGTCACGCCCTTTCACGTAGTAGGGCGGGTCACAGTAAATGAGGGTCTTGGCAGGCCACTTCTTAATGCCTGCCGTCAGGAAATTCACGGCATCCATCTTGGTAAGGCTGATTTTGCTCCTGAGGCGGGCTATTGACTGGATGCGGAAAATCAGTTCGTCCGCGTTATAGCGAGCGTCAATTTTCCAAGGGCCTGCTTGGTCGCGTCCCCCAATGATGCCGCCGTTAAGAATGCCCGACCTGTTCGTGCGGTTGAGGAAGAAGGCCGCGAAGCCAGTTTCCAGGAATTCGTAGTTCGCCTCGGCCATCAGGATTCGCTTCTGGATATCCCAAGCACCCACTGTCCGCGGCGTGTCGCGGATCAGGCGACACAGTTCGTCGGTCCGGTTGAGCACGCTGTGCCAGAATGCATACACCGGCCGGGAGAGGTCGTTGATGTGAATGCGGGTGACGTATTCATGGAAAAGGAGTTCCAACGCCACAGCCGCGCCACCAGCGAACGGTTCGACGTACTCGCCATCAATTAGCCGGTTGGTTGTAATCACGCGTTTGACGAAGGACGTGAGCTTTCCTTTGCCGCCGGGATACCGGAGTGGCGTAAAGTGAACTAACCTTCTGGGTCGGCTTCGTGGGCCATCGTCCGGCATCAGGGCCAAATCTTTTCGAAGAACAGTTGCGAGTTGTTCCAGGAAACTATGAGTTCGCGCTCCTGGGGTGTGTAGAAGCGACTATGGACGTAGAGATACAGCGTATCAATGTACAAGGGCTGTTCTTGTCGTCGATGCCCTTTACTATGCCATTTAAGTCCTTCTGCGCGGCCCCGTCATTGACCATGGCCTGTATTGCGTCACCTACCTTGGCCCGAAGATTTTTGGGTTTGTCGCCGTTCTTCGTGTTTACGGCGGACGGAATGCCCTTCCGTTCCAGGTAAGCATCTACAGATTGCTCAAGGAAAACGCGGAACAGGATCGAGATGGCATGCGGGTGCTCACCGAGAAGCAGTCTTCGAAGCTCTCCCTCAATTTCCTGAATCTTGGGGTTATCAATGTTCAAACTGCAGCTTTGGGGATTAGATTCTTCTGGACAACGCTCCTGGGCTTGTCCCGCGGCCGGACGACTGGCGCCGGGGGCGGAGGCGTGAAGTCGCTCTCCTGCAACGTTTCGACCGGCTTAATCAACCCCGTATCCTTGGAGCGGTCAGGTAAGTCAGACCCAAGGCCATTCACCCAATCCGCCTGCTGCTTCGCGGATTTCAGCGCCGTGACCACGACCTTGCCCTTGGAGATGTCGAGCACAATGCGCTTCAGTGGCCGGATTATCTCGGCAGGCGGCAGGGAGGACTCCAGCTTATTTTGCGTGATACGAAGACCGAGGGGGGCTCGCACGGCAGGTGTTCCCAAGAGGCGGTCCAGGGTGGAAATACGGAATCCACTCTCGATCTCAGCCTTCTCTTCATCGGTTAATTCCGCATTCGCAATGACCATGTCGAGGGCCTGCAATGCCGGTCCGTTGTCCCGAAAGCGCGCCCTGGCTAAACTGTTCCATTCGACAATGCCGCGCCCTCCGTTCTCCCCGGTATGCCTCTGCGTGATCCACCTCTCGCCGTCTTCGCGGCTGCCCAGTTCGAAGACGGCTACGGATTGGATTGACCCGTCATAAGCGACGGCGGCGGCCTCAAGTCGCCTCTGGAGGCCCGGTCGCAGGTGCAGCCCGGCAAGCACCGCCGGGTTATTCAGGATTTTTAGGGCGGCGAGACGCCTGTTGCCTTCGGTGACCGTGAACTTGGACCTTGATCCCGCGCTGCGGATCACGAGCAGCCTGTCCATCGGGCTCAGGCCGTTGGCCACGATGTCCTCGGCCAGAATGGCCAGTTTCACGCCCTGATCCTTGATGATTTTCTCAAGAGCGTCGCGCTGACCGGCCGCTGGGGTGATGCGAGGATTCCGCAGATCAAGGAGAATGCTGTCGACTTTCAGTGTCTTTGCCGACATGCGCTTGCGAGTCTCCCAACTGCTAAACTAGCAGGAACCCACGATCGCGTGCAACTTCGACCCAATCCGCAATGGATTCTGCCGCATACGACTTAAGCGGCTCGTGCCGACGACGGGATCGACCGCCTAACGTGTTCAGGCCGGATTCCGCGTGAACACACTTACGGATGCCCATGTCGAACAACCTTCTTGCCTCTATTGCGTCCGCTTTCCAGCGCGACAAGCTCCAAGGTCTACGACCGACATGGGCGCAGAGCAGACCGCTATGCGAGGAGCCCCATACGTCCGGTTTCCACCCCAAGCCGTCCATCTGAGAGAGACCTGAAGCCAGCGGCATCCGGCCGGGCCAGCCAGGATAACCATCTTCGGCAACCCGTCAAACCTCTGTACAGAGGTATTAGTTGCGAGGCACGGAACCTGTTCCTTGATCGTGCCCGGCTAGTTGAGACGACGGCCGAGCCGGGGGCGCAGTTCTTTGAGTTGGAATAGCAGTCCAAGTTACCGGTGCTTCCGTGACCGTGGCTTTCGCATCCGCACCCTCGGCTTGAGTTTAGGCAGCCAGTGCTCGCGGGCCTGTTTAATCTGCCGGTGTCACTGAACCGGCTCATTGAAGCGACACGGACCGATTAGTTTAGGGCAAGGAGATATTGAGGTGAGCGGTCGCGGGGCGGGTACCGGGTTCATCTTAGGGCGTCAGCGGGCTTAGCAAAGTGACGGAACGGACGGCATGAGCGGGACGAAGCCTTAGGTGTTGGGAATAGCCTGCACTGCGTTTCTGGTGAGCGACCTCAAAGTGGAACCCTAAGCGGCCCCAGCGAAGACGAGGAGATCCTCCATCTCGGCCGGCCTCCGTGTAACGCTTTGTATTTCCTAAGACTAACTGGAGCGGGCGAAGGGATTCGAACCCTCGACCCCAACCTTGGCAAGGTTGTGCTCTACCCCTGAGCTACGCCCGCGTCCTAGGGCGCGGGTATTAAGCGGCTTCCCGCGCGAATGCAAGCCGCTCTAAGCGCCCCGGCAAAACCTGCCGGCCATTTGACGGCCCCCTGGCCGACGCCTAGCTTTTGAGCATCACGCGGGGAAGCAACGGCGCCATGGCAAACAAGCTGAAACAGATCTGGCAGGCCGGAAAACCCTCTGTGAACGGCTGGCTGGCAATCCCCTCCGGCTTCTCCGCCGAGGTGATGGCGCAGGCCGGCTGGGACAGCGTGACGGTCGATTTGCAGCATGGCGTGCAGGACTACATGAGCATGGTCGCCTGCTTCCAGGCCATGCAGTCCCACCCCGTGCTGCCCATGGTGCGGGTGCCCTGGAACGAGCCCGGCATCATCGGCAAGGTGCTCGACGGCGGCGCCTACGGGGTGATCTGCCCGATGGTGAACACCAAGGACCAAGCCGAGGCGTTCGTCGCTGCCGCCCGCTACCCCCCGGCCGGCGCCCGCAGCAACGGCCCGATCCGCGCCGGCATCTACGGCGTCAGCACCAGCTACCAGAAGACCGCGAACGACGAGGTGCTGTGCATCCCGATGATCGAGACGCAGCAGGCGCTGGACAACCTCGGAGCCATCCTGTCCGTGCCCGGCATCGACGCGATCTACGTGGGGCCGTCCGACCTTGGCTTCTCGATGGGGCTGGAGCCGAAGCTGGACCGGGAGGAGCCGCAAATCCTGGACATCTACGCGCGCATGACGCGGGAGACGCGCGAGCGTGGCATCCGCGCCGGCATCCACTGCGCCACCGCCGCCTACGCCCGGCGCGCGATCGGCATGGGGTTCAACATGGTGACGATCAACAACGATAGCGGGCTGATGCTGGGCGCCGCGAAGGCCGCCCTGGACGCGGTTCGGCAATGACCTCGGTCATTGGTTTGCCAATGGCCTCGGTCATCCGCCTGCACCCGGACGACGGCGTGGTAATCGCCCGGACCACCCTGCTGCCGGGCGCCGTGGTGGCGGACGGGGTGGTCGCGGCCGAGCGCATCCCCGCGGGGCACAAGGCGACGGTGCGGGCCCACGCGGTCGGCGAGCCGATCCGCCGCTACGGGCAGATCATCGGCTTCGCCACCGCCCCGATCGGGCCGGGGCGGCAGGTGCACGTGCACAATTGCGGCATGGGCGACTTCGACAAGGATTACGCCTGGAGCGCCGACGCCCGCCCGACCTTGCCTGCTAACACGCCCGCCTCGTTCATGGGCATCCGCCGCGCCGACGGCCGGGTGGCGACGCGCAACTACATCGGTATCCTGACCAGCGTGAACTGCAGCGCCCACGTCGCCGGGCTGGTGGCGGACGCGTTTAAGCGCAACCCGTTTACCGGCAGCGATCCACTGGCCGACTATCCAAACGTCGACGGCGTGGTGGCGCTGACCCACAAGACCGGTTGCGGCATGACCGAAGGCGAGCCGCTGCGGCTGCTGCGCCGAACCTTGGCGGGCTACGCGCGGCACGTTAATTTCTCCCACGTGGTCGTGCTCGGCCTCGGCTGCGAGGTGAACCAGATCGGCGGATTGCTGCGGGAGGAGGGGCTGTCCGATCGTATCCGCAACATGGACATCCAGACCATGGGCGGCACCCGGCGCACGGTGGAGGCCGCGATCGGCTTCGTGCGCGAGGTGCTGGCCGAGGCGAACCAGGTCGCGCGCGAGCCCGTGCCGGCGAGCGAGCTGATCGTGGCGCTGCAGTGCGGCGGCAGCGACGGCTACTCCGGCGTGTCCGCCAACCCGGCGCTAGGGGCGGCCAGCGACCTGCTCGTGCAGCACGGCGGGACGGTGATCCTGTCCGAGACGCCGGAAACCTACGGCGCCGAGCACCTGCTGACTCGGCGCGCGGTCGATCGCGAGACCGGCGAGAAACTGGTGGCGCTGATGCGCTGGTGGGAGGAGTACGCCGCGCGCGAGGGGGCGGAGATGAACGCCAACCCGTCGCCGGGCAACAAGGCGGGCGGGCTGACGACCATCCTGGAGAAATCGCTGGGCGCCATGGCGAAGGCTGGCACCACGAACCTGGTCGATGTCGTGCGCTACGCCGAGCCGGTGACGGCGCGCGGGTTCGTGTTCATGGACACGCCGGGCTACGACCCGGTGGCCGCGACCGGCCAAGTCGCGGGCGGCGCCAACCTGGTGTGCTTCACCACCGGGCGCGGCAGCGTGTTCGGCTGCAAGCCGTCGCCAAGCATCAAGCTGGCCACCAACACGCCCATGTTCCAGCGCATGGAGGACGATATGGACATCAACTGCGGCACCATCCTGGACGGCGACGAGACCGTGCAGGAGTGCGGGCGGCGGATTTTCGAGACGATGCTGCGGGTTGCGGGCGGGGAGCGGACCAAAAGCGAGTCGTTCGACTTCGGTGGCGCCGAGTTCGCGCCTTGGGTGATCGGCGCGACCATGTAGGTCGGGTTTGGTCCGGGTCGAATACGGCTGGGATGCGGATGTCGTCGACGGTTGCGCTGTTGTTCGCTGCCATGTTGCTCGCGATGGCCGCGAGCCTTTCCGCTCGTGCGGCCGGCCTTGATCTCACGCGTCCCCAGGCGAGCGGCGTGCAGGATGACGGCATCGCTCGCTACTTTGCTCACTGGGCCGACCGCGCCAGGGACGCCCGTGCGAGCCAGCCGGAGTGGAGCAGCCCGCTCGTGACGACGACCGCGTTGCTGGAGCAGCGTTTCCGCTTCGACACAGCGTTCCAGCACGCGGGCAACGGCGCGGATACAACCGTGCTGGACGGCGGCAAGGGCCTAGACCTGACGATTAGCCGCACGGAGGAGGTGCAGATCGGCTCGGTGCCGTACTACATGCGCTCCAACGCCACATCGGGCAAAGGCCAGCTCACGGGTTTCGGCGATTGGCCGTTTGTGCGGTTCAAGCAGCGACTCGCCAGCAGTCCGCAAAGTGCGGGGAATTACATCCTCTCGGCCTGGCTCCAGGTGCAGGCGCCGACGGGCCTGACCGCCCTCACCAACCGTGCCTTGACGTTGCTGCCGACGCTCGGCTTCGGCAAGGGATGGGGTGCGTTCGATATCCAGGGGACGGTGGGCGCCGTCATCCCGACCGCTTACGAAGGCAAAACCGGCTTGCAGGTCGTGAACAATGCCGCGTTCCAATATCGCCTTCTGGGTGTGCTATGGCCGCAGATCGAGGTGAACTGGACTTACTACCCGGACGGCCAGCGTGGCGGGAAAAGCCAAGTTTTCCTCACCCCCGGCCTTGTCGTCGGGCGTTTCCCGATCGCCCAGCATTTCAACCTTACGGTTGGCGCCGGCTATCAGAGCGCGATCACGCCGAATTACCGAGCCTCGCCGCTCACCCCGGCTTATAACCATGCTTGGATTGTCACATCAAGGATGAGTTTTTAATAGAATTTCATTATCTAAACTGAAGTGATTATACATCTATGATTTCCGGGTCATTGCTTCTCTAAAATCCTTGTAACTGCCCAGGTACCCCCTCTCGGACATAGTCCCAGGGGTAATTTCGATGCCTGTGGTCGAGTTTGCTCATATCCATCGGCGTTTTCTGACCCAAACTCGCTCACAGCCCCAATTTGTTCAG
>JAABUJ010004788.1_pt1 | contig 13986 bp, 8 predicted proteins | sample 5559131 | NCBI WGS metagenome assembly JAABUJ01 (sample SAMN10711875, study PRJNA513366) | rock metagenome | isolation source: Antarctica rocks | place: Antarctica: Victoria Land, Mt New Zealand nord | collected 2016-01-07
CACATACACCGGCAGCTCGGGCACGGGCAGGACAGCCTGCCCCCCCGCCACCGGCAGGTCGCTTTCCACGCCGAATGCCGACACCAGATGCAGCGACGCCCCGCCCGACACCTGCAATGTCACCTGGCCGTCGGTTGCGCCCGCACTTTGGAACGCGGCCACCTGCTTGCCCGGCCCCGTAAACAAGCTGCCAAGATACGCTTTATTCAATGTCGGCCCGAAGTCATACGCCTGGGCGAAGTTGGTGCCGTACAATTCTTCCGACCAGACCCGCATAAGGGGCGCGGCAGGGTTGAGGCTGCCCACGGCGTATGGCCCGTCTTCGTTCATCCACCAGGTCGGCATGCCCCAAAAGCCGTGGCTGCGGTCGTACCACAGGTGGTTGTGCTCTTTGGGGATGCCATACTGCTCATACGCCATCATTTGCAGCATTGTCCAGCGCCCTTGCAGGCGCGGCTCATACGCGCCGTAGCATGCCGCCATGTACCCCTGCTCGGTTTGCCATTTTTCCATGCTGCCCAACCCGTACTTGGTTAGCAGGGCGGCTAATGCGTCCAGCGACTTGCGCGTCAGCGCGAGGTCGCCGTTGACATTGTTGTACGCATGGAATGAGAATGCGTCTAGGTAGCTTCCCCCACCCGCCTTGAGGAAGTCCTCAATCCAAGATAATCCATACGGGCCAATAGTGACCACGCCCGGCCCCAGCACCTTCAGCGACGGGTCAACGCTTTTGACTGTCTGGTAGAACGGCTTCAGTTCATTGGACACAAAGTCCGCGCCACTCGCCCCAAAGTTCGGCTCGTTGCGGGCTTCCCAGTAGCGCACGTCGTTCTTGAAATGATCCACAATCTTGCGCACGCCGTCCAGGTTCTGCGTGCCGTTGGGGAACGCGACCAGCAAGGCGCGCTTGCGGGCCGGGTCATACGGCTGGTAATACTGCCGATCCTGCGCAATAGACGCTTCTAGCTGCGCAATCGCCTCGTCAGGCTTGCCGGCATCATTGACCACATGCCGCTGCGGCCCCATGCCTGTCACCCCGCGCATCACTTCATCGCCGTCACCTACACCCGAGTTATTGGGCAGCGTGGGCGGAGGATTGGCGGGAAAGCCAGCCGAGCGCCGGAAGATTACAAACATCGTCCCGGCCAGGCTGTCGCCCCACGGGGCCTGCGGCGCGGCTCCGTGAATGTAGAGCTTGTACCAGCCGGGCTTTGCGACATGGACTGTCAGCGCCCAGCCCGGCGCGACCGGCCCTTGATCGACAACCGTGCCCCAGTAGTCGCGCACTTCATAATGCGTGGCATCAGTGGTGCCTGTCCAGCGCTCATCGCGGATGCTGAACGTGACCGGGTCGCCCACATAAAACACGTTGCACCGGTTAGCCGACCCCAGCGTGATAAAGTCGGGCGGCGAGGCCCATTGCCAATCGGCACGCGCAGGCGCGTGTGCGCCCAGGCTTATGACCATAGCCAGCAGCAGCCATCCGCGCAGCCAGCCATCAACAGCCGCCCGCGACCTTCTGCGGGGGGTATGGTTGCGAAACATTCTTTTGTGTTCTTTCTGGGATTATCCAAGCTTGCGAGGAAGCAGCCCAAAGCCGCCCCGTATTCTTATCGGCACATGGCTTATTATTCCATACCCTGCCCCCGCCATTGCTGCGGCTTTTGCCGGACTGTGGGAGGGCAATTTCCCCGCAGTTAAGCGTCTTTCCTCCATGCGTAAGAAGTCCCTCCCCCGCGCTTTGGGAGTCCCTCCCCCGTGCCTTCGGAGTCCCTCCCCCGTGCCTTCGGAGTCCCTCCCCCGTGCCTTCGGAGTCCCTCCCCCGTGCCTTCGGAGTCCCTCCCCCGTGCCTTCGGAGTCCCTCCCAAAGCGCGGGGAGGGCCTATTATACACTTGTCTACTGTTTTCCTACGGCTTATTAAGCCTATACCAACGACGGACGGTTTTGTTCCGTCGTTGGAACGCGCTGGAAACGCTGACAATCAGCCTTGGCAGCACGCAGAAAACGCCTGTGCATCGCCAGGAAACAAACGGCTTGGCAAGGCGGCGAGGGCTTGACTTCGCCCCCGCTCTTTAGGTAATATACTGTGTCGCTTGGGGAGAACCGAGCGATGCTTGCGCGCGTGGCCCTATCGTTCAGCGGTCAGGACAATGCCCTCTCACGGCGTAGACAGGGGTTCGATTCCCCTTAGGGCTACCAGCAAACAAGAAGACAGAACTAGAAAACCCCCTTGCCAAGCAATTGGCAAGGGGGTTTTCTTTTGGGCGAACAGGCGGTGGCATTGCATTCAGGCAGCAATGGTTTCCAAAATCTGTAGATTGGTAACCGCCGGAAATGCTTTTCCTTCTTCCTGTTTAAGCTGCGCCAGGCCGCGCAAAGCCTCGCGGAACCGGCTGATCGTCTCCTCACGAGTTGCGCCGGTCGCCACTACCACATCGTCAAGATCAGGCGCATGAGCGCACCAATTGCCGGGCAATTGTTCTAAAAACACGGTGACTATCATCTGAGAGTTAACCCTGTTTCCCGACGTATCTTGCTCAGAACGCCGGGTGACAGCTCGTCGCTATCGTGTCCATTGACGACTACGTTCCGCTCAACGCCGTTTTTCTTAAACTTGCGATGGCTGCTTTCCTGGCTGACTTCCTGCCAGCCGTCCGCTCGCAATGCTTTGACCACGTCCCGTACCTTCATTTAGCGCACTTTACTCGCTTTGCACCCTGTCTTTGCACCCTGGACAAGCGCCTCTTGTAAATGGCAATTCAGACAGAAAGTTGACTGCTTTCTGTGCCGAAAGCGCCTGATAAACTTGGAAGCATCTCTGTTTCCACGCTAAACCTCTCGCCTATGTTACCAGAAAAACTCTCTTTGTCTGACTTGCCGCCAATGCTTTGCCCGGTTATACTGTGGCGTGGCGAGGGTGAGAATACGGGCGGCTTACAATGTCGCAAGGGTCAGGATGCGGGCGGCGATGGCGTGCGAGTCGGGGAACATGATGTCGTCAGGGATTTTCTGGCCGGTCGTGACATAGGCCAAGGGCAGGCCGAACTTGGCCTGCATGGTCAAGAGCCGGCCAAAGCAGGCGTTGTCGCTGGCTTCGTCCAGCTTGGTGAGTATAAGGGCATCCGGGGCCATGATGCCCTGGAAGCGGGCGACGATGTTTTCCAAATCGCGGGCGGCCAGGGTAGCGGGCGCGGCGAGGAACTTCTGCATCGGCCCGACATCTTCAAACACATGGCCGGTCTCGCCCAGCGGCAGCATGTCATTGGGGGAGCGCCCTGCCGTGTCAAGGAGAACAACTTCCGTGCCCGCCTCGCGGAAGTCGGCGAGGCGCTGCATCAGCTCCAACTTGTCATGGGCCACCTGCACGGGCACGCGCAGTATCTGCCCATAGGTTTGCAATTGCTGCGCGGCGGCAATTCGGTTGGTGTCCAGCGTGATGACGCCGACGCGGCGGCGTTCCACGAGGGCAAACTGCGCGGAAAGCTTGGCGATAGTGGTAGTCTTGCCCACGCCGGTGGTGCCGACAAAGGCCAGAAGGTGCATGTCGGTTTGGGGCAAAAGCTGCAAACGGTTGGCGATGCGCAGGCGCTGGGAAATCAGCGTGCGCATGTCGCTGGCGGCATCGCCGGATTGAAGGCCGTCCGGCAGGGCCGCGACAAGCTGGCGGGCCAATGGGGCGGCCACTTCGGCATCTAACAACTGGCGCATGAGGGCGGGGTAGCGTTCGGTCGGGGCCGGGGCGGCAGGGGCAGGTTCGGGGGCGCGCCGCACGGTTCGCCGCCCCAGCACGGTGCGGGCGGGGGATTCGGGCGTCGCGGCAGGAGCAGAAATAGCAGGAACGGGGGCGGGCGCAGGAGACAACAGGCCTTTCGCCTGCACAGGCGCGGACACAAACGGGGACGGATTGGGCCTAGCACTGCTGCTCCCCGTCTCAATCAGGGTTTGCACGCTGTCCGCCAAAGACGCCATGCGCGCCTCTAATTGCTGCATATCGGGGCCGGGCACAGGCGCGGCGGCTTGTGCCGACGAAGACGAGAAAATCGCCCCTCGTCCATTGGCAGAGGCGGGAGCGGCAGAGGGTTTGTAGGTGCCAAAGGTGACTTCTACCATAGGACGTCCCCCCCAGCGCCCGAACAATGCGCCCTGGCGGAAGGTACGCTTGCTGACAATCATGGCATCCAGGCCCATCTCCTGCTTGGCCTGCTGCAAACACTCGGTCATGGTGGACGCGGTGAAGGTGCGGGTGCGCATGGCAAGCCGGGCTGTCCGGTCAGAAGCAGTGCGTGCGGAAGCCTCTGTGATGGACGGGCGGGGGTTGTTGGGAGGAAGCAAATCAGACATAGCGCTTAGTGGAGAGCCTATTCGTTAAGGATTTATTCGTTAAGGATTCATTCAGAGTCGAGCGTGACCGAGCCGATAGCCCGTACCTCGGTATTGGGGACAATTTCATTATACGACAAAATAACCAGGTGCGGCAGTGACCGCTCGGTGAGCCTCCTTAGCGGCAGGCGCAGCGCGCCCATGCAGACCAAAACAGGCTGCTGAAAGCCCAGGGCCAGCATGCGCTCCACCTGGCTGCTCAGGGCGCGCACCAGGGCGCGGGAACGCATCGGCTCAATCATCAATTGCGGCACGCCGGGCGTGACGTTCTCCATCAGCGACTGCTCCAAGCCGGGTTCCAATGTGATGGTTTGCAGTGCGCCGGTGCCCTCGTCTACGTACTGGCGGCAGATGGAGCGAGCCAGCGCGGCGCGCACCCACTCGCCCAAAGCATCCAGGTCTTTGGTGCGCCCGGCATTGTCCGCCAGCGACTCCAGGATAGTCACCAAGTCGCGGATGGAGATGCGCTCGCGCAGCAGATGCTGCAAGACCTTCTGCACCTCGCCCACAGTCATCAGCGACGGAATGAGTTCCTCCACGACGGCAGAGTTTGCCTGCTTGACATGCTCAACCAAGGCCTGCGTGTCCTGGCGCGTGATAATCTCAGCCGCATGGCCTTTAATCACTTCGGCAAGATGCGTGGCAATCACCGATGTGGGGTCAACCACGGTGTACCCAGCCATTTCGGCGCGGTCGCGCAGGGACTTGTTCACCCACAAGGCGGCGACGCCAAAGGCAGGCTCTTTGGTCTGGATGCCTTCGGTGATAGGGTCGATCACGCTGCCGGGGTCAATCAGCATGATGCTTTGCGGCTGCACGCTGCCTGCCGCCACAGTGGCGGCTTTGAGCTTGACAGCATAATCGTGGGTCTTGAGGTGCAGGTCGTCGCGGATGCGCACGGTGGGGATGACTAAGCCGAGTTCAACAGCAGTCTTTTGGCGGATCATGGTAATGCGGTCCAGCAGGTCGCCGCCCGATGCCTGGTCTACCAAGCTGAGCAGGCCATAGCCAAAGTTAAGTTCCAGCACGTCCACATTGAGCAGAGGCAGCACGCTTTCCGGGGCAGCCGGGGCGGCAGGCTTCGCGCTTGCCACAGCCTGCGCGTCTGCCTGCGCCACCGCCACCTGCTTTTCGCCGCGCAGGAGCATCACACCTAAACCGACGAGCGAACCGGCTACCACAAAAGTCTGCGCGACGGGAAAGCCGAACGGGATAAACAAGCACACCAAGCCCGCCGCAATAAACAGCGGCTTGGGCGCACCGAGTATTTGCTTGGAGATGTCGCCGCCCATCGGGGTATCCGAAGCGGAGCGCGTGACCAGCAAACCCGCCGCCGTGGAGATGAGCAAAGCCGGGATTTGCGCCACCAAGCCCTCGCCGACAGTGAGCAAAGTATAATTTTGCAGGACTTTCATGATGTCCTCGCCTTTGCTCAGGCCCATCACAAAGCCGCCGACAATGTTCAGCACAATGATGACAATCGCCGCCATCGCATCGCCGCGCACGAACTTGTTGGCCCCATCCATCGCACCGTAGAAGTCCGCCTCGCGCTGCACCGTGCGGCGCCGGTCGCGCGCCTGTTCTTGGTTGATGAGGCCCGCATTGAGGTCGGCATCAATCGCCATCTGCTTGCCAGGCATGGCATCCAGGGTGAAGCGGGCGGCGACTTCCGCCACACGCCCCGCACCCGCCGTAATCACCACGAAGTTGACAATGACCAGGAGCAAGAAGACAATGATACCGACCACATACGAGCCGCCCACCACCACCTGCCCAAAGGTCGCAATCACATGCCCCGCGCTGCCCGTGCCGATAATCAGCTTCATGGCCGACACTTCCAGGGCAAGCCGGAACAGGGTGGTCACAAGCAGCAGGGCGGGAAAGACAGAGAATTGCAGCGGCTCGGTGGTATAAAGCGCCGTCAAAAGAATAAGCACTGCGCCCGCCAGATTGACAACGAGGCAGAAGTCCAGCAAAGCTTCAGGCAGCGGCAGGATCAGCATGGCGACAATGCTGATCAGCACCAGCGCCATGGCAATTTCGGTTTGCTTCGCAGCGCGCGCGAGGAAGCCCATCAAGCCGCGTGGCTCGCCTGCTTTTTGTCCTCGCCCGGCGCGTGTGGTTGTAACCGACAATGAGACATCCCCCTGTCACTGTGACGAGGGATTGTTCCACAGGGCACGCCAAACCCCTAGTAAAACTTTAGGGGTCCACGCGAACGTGCTGACAGAGCAAGCGGCGCAGGCGCACCTCGTCCACCGTGCGCGGGTTGAACGGAAACGTGCGCGTGCGGAAGCGGCGCAGGAAGACGGCTTTGACAGTGAGAAGGCGAATGCCGGGAAGGCGCGGGTGGTCTGTAATTGCCCACGATTGGATTTGATGCCAGAAGAAGCGATGCTTGCCGCCTGCCCAGAGCAGGCCTTTGCTATCCAGGCAATACTCGCTCCCAATAGATGTACCTGCATAGAAACAAAGGCTAAGCAACAAAGGCAGCAGAATGGGAAGGCACAGAACGCCAATGCCGACCCGGTGCAGTTCAGAGAGCGCAGCAATCCAAACAGCGCACAAGGCTGGCAAGCCAAACAACGGCGTCCACTTGAAGCCCAACACAGTCATGATACGTAAGTCGCGTTTGCTGGATGTTTGCCATTCGTGGCGGCGCACAACTTTGGGGGTTGTCCATTTTACCAGTGCCATGCTTGATAAGACACAGCATAGCGGCAGGGGTTGCACAAAAAGGCCCCGCCATTCTGTAAATGGCGGGGCACAACGGCAACAAGTTCAGCAAAACACGGCTATTCGGTGCTGACGGTCTGCTCTACCTGCAAGTTGACGGGCTGCACTTTGACAAAGGGCGCATCGCCCGTCAGCATCGCGCGCATCAAAGTATCCATGCGGGCGGCGGCCTCGTGCTGGTCGGAGTTGCGCAGCTCCAGCGCATAAACCGTCAAAAGCTCGGCGATGTTCTGCTTATCTTTGTCGTGAATATCGGCGACCGCGACCTTTGCGCCGCGCCCGATGCGACGCTCTACGGCGGCACGGTCAAAGTTCATTTCAGGCGTCAGCTTGACATAAATCACGCCGCCGGTCATGCCCGCGCACATCCACGGGCCGGGGTCGCCCAGCACCAGCGCGCGGCCCGAAGTCATGTATTCAAATGCAAAGCCCTTGATATTGGCCCGCGCCCCCAAACAGCCCAGGCTGTCGTCTACGGGCTGCCTAATCTCACCGGCAATCACCACGTCGGCCCCGGACAGGCGGATGCCGCACCGCGAATCGGCATCGCCTTGAATCAGGAACGTGCCGCCCTGCGCCCCGTAGCCAAAGCCCTTGCCCACCGAGCCGTCCACGCGCTCGCCCCGGTCGTTCAGCCCGCGCAGGATAGAAATGCGCCCGCCATGCGCGCCCTTCGCTACCCCGTCCTGCGCGCCGCCCTGTACCATCAAGTTGACGCTGGGGCTGTTGAATGCGCCCAAACCATTGCCGGGGATGACGTCTTGGAAGCGCAAATCAGCCGCACGCAGAGGCGTGTGGTTGACCTCGCCGCGCGAAAGCGCACCGGCCAGATGTGTCCCCAGTTCCCGGTCGGTGGGGTTGACACGGTCGTCCTCAAACAAGACCGCTTCCGCGCCCTGCTCCGTCTGCTCCGCAATCATCGCGCTGATGAGCTTGCTCATGTACGACAGCGGACGGCGAATACGCTTGGCAACCTTGACATTCTTCTCGCTGAAGGCATTGGAATTGCCCGCCGTCGCCGCCAGCCCGTAGGTAATCATGGGCAGAACCGGCGCGGTCAGTTCAAAGCAGTCCACCAAGTCCTGCCCGCGTGCCTGGGTGAGCAGGTCACTGTGTCCCACCATGTCCTGCGTGTTCAGAAAGCCAAGCTGCGCGGTCAGGTCGCGTATCTCGTCGCCAATGGCCCCGAACAGGCGGCACAAGCGCTCCACTGTGCCTTCGGTTTCGCGCGGCACAAAGCGCTTCAGCCCGTGCGCTTCGGCCTGCTCCATCGTTTCAATCTGCGTGGCGATACCGACATGGCACGTATCCAGTTGACAGCCATGACACACCGTGCAGCCCACAGCCACCATGGTCAATGTGCCGAAGCCGCACCGATTGGCCCCCAGCAGCAGCATCTTCACAACGTCCAGGCCTGTCTTCATGCCGCCGTCGCACCACAATTCCACTTCGTCGCGCACGCCCGCCTGCGTCAATGCCCGATGCGCTTCTTTGACGCCAATTTCTACAGGCATGCCCACATGCTTGAGCGCATGGGAGCGCGCCGCACCGGTTCCGCCGTCATACCCAGACAGCGTGATAATGTCCGCTCCGGCTTTGGCAATCCCCAGCGCGATTGTGCCGATATTGGGCACGACCGGCACCTTCACCGAGACTTTGGCGTTGGGATTGGCCGTGTGCAGCTCTTCAATAATCTGTGCCAGGTCTTCAATGGAATAAATGTCGTGGTTGTTGGACGGCGAGATTAAATCAACGCCGGGCGTCGCATGGCGCGCGGCGGCGACTTTGATAGACACCTTCTTGCCAGGCAAATGCCCGCCCTCGCCGGGCTTTGCCCCCTGCCCTATTTTAATCTCCAGGAAGTCGCTCGCATTGAGCATGTCAATGTTGACGCCGAACCGCCCAGACGCAATCTGCTGACCCCGGTTGTGGCGATACTTGCCATACATGTCTTTGATCTCGCCGCCCTCGCCGTTCAGACAGACGATGTTCAGCCGCCGCGCGGCCTCGGCATAGGCCCGGAAGACCGTCTCCCCCTGCGACCCGAACGACATAGAAGACAACTCTACAGGCAGGTCGTGGCCTTTAATGCGCGTAGACACATTCTCGCGGGCAACCGGCGTGCGGCTGTCCAGCTTCAGGTCTAACAGGTGCCGCAGCGAAATTGGCGTATCGCGCTCCAGTCCTTGCACCCGTTCCGAATAGGACGAATAGGTGGCCTGCCCTGCTGCCGCCTGCCCCGCCAGCTTCCACACCTTCGGGTAGAAACGCATATCCTCGCGCTTCTTGACCAATGCCTCACTGCGCGCGATTTCTAACCGCTGACGCGCCTGCGTGTCCAATCTTTCAAATGACAGCCCAATACGCGATGACCCGCAGAAGTTGCGTATCTCCAGCAGATGCGCCACATCCGAAGCCATGCCAATAGACGCGAAGATGCGCCCGTAGCCGCGCAGCTCGTGCGTGCCCATTGTAGAGATGACTTTCTCCAAGCCCTTCTGCAAACTAGACAGCAGATTGTACAGGCGCTGTGCCTTCTCGTCATCGGTGGCCTCGGAAGGTGCAGCAGCAATTGCTTGGCGCAGCATCAATGTCGGCACAACCGCATCGGCCCCTGTCCCAATCGCAAAGATAATATCGTGCAGGTTGCGCAACCCCCCCGACCGCACAATCAAACTGGTACGCCGGCGCAGCGCCTGCGCATTGGCTTCCTCGCTCACGCGGGTCTCGCGCAGGGCGCGGTCTACGGCAATCAAGGCCAGGTGCGGATCAATCGGCAGCACGCCCTCGGCAAACGCCTGCGCGTCGTCCAGCACAATCAAGGACGCCCCGCCCTGCGCGGCCTGCACTGCCTGCCGCGCCAGCGTTTCTACAGCCCCCTGCATCGTCTCCGACATGCCGTACACCATCGGCAGCGTCGCGCTCCCCGACGGGCCGAAATGGGCTATCGCGGCTTCCAAAGTGCATGTTCCCACTTTGGCGGCCATTGCCTCCGCGAGAGCGTCAGGCAGCAGGCCGGACAGTATCGCCATGTCGGGCAGAAGGGGCACGCGCACTTCAATCGCCTGCGCAGGTACGGCATGGGCTTCATTGAAGTCCGGGCGCGCGCCCAATGTCATGCGCGTAGAAAAGTGCTCCATCTCGCGCTCGCGATCCATGGCGGGGTTCGTGACAACAGCCACCGCTTCCTTGAAGTAGTCCGATAGCGACTGCTTATCAGGCGACAGGGCCGCCAAAGGCCCGTCGTACCCCAGCGAACCGATTGGTTCATTGCCTGTCTTACACAATGCCTCCACAAAGTCAACGTCCTGCGTAGACCAGTGAAACGCTGCCACGCGATTGGCTTCCTGCGGCAGCGAAGGGAGTGCCGCACTGCCCCCGCCGGCAGGAGCATCGGTCACAGGCATGGACACGCTTGCGCCGCCCCTCAGCGATACCTCCACTTGACCCAGGTTCCACCGGCCCTGCGACTTTTTCAGCGCAGACCGCTGCAATTCATGGTAGGCCAGCACATCCGAGCCTTGCCCCCGCCGCACATTAATGGCAACCTTTTCGCCCGGAGCCAATGGTTTAGGATCGCCCAGAATAACCGTCAGCGGCACGACACCCTGTTCTGACGCAAAGTAATACTCCGTTGCCGACTCGCCAAACCACAGCGGGCGCAGGCCTAGAGCGTCTACGCCAAACACGCACTCGTCCGCCCAGCGCGACACAATCGCGGCAGGCCCCTGCGCCAGTGGCCCCAGCACCCAGCGGTAGTAGCGGTACAGCGCGCGCAGGTCAGCGGGCAGAGCATCCACTTCTTCGGCCATCGGCGGGAAAATAACCTCCGACGCCTCCATCAGCGACAGGCCGTGGTTGACAATCAGGCCGTGCATGGCCCGATCCATGTCCTGCGAGTCCGAGCCGTCGCGGGTAATCGGAATGCCCAGCATCTGCGCTTCGCGGCGCAGCTTGTCAATGGTGTTGATTTCGCCGTTGTGCCCCAAGAGCGCAAACGGCTGCACGCGCTCAAAGTTGGACAGCGTGTTGGTGGAATAGCGCGAGTGCCCTAATGTAATCACCGACACAAAGTCCGGCGACGACAACTGCGGATAGTAATGGTCTAGAATATCGGCGTTGCCATGCACTTTGTAGATGGCCGTGTGCCGGGACAGCGAAACCACATGAACGGGCGTGTCACGCTCAATGGCAAGCTGGGCCGCAAACAGCACCCGGTCGCCCGCCAGCCCGTTGCCCGGCGCGAAGGCGGGCACAAACCCTGCCACCTGCCAGAACTCCGGCTCGTTGGAGCGGGCGATCTTGCCCAAGGCGTCGTGACGCACATCGCCGTAGTCTTCCACCAGTATCTCAATGCCCTGCGCTTTGAGCAGGCCGCGCACGTGCTCTTTGATTTGGTCTGTCGCGCCAGCTTGTTTTAATGGGATAAAGAAATGCCCGACAAAGAAGCGCGGGTCGTCAGCGAGTGCGGGGTTCTGCCCGGCGTCATCGCGCAGGGCCTGGCCCCAGATGATGCGCGGAATGTCGGTCTGCACGCCGCAGCCGTCACCTTCGCCGTCCACGCCGCCCGACCGGTGGCCCATCTTTTCCAAAGCGTTGATAGAGCGTTTGACGTTGCCGTGCGAGGGCGTCCCGTCCTTGCGGACATAGGCGACCAGAGCGCAGGCATCATGTTCGTCATCGGGGCGATAGTTTAGCACAGCAACTTCCTTCTACTCACAAAACTTAAACTGACGATTGGGGGCGAAAAGCCGCGCGCGTGCCGCAGAGTGGGCACGGGCACGTCCCGGAAAAGGGAAGTTATTATAGCACACGGCAGAGTTGATTTGCAAGGGGGTTTATGAAGAAGCGCAGCCTTGCAGACACCGCACCACAAGCGTAATGCTAGAATGGAATAGGGAAGTTGTGTTCTGAGCATGGTTGTAGTATAATCAATCCAAAAAGTTTTAATTATGTCTTCACTTTCGTTACAAAAATGGGGGACTGTTCGTGTCTCCCACTTAAATGAAATAGAAAATGCTCACAGCCGTGTCGGAGGCACGACGCGGGGGAGGCGTTACGCTACCCAGCAAATCAATCATGCTTACGCAGTATTGCTGTCTTCTCAGTTCCAGGGTTTTTGCCGCGACCTGCATTCAGAATGTGTAGATCATCTCGCACATGCAGTAACACCGGCAACTCTCCAGGCTATATTACACGCAGAGTTTGTCCAAAACCGAAAACTTGACAAAGGCAATCCGAATCCATGGAACATAGGGAATGACTTTAGTCGTTTAGGACTGGCTTTTTGGGATGATGTGAAAGCACACGATGCTCGGAATAGTGGCAGGCGAACGCAGCTTGAAAACTTAAATAACTGGCGTAATGCAATTGCGCACCAAGATTTCGATCCGGCAAAACTTGGCGGATCAATCACACTGCGTCTTGATACTATTAGAACTTGGCGTCGGGCTAGCCATCACCTAGCTGTTTCTTTTGATTCCGTCATGCAAACACACCTGAGTTTTCTAATTGGTGTTTCACCATGGTAAAAAGATATAGAAGGATGCTTTTATGAACACCCGTACAATACAACACATCAACCAACGTTTTCCTGTTGGCAGCCAAGTGTCTTTTGTTTTTGGAAGACATCGCCTCAAAGGCTTTATTGTAGAAGATCGTGGAGCAATCGGGGGGCGACGCTTGTACCGGATTGAAGCATCTCTCAACGCAGAGGCTCCCTTGGTTCTGGAATTGCCGGACGATCAACTACAACCTGCTTAATGGACACGTGACTTTGAATAGTATTGTCTGATGCCCTCATAAACCTTACGCGTCTTGAAGATGCGAAGGAACCGCATGTCCGACTCGCCAACTAACCCACTTTGTCACTCACATTTTGATTTCCTGCTTCTGGTAAATCTAGCGCACCTTGCCGAACGTGATCTTTTCCTCGGTTGTGCGCAGGACGGGCAGAATGCTTGCCAGGGTGATTGTGCCGCGCCCGAAGCGCTGGTTGATGGTGTCCACGGCCTGCGTGGCAGCACGGCGGCGCTCGTCTGTCTCAAACAGCGACAGGGTGCGGCTGGCTTCGGGCTGCAAGTCCCACAGCACGACACTGACTTGCTTCGGCTGCTGGAACGGATGTTCCCATAAAGAGCCCAACACTTCCATCAGGTGGCTGGTGTCGGCGCACAGCGACAGCCGGGACTGGCGACGCCACACCTGCCCCTCCGGCCCGCGCTGGTAAAGGCTCATGGCCCGTGCCGCGTAGCCCAGGCCGCGCACGCGCTCTCCCGCACGCTCCAGCAAGCGTCCCGCCACCGCCGACGCTCCCCAGCGAGAGCGCAGGGCGGGCGGCAGCACGTGCGAGTGGCCCACGCTGCGGCGCACGTCTGGCCGCTCAGCCACCCGGTGCCCGCGCAAAAGGTGCCACCAGCGCTCGCCATTCACGCCGCCCCACACGCGCCGCATCTGCTCAAGAGGCATAGCGTACATTTGTTCCGTTGTGTGGACACCGACACGGTGAAAACGCGCTTCCATATTGCGCGCGATGCCGGGAAAGTCGGTCAGCTTCAGCCTGTACAGCTTATGGGGCAGGTCTTCCTCGTCCAGCACGGACAGGCCGTTGGGCTTTTGCATCTCGGCGGCGACTTTTGCAGTGACAAAGGGAGCCTGCCGCAGCGACAGCGGCTGTGTGAAGAGCAGCTGATAAACATCAAAAGGAAAGCGGCCGATCAGGATGTGTACCTGAGTGCGCTGCCGCTCGGTCAGTGCGGTGAAGGCAGCAGGTTGCGAATGTGACTCTTTGCCCGTCCTTTTTTATTACGACATCGCTGCGGTTTTGTTCATTGCTTCTTTCGCTGAGACAAGCGGACGAAAAAGGCCGG
>JAABUJ010004790.1_pt1 | contig 13982 bp, 4 predicted proteins | sample 5559131 | NCBI WGS metagenome assembly JAABUJ01 (sample SAMN10711875, study PRJNA513366) | rock metagenome | isolation source: Antarctica rocks | place: Antarctica: Victoria Land, Mt New Zealand nord | collected 2016-01-07
ATGGGGGGCAACCGCCGGGGGCCCGATTCCGCAGAGCCGTCAGTCATCACTGCGCCTCGTCCATCGCTTGCAGCGAACCGAGCGCCTGTTCGCCCTGCACCGTCAGCCAGACCGTCGTACTCCCATCGGCGTCGGGTCCACGATAGGCGACCAAGCCCAAGGCCGCGGCCCGGCGTAGCAGCGCGGGGAGATCCTCGCGCGCGAGCGGCGGCGCGCCGGAGTAGAGGTCCCGCAGATCGCTGCTGCCCTCAGCATGCCCGCCAAGCCCGCGCACGAGCCACTGTAGCGCCTGTCCCTGCTCGTCTGCCATAGTTCTTGCTCCTTTTCCCGGCCAATCACGGCGTCACGTCCCGTCAGGTACAGCCAGTATACTCCCTGGGACCATTCACCGTTCGCATCACCCCCTATTGAGCCAGGCCGGCCGCGCTGTAGGCCGTGGCGCCGTCGCTGTTATAGATCGTCTGCTCGGCGACGAAGCCCAAGCCGTTGCTCGCGTCCAGCCGCGCCGCGTGTACGGAATCCGCCAAGTCAGGCGCCGCCGCGTTGACCCGCAGCGTGTAGCGCGCTCGCGCCGCCACGAAGTAATGGCGGACGACGACGTGGTTGCTTAGGTAGAACGTCGCTTGTAGGGCCAGCGCGCGCGGGTTGGGGTTGAACACCAGCAGGTCTTCCCGCGCGCCATGGGACGTATCGCCGGCGGGGAAGGTCCAGCGCGTGCCCGTACCATTGCGCCCGTACACCAGCGAGCCGCCAGTCCGCCCCACGTTCGGATTGCCCAGGTAGAAGGGCCGCTCGACCACGACCGGGACGTTGCTCGTCACGAGACTAGCGATAGCGGACGCGCGCGCCGTGTCGTTGAGGCGCATCGTGCCGCGACGCAGGGAATCGACTGTGATAGTGCGGACACCGAGCGTGCGCCCGCGCGGGTCAACCAGGATGGCTGTCACGGTGGCGCGGCGCCGGCCGGGGTTGAGGACGGTCAGGAAGGTTTGCTTGCGGTCCGTCGTCGCCCCCTCGGCAAAGAGCCATGAGGTTGTCGCCTGGGCCGTCCCCGCGTTGCCGGTGGCGCCGTAGCCGCCGCTGCCGAAGGTGAGCAGGCGCTCCGCTGCGATGGGCCGATCGCTGGTGACCACGGCGGCCAGGGCGGCGCGTGGATAGGCGCGGTTGACGTCGAGCGCGACGGTGGACCGCGCCGGGATCGTGACATGGACGGTGCGGGCACGCTGGCCGTTAGCGGGCAGCAGCAGGGCCTGGGCGTGCGCGGCGCGGTCGCCGGGGTTGAGGAGATAGAGCGTCTCGTGGAAGGTGAGGTTGCTGTAACCTTCAGCCAGGTACCAGCGCGTGGCGAGCAGGCCGCTGCCCAGGGAGGTGTAGGGGTTAGCGCGCGGGCGGCGCACCACCATCTGCGCCGCTACGACGCGCTCCGAGCGCACCAGCAACCCGAAGCCGCGCACACCAGGCAGGTAGCGCGAGAGCATGAAGGTCGCACGGGTGCGGCCGGGCACGGTCGTGGAGCGCACGAAAGAGCGTCCGTTGGGCGGGTAAAAGCGGAAGGTCACGAAGGCGGCCGGAACGCCGGGGTTGACGAGGTCAAGCTCGGTGTCCTCGCCGCGCGCGGTACTGGCGCCGGCGAGGTAGGCTGTGCTGCCGGTCCCCGGCGCACTGATGACCGAGGCGAGGGCCGGCGTGAGGCTACGCGCGCCGGTAGCGGACACCTCGTTGGGTCCTTCCACGATGTTGCCCGGCGTGGGGAAGCAGGCCGTGAAGCCGCCGGCGTGCGACGCCGTTGTCTGGGCAACGGCCACACCGTCGACGGCCAGCGCGACCGGCTCATCGGGCAGGAAGCCGGCCCCGGTCGCACAGAGGCGCGCGCCGACCGCGACGACAGGGCGATCCACGCGCAGGGTGGGCGTGACCGCGCGGATGGTGACGGATGCCCGCGCCTGACGTCCGGTGTCGACGCCGCGGGCGACGACGCTGTGGTGACCGGGCCTGGCGGAGGGCGGCGCGAAGAGGCCGGTTGGTGGGAGCAGGCCATCGCCCATGGCCGTGACGCCGATTTCGGGGCCATCGTCGAGGCGCAAGCGGACCTCCTCGCGGGGGCCGAAGCCGGCGCCGGTGATGGTCAGGAGGCCGCCGGGATCAGTCGTGGAGGGGACGGCGACGATGGACGCGCGCGGAGTGGCGGTTGGCCGTGCGGTGGGGCCAGCTCCACCGGCGACATCATTGACGCGCGGCGTGGGCGACGAGGAGGTAGCAGTGGCCGTCGCGGCAGGGCGAGATAGTTTCGTCGGGCTGGGGCCAATAGGGAGGCCCTTCGTCGGCGACGCGGCGGCGGGGGCGGGCGCCGGGCCGGCCGGGACCGTCGGCGCGGCGGGCAGTGGGGCTTGCGTCGCAACCGGGGCTGTGGTCGGCGCCGGGTTGGTGGGCGACGGCGGGGAGGACGCGGGGATTCGCGGTATCGGCGATGGTGGCCGATGGGAGGGCTGTCGCCATGTCCGTCGGGATCGCTGGTGGTGTGGCCGTGGCCGTATTGACCGGGACTGGTGTGCCGGTGGGCGATGGCGTCGCGGTAGGTGTGTTGGTAGCAGTGGGCCACGGCGTCGCGGTAGGTGTGTTCGTAGCGGTGGGCGACGGTGTGGTGGTCCTGGTGGGCGCGACCGTGGGCGGCGATGTCAAGGGGGCGGGGCTGGTGGGCGACGGCGATACCAGAGCCGTTGGAATGGCGGGGGGCGTCGCCAGAGCGGTGGTCGTAGCCGTATTCACCGGACTCGGCGTCGCGGAGGCCGTTGGCGTCGCGGAGGCGGTCCCGGTGGACGTGGCGGTTGGCGTGGACGTGGGTGTCGTGGTGGCCGTGGCCGGCGTTGCGGTGGGCGACGGTGTGATGGTCGAGGTCGGCCCTGGGGTCGGTGTCATTTGCTCGTCCTGCACGATGGTCAACATAGCGGAACCTGTGGCCGACGCCGAGCCGTCGGTGGAGTCGGCGCGCACATGCAGGGTATAGGCTCCGGCGTGGTGGCCGCGCACCTGCAGCAGGATGGCGGACGTCATGTGCGCCGGCACCTCGAGCCGGTCCACCTCAGGCGAGAGGTCCAGTCCGTCGGGCGTAGCGCCGGGGGTGAAGGTGTAGTAGGAGTCGAGGTTGCCCGTATTCGAGATCACCACCATATACGACGTCTGCATCGTATCGGTAATGGTCTGGCTGTTCGGTTGCAGGGCGGCCTGCACGCCGTGATAGCCAGTGAAGGTGACATCGCCAGAGTCCGCGTTGCGGATGGCGGGGTCCGTCCGCGAGACAGCGATGACGCCAAGGCCGTAGGTTTGGGCCAGCGCGTACGTGATCGGATCGGTCGCGATCTGGACGGACCCGCTTTGACCAGGTGCCAGCGCGAGCGTGGGCGGCGTGACCCGCGCTCTGTCGGCAATGATGCCGGTAGACGAGATGGCGTAGGTATCCGGTACGGAACCTGTGTTGGTGACGGCGACCGTCCACACGCCGGCATCGGTTGGCGCCATCGTCGTGTGCGTGGGCTGCAGCCCGACCTGCACACCGCGATCGGAGACCGTCAGCGTCGACGCGGCGACGGCGCGCACAGTGGGGTCGTTGTGGGACTGCACGGTTACCCGCACGGGCTCATCGCCCGGCGCCGCGTCGGCCGCGGGCGTCACCACAAGCGAGAGGCTGGCCGCGTTGAGGACAGCGGGAGTGAGGCTGAGGCTATCGACCGGATGGCCGTTGGCCTCGAGGCGATAGGACCAGCCGTCCGGCACGGAGACGGTGAAGCCGTAGGTATCGGAGAGACTGGCCGTGTTCGTGATAGCGAGGGCATAGGCCACGGGGACACCGGGTCCGCCGACGGCCCGGGACGGGGAGAGCGTGGCGATGACGCGCCGGTCGCCGAGCACGTCGAGCGCCGCGTTGGCGGTGGCTCGCGTCGAGCCGTCCCACGCAGTGAGCGCGAAGGCGTGAGGGCCGAGGTCGCCCTGCGCCGTCACGGTGACGGGGACGCTCAGCGACGCGCCGGCGGGGACTTGCACGTCGGACGGAAGCTGAACGGCGCCAGGCGCCAGGCCGGCGACGGAGAGCGCGTAGTCTTGGTCGGAGGTCGAGGAGTTGGTAAGCGTGGCCGTGGTCGTCACCACATCGCCATCCGAGGCGAGGAGTACGTTGGGGGCGACGGCGAGGACGAGCGCGTCGGCGACGGTGAGCGATGCTCCGGCCTGATCCTGTCCGCCGTCGCCCGTGGCCACGAGGACGGCGAAGGAGTGATCGCCGATGAGCGAGGTGGTGGTCGGATCGGATGAGGCCGGAGGGACGGTTACGGTCAGGGGCACGCTCACCCGCGCGCCGGGAGCAAGTGTGAGCGGGGTCATGCGCGCGGCCCAGCCGGAGGGCAAGCCGGCAACGGTCGGGGTCAGCGTGAGGGAAGACGCGGTTGGGTTAGACAGCGTGACCGTGTAGAGGGCGCTCCCGCCGGGGCTTGCGGTGGCGGTGGGGGGAGTGAGCGAGACGAAATGGGCCGCGGCGACGGAGAGCGGGCCAAGATGCAGTTGACCCGAGCCGCCCTCGCCGGTATACGAGATCACCGTATCGGCGGCGACATCGCGCACCTCGCCGGGCTGCATACGCGGGAGGAGCGTTTCGAACGTCTGCGTCGTCACGGGCGTCGTCTGGTCGAGCGAGCCCTCCCAATGCAGGCGCGTGCCCGCGGCGTCCACGATGGTGGAGAGGGGAGCGGGGGCGAGCGTGGGCGTGAGCACAGTCACGCCGGTGAGGGGCACGGCATGGTCGATGGACACCGCGTAGGTGGGGTTGTCCACGGTGACGCTGACGGCGCCAGAGCCAGAGAGGGTGCACGTCGTGGTGCTGACCGTCAACGTGTGCGCGCCGGCGTTAGCGGCCGTCGGGACCCAGGTACCGCCATAGACGCCGTCGCGGGCATCACCGTCGCCGTGCTGGCCGTCGTCGTAGAGCATCAGGATGCCGCTATCGCCGTCGACCCGCGCCACCACGATGTAGCTCCAGGCGCGGCCAATGTCGTCGGTGACGCGCGCGGTGACATGGACGGGCTGACCGGCCAGGACGCGCGTCCCCGCGGCGGGGGACAGGACCTGGACCCCCAGCGTTTTGGCGGGCGGGATGAGGTAGCTGCGCGACGCGACGATCGCATTGGCCTGATCCTGGGACGTGGCGGCGACCCACTCGCGGTAGTGGCTCATGCACACCGAGAGCGAGAGGTCGGTGGCCACGACGTAGTGGCCGCCGTTGAGGTGCGTCGTCTGCAGGCGCACGTTGTTCTGCGTGGGGCCGAAGGCCGCCTCGTTGAGATAACCGGGCTGGACGGGGTACGTCTGCACGCCGTCGGGGATGCTATTCTGGAAGCCGCCCACGCGGTTGTCGTTGACATAGGCGTCCAGGTTGTGCGGGCGTACGGGCTCCCCCGTGACATTGGTGGGGTAGAGGCCAAGGCGGAGTTGACCGCTGGACATATCGGCGCGGCGGAAGCCGCTGGGCAGGCTAAGCACATCGTTGATGATGGGGCGGTTCGTGCAATACCAGTCCTTGTTGCTTACCTCCATCGACGTATTGGGCGCGTCGCCCAGGTACATGCTCGTGCCGGGTGGCAGGCTATCCACGACGGGGAGAGTGTGGGTCACACTGGCGGCCGAGGCCATGATCGTGGATGTAAGCGCCTGGAAGTCGGAGCCCACCTCGGTGTAGGCGATGAAATCGACGCTCTGGCCGGGGTCGAGGTGGCCGTGGGTGATGCCGGGCACGAAGTAGAGTGTGCCCGTGCCGGTGCTGGCGGAGGTCACGGCGAGGTCGGTGAGCGGGTCACCGCCCTGGTTGGTGATGCGGAAAGTATGCGTCAGGGCGGTCGTGTCGCTAACCACTTCCTGGAGCGCGAAGCGGATGTCAGGGATGTGGACGTGGACATGCACGGGCACGGCGTCGTTGATGGGGGCCTGGCCGGGATCGACCGTGGTGAGGCCGGCGACGAGGTTATAGTCGGGGGACTGGGCGTCCTGGGCGGAGAGGCCGAAGGTGACGTTGCGCGTCTCGCCCGGCTGCAGCGTAACGCCGCCGTCGGAGCTGCCGAGGCCGATGAAGCCCGCGATGAGGTCGCCGGCGGGGGGGGCGGTGTTGGTCAGCAGGAGGGTGTGCGACACATCGTCCTGGTTGGTCACTTGCAGGGTGGCCAGCTGATTGTAGTCGCGCTGGATGTAGACATCGTAGCTCCGCTGGCTGAAGACGAGTCCGTTGCCGATGTGGAGCGTGCGAGGCGCGCTGTCCGAGGCGCCACAGGCCGACGCGGTGTGGACCGACCACGAGTAGTCAGTGTTGCGCACGAGGCCCGACACATGGACCTGGTGTTGCAGCCCGGCCGTGGCCGTGTAGACCTGCGCATTGCTCGGGTTAGCGGTCGGGAAGATACGGAGCGTGGACGTACCGCTGACCGAGGTCTGCCAACTAAACAAGGCATCGGTCGCGCCGACAGTAGCATTGTCGTCGGGAGCGAGGCCGGTGATAGCGGGATTGGCGGTGAGCGTCAGGCTGCCCGTGACGTCGTGCGTCGCGTCATCGCCCCCGGAGGTCGCGGTGAGCGTGAAGGGGTGCGTCCCCACCAGGGTACAGTCTCTGGTCGGCGGCGCTACCGCGAGGGTGGTCTGCCCTGTCTGGCCGGGGATCAGCGAGAATCTGGTGGGCGAGACCGAGTACCAGGAGGGGTCGAGGCCGGTGAGCGAGATGGCGACCGTATTGGGTACATTGCCGGTGTCGCGGACGCCGAGGTTATAGGTAGCCGCGCCGCCCACGCCGGTTGTCTGCGCGGGCTGGTCAAGCGACGTAGCGAGGGTATAGGTGGGTTTGAAGGCGGTGGAGGCGAGGTCACTGCTCGTCTCGAAGGGGTCTGTGATGACATTGGAGGATACGGCGGGACCGTGGCCGGTAGGAGCGGGGCCGTCCGGCGAGCCCCAGTAGTTATTCTCGGCGTGCACAGGCGTGTTCGTGCAGTCAGCGCAATTGGAGATGCCCATCGAGTCGGCGGTGAGCGTACTGTGATGGATCGTGACCGCCGCGTTGTTAGCCGCGATAGCGGTCGCGGCGTAAGTCAGGGCCGCGTAGTCCAGGTAGCCGAGCGAACCGGGCTCGAAGGTGAGGCCAGGCCAATCGCCGGGGCCGGGCGTCGCGCTGCCGCTGGTGAAGCTGATCGGCTGCGCACTCGCGCCAATGGCGGTCAACGAGCCCTGCACATCAAGCCCGCCATTGCCCAGGACGGTCGTTCCAGCGGCAAGAGTTAAGGCGCCGCTATTACCAACAATGACGGTGTTCGCCAGCTTGAGCTGGCCGGCATCGGCCGAACTCACATTTATTGACGTTGTCAGCGTGCCGCCGTCGAGCTGGACGCCGTCCACTCCATTGCCACTGAAGCTGTTGTGGCTCAAACCGGTCAACGTATTGGGGTTGGCTAACTCAATTGCAACACCTGTGTTGGCATCGATAGTTGCATTGCTCAACTGTAAGGTTTGCACGTTACCATCGGCATAGATACCCTGGTTAGTGGCGCCATGCACCGTCAGTCGGTTAAGAACTGGCTGTGTGTTGCTACCATTGAGATATAAGCCGGTGCTTCGGCTGTTTTGGACGGTGAGGCGGTCAAAGGATGGGCTGCTCCCGCGCAGCAGGACGGCGGCGTTGTCACAGTCGTGGCCGTTGGCGCCGCCCACGCTTGTGCCGAGGCGTCCAGCCTCGACGCAGAGCCAGCCGCCCCAGTGTAGGTGCGCGTCGTAGCCGGCATCGTAGTAGTAATCGCGCCCCGCGTCCGCTACCGTGACGTAGTTGAGCCGTGAATCCGAGGAAGAGGGTCCATCAAAGAACAGGCCCGTCCAATCGCCCGCTGTCGGCGTCATTGCTGCGCTCTCGAACGTGATTGGCTCGTCGGGGGTGCCCAGCGCCGAGAGCGTCCCTTGCACGTAGAGACCGGTGTTGCCGGGCTGGCCCAGCACCACACTACCGGGCGCAAGCGAGAGCGTTGCGGTCTGGGCGATGGTTGGGTAGCCCAGCAGCGTATAACTCAGTGCTTGTGTCGCCGAAACGCTCACGTCAGAGGGCAGCGCACCTCCATCCATGGCGATGCTGCTCGCACCCAGATCGAGTGTGCCCGGCTGCTGGGGCAGCGAGGCGATGTTCTCCAGGTGGATCGCATACCAGCCGTTGCCGACGAACGCGGCGTGTGAGAGTTGCAAGGGCGGCGCGTCGGCCAAGGCGTAGATACCGTCGGTCTGGCTATTTTGGACGGTGAGGTGGTCAAAGGAGGGGCTGCTCCCGCGCAGCAGGATGGCCTGGGTGCGGTAGTCGTGGCCGTTGGCCCCTGCGGCGCCCACGCTTGTGCCGAGCCGTCCGGCCTCGGCACACAGCCAACCGCCCCAGTGCGGGTGCGCGTCGTACCCGGCATCGTAGTAGTAATCGCGCCCCGCGTCCGCTACCGTCACGTAGCTCAACTGCGAGGACGAGGAGACCGCCCCGTCGAAGAACAGGCCCGTCCAGTCCCCGGCCGTGGGCGTGACTGCCGCGCTGCGGAAGATGATTGGTTGATCCGCAGTGCCCAGCGCCGAGAGCGTGCCCTGCACGTACAGGCCGGTGTTGCCGGGCTGGCCCAGCACCACACTACCGGGCGCAAGCGAGAGCGTTGCGGTCTGGGCGATGGTTGGGTAGCCGAGCAAGGTGTAGGTGAGAGCCTGGGTCGCGCTGACGCTCATGTCGCTGGTGAGCGTTCCACCGTCGATAGCGATGGCGCTGCCTGCGTTGGGGTAGGCCCCGCTCTGGTTGGTCCCGTAGTCGAGCGTGCCCGGTTGCACGGGCAAGGAGGCGATGTTCTGCAGGTGGACGGCGTAGCCCCCGTTGGCGACGAAGTGGCTGTTGGTCAGTTGCAGTGGGGGCACATCGGCCATGACGTAGAGGGCGTCGGTCTGGCTATTCTGGATGGTGAGGTGGTCGAAGGTGGGGTCAGCAGTGCGCAACAGGACGGCTTGCGTATAGCAGTCATGGCCGTTGGCGCCGCCCGCGCCCGCCCCAAGCCGTCCGGCCTCGGCACACAGCCAACCGCCCCAGTGCGGGTGCGCGTCGTAGCCAGCGTCATAGTAGTAGTCGCGCCCCGCGTCCTCGACGGTGACATGCGAGAGTTGCGAGGAGGACGCCGCCACCCCGTCGAAGAACAGGCCCGTCCAGTCGCCAGGGATCGGCGTGGCCGATGCTGAGGTGAACGTGATGGGTTGAGCAGAAGTGCCCATCGCTGAGAGCGTCCCCTGCACGTACAGGCCTACATTGCCGCTGCCCTCAACGATCACACCGGGGTCGACGGTGAGTGTGACACTTGGTGAGATGGTCACGTAGCAGGTTAGGTTGTAAGGGCTGTCAGCCAGCGTCCAGTGTGTGTCGGCGGTGATTGTGCCGCAGACATTGGTTTGCTGCACGTCGGATGGTGAAACGAACGCAGCGCCAGATATCGCGGGTACCCAACGGCTGCGGATCGGCGTGGAGTTGGTGTGCGTGGCCTGATAGGGGTGATACGACGAGGGCTGAACGGCTGCTGTGGCAACGTGATAGCCGGGGACAAACGGCGGTTGGGTGACAGCGAGGGCACTGGATGGCCAGGCGATGCCCGGGAGGCCGGCAAGACTCGGCGCGGATGACTGACCTATATACAGCGCCGGGACGTTGGTAGTAGGTGTGGGGATAACGCGAGCGCGCGCCCTCCGTGAGGCGGCGGGCAGCCACGATTGTGCCGTGGGAAGTGGGCTGACCTCGGCGCGCACGCGTGGCATCTGGGAGGCGCGTGAAGCAGGCTTGGCGGAGGCAAGCGTCCTGGTCGCGACCGTGGACCGGCGGCTCCCCTGCGCTCCCAATACGCGCGATCCAATGGGGCGCATCTCCCGGTGGGTTGCCCGTTGCGATTTGAGCAGTGGCCTGCTGGAACGCGCGCTGATCTTCGTATGGGGGCGATGTTGGTGAGACGTGGCACAGCCGTGCGCGCGCGGCTGGGCACAGCCGCGTGCCGCCACATGGTTGCGGGCTATGGTCGGAGATACGCGCCGGGGCGACGTGATAGATCGGCCTGGGGCGTTCGAGGGCTGGACACGACGCGGCAATAGGGGCCGCAGACCTAGCGCCCCGCGACGCGAGAGGACGCGGGGACTGCTTGTGGACGTGGTTGTGCGCGACACCAAGACTATGTCGTGTGTGGGCCGAGGCTGGATTCCTGTTGTCTGAAGCTTGCCGATGTCCCCTGGCCGTGCGATAGGCGCGTTCGCGAAGGGATAGAGAGGGCTCAGGCCAGTAGCGGTGATATAGGTATGGGATGTGGCCCCGTGCGTGACATCTGTGGTCGCGGCGCGCTGCGATGCTGTGGCGCCAGAGGGGCTGGTGGCGCCCACGACGGGCGGTTGCGCGCTGATCCGCGACGCGGCCAGGGCGCGTGCCGCTATATGCGGGGTGATCGCGCGGAGGTCGAGCGCGGAGGTGAGCGAGGTCGTGGCCGTGACATCGCCGGGGGCGACGACGCTCGGGTAGACCGCGCTGCCGGCCGTGACCGCCTGGCCGACACTCAAGACACCGCGGCCGCTGGCGTGGGGGATGATCTGGCCGTCGGCGTCCAGGATGTCCACAGCCAGGACGTACGTGCCGGTCGTGAGGCTGGTCGCCGTGATCGGGTTCAGGGGGTAGTCCACGGGCGACAGCGCATCGGAAAGCTGTAGGGGCTGGGTCGAGCTGTACACGTCGGTCCCCGATGCGTCGAGCAGCCGCACGCGCGCCGTGCCACTGATGGGCTCGTTGGCTACGTTGGCGACCTGCGCGACAACTTGCGGCGATGTGGCGCCGGGGCCGTACTCGACGAAAGATGGCGCGGCGCGGACGCCGGTGACGCGCAGCAGCGCATCGACGGTGGTCAGGCCGGCGGGGGCGCGCAGTGAGGCGAGGTCCGGCGCATCGACAGCGGCGACCTCGGCTTGCAGCTCGGCGGAGCCCAGCGTTGAGGTCGTCGCGGTCACGGGGAGTGTGACGGACGCGCCCGGCGCCACGGCAACGGTGGTCGTAGCAGGGTCGAGCGCGACGGATGGCGACGGCGTGGTCAGCGTAAGGGCGTAGGTTGTCGTGAGGCTACCCGTGTTGGCGAGGCGCAGGCCGAACGTGGCGGGCTTGCCCTGCAGCACGACGCGACGGCCGGGGGTGAACCCAATTTGCCAGCCATGCTGGGCAACGTCGGTCAACTGGTCTTGCAGCGCCGTGATCTGGCCCTGAAGGGTAACGATGGCGTCGTCGACGAGGCTGACCGTCGTGGTGGCGCCGATCGTCCGGGCCGTGTCCGATATGGCGTCGCCATCCGTGAGCAGCGGCGATGTCGTCGCGACAGCCGCGGCAACCTGCTGCGCTGCGGAGACGATGTGGTCACGGAGATCGGTGGAGCAAGCGGCCGCGCCGGGGAGCGTCATAGTAATAGCATGCTGGCAGGAGGTCTGGAACGTTTCGATGGTCTGGCCTAGGTAGGCGAGGCCGGCTGAGAGCGGCAAGTTATCCGGGAAGAGCGCGCCCGCGGTTTGCGCCGCGTTATCGACCGCCCGCGCGGCTGGGCTCGTCAAATGCACCAGGACGCTCGTAGATTGGGTGTAGCCGTCCGAGGGGGAGTCTATCTCGACGGGATAGTCCTGGCCGAGCGTCCCGTCGGGCGTCTGCACCGTCACGGTCTGCGTGACCGCCTGGCCTGGATCGAGGGTGAGCGGCGAGGTGACTGGGGCCGTCCAGTCACTGATCGGCAGCGTGACGCTGAGCGGGAACACGCCCTGGACATTGCCCACGTTGCGCAACTCGATTTGGAACGTCGTGGTGAGGCCGGGCGAGCTGACAATCGCGTTGGGCGTGGCTGTGATTTGGCTGAAGGCGATGGCTGGGATGGTGAAGGACTGCGAGGCGCTGCCCGTGAGCGCGCTGTTGCTGTCGTCGGTGGCCGCGACATGCACCGTGAAGGGCTCAACCGTGCCGGGCGCGGGCAGCATGGTCACCGTCGGCGAGATATACAGGCCGACCTGCCCGACGCCGCCGGCGGGCAGCGCCAGGCTGGCGCTCGTCCCGCCGGCCGTGTTGCTCAGGAGCGTCCAGCCGTCCGGGAGGCCGGACTCGGAGAGGTCGAAGGTGTGGGAGACGGTTGAGGTGTTCGTCACGTCAATGGTAAAGGCGGCGCCGGTGAGCTGCAGCCGGCCGTCGTTGGTGTCACCGGGCGCCGCGTTGGGGTCGCCCGGCCCCCACGGCACGGTGAACTGCTGGTCGGGATCGACGGCGAGCACGACACCCTGTGCTGGCGTGACGGTGACGGTGTGGACGGCCGAGGCCACAAGGTCGGGGCGCCCCCCCCGATTGCGCGGAGACGCGCACGGCGTAGTCGCCGGGCGCCGTGCCGAGCGGGGGCGTGGCCGTGACGAGGCCAGAGGCGTCGAGCGCGACGGTCCAGTTCGGGGGCGCTTCCACTGTCGTCGTGTACGTATCGTCGCTATTGGCGTCGATCCTGGCCTGGAACGTCGCGGGGCCGCCGGGCGCGACCGTCGAGTTCGCGGGCGAAGCGTGCAAGGTAAAGAAAGACCCGTTGCCGTCCAGCTCGACCCGCTCGCTCGTCGGAGACACGGAGGTGACAGTGATCGGGCCGTCGTAGCCGGAGAGGGCTACGCCGTTAGAGGCGTCGAACGATGCGCCGCCGACCGAGAAGTCGCCGCCGGTCGCCGGCCCGAGGTTTAGCTGTCCGTCTGTCGTAGTGTACCCGGCTGTCCGCGCGAAGTTGGGCACGGCGGTGTGACCCGATCCGGTGAAGGAAGGTGTGTCGCTCGTTACAAGGGTGAACGAGCCGGTGTACGCCGCTGTGCCATTAACCGTGGCTACGACATCCTGTAAGGCGAGGGTGTACGGCTGCGTCGCGCCGAGTGTGTCGGCATAGTTATTCCAGGCGCTGCCCGCGCCAATGCCGTCGAGCCCCGCCGCGTAGAGGGCAGTGCTACCGACCCCATCGACGGTGGATGCGACGGGCGAACCCATGACTGTCGCCGACGCGAAGGCGCCCTGCGGTTGTATGGCGATCTCGCCTGTCCCCAACGCCGCGCCGTCCATGGCGTAGAGCGTGCCGGAGAGCGGGGTGACTCCGGTAAATACCGACGTATCTTGGGCATCCGCGGCCCATAGTCCTCGCAGCCCCCCCTCAGACTGTAATCCGGCCACAGTGAGCCCGCCGCGAAGTGTTGTTCCGGCAGTGGTTGCCGCCGCTTGCACAAGGCCGCTGGCGCGAGCGGGCGCGACGATGGGTGGTCCGGGCGCGCGAGCCACGAGTTGATTGGAGAGCGAGGGGTCCACCGCATCGCCGAGCACCGCATCGGCATAGTCCGCTCCTTGGATGAGCCCTCCGGCTTTAATCGCTACCGCGCCGCTGATAACCGTCACGCTCGTGGGCAAATCCTTGGTCCACCCAAGTTCGTTCGAAATGTTGACCGCCTCCTTGGCGTTCGCCGGCAGCACGAAATTGACGGCGAAATTGGCGGATACGCCCGTGCCTTCAAGATAGGCGTCAACGTCGTCGCCCACCATCTTGGCCGCATCTTCTGGCAAGAAAATGTCCGAGGTGTCTTTGAATTTGTTAAATTTCTCTTTAAGATCGGTATTGATGAAGTCGTGTGTCTTCTGTCTGCTTACCTGCCATAGCTGTTTGAGGTCCGGTTCCGTCGCTGCGTAGGTCAGCGCGTTGGCGAGAAACACGAACGTATAGGCAGCGAAACCGTGCAGGAATCCGATGAAGGCAGTGGTCGCTTGATCTAGGTTATTAGTTACTCGACTGTTGTGATTTGAAAGGCATTGGTTGATCACGTTGGCACGATGCCCTGGTGCTTGGCAAACAAGGAGGTCATCACGTCCTCAATGGTGACCCCACCGAGGAGACGATCATGCGTAT